>Ga0126373_10000313_pt1 | contig 31946 bp, 27 predicted proteins | sample PanSoiMetPlot_11_FD_92545 | JGI IMG/M metagenome (GOLD analysis project Ga0126373, IMG submission 92545) | Tropical forest soil microbial communities from Panama - MetaG Plot_11 | ecosystem: Environmental > Terrestrial > Soil > Tropical forest > Bulk soil | place: Panama | collected 2016-02-17 | reverse complement strand
AAAGTCGTCCTTCGAAAAGGCCCACAACAGGAGCGGCATTTCCGGCGGCGGAGTTATACGCCATGTCGTAATAGCCGGCGTCGATCCAATTAGCCATATAACTCACATCCAGGGTCGGGATGAAATTGGAACTGCACATTTGTGGTTTGGGTAAATAGTTGCCGTTATAGGCGATGTCATAGAAGCCATCACGCGGAGAACGCCCGTTTGCGTTAGTATATTGCGGCTTTCCCAACCCTCCGGAAGTGTAGGCTCCGGGAGCCGGCGCGGGGGCATTACACGTGGCCGAGGTGTGCAACGTGAACGTCTTGCTCGTAGCATTGACGGAACATACATAAAATAATCCATTCGCCCCGGTCGCTCCGTTCACACCACTAATATTGATTTGGTTGCTATTGATCGCGTTCAGTTGGTTGGCAACGGTAACTGTCGGCGGTGTAGTATTGGTTATGCTCGTGATTGTCAAGGGAGATTCATAACCGCAAGCATACGAGGTGGAGCCTTGGCCTCTATAACGGCGAGTGTCGGGCTGGACTTCTGCGTAGAGGGGAACAAAATCCTGAACACTCAGGTCGGTGTCAAAGTCATAAGAGAAGGACGGGCGATTTGCGTAAAGGGTGAGGACCACTGTCAAGTGCCCAACGCCAGCGCTATTCGCTGCTGGTAACACTCCAACTACTTGACCTTGGTACGGCCCGATGTTCGAGATAATTGGCCCTCCCGGAGTGGTCGATAAGCTATAAGTAACAGTGTTCCCACTGATCACACAATTATTGGTGTAATACGCGGTATTGGTTTGGAGAGGAGTGGGAAGGGGATTCGGCCGGTTCTGAGTAAAATACAGGATAGGCGTATTGCAATCCATGGTGCCGATGCCCATGGGGAGGGAAATTGTCGAGGACGTGGCCCCCGTTGTGTAGAAACCGCCCGTAATCGCGTACAAAGGTTTGTTGGCGGTATAGGACAGTTGAATGGAAGTCTTGAGCGGTCCGGCATCCACGAATGTAGTGGTTTCACTGGTGAAAATCGGGGCCGGAGTTGACATGTTATTGGAGGCGTTGGTGATTCCGGTAAAGCTATAACTGGCCGGCCAGGTCCCCGAAATTGGATTGTGGTAAAGCAAGTTGGGCTGCCCCTGAGCAGCCCCGGTCCAGGTTCCATCCGCTAACTGGAAACCCTGAATAGGTGCAAAATTAAAGGGGCTCACCTGCGACTTCGGCACACAAAAACCAGTCAGGCCATTGGCGATGATCCAGCCTAACATGCCGCCCCGGCAGGTCCCCGAAATCACTGTGACCGGATTACTGACCGCTGCGGCTGGAGCAACTCCGGTTTGCAGGGTATACGTATTCGCAGCATATTGAGCCAAGCCGTCCTGGACGAGAATGCAGCCATTTACTGCCGTGGTGTCCCAACAGCCGGCCCCGGATATCCACTGATATGGGATCTCCATACCATTCGCGTTAAGCATTCGAGTCGTCTTTGGGTTGGGCGCCCCCCCGTCATACCGCATTTCGATATTCTGTGTCGGCCAGTTGACGCCAAAATATTCCGCCAGTTGAAATGTTGCTACCGTCGTTTGGGTTTTCCCGGTCCCATGGAGACACACCAATACAACAGCAATTTCAAACAGTTTTATTTCATTTTTGATCCTGGCCATCAGGCCTATTATACGCCGCCCCCACACTCTCCTGTAGGTACTGTGCCTAGCTGGTAGTACTCCTATCTCAGCCTAGAGAAGGGAGTGCCTGAGCGCTCCTCTCTACTAGACCTCGCGCCCTAATAGGCCGCCGACCTGGGTTGACTGGACGTGATCGGATTGCCGCTAACGTCCATAAATGTGTGCTGCTCCGTGTACGTTCCCGCCGGAAGTTGCAAAGAAACATTGCAGATCGGAGAACAACTGGCTATGGCTACATAATTTGCCGAACTGCCAAACTGAACTGCTACCTGTGCTGCATTCTGGGGAGCCTTGTAACTGAGCGTTACATTATGTATCGGCACCGGGTTTTGCGTGAACGTGAGTGTCGAGGCAGCAGGCTGGGCACCGCCTCCATGGTAATAACAAAACTGGCCATTGGCATACTGAACTGGCACGGACGGATACCAGGTTGCCGAGGGTAGTGTAAGACATCGCGTACCTGCCGTGATATCCTCAATCGTCCACGTGATTGTTCCCGACCCGTTATTCACCAGTTCTTGGGCGCCGCCACTCACCGTCAGGCCGAATGCAGATTGGGTAGAAGTGTCGTAGGTAGTCAGTACTTGCTCAGTCCCGTTCGTAAAGGACATGGCGGAATCATTGAAGCAGGTCGTCTCACCGCCTTGTACCATCTGCTTTACTATACCCCCCATGCCGCTGCTGCAGTTTCCTGAGGTAAACGTGCGGCTGGGGCTTTCGGACTTGCGGTACGGAGCAATCACCGTTGTGAACGTCCCGGTGTCGTGAACCCGCAAAATATCCTGCGATTCCAACTGATTGCTATTGGAAATGAAGGGGCCACCCGTCTGCCCATAGCCCATATCCGGGTTGGTCTTGTTGGTTTGGTAGAATTCTATGGCTTCAAAACCGCTATTGCATCCATGGCTCCAATGCCCTAGCAAGAACTGGGCTGAGCCGCTAGAGGGGATCTCCCATAGGTCCCAATCAATACCGTTCGTAGCGTGCGCAGGCCACTTCATCCCCGTGAAATGAAATTGCTGTAAGCCATTCGGTAAAGTATAAGGGGCATTGCCTGAGGTATCAGTATTCGAGGGATATTGCGTCGGGTGCGGACTCCCAAGACACCCCGTGCTGTTCGCGAATACAGGAGTAATGTTACCGGCGTGGATCGTTGGGTGCGCTACGCTTACGCTGGCGGCGGGAGCGCTAACGGGCCCGACTGTTCCTAGTACTTGGGTCCCGGCAGCCCCACAGGTGCCCGTCCCGGTGCAGCCGGTCATGGTTGCTTCGGCCATCAGGTTCCAGGTAACGGTCTTGGGAGCCGTGGCGTTGGGTCCGGCAAAACTATCTTCTACATACATCAACGGGTAGGCGGCATCGGGGACCATCGTCCGCACTAAGCGGCTCCACACCATGCCGTCCGAATAAGTAAACGTCGCAATGCTCTGCGATGAATTGGTAAATGCTGCAAAGTTCGTTTCGAGGGATCACGGCTTTTCCACCCCGGTACTAATTTGCCCCGACTCCTGGTCTGAACAAATGATCCGGTTAATACCATCGCTTTCGCTCCAGGAGGTAAGCGCACCCAAGTCGGAATCGCGCACCACCTTGTTATGGCAGTACGTCGCAAACGTTTCTGGATTGTATAAGTTGGCGTTCCAGTCGATGGCCAACGGAGCATTATGGGCATAGATAGAGAGTTGCCCCTCGTCCTGGTGCCGATGACCCTGGCTCGAATAGAAATCCCCATTGATGAAATGGGCGCTCGTTTCGTGCGGAGTATTGAACCCGAATCGCATAACCGACCAATAACCCGGAAAATTAATACTCATCAAATTAGGAGTAATTGATGGGAGTGTTGGGTTAACCGTGTAAGAGCTGTAAGCATCCAGCGTGTACGGCGCCACACCCGTAAATTGCGTTCCCGGATTCATTTGGGTCCACATCCACTGCGCGTAACCCGACGTTGTACGGTCCGTTCCATAAACGCCCTCGGCAATGCCACCTGCGTAACCGGAACAAGTGGCTTCCGTATTGCCGTCACCGTCCGAAAGGCATTTCCGCAGATTGCCGAATCGCGGCTCCGGTGGTGTGGACGCAGACAGCAACCACTGTACATGCTTCGCCCAAGGATATTGTGAGTTACTGAAGGAGAACTGCCCATTGAGCGCGCCCGCCTGAAAATTCTGGTAATTCGGTTCCGTATAGTTTCCCTGATAATGCAGGGAACCCGGTCCCGCTCCATAGCTATTGAAAGCATTGCTGACGTTGGAAGCGATGTAACCGTTGGCAATATTTATTTTGGTGGATAGATACGGGTGTGAAGTTAATGTATTTGCTGTCAATGAACGGTATGCTCGATAAAGCTGGTTTTGATTAGCCAGGCCGAGATTCGCCCCGGAACAACTGGTCCCTCTTAAAACCGGGTTGGTGGTATCCAGCCCGATGCAAGACCAATCCTGATCCCATATCAACGAGCCGCCTACAGCCAGCAAACTCTTGCACATTTGCGTTTGCGGGGTCGAAAGATATCCACTGCGCAGCAATTCCGCGCATACCGGATATGCATTGTCAAAACTTCCTTGAAATAGCTGATACCCCCAATATGCCTGTGCCCAGCGGTTCGGACCATTCGCGATATTGTTGATCAAAGAGGCCATCCCAACCTGCCGCACAGTCCCATAACCGGCGGTGCCGGATGGTTTGGTCGGCAACACATATGACAGCGAAGTCGGTGTCAGTGCAGTGAGAGCGCAGGGGTTGTTACAGGTCCAACTGGTTTGGTTGGGAAAGTACACGCCAATGTTTTGGTTCAGCAACAGCGCATGAGGGCCAGTGATCGTGGCCGTAACAGTATAAGGTGGTGTGCTTGTCACCGACGCATTGGATAACTGATATCCAATGGCACTGACAGTGCCACCGGCAGAAGCCATCACGGTGTTGAAGGCCGTGGTCGCCGCAGTACTCGGACTCGCTCCGCTCAAGCCGTTCCATAGCTGATACATGGCGGATGCCGTAGCGCCGCTGCCCCCAGCCGAGCTCACCATGTTGTTGTAGTTCGTGGTATTTCCAAACCACGACTGCAGCGCAGCCAAATCCGTGCCGCTGTAGTAAGGATATTTCCACCCGCCGGAAGGATCACTATAGCAGGACATTGGGCCGCACAACGTATAAGCGTACATACTCGACAGGTTTGGTCCTGACAGCTGATTCTGTAAGATACCAATAGGCTGCATGCTATCCGGGGAATTCAGCTGGTCTGCCGTCCCGATATACACGCCAAACTGTTCGTGTGTAATCGGCGAGGCGTCATCCATTGTTGTACTGACGCTCAGACCAAATGATTGCACCTGAGTGATCCAATCAGAATTACTCGCGTACCATCCAACATATTTCGGGTAGCGTGAGTCAGGATCGGCCACGTTGAACTGCTTGGACATCCTCCCGCGGAACAGCCCCACAACGGGTGCGGAGGAAGCGGGGGAAATGGTGGAATTGTATACGAAGTCATACCAACCAAATGATGACCCCGAATTGGGATCATCCACCATTAAGGTGGTCAACATATTCGCGCTGCAAGTCGCTCCCGGTATTTGATTCGCGTTGTACGTAAGATCGTAAAAGGCATCGCGCGAAGTACGGCCGTTCCAAAACGTATAGACGGGCTTCGCTACGCCTCCAGACACATACGTACCGCCCGTAGAAGGAGAACTGCCGGTACAGGCACTCGAAGAATACAGTTGAAACGTGCCGTTCTGCTGATTTGGATTGCATATATAGAATGTGCCATTCACGCCCGCTGCTCCTTGCACACCGGAAATGGCCACCTGGTCTCCGCTTGATGCGTTAAGCCTTCCCGAAACCGTAACCACTGGCGGAGTGCCGGTAGTGACGCTGGTAATAGTCAATGGTGTTTCGTAACCGCACGCTGGACTGGACGAGTACCCACCCCTATATTGGCGCTTATCAGGGTAAGCATGGGTCGCTTGTCCTGCTTCGCCGAACATCGGCACAAACCATTGGGTTACGGTGTTGGAGTCGTACTCTACCGTGAATCCCGGCGTATTGGCATACAGAGTCAAGGTGACTGTTAAATGCCCCGGCGTCCCCGAAAGATTGTATAGTTGATAGTAATCGACCGTCCCATTATAGGCGCCCGGATCAATAGGCGTGGCCCCAGGAGAAGTGGACACTTGGCAAGTGGAAGGAGACTGCCTGCCATTGTTGCTTGTGCAGTTGGACAGGTAATACACGACGCCGAAGCTCATATTTGCTGGCGGGGTCTGAGTGCCCCCCAAGTTATAGAGCATGATCATGTTCGCATCCGTATAGGCACTGTTCAGCGTGATTGTTCCGGAAGCGCCCGATGTGCTCGCTGTCACAGTGCTTGGGCCAAGGACATACGCCGGCAACGTACCGGTATATGCCAGTTGCACAACCGTTTTGAGTGCCCCGGCTTCGATGAAGGTGGTTGTCTCGTTCGTAAAGAGGCTGGAGGCGGGAGTGTGCAAAAGGGTGCTGATACTGTTGTTGGGGACCATACTGAAGCCCAAGGGGTTGTTGGCTTTGCCGGTGTAAATCAGATTTGCGCTTCCCGCTGCACCACCTGTCCAGGATTGGTCGGATAACTGAATTCCTTGGATCGGTGCGGCATCGTAAGGCGCTGACTGAGTCTGCGGCACACACAATCCGCCAAGACCATTGGCTATGATCCAGCCGGGTACGCCCGTGATGCAAGTGCCTGAAGTAATAGTGACCGGGTTGGTTACAGTAGCCTCTGGCGCACCAGTTTGCAATGTGTACGTGGCGGTATAGGGAGATGAAACACTCCCGGCAGGTAAACCATCCTGGACGAGAATACAGCCATTGACCGCCAGGTAGTCCCAGCAGTCACTTCCGGAGATCCATTGATATGGCATCTCTTTACCATCCTGCCGCATCAGCCGGGTGGTCCGGGGATTAGGATACGTCCCGTTGTACTGCATCTCGATATTTTGGGTCGGCCACTGTACACCAAACGCTTCGGTAAGGTTAAAGGTGGCGAGAGTGGATTGCGCGGGCAACTGGCCCGCACACAGGAGAGTGATAACAGATACAGGCCAGTATCGGCAATTGTGAGTGTTGCTCATAAGATGTTGTGAAGCCTCGAGGTAATGTGGCGTATCTAATTGGCGGCTACTTGCAGTGTCATGGCCCACCACGTCGCCGTGCTTGGGCTGCTTAGTTGGCCGCATACGACGGCTCCGGCGGACAGGGCCGTGGTCCACCCGGTAAGGGTGGAATCCTGCAGGGCTAACCCTCCCGAGATTAACTCGCCACCGTTGGAGATGTCCGTGGCCGAGCCGGGACCTGCATAGGAGCCGAATGGTACCGATAACACCTTGAACCTTCCGTTCCCCGCAAGGTCGCCCACAATGTTGATCTTCTGAATGCTGCCCCCGAATTCGACCGTCTGGCATCGGGTTATGGTGCCGCTAAGCGCCACACCGGAGCCGTCAAAAGAAATCACAACCTGCCGGACGTTTTGATTCGCCGTAGGTGAACCCATGCCGCGTTGCGTGTAGTAGGCGCTCCCATTCGACACGATGCGGATTCCATTGGTCGGAGCGAGTGACAGGGTGGCAGCACTTCCGTCTATGTTGTTTCCGTTGCCGCTAATGGTCCAAAAGGCCTGGCCGATATTCTGCAAATCGACAAACCAGCCCGCATAAGGCATGGTGGCTGGCAGGTTAACTACCTGCGAGCTGGAATTTGAGAGTGTCACCAATTTGGCTTGGTCACCGGAAACGACTGTGTATCCCACGCCTGTTTGGGTATTGATAGGCTCTGCGATGGGTCCGCCATTGGCGACGTCGGAGTGATCGTGGTTGGAATTCACAAAGCTGCTAATCAGGGGATTGCTGATAGTCGGTACGGTGGAAAGTACAAAACTGCCGCTTCCCGTAACGCTGCCTGTTGTCAAATGGTTAGTGCCATTGCCGACCAGGGGTGCACCGGTAGTGAGGGTACCATCCGCTGCCGCACCGAGTTCCCATTGTGTGCCGTTATACCAGTTCAAATTGCCCGTGGGGTCGGTCGCCAGATCGCCCAGCGTAGGGGCGGAGGGCAGCGATCCACTACTGAGGTTCACCCCGGCCGTGGTGGTGCTTGGGGCGAAGCTCTGTTTGTTCCCCGCCACGTAGGTATTCGCCGCTACTTTACTCGGGATCACCGAACTGTCGATCTGTGGTGTGATACTGAGCGTCTGTCCACTCGGAACCAACTGCCAGTTCATTCCCGACGGCGTCACCAGATTTAACGTGCTATAGGCACCTTGGGTATTTCCATCCAGGCTAATCGTGGTCAGACTGAGCGCGCTGGGCAACCGAAACGCCGTACCGTCGTAGCAGACCCTGGTTTCGCGTCCCGACGCGATTTGGCTGGCTAGCGGGTCAGTCACCCCATCCCCGCCCTTAATCGACTTTGCTCCGAGCCCGTCGATGTTCAGAGTCGCCGCCCCTGTATTTGTTGTGTCAACCAGCAGATCGACACACTGCCCTTTTGTATAAGCTGTCAGTGCCGCAGCGGCGCTGAGTGAGCAGGTATAGGTGGTAGTGCCGGTAGTGGAATTACAGAACCACGGCTTATTGGCTTGGGCGTTGGCGTTGGTAAGACCTACGCTGGTGTTTAAGGAAATCGTCGGGTTTCCACTTCCACCGTCGCCGTTCGTCACCGTGATGCCCGATCCCGCTGTGAGGGCGCGCGGTGTCGTGGTCAGCACTCCTGTGCGGGCCACAAGGCCATTCGAACCGGGATCGGGAAGACCTCCACCCGCAACCTGTGCCGTCCAGGTATTGGCGGCTGTACAGTAATACCAGTTTTGGCCAGCCACCGCGTCGGTTGCGAAATATATTTCGCCGGTAGTGCAGTTGGCAGGCTTATTGAGTGCAGGTCCCACCTTCGCTGGCAGGGTATGGGCCGATGAACTGAAGTCCTGAGTACCCGCCGTAAATGTGTTACTGGCATTCGTTTGGGCGGCATTGGTTATTTGCGAAGCGCTATAATCGCCCGACTGTGCGGTAACTGTCCCCAATCGACCAAACACACTGGTGATCAGGTTGATTCCTCCTCCTCCCCCGGCCGCACTGAGCACCGCGGTCCCGCTTTGCGGAGTCGCAAAGTTAATCACAACATCGTAGGTGTTCGGGTTGATCTGGACATTGTCCGGCTCAACCACTTTCGCGGGTGTCGCGGTGTCATACACTTCGACAAACATTTTCGCGGTGCCGAGCTGGTGCGTGCTCCCCAAAATCGTCACTGTGCTGGCCGCGTTGAAAGTAGTGGCATAGTTAGCCAAGCCATTACTTCCTTGTACCGACCACACGTTCGGTGCGGTGCATATGTAAAAGTTCTGGCCGGGCTGTGCGCCCGTATTGAGAAAAGTTTGGCCGACCGCGCAGGTGGCGGGTAATACCGCCCCGGTTTGTGATGGTTTGGTGGACACGGCACCTGAAAAATCTACGCTCTTGGTCTGAGTGCGTAAATCGACCCGGGTCTGGGCCGCTGCGTGGATCGCTGTTATCGCCGCCAGCGCACCCGCTAGTGTTTGTCGACTCATTCTACTTACGGTGTAACTCATGGAAAACGGCTATTCGGGTCGTGTTGACTCGAAGTGATTGAATCTAATCGGCAAATATTTTTTGAAATCGTGTGACTGGTAAAATGAGGATGAAATGTCTGCGCAGCCAACTTTCCTGACGCCTGCTGAGTATCTGGAGCTGGAACGCCGGGCCGAATATAAGAGTGAGTATCTTCAGGGTGAGATGTACGCTATGGCAGGCGCCAGCCGGCGCCATTCATTAATCGTTACCAACCTGTTACGCGAGATCAGCCAACAATTGAAGGGGAAGTCCTGCGAAGTGCACGGCGGCGATTTGCGGCTGAGGGTTACAGCAGCCGGCCTCTACACCTATCCCGACGTCGTGGTGGCTTGCGGGGAGATACAGTTTGCCGACGACCAAAAGGATACCATTCTGAACCCGGTGCTCCTCATAGAAGTGCTCTCGGAATCGACCCGGGACTATGACCGCGGCCGCAAGTTTCAGTATTACCGCACGTTACTATCGTTGGTGGAGTATTTGACAGTAGCTCAGGATGAGCCGCATGTGGAGCAATGGACCCGGCAGAACGACGGCCGGTGGGTGCTGACAGAGTTCGGCAAGATGAGTGGTATAATTCCACTTGTTTCTATTCCGGGTGTGTTGCCCCTGACTGAGGCTTACGACAAGGTCGAGTGGACCGGGTCAGTCACCCGGTAAGTATTCCCGAAACCATTTTCCGAGAATCCCGGCAATCCTTTGGCTGGCCTGCCCATCGCCGTAAGGATTATGCACCCGGGTCATACGGGTGTATTCGGTCGGGTCGTCGAGCAGGCGCGTGGCTTCGGCGACGATTCGTTCCTCGTCGGTTCCCACCAGCTTGACGGTACCGGCTTCCACTGCTTCGGGCCGCTCGGTTTTGTCGCGCAGGACGAGGACCGGCTTGCCGAGCGAAGGTGCTTCCTCCTGAATGCCGCCGGAATCGGTGATTAGGAAGTAGGCACTCCGCAGCAGGTCGACGAACGGCACGTAAGCGAGCGGCTCGATGAGATGAACATTGGGGAGTCCACCGAGCAGTTCGTGCGCAGGTTCGAGGACATTGGGATTGCGGTGTACCGGGTAGATCAACTGCACATCAGGGCGGGCGGCGAGCCGCGCCATTGCGCGCATTTCCCTGGCGAAGCCGGCGCCGAAATTTTCGCGGCGGTGGCTGGTGACTACAATCAGGCGCCGGCCAGCATCGAGACACGGCCATGCAGGCGGGGTGAGCGCACCCGATGCGAGGGCATCCCGCACATATAGGACGGCGTCGATTCCGGTGTTCCCGGTAATGTAGATGCGAGCCGCGGGGACTCCTTCGGCGGTGAGATTGGCAGCGGCGTTAGGTGTGGGGGCAAAGTGCAGCTCCGCCAGGCGGCTTGTGAGGACACGATTGATCTCTTCAGGGAATGGCCGGGCGGGGTCGCCGGTGCGCAATCCCGCTTCAACGTGAGCTGTAGGGATTCGGTGGTAGAAGGCACCGAGTGCCGCGGCCAAAGTGGTCGTGGTGTCGCCCTGGACAATCACCATGTCCGGTGCGGCGTCCGCCAGGACCGGCTCCAGCGCTTCCAGGATGCGCGCGGTAAGGCCGGAGAGCGTCTGGTTGGGGCGCATGAGATTCAGATCGTAGTCGGGCGTGACCTGAAAGGCTTCGAGCACCTGGTCGAGCATGCCCCGGTGCTGAGCAGTGACACAAATCCGTGCTGTAGCGTCGTGGCGGGAGCGCAATTCCCGGATCAGGGGGCAGAGCTTAATCGCTTCCGGCCGCGTGCCGAAGACGAACAAGAAGGATGGGGTTTTCACGCGACGGGGGCCAGAAGCCGGGGGTCGGAAGCCGGGGATTGGTTGCGCGCTGACGCGCGTTCAGTGTAGCGTGGCATACACAAATCATATCGCCGGGGCAGAAGCCCCGGGCGGGGTGGCACAAGCGTGATGAAATCGGCAATCAAACTTTACGAATAGTGTCCGATGATGCAGAGTGACCGGATAAGAAAGAAAACCGATTGAGATAATAAGGTGCCGTGCGATGCTTATCACTCCCTGGGAACTATCATCAATCACATATAGCGGTACTGGGACTGGGCTATGTAGGCTGTGTCACAGCCGCTTGCCTGGCACGCCTGGGTCACAAAGTAGTTGGTATAGACCGGGACGAATTTAAAGTAAACAGTATTCTTGCGGGAACGGCTCCTTTTTATGAGCCGGGTCTGGAGGAGATCGTCAAAGAGACAGTAGCCGCCGGATCATTGACCGCCTCTAGCAGCCTGGCCGATTCTCTCGCGGGCGTGGAGATTGTACTGATCTGCGTAGGAACTCCGTCGGCCAGAAACGGCAATCTGGGGCTGGACCAATTACACCGTGTGGTGGATGAGATAGCCGGCCTGCTCGCGGTATCACCCCACCCTCTCACCATTGCGGTTCGCAGCACAGTGTATCCGGGAACCTGCGAGGAGGCTCTTGAGGCGCCACTGGCCCGCTATGGTGTCGCGGTGGTTTCGAACCCCGAATTTCTGCGGGAAGGAACCGCGGTGAAAGATTTCCTGGAACCATCGCTGGTGGTTGTGGGTGGCGCCGACCGGGAAGCGGTGAAGCGCGTGGCTGCTATCTATGGGAGCTTACCGGTGGAACCATGCCTGGTGTCGCTGCGCACGGCCGAGTTGATCAAGTACACATGTAACGCTTTCCACGCCGTGAAGATTGCCTTCTCCAATGAAATCGGCACACTGGCGGCGTCGCTAGGCATCGACGGCGCCGAAGTGATGGATACGTTCTGCCGGGACACGGTTCTGAACATTTCGCGCGCCTATTTAAAGCCGGGCTTCGCTTTTGGAGGTTCGTGCCTGCCTAAAGATCTGCGGGCGCTGGTCTACCGCGCTTCACGGCTCGATTTGAAACTGCCCCTGCTCGAATCCGTTCTGCCAAGCAACGAGAGCCATTTGGATCGTTCGTTCGAGATGCTGATGGATCTTCCCGCCCGGCGCCTTGGTATCTTCGGGCTGGCGTTCAAAGAAAATACTGACGATCTGCGGGAAAGCCCGATTATTACCCTGTTGGAGCAGCTCATCGGCAAGGGGCGCAACTTGCGGGTGTTCGATCCGCAAATCGTCCCGGACCAGATCTATGGGAGCAACCGGCGCTATTTGCTGGAGGCCATTCCGCACATCGGGAGACTATTTGATTCCAGCCTGGAGGAGATGCTGGCATGGGCGGATCACCTGGTAATCGCGCAGAAGCCTTCGCCACAATATGCGGCGCTGATCGCTTCGAGTGGCATCCCGGTCACTGACCTGGTGAGCACCATTGCCAGCCCACAAGGCGTGGCCGAAATGGCGGTCGTTTAAGCGCTCTGAATCTGGCGGCACGCGTTCGCCGTTCGGGCGGTTCGCTGGCAAGAGGGGAACTCCGCGGGACTCGGTAGCTACTCTCCCCGCACGATCGGCATGCGCCAGCCTGTGCCGAAAGCCCGTGAAGTCACCTTGAGCACGGGGGCAGCCTGCTTGCGTTTGAATTCCGCGATCCGCACCATCCGCAGCACGCGACGCACCGTCTGCTCGTCGAATCCCTGCGTCACAATCTCCTCTGCCGATTGGCATTGCTCTACGTGCAATTCCAGAATCTGGTCGAGCACATCATAAGGAGGAAGCGTGTCCTGGTCGGTCTGATTGGGTCGCAATTCCGCGGAAGGAGCCTTCGTCAGGATAGTCTCCGGAATATCGGCGCGACGGCCATTCCGCCAGCGCGCCACCCGGTACACCATGGTCTTGGGAACATCGCCGATCACCGCAAGGCCTCCATTCATATCGCCATATAATGTGCAATACCCCACCGCGAGTTCCGACTTATTGCCAGTGGTGAGCAGCAGCGACCCAAATTTATTGGAGAGGGCCATCAGCAAGTTGCCGCGAATCCGCGATTGAATATTCTCTTCAGTGACATCGGCGGGCCGGCCGCGGAAAGCATCCGCCAGCACGCAATCGTAGGTCCGCACGATGTCGGAAATCGGCAGGGTGAGTGTTTCTATCGCCAGATTTCCTGCCAGTTCCCGCGAATCGTCCACGCTGCCCACGCTGGAATAACACGACGGCATGAGCACGCCCAAAACGTTCCTGGCACCCATCGCTTCCACCGCGATGGCCGCGGTCAGTGCCGAATCGATTCCGCCCGAGAGACCCAAAAGCACCTTGGAAAACCGCGTTTTCGATGCGTAGTCCCGTACGCCCAAAACCAGTGCATTCCAGATTTCCGCCTCGATTTCAAAATCGTCCTTGGCCCTGGTGCTTGTGCCCGCTGCCAGGTCTGCCACCAGCACGTCCTCACGGAAGCCCGCCGCTCTCCCGATCAGCCGGCCCTGCGCATCAAAAGCGCAACTGCGGCCGTCGAAAATCAGATCGTCGTTCCCGCCCACCTGGTTTACGTAAATCAGAGGCAGGTTATACTTCTGCGCCATGTGCCCTAGCATGCGCTCGCGAAAAGGCTGTTTTCCCGCGTAGAATGGCGATGCCGAGAGATTGACGATCGCCTGCGCGCCCGCTTGCGCCAACTCCTCGATCGGGTCGTGATGGTAGCGCGGCCGTTCCCAAAAATCCCGGTCGTTCCACACGTCTTCGCAGATACTGATTCCCAGCCGCCACCCGTTCCACTCCAGAATCCCCGGCCCGGCAGCAGGCTCGAAGTAACGGTCTTCGTCGAAAACGTCATAGGTAGGCAGCAGCGTCTTGCGAAACGCCCGGCCCACCATCCCCTTATGCAGAAAGATCGCGCTATTGAACAGTGGCCGGCCCATTTCGGCTGGATTAGGAATGGCTGTGCCCACCAGCACCGGAGGGCCGCCCGCCAATTCGGAGGCAATCTGCTGCAGCATCTGCCCGCTGCGCGCCACAAAGCCGCGATTCATCAGCAGATCGCGTGGCAGGTATCCCATTAACGACAACTCTGGAGTCACTACCAAGTCGGCGCCGGCAAACTGCGCTTGCCGCACGCCGCGGATAATCAGTGATGCGTTCCCCGGAAGATCGCCGGCCGTGGTGTCGATCTGTAAAAGAGCGATGCGCAAGGTTATGCCGCCGCCGGTGTAACTTCCCTGCTCTCGCGAACAGGCGCCACGGCTTGTTCCACCGCTAAATACCCACAGGCAATAATTGTCAGGAACATGGATAGCAGTTCGCTATCTCCCAGGTTCACATTCGTGACACCATCCACAAGAATGGCGATAACCGCGGCAACGGCGCCGTGTAGCAGAAACAGGTATTCCCGGCGGCCGGATGGCAGGTTCCCGATCGCGCGCCAGAAATCCCGCAGCATCTTGGCCACCAGCAATAAAAAGATCAGCAATACCGGAATACCTCGCTCGGCGGCGTACTCCAGGTAAAGATTATGCAAGTGAATATAGGAACCATCGGGTAGAGGCCGCGGAATGTCAGCCGGCACGTACTGATCGAACTGGATGCGCGGCTCCTCCGGACCGAGGCCCAGCCACGGATGCGCTTCGATCATGCGCAGGCCGGTGCGCCAGGTCACAATGCGAAACTCATTGGAGTCGAGGCGGCTGGGACGCACGATGGATGTGAAGCGTTCCCGGATCGCACCCGGCGACAGGAGGAAGAGCGCAACGAGCGCGACGGGCAAGGCCACAACCAGCCAGCGCTTCCAAAACCACACCAGGTACAAACTGGCCGCGAAAGTCGCAATCCACACACCGCGCATTTCTCCCAGGATGAGACCCAGACCCATCAATCCACCGCACACCACCCATAGCCATGTCCGGCGCCCCAGGTTTGTCGAAAAAAACAGGAACGAACCCAACATAAGGAGCGCGAACATTTCCTGAGCGGAAAACGTGTACCAGTGACTCATGAAACCAGTCACTCGCTCACCAACGTAGTAGTCATAAAAGTTCTTTCCCGCGGCGTGCGCCTGCTGTATTTTCCCCGTAAACTGCACGACACTTCGGAGAGCGCTAAGAGTACCGAATCCCGCCCAAGTCAGAACCAGCCAGCGAATGTACTTCAACTCCCGCAGAAGGGAAAACGCGACTAATAACTGCAAAAACACATAAATCTTGCGGATCTGCGGCAGACCGGCGGCCGGATTCGATGAAAAGATGACAGCGATGATCGTTCCGAGCAGGAACAGTGCGAGCGGTAGTTTGATAGGAGGCAGACGGAGCTTTTCGCCCGATAACAGCAACGCGACCAGGGCCAGCGCCAGCAAAATCTGGGAAGGCGCAATACCCAGCATGATCACCGCGGAAGAAGCCAATGCTAACCAGCGGGCGGCCGAAAGCAGGGTGGAGCTCACACTTCAGTATGCCAGAGCATAGGCCTTCGAAATGCGCCCCGGCAGGTCCGTGACGGGTTGTTAAAATTCAAAAGAAATGCCGCTGCCGCCGGATCTAGAAACCGCAACCGATGCTGCATGGGCAAAGTCCTGCGATGTCCCGGGCTACCTGGGCGAGCGCGAGTTCCGCGCTTTAGCCATGCTTCTTGCTGGAGCCCCTAAGGACGGTGTTACGGTCGAAATCGGCAGCTTCAAAGGTAAGTCCACTGTCGGGCTGGCTACTTTATCCGCTCACTATGGACTCGGTCCGGTGGTCAGCATCGACCCACACAATGCACCATCGGTCACTGACCCTATGTTAGGGGCGCAGACATCTTCGTTTGATGATTTCTTATCGGCATTGCGCCAAGCAGGAGTAGAGCACCACGTGGAAGTCCATCGGGCACTTTCGCGCGAGGTTGCGCAATCCTGGAACCGGCCGATCCGTTTTCTCTGGATCGATGGCGATCACACCTATGCCGGCGCCAAACTGGACTTCGATTTGTTCTCCCCTTATCTGGTGGATGGAGCCATTGTCGCCCTGCACGACACGCTGCACGAATTCGAGGGCCCGATTCGTGTCTTCGTCGAGCAGATGCTCCGTTCCGACAAGTTCGGGCCAGCGGGCCTGTTACATTCGATAGGCTGGGCGCGATATTGTCCTTGCGATGGCACCCGGTTTCGGCGCGAGCGCGAACGCCTGGCCCGCCGTGCTGCCCGACTCATTCCGCTTGTCGCCGGCGGCCGCAGCGTTACTGGTCTTGCCAAATATCGGTGGAAGCTGCTCTGTGCGCTAATTCCCCACCCGATCTTGTCGGTGGCCGAGCTGGACGTCGCGCTTTCGAAATCGCGTGAGTCGTGACCTTCTGCACGTTTATGTGAAAATCGCACTGACATCGAGCGATCCACCGAACAGCGTCAAGGGAATTTTCTGGTCAGCAAACCTTCCTCAGTATAGCTTCGGGCGCTGGTCGGAGGCCCCGGAGACCTGCTCCATGGGAACTGCCAATTCCCGTTCGATTGTCTGGCAGAGGTAATGATACAGGCAGAGGTGCACCTGCTGGATCAAGGGGGTTGAACGGGAGGGCACCGCGAAGAGATAGTCGCTCAGCAAGCTTAGTCGGCCGCCGCCCTCGCCGGTAAGCGCGATGGTCTTCATATCGAGGGCGCGTGCCTGCTCAAAGGCGGCCACCACGTTTTTCGAATTGCCGGAAGTGCTGATGCCCACGAGAACACCACCTGGTGTTCCGTAGGCTTCCACCTGCCGCGAGAAGACCGTCTCAAACCCGTTGTCATTGGCACAGGATGTGAGGACCGCGGCATTGGAAGCCAGGCAGATGACATTCAGCGCCTGGCGTTCCAGTAGGAAGCGTCCCACCAGTTCGCTGGTCAGATGCATGGCGTCGGCCGCCGAACCTCCGTTGCCGCAGACCAACATGGGCTTGCCGGATTGCAGCGCGCGTGTGATGGTCTCAATAGCTCCCGCCAGCAACTCCTCACTCCAACTCTGGAGCGCCGCCTCCAGAACTTCGATGGACTCGAAAAAATAGCTATGGAGGCTCATGATTGCGGAGACCTCGCCGCTTTCCGGCGTTTATTCGGCTGGCGCGGCTTTGCGGTGGCTTTCTTAGCGGCTGGCGTTTTGGGTTTTTTCGGCGAGACGTCCGTCGCCATTTCCAACCCAAAGATATCGAGAGCGTCACTCGCTAGCACCTTCGATCGGGCCGGCGCCGCTTTGGCCAACGGCAGTGCACTCCCGGCATTGGCGATGAGCTCTGCTTCCTTCACAGCGTGCAACCGGAAGAGTAGTTCAGGGTGCTCGTCCAATCGGGCGCCTATGCCGTAGAGCACCGCCGCCACATGCTTACACATATCCGCCCAGTCCGGGCAACTGCACGAAAGCCCGATTTCTTTGGGCGAGGGAAACAGGCCGGTGTTTTGCCGGCAAATCCGCTCCATCACGCCTTTGGAAAAGCGCCCCTGGAGCAGTTCGACCAGCGAGTCGATCGCGCCCGCGCAATCGGTGCAGATGGATTTCCAGCGCGCCTTCGATACGGGAGCAACCTCGACGGAGACTTTGTAAATGCTCGAGCCGCTGACCAGAGCTTGAATCGAGCCTTCCGCAATTTGCAGGTCGATCACGGACCCGTTGCGCACATAGGTCCGCCCACGCGGCAAGCGATTGGCGAAGTCGCTGTAGCGCTCGAGATTCTCGCACCAGGCCTTACCCCAGAAGGTCTTCACGATAGTGCGGCCGTTGATGATCACCGGCGAGACGGCGTGACCCTGTTTCCGCCGCTTCTCCATCTCGCCCGCTGCCCGCAGCCGGCGTTCCGCCACAGAAACGTAAGGTCTCCACCCCCAATAGTCAGGTGCCAATCCGATCTCCTCGAAGCTTGACCTGCGTGATTTCTCTTCTACAGTAACCCCGGCAGAAGAAGTGCGGGCGCGGTATTCTACCAGCCCTACCCTTCCCGGCGTCATCTAAGCGCCTTGCATCTTTCACAATAACATGTGAGACACTTATTTATGTGGAAGCCCGTAACATTACTTTTAATCTCCCCGCCGACCTCATCCGGCAGGCCAAGGTCTATGCCGCTCAACACGACACAACCGTTAATGCTCTCGTGCGCGAATTGTTGCGGGAAAAATTGAACGCTGACAGGCGGGCACGCGCAGCAGCCAAACGACTCCTCGAACTTGCACAGAGCGGGACCCTCCAGTCCACCGTCGACCCGGGTTCCATCCGGCGCGAAGAACTTTATGAGCGCCGCTAAAGCGTTCTTTGATACCAACGTATTGCTGTATATGTATAGTACAGCGGATACGGGAAAACAAACGCGTGCTCAGGAACTCTTCCATGAACATAGCCGTGTCGGCACTATTGTGCTCAGTACCCAGGTGGTTCAGGAATTCTATGCAGCCGGTTTGCGGAAATTGGTAATGCGGCGGGAGCCTTTACGCGAAGCTATCGAAGAGCTATTGGCATTGCCGCTGGTCCTGGTGGGCCCTTCGCAGATTTTGATGGCTATCGAAAACGAAGAGCAGTACCGGATCTCTTTTTGGGATGCCCTTATCCTGGCTGCTGCTGAGTCGGGAGGCGCCGAGGTTCTTTACACCGAAGACTTAAATCATGGACAACAGTACGGCGCTGTGTTGGTGCGGAATCCTTTCCATCCCCGGGAAAGGTTGCCTTGACCTCCCCCGAGCAGCTATGAGAGATCCATCTGCGCCTTTTGCAGCTGATCGGCTGTCGGACTTCTGCCGGCCGTCAGCGTTGAAGCTGCACTCGGACTACCCGTTTTGGCTTTTCTAACCTCCGATAAGGTCGCTATGGAAACTCGGGACCGGATCTGATAAATCAACTCTCCGCTAACGCCTTGTGAATATCCAGCGAGACCAGCCGGAGCAGTTCCTCATTGGGCATTTCGGTCAGTAGCATCTCGCCGCCGCCTTCCAGCAGATCTTTCGCGAGCTGCCGTTTCGCTTCCATGAGCTGATCAATTTTCTCTTCTACCGTACCCCGGCAGACGAATTTGTGCACCAGAACATTTTTGGTCTGGCCGATGCGGAAGGCGCGGTCCGTGGCCTGGTTCTCCACTGCCGGATTCCACCACCGGTCGAAATGCACAACATGTGACGCGGCCGTGAGGTTAAGGCCCGAGCCGCCAGCCTTGAGCGACAGCACGAAGAAGCGCTCGGTCTCGTCTTCCTGAAAGCGACGTACCAGCTCCTGGCGCTTCTTGACCGCGGTCTCGCCATGCAACACCAGGCCAGGGTTGCCGAAGACCGACCCAAGGAACGCGGCCAGAGGCGCGGTTACTTCGCGAAACTGGGTGAAGACCAGCATCTTCTCCTGTTTGGCGCCCACCACTTCGGCGATCTCTCGCAAGCGCGCCCATTTCCCGCTTTCGGCTTCGCTCCAGGCCCCGTCTCCCAGCCAGTGCGAAGGATGATTGCAGATCTGCTTGAAGCGCATCAGGAACGCCAGCACCAGGCCGCGGCGCTGGATCCCCTCGGCAGTTTCGAGTTGTTCGGCGAAGTCCTTCACCGCCTCCTGATAAAGCGCGGCCTGCCTGCGGCTAAGCTGGCAAAAGGCTTTGATTTCGGTTTTGTCCGGCAGGTCGGCAATGACCGTCTTGTCGGTCTTCAGGCGCCGCAGAATATATGGCCGCACCAGCTCACGCAAGGGACCGTAGCCGTGGGACTTCTCCGCCAGACGCTTGGAAAAAGCGGTGAACTCCTTGGCCGATCCCAGCAGCCCCGGATTGACGAAATCGAAGATCGACCACAGATCGCCCAGCCGGTTCTCAACCGGCGTGCCGGTGAGCGCCAGTCTCGCGCGGGCCTTGAGCTGTTTGGCAAGACGCGTCTGGCGGGCTTCCGGATTTTTAATCGTTTGCGCTTCATCCAACACGACGAGATCCCAGGAGCGCTCCATGAGCCAGGGAATCCGCAGCAGCGAGCCGTAACTGGTAATCACCAGGTCTAGACCGTTGAACCGCTCCGGCTCCAGCGTTTTGAGTTCGGCAGCAGGTACGGCGGATGGATGCGCGATGAGCGCTTTCAAACCTGGCGCAAAGCGTTCGATCTCCGAAGCCCAGTTGGCGAGCAACGAAGCGGGCGCTACCAGCAGGCTCGGCTGCGGTTTGCCATTGTTCTGACCCTGGAGCACCAGAAGCAGCGCGAGCACCTGAATGGTCTTGCCCAGCCCCATGTCGTCGGCAAGGCAGGCCCCCAGACCGAGCCGCGCGAGCAGATATAGCCAGCGAACACCCACTTGCTGATAGTGCCGCAGGGTGCCCTGGAGCGCTTGGCCAGGATCGATCTGCGCCAGCCCTTCCGGGCCTCGCAGTCCCTGGAGCGTCTCCTGAAGCCATGAGCCTGCGACCACCTGGGACCAATCGGTGTTGGCCACTTCGGTTTCACTCGAATTGACCTCAGCTCCGGCGAGCAGGCGCATAGCCTCCGCAAAGCCCAGGCCCCTCTCGACCGCCGTACGTTCCACTTCGCGGAAGCGTTCCATCATGCGCGATAATTGCTCGCGATTGATTTCTACCCAGCGCCCGCGCACCAGGGCGAGTCCTTCCGATTGCGCCAATAACTCGCGAATCTCTGCGGCGCTAAGCTGTTCGCCGTCGAGCGTTACTTCCATCTGAAAATCGAGCAGCGCTTCCTGACCGAGTCCCGCGGGCGGCTTGCCCCCTACGGTCGCCGTGACGCGCGGACGCGGCGGACGATTGCCGCGCCAAGCCGCAGGCATGCGAACCACAACTCCCGCGGCTTCCAGTTGGGGAACGTCTCTGAGAAGCTCCATGGCCTCGGCGGGAGTCCACCGCAGCGGATGAAAAATTTCGCCTTGATCGACCATCGCCTTGAGCCACGGGCAACTCTGCGCTGCGCGCTGCACCGGAAGGAGCAGCGACAGAAGGCGGTCTTTGTTGGCAGCGCCTGCATATTCTTTTAGCGCTTGCCCGAGCGGCAAGTGCTGGGCTTTGGCCCGCGCGGAGAGGCGCGTAGTATAGGTTGCCAGAAACGCGAAAGGCGCCTCCGGGTCGCGCCGGTTTTCGGCGAGATTGAAGTGGACGCGGCCCACCAGGTTCCAAGCCGGATTGCGGCGCTTCAGAAATTCCTGTACGGGCGAGTGGGATTCGGCCAACTCTACGGCGATCGCGGAGTCCAGTTCCTGCCATAAAGCGGCGAGCACGGACGTGCTCAGATACTCCGCGCCGGACATGAGCGGAGCCTCCCTCACCATTCCGTCCAGCTCTTCCTCGGAAGGACACGGCACGCCCAGTTCGCCACGCCGGTCCTCGATCTCCGGCTGAGTGCAAAGAGCCGTCACGTAGCGGGCGCCGAATTCACGCCAGTACGCAAAGACAGGGGGCAGCAGGATACCGGTTTCCGCGGCGCCGAGTTGCAGAAGTCCATGTCCCGATCCGCGATCGAAAGCTGGGCGCAAACGACGGGCCACCTCCGCATCCAATGCGGGTGCATCCGGTTCCTGAACTAGAAGGACGCTTCCGAGCGGCGTGAGGGCCAAACCCAAAGAGGCTGTTTCCATGAGGGACAGGTCCAGCGTAACAAGCGGGTCTTCCCTGCCCTGCTTAGATACTGGTCGGCCGGTATCCACACTGTTCCAGCACGGATTTCCGCCCCTTCGAGGTAACCCAATCTTCGATCGCTCGTTCCACGTACTCGCTCTGATCATTCGTCTGGTCCAGCGCCATGCACATCTTCACGGCGGCCGCCAGAGTTCGCGGGATGTACGCGGTCAGTTTCGTGTAATCCGGGCTGATTGCTTTATTTATTCTTGGGGGGATCGCTCGCCGAGTGCCCTTCTCCGATTCGGCAGTGCTGGCGGATTCGGGTGCTTCGACAGGCTCCGGCTGCGTTCGCAGGATATCCGCAAAGGCTGTTCTGCGCCGTTCAGGCATCATCGTTCTCCGGCTGGCAGGACTCTATGACACTGCAGCAGCTCATTTCACACTATAGCACTTTAGCACCGTGACTCTGTGGCACCTTACAGCCGCCCCCAAAACCCAACAGTTCACTTGCAGTGCTACAGTTTTACAGTGCTATAGACCTTTGGCTCTAGAGTTCTGCCGCGCTATAACACTTTGGCACTCTACGGCGATCTCTTCATAATCCATAGCGGCCAGGCGGGAATTCCGGTCTCGGACCCCGCCCACCGTCACGCCGTCGGCTGCGGCCCGCTGAAACGCCATCAGACGGCGCACGCTCCGTGCGAAGACTGGTATACCGGCGGCTTCCAGTTCCTGGCGGGCCAGCCTACCCTCCGGTATCGGGTCTGGAGGGACAATGGTGAGCAGAACACGGTAGTTCGTCGCCTCAAAACGCTTCAGTATCGCCAGCGTGAGCATCATCCCCTCGAGTGCTAATGGATCTGGTGTGGTGGGCACGATCAGCAGATCACAGCCTTCCACAAGGTCGTGGAGTTCATCCGGCTTCGGCCGGGCCTGGGTGTCCACCACGATGTGCTCATACTTCGACGCCAGGCCGATCGCCTTGAGCAAGGGCACCACCTGGAAACGCAGTTGCCCTCGTTTCGCCCAGTTGCAGGCCGAGTTGTTTGGGTCGGCATCGACCAACACTGTGGGGCCCAAATCCGCAAAGGCGTCGGCAAGGTGAATCGCAGTAGTCGTCTTGGCAACGCCGCCTTTCATGCTCGCTAGCGTGACTCTCACGGAGCCACTATAACACCGAAGTTCTTTGGTGTCGTAGTTATCTGACTCTACAGTGTCACAGTGCTGTGACTTTTACCGAGTGGGGCGCAAACCTTGCAGTAACTGGGGTCGAGTCGCAAAAACGCGGGCCAGCAAAAAGAGGCGCTCCATGAGTTGTTGCTCATTTTCGAACGAGATGGTCAGCAATCCAGGCTGAAGGTCTACGCCCAAGGGGAGGTCGACCGTAGGGACTGGGTCGGGCAGGGTAATCTTCACCGAACGTGCGGCGGTCTCGGCCTTGAGCTCCACGATGCGATCGATAACGGTATCTTGCCGCCGTCGTTCCATTTCAACCGCAGGGTGCGAAATCATTTCTTCTAGCCATCGCACCAGATCGCGCTGGGGAATGGCGAGTTCCCGGCTGACGCGGACAGCGCCGATCCGATGCATAAGATTAACAGCCTGGCGCTTCTTTAGACCAAAGAGCGCCTCCATGTCCACTCGACGGAAGAAGGGGATTGGTTTTGGGGAGCGTGCCTCTTTTAAAATTGCGTCAAGTTTCAGAAAATAGGAAGGGTAGTCGGGCATGGAGGGAACCCGGAAGCAAGTATACACAACTAAATATGGTATTGCACGATCGTGCATCATTAAGCTAGCTATAAGTATTGATAAGGTGAAGGTATCGACAGTCAGATTTTGTGCTATGTTTGGGCTTCTGTTATGAGCGATTCCACCGCTTTGGTCCCCGTTCCCGTTCTGGAAAATTCTGCCGTTACTACCGCCGCCTCCCAGGCCGAACACTACTTCCGCGCTTCCCAAGCCGAAAATACGCGCCGCGCTTATGCCGCCGACTGGCGCCACTTTTTGGGTTGGTGCAAAGCTGCGGGGCGGGGAAGTCTCCCCGCCGTCCCCGAGACGCTGGTTCTCTATTTATCCGCTCTCGCCCAAACCGCTAAGACCAGCACTCTGACCCGCCGCGTCTCCGCTATCAGCCAAGCCCACCAGGCCTCCGGCTTCGAATCGCCCACCCAGCAGCTGGCGGTGCGCAAAGTGATGGCCGGCATTCGCCGCGAGAAGGGAACTGCGCAGATCGGGAAGAAGCCCATCGTCACCGAAGATCTGCGGGCCATGGTGGCCACCCTGAAAGGAAAACGCATATTGGACGTGCGCGACCGGGCGCTGTTGCTGATGGGATTTGCGGGCGCCTTCCGCAGGTCGGAACTGGTGGGCCTCAATGTGGACGATATAGAAATCAACCGCGAGGGTCTGGTTGTAACCCTCCGGCACTCGAAGACGGATCCCGAAGGGCAGGGAAGGCGCGTGGGCATCCCGTACGGCTCCACTCCTGCCACCTGCCCGATACGCGCCCTCCTATCCTGGCTCGAAATTCTGGGTGCCGACCAGGGGCCGCTGTTTCGCAAAATCAATCGCCACCAGCAAATCGGCGGCAAGCGCCTGACCTCTCAGTCGGTCGCCCTGGTGGTCAAACGCGCTGCCGCCGCGGCCGGCTTGGACGCCAAACAAATCGCCGGTCATTCCCTGCGGGCGGGCCTCGCTACCGCCGCCGCGGCCGCCGGCGTCCCCGAACGCGCCATCATGGCGCAGACCGGCCATCGCTCGCTTACCACGCTGCGAAAGTATATCCGGGAGGGATCCCTGTTTCTCGAAAATGCCGCGGCCAAGGTGGGTCTGTAAACCTTCTGACATAGGAGGAGGAGGGGGTATCCAATGGCTTCCCATTCCGCCATCTCAATCTCGAGTACGTGCCCGCACTTGGAGGGGAGAGTCGGCTGGATTCGGCGGCAACCTGACATTTCGCGATCGGGCGGGCCTGGCCCACTTCGCACGGCTGATTGATTGGCATGCAGAAACGGTGTCACGCCAATAGCCTCGGCAATTTACAGAACCTGGGAGGTACCGGCGGACTGATTCCATTGTGATACAAGAGGAACGGTGTGACCAGTTCATCAGAGGACGCCGGAACATGAGGAGGGAAAGCAGCCTGCTGTTAGCGGGCGTTCTCATTGTTCTCATAGTCGCTGCCGGTTGGACTGAGCGCTCGCACATTCGGGTGGCTCTCGGACTCCCGACCATCGAGCAAATCAGAATGGGCCTGGTCAGCAGGCAACGAGAAAGCGTCGCCGGTATTCCGCGGGACCGCGTAATGATCGCTCTGGTGACAGGCCAATCCAACGCCGGCAATTATGGTCCGAAGGATTCTTTCGCGCCGCAACCCGGCGTTCTGAACTTCTTCTCGGGCACACTGTACAGAGCCAAAGACCCGCTACTCGGGTCGGACAACATGGGCTCGTCGCCGTGGATTCGGTTGGGCGGCATGTTGGTGGAGGGTGGCCATTATCGCGCCGTGGTTTTTGCTTTAGCGGTCCGGGGCGGCGTGGCAGTGAGGCAGTGGCTACCGGGACGCCAGATGCAGCGCCTGGTGGCTCAGACAGTAACCGACCTGAAACGCGCCGACCTGGCTCCCACGCATGTTCTTTGGCAGCAAGGTGAGACTGATGCCGTTTTCCGCCGATCCGGTCACGGGTATGGGGCCGCGTTCCAAGCATTTCTTGGAACGCTTCGGGCTGCCGGAGTCGAAGCTCCGGTATACGTAGCCTTAGCCACCCGCAGCGCGACACGCGGACCCGATCCGGAAGTACGCGGCGAGCAGCAAGCCCTGGTGAATCCGGCCGGCAAAGTCTTCTCCGGTCCGGATGTCGACGCCTTGGGTGCAGAGTTCCGCTCGGACGGGACGCACTTCAACCGGGCCGGGCTGGAACGGTTGGCGGCTCTCTGGTACGACACTCTGAGTCACGCGCCATAGTACGTAATGGAAGCGAAACATTAGTACCAGAGCACCTGGCTTTCCTGTCGTGCGTGGATTTTCCTGGATATACTGGGGATGATTTGCCGTTTGTCTTCCCGCCGAGGCGGCAATCTTTAGGAGAAAACATCTCAGAAATGGCAGGTAAGGCATCCGCGTCGGCATCCAACCCGCGCTTGCCCGGAATTGACAGCCTGCGCTTTTGGCTCGCCCTCTGGGTTTATTTCTCGCATTTTGGCTTCCTGCCGTTCGGCGCATGGATTGGAAAAAGCACACCGCTCCGATTGATGCTCACCGGAGCCGCGAACAGCCTTTTCGACGGGGCTGCGGCGGTGATCGGATTCTTTATCATTTCTGGACTGTGCATTCACTATCCCTTCCGTTCCAAGCCTGTGGAGTTACTGCCATTTTACGCGCGGCGCTACATACGCATCCTCCTACCGCTGGGAATGGCGCTCGTGTTGAGCCGCTTGGTCGATAACAACCTGATGGGTTTCTACGCGGCCATTTTATGGAGCCTGGTTTGCGAGGAAGTGTACTACGCTATCTATCCGATACTTCGCATAGGCATCCAAAAACTCCGATGGAAGTGGATGCTTTTGGGATCCTACGCGGCAGCAGTTGCTGTAATGGCAACGAACATTCGCGCGTTAAATTTTCATGAATTCGGCCCAGGTTTGACGTGGGTCGTCGGCCTTCCCTGCTGGCTCTTGGGATGTCACCTGGCCGAGACGGTCGGGAAGACTAAGCCGCGCGAAGTATCTCTTGTTCGGATCTGGGTGTGGCGCCTCGCGATGTGGGGCTTGGGATCAGCCGCCACTCTGTTGCGGTTTCACGGCGGAATCGGCTATCCGATATCTCTGACCTTGATGGGTCCCCTCCTGTACTATTGGTTGCGCTTGGAAATTGACCGAAAACAGCGAGTCGCCTCCTTCGAGTATGCCGGCAAGTTCAGCTATTCCACTTATTTGATTCACGTCGTCGCCGCATCCGTTCTTGTCTTACTCGTACCCTCCGCCAAGGCAGACACGGCGCTGAATGGGATTCTGCGGCTGGTCTTTGTGCTTGGGTTTAGTTACTGCTTTTTCTTGCTTATCGAACAACCAAGCCACCAGTTTGCCAGATATGCCGCGCGGTTGATTTCGGATGCCCGGCAAGGACGGAGCCGCGCGAAAGAGACCGTACCAGCCGGAACGCATTTTCGTGCACCTATCAAACCACGCAGCCTTGCAGCGGCAGCAGCCGAGGCAGGCGAGGGCGGACAGCAGGACTGAATACGGCGTCCCATCGACTATAGCCGTACCTACTCGCTGGAGTAGGCTATCGAAAGGTGCCGGCAACTCATGAGATTCTGCTCAAAAACGGACGCGTGAATGAGACCGCTGTCCTCGAAAATGCCGCCGCTAAGGTGGGACTCTAAGGCCGCTCGGGTTGAAACTCGCCGCCCCCTACTGCCCACTTGGCCCGAAATTGAATTTCAGCAGCGATTCGCTCTCTACTGCCTCTCCATTTTTCCGTGCGGGCTCGAAACGCCAGCGCCGGGCCGCATCCACGGCCTGGGGGGCCAGCAGCTTTTGCACCGCCGTCAAATTGCCTAGAGGAGTAGCGCTGACGACCTTACCAGCCGCATCGATCTCCACTTGAATCTCGATCGAGACCGGACCGGAAAGTCTGGAGTCGAGGTCAGCCGGTACAATGGGTCTGATCTCACGAATCGGTACGGCGGTTTCATACCGCTTGGGTGCCTCGTCAGAGACAGTGGGCGGCGTCGCGAAATCAACTGCCGGCGAAGGTTCCGTAGGGCGCGCCAGCGGTTTTGCAGGTACTACAGGCGCCGGTAGCTTAGCTCGTGAAGTTGGCATACCGGTGCCGTTTTCAAGTGGTAGAGCGGCCGTGCGCAGTTCGCGGGCCTTCTCCACGACCGGTTGCACAACTTCCGTGGCTTCCTTCGCGGGCGGCGGAGCCGACAAGCCCGTTTTCAACGCTACGGACTCTCCCGTAAAGTGGTTATCACCCTGGCGGATTTCCAGCCGCACTTCCACCGACCCGGTCTCCGGATAATAAAGAGTGCTGCCGGCATCCAGTTGCTGGCGATCCAGCGCAATCTCCAGGTGATGGCCGCCGTCCTGGACCGTGATCATACCGGAAGATGCCTGGGCTACCGCGCGGCTCTTGGGGTTCCATTGAACTTTCAGTCGCGCGCCTTCATTGTGTAGCTCCAATTTAATATCGGAGCGAGCCGGCAGAACGTCTGCCGGACGGGGTTGCCAAATGGAATAAGTCAGGAATGCGCCGCATGCGACCCCAACCGCCAACCCGCCGAGCGCCCACTTACGCCAGCGAGGTCCCGCGGGGGGTGTCCACTCGGCCGGGACGCGTTCCGGCAGCCTCTGAACCGCAGGTTGCCCGACGGCGGATTCGATCAATGGAAAGGTCAACAGCAGAGCCCACTCGCCATTCTCTCTGCGGTATACACGGGCCGGTTCCACTCCCGCGTCTGAAGCCGGAATGAGCAGCAGAAGCGGATTGGGTAGATTTACCAGATCGGCAATCACCTGGTCAGCAGCGTTCGGTTCTGGCGCACCGCTGGTTTGGGTGCGGAAATGTCCAAGGATGATGCTGGCCGAGGCCTGCACCGTCAACACGGATTGCCTGATGAATAGAAGATCGGCCGGAGTAGGGCAAAAAGCGGCACCGCTGCGGTATCCCATCGGAAGCGGTTGAACGGTCTCCAGGCGGATTTCGTTGCCCACGGCGCCTGTCAGAAGTCCGCCAACTTCCATGCCGCGCGTGGGAGAAGTTTTTACGCCATCTCGCGCGATTCGGTCCAGCGATGCCAGCGCATTTACCCGTGCCCGCAACGACAACACCTCGCCGCGGATCAGACGGTATTGTGCGGATTTAGCGATGTCAGCCATGGTTCTTCAAACAGCAATACCGCGGCGTGCGGTCCAGTCCAACTATAGCAGCGCGATGCTACCATCAACATCTTCGTTTGAGTACTGTACTCAGTCGCGGCAATTTTGACGAGGCTTTGGGCATATGGGTGTGGGCCGCTCCACACGCCGCCTTAGATCTCGCGGGGAGTGAGCGAGAAATCAAGCCGCGCCCCGCTCTCTTTTTGGATCGCGATGGCGTCATCATTGAAGATCCCGGCTACCTTTGCCGCGCTCAAGACATGCAACTCATTCCGGGAGCCGCTTGCCTGATCGCGCTCGCCAACCGCCAAGGCATACCGGTGGTGGAAATTACCAATCAGGCCGGCATCGGCCGCGGATACTATGGCTGGGACGATTTTGTCGCCGTGGAACAAGCTTTAACCGATCTGCTGGCTCGCGAAGATGCCGCGGTGGATGCGGTTTTGGCCTGCCCTTATCACCACGAAGGCATCGATCCCTGGTCCCATCCTGCACATCCCGCGCGCAAGCCTCGTCCGGGGATGCTGCTCGCTGCCCAAAGCCTTTTGCATCTCGACTTAGGCTACTCCTGGATTGTGGGCGACCGCCTCTCTGACTTACAGGCCGGTCACCATGCCGGCCTCCGCGGCGGTTTGCATGTACTCACGGGAGTTGGCCGCGACGAGCGGCCCGCGGTCGCTGAATGGTCCCCGGCAAATTTTGAGCTGCGCTTCGGTGACTCGATCCGCGATGCAGAAGGGTTAATAGCGTCTTAGCCTTAAGTCGGCCTTACGGCACGGAGCCAACCCGCGGTCAGGGGTAAACCGGATAATCGGACGTTATGTAAATCAGTGCGCTAGCACCGCGCCAGCCATCCATAAACTGTTGAACGATTAGGACGCCTCTGCTTAGAGCAAGAAATTTACCAGGCCGCTGCCCGATTTACACCAGCGCACCACACCGGATCAACTCCAGCGGCCCCAGTTTGGGAAACCGCCGGGGGAAGCGTTCGATGGCACTGCGGATTGCTTCGAAATCGGCGACGTTATTGTGAATGAGCGGCATGTTTAGCACCAGGGCCGTGGCTGCGATCATGGCGTCAAACCGCCAACGTGCCAAACGCTCCTGCCGTGATTCTGTGAGCTGGTGCGATCGCCGGGGGGGCGTCGGTGGATCCGGTAATAACGCCATAATCTCGCCGGCGACCACCGCATCAGCACCGCCTAACGGCCACACTCTCCCCAGGTTTGCAAGGTACTCGACGCGCGCTGCCTCGATCTGTTCTCGCCTGCCCGCCGCCGCTCGCCGCCACAGAAGACCATAACCGCGAATCCGTTCGATCACCGTGACCGCGGAAAGCTGTATCTCGCAATGCGACAAGTACGCGCGCAACCATGCACGCACCTCGGCCTCACCGCTGCGCCCCAACCAGCTCTCTGCGCTCGTATCAAACAGGAAGGGGCCGGAAGCCGGGTCGACCATCGGCTAACGCCCGTCCGCCGATTCCAGAATCACCCCATCCAGAATAGCCATCTCCTCATCGGTAAACCCGGCGAAAGCCTTCTTATATCCCTCTAGTACTCCTTCGCTCCGCTCCGCCGTGGTTTGCTGACGCAAGCCCTCGGAGAGAGCCTCGGCAATAACCGTGCTGAGATTGACCCTTCTCGTACGGGCAATGCGATGTGCTTCCCGCAGAGACTCAGTTGGCAGCGTCACCGTAGTGCGCTGTTTCTTTACCTGAGAAGCAAAATGTGATTTGCGCCCCATTGATGCATTCTAGCATCATAAACAGCATCACACTGCATCAATGAATCCATAACCCCTCACCGTCGCACTATTTCGTACTCCAGATTGACGGTGCCGGTCTTCTCATACTTGCGGCTAGCTATCTCAAAAAGACCGCGACTAATACGGGCTGGTACCCCTGGAACTTTCCGAACTGGCGATCAATCATGGCGATTTCGTACGATGTTTATGATGAACAGCACGAACCCGGGGGGGCACGCTGCGTAACGCCCCAGAGAGAACGGTGGTAGATCCCGCGCAGCAATTGCGTTCGGAATCGATCCTCCTGGCCATGTACCACACTCTGCCGGAGCCTCCCACGCTGAACGCCGTGCTGATGCTCAAGCAATGCTTTGGGCGCGTGGTCTTCTTCCGGAATAACATTAAATACCCGCCCGATTTCTATCTGGATACGCCAGAGCTGAAAGAGTTCGGCAAATGCTATGCCATTGACGAAACCATGGGGAAAAATACCCTGTGGAAACTGGCGCGTTTTGTGCGGTACGCCTTGGCCTTTCGCAAGGAACTGGCGCGAGGGAGTTATCGGCTGGTGGTATTGCATGATTATCTGGCGCTGCTGGCTTTTTCGCTGGTGCGCAAGAGCGCCGGGTACCGCGGCCTGGTATGGTTCAACAGCTACGACGCCATCGATCTGGAGCACACGCCGCCGGGGCGGTTCTCGCTCATGCGCCTGGTGGTGGCGCGGCATGAAAAGCTTTTCGCGGAATTGGATTTTTTCTCGATGCCAACGGCGGAACGAAGGCCGTTCTACCCTCTCCATCGTGTCAAGCGAGAGGCTTTCGTAATCCCCAACTTTCCGGCGTTGACCTATTATGAGCGCTTCCAAAAACAGCGCCACACGCTTCCCGACGGGCCGATCCGGATAGTTTACATGGGAGCGTTGGGGGCCGGACATGGTTATGAAGAGGTGATTCGTGCCATGAACACGCCCGTGGCCGGTAGAACCGTGCAATTGATTCTAATGGGCTGGATCCGGGAAGCCTACCGGCAACAGATCCTGGATTTTGCAAAACAGTACGAGATGAGTGATCAGGTGGTCCTTACGGGCTTCGTTCCCTATCCCAAACTGCCAGGCAAAGCGGCCGATTGCACGATTGGACTGGGAATCTACACGGGTAAGGACATCATGAACCGGACGCCCGGCACGGCATCCAACAAAATTTACGAGTACATTGCTGTAGGACTGCCGGTGATTTTATTGGATACGCCGTACTTCCGGAAATATTTCGGCATGCGCAAGTGGGCCTTCTTCACGGATCTTTCAGAGTCTTCGTTGCGCAACACGGTAGAGGATATCCTCTCTCGCTATGAAGAGGCGTCGACAGCAGCCGTTCAGGATTACCGCAGAGAATTTACTTACGAGAATGTGTTCACTCCGGCCCTGGAGCGGGTAGTGGATGCCCTGGTGGAACGGGCCGATGCCTGATTTCCACAAGCGCGTCGGCATTATCGGCGCCGGTAGCATGGTGTGGAAAGCCCATCTGCCGCATTTGCGAGCGGTGGGGGCGGACGTGCGCTGGATTCTGGACGTGGATAAGGCTCGCGCGCAAACCACCGCTAAGGCGTTCGGCGTCCCGCTGGCGTTGGGCGCCGACCAACTCTCGCTCACCACGCCAGTAGACGTGGTGGTGGTGGTTT
>Ga0126373_10000312_pt1 | contig 31949 bp, 28 predicted proteins | sample PanSoiMetPlot_11_FD_92545 | JGI IMG/M metagenome (GOLD analysis project Ga0126373, IMG submission 92545) | Tropical forest soil microbial communities from Panama - MetaG Plot_11 | ecosystem: Environmental > Terrestrial > Soil > Tropical forest > Bulk soil | place: Panama | collected 2016-02-17 | reverse complement strand
CTCCCGGATTCGATTGACATAGCCCACACCATCGATGTGCAGGTCAAAGTAGGACTTCTCGGGCCGAGTGGAAGTGGATGTGGAAGCGGTAGTGGTCATGGGGAGTCTCCAGACTATGACGAGTGAAAGAGCGCGAGGAAGCGCCTTCCTGCGAAAGAAGGCGCCACTTCGCGTGAGCTGACGGGATGATCGGGAACAGTGGGCATCCATCATCGGGGGCTCCGATGAGCGTTCGCACGAGGGATGCTTGGCGAACTGGGCGAGTCAACGCGGTTTCGAACCGCGACGTAGCCTCAAAGACTCGAGCTACCTTGGCTTGCTGACGGAGTCAGCGGAAACGGTGCGAACTATCTTGAATCGATCGCACCTACGTCCGCTATCAATCGGAACGCGACCCGCTCCAGATTCCTGAGCTTGCGGGTGAAAGGCTTGTCGCCTTGGGGCCAACGGTCCGAGTTTTCCGTCGTTTGTCGTTGTGTTTGTTTCACGTGAAACGACAGGGCGGACACGGCGATGTTTTTCTTGGTAGTGCGGGTCGTGCTCGTTGCAAAGGAAGAGCCCCCGAGTTGGGGGCTCGATTGTGGTTTTTCTCAATTCGAGATCACCGTGGATCGTGGACGCCGACAAGGCGGTGCAGCGTCTCGATGCGGTCTACTGGCAGTAGGGCGTCACAAAGATTGCGTAGGTACGCGCTTCGATGGTCACTGTGCTGAAGGGGCCGTCGCCACCGGTAGCCTCACCGTAGGCGCTCAGGATCACCTCGCATAAAGAGCAGGCCGCCGATTGGGTCGAGGTGCACGTATCCCACTTCACTTCAATGGCTTCCAGATGATGCAGGATGCCATTGAATTGCATCGTGGCGAGCAATCGGCTTCGTGGACTTTGGTCGTCGATCGAGGCGTCTTCCCAACGCACGTCGGATAGGTCAATGTTGAGCGTGGACATGAAATACTCCTAAAGAACGAGTGAGGCGCTAGCACGATCCGCGGGCGCGGAACCCGTTCGGACCTCAAAGGGTTACGAGTCGCGAGGTGATTCGGTATCCTCACCATCCGGTATAGTTGAGCAGCAGGGATGAGAGAACCGACCGGCGCGACAAATCGAGGCCACCGAAGTCGGCGAGCCCCTTCACGCCGATGCGTTTGAAGAGCTTTCCACCCTCTTCGGCGTTGTAGAAGCTCACGAGCCCGGCGAGAAAGGCTTTCTCCCCCGAGCTCATGACGCCGATCGCGCGCTCGATGAGGTCGAGCTTTGGACAGAGATCCCAGATGCTCACGGCCTGCTGCACATGGGCCGCGGCGCCGGTGCCGGTGCCAAAGAGATGCGGGCCTGCGAGCACGACGCCCTGCTTCCAGGCGATCAGGAATCGATGCGAGGCTTGCGAAAAGTGGTTGAGTTCGTTCGCGATATCGTTGCGTGTAGACTCCTCGAGGGTATCGAGCGCGGGGTTTTTGAGTACGGTTGACATGGGTGCTCCGGGTGAGTGAAGGGAGGATTGGGCTTCCGCGCAAGAGCTCTTGTGGTTCGTCGGCGGAAGAGGGGCTCCAAGCGGGGGGTACGATTTGGGTCACTGCATTCGCTTTGCAGCGCCGCCTGAAAGACCTCGGCGGCATTGGGTTGTCGAGCGGTCAGGGTCTGACGCGCCGACGAGCGGTCAACGCGAGCCTCAACCAACGCTCGCCCTGGGGCGAGCGACAAGGGAGTGGAGCTCCCGACCGGATTTTCTTGTTTCCCGTAGTGGGTTAAGGTGAGGTGACAGGATCCGAAAAGGGCGCCGAAGGCGTTTGCCTTCGGCGTGTGACTCATAGGGCCACCCGTGAGCGCAAGCTTCGTTAGGCCGCCGTAAGAGCCTCTCGAAGCATGGGCGTGTCACCCGACCCGTATCGTGGCTGGAGTCGGAACGTGCTGGCGCGCATCCGCGCACAAAGGGAGCCCGTTGTTCCTCCGGCGGGCACCGGTGCTGATTACGGTCGACCCCAAGGGGTCTCCCGATCCGCCGCTCTCGCCACGGGACATCATCGCTTGTGGGAAGCGGATCGGGGGACCCCTCGGGTGCGACTCAAGGGGAGTGGGACGCGGGCAAATGGGGCAATTTACGGGAAGCGTTCCTTCGGGGCGCTTAGGCATGTTTCGCCCGAGCGTGCGCACCGTGGGCTGAAGGATAGGTGCGCGGGGGATACGTTTGTCCGAGAGGGCAGGAAAGCATGGTGGCCGGAGCGCTGGGGTGCCTTAAAGCGTGTTACCTTGGGAACGAGCCCGGAAGCCGTTGAGTTGCATCGGAACGCTCGCATGGGACCGGACGAGCTTCGCCACCCAGGCTGACTGCTTCTCGACAAAGATCTCAAGCGATAGCTCCCCGGCAGCGATTTGCTCGAGTGCCTGTTCCCAGATCGCCGTCGTGGCAGGATCGGCAATGGCTTCGGGCACGGCATCGACCAGCAAGCATGCCGACTCGGAGGCGCGAAGCGTTTGGCCCTTCTGGATGAGATACCCTCGGCGGATCAACCCCTGGATGATCCCGGCGCGGGTGGCCTCGGTACCGATGCCGGAGGTCTCCTTCAACTTCTGCTTCAAGCGAGGATCGCTGACCCAGCGGGCGATGCTCTTCATGGCTTGGATCAGCTCACCTTGCGTGTAGAACTGCGGCGGACGAGTGTTGAGCGTCTTGACGGCAACGTCCGCCACCTGACACGAGGTGCCCGATCGCAGCGCCGGCAGCACCTGGTGCCGGGGCGCGTCCGCGTTGTCTTCTTCTGCCGCCTCTTTCGGGTCTATCAGGCCGCGCCAACCGATCTGGCAAATCCGCTTGCCATGGGCTGTCAGCGGCTCACCCGAGCACGTGAGCAGCGCCACTGTACGATCGTACTCGTGGTGGGGTGCGAACTGCGCCAGGTAATGCGCGCGGATCAGCCGGTAGAGCGAGCGCTCCTTCTCGGACATCCGGGAGAGTACGGTCGGTTCGGTCGTCGGGATGATGCCGTGGTGCGCGCCGAGCTTCGCATCGTCCCAGGCGCGCGAGCGCTGGGTTGGGTCGAGATGGTCGATCAGCGGACGGACGCTCGCATCCGTCGCGATGAGCGCCGCAAGTACCTCAGGCACTTCGGCGTGCATGCTCTCGGGGAGATACCCGGAGTCCGTGCGCGGATACGTCGTGGCCTTGTGATTCTCGTACAGCGACTGCGCCAGATCGAGCGTCTCCTGCACATCGAGCTTCAGGCGCCTCGAGCACACCTGCTGCAGCGTACTCAAGTCAAAGGGAAGCGGCGGGGGCTCGCGGACGCGCTCGGTCTCAACCGAGACCACTTGCGCCAGGGCGGCCTCACGCAGGCGGTTTGCAGCCGCCTGCGCCATGGGTGCGCTGAGACAGCGTCCCGCCTCATCAGTCGCCGCCTTGCCCGGGGTCCACTGCGCGAGGAACGCCGCAGTCTCGGTGGTGAGCGCCACGTCGATCGTCCAATAAGGGACCGGAATAAATCCGGCGATCTCGCGATCCCGCCGCACCACGAGTTGCAACGTCGGCGTCTGCACCCGACCCACGGAGAGCACGCCACGCAACCCCGCCTGTTGGCCAAGGAGCGTGAAGAGCCGAGTCAAGTTCATGCCGATGAGCCAGTCGGCACGGGAGCGCGCCAAGGCGGCGTGATAGAGGGGTAGGGTGGCATCGCCCGGACGAAGCGCTGCGAGCGCTTGGGCAATCGAGGCATCATTCAACGCCGAGAGCCAGAGCCGCTTCACCGGCCCAGAAAATCCACAGAGCTCGAGAACCTCCCGTGCGATCATCTCGCCCTCGCGATCGGCATCGGTGGCGATGACGACTTCGGAGGCGCGGCCGATCAGCTTCTTGACGGTCTTGAATTGCGCCGCTGTCGCGGACTTGATCTTGACGCGCCAGACTTCAGGGATGATCGGCAGCGTTTCGATGGACCAGCGCCTGTAGCGCTCGTCGTACGTTTGAGGCGGCGCTGCCTCGATGAGATGCCCGATGCACCAGGTGACGATGAGCTCCGGGCCGAGATAGCAGCCGCCGCTCGGCTTCCTGGCGCCGAGCACGCGGGCGATGTCTTTGGCCTGAGAAGGTTTCTCGCAGAGGAAGAGGCGCACCGTCTCACCGCGGGGCATTTGCCGGTGCAGCTGCCGCGACGATGCGCGACCGCGCTTCGCCTCGGGAGCAGGAAACCGCACCGCCGCATGTCGGATTCAAAACCCGCTGGCGCATGCTGAGCGTCAACCGCTGGGCGCAGCCGCTCAGGACGAAGCGCCCTCGCGCTGGGCAGAATCGGTGACGGGTGTCGAGGGCTTGATAAGTGTCACCGCCTCGACCCGATAGGGGAGGATGCCGATCCGGCGAGCTTCGATCTTGAAGGTCACGCGGGGGCCCTCACTGTCCTCCCACTCATCGCGCACCGTGCGGCCCTCGACGAGAACTCGCATCCCCTTCTGGTAGAGCGTGCTCCAGTGCTCGGCTTGGCCGTGCCAGAGCTCGACCGGCGCCCAGTAGCCGCCGCGGTCCTCGTAGTTGCCGTCCTTCAGTGGCACGGGATTATCGAAGTACACATTTAGGCGCAGGAGCCGTCGTGGCTCGTCGTTCCCGTTCGGGAACTCCCGATACTCTGGCGCAGAACCGATGTTGCCTTCACCGTAAAAGTGCGTGCTCATGGGGTTGACTCCGAGGGGTTGCGGTCATGCCGATCTGATTCGTCGGCGGTAGAGAATCTCGGCCCGGGCCAGCTTGCCGGCGCATTCCCTCGCCTGGCGCGCCATGTTGTGGGTGAGGCTCACCTGCAAGTTGAGGGCGATACGCGCGACCTCGAGCGCATAGAGATCGGGCACGAGGGCAATGGGCGTGGTTGGAGCCTCCAACAGCCTCTCCCAGAGCGCGACGCCCATCGCAGACCGGTCGGCGTTGCGCCAGCGGAGGAACGTCGTGCCTGCGCCAGTCGTCTGTTGGGCCAGCATCACGGGTAAGAGGTTGAACGGGTAGGCCGTCGCTTGCGTGAGCAGGCGCTTCGCGAGAGCGATGAGGCCCTCGCTAAGCGCCTCGCACTCGCTGGCCCAGACTTCCCACTCCCCCTTACCCTTAAAGGGTTTTAAAAGGCCCTTTAGAGAGGGCGCGTGTTTCAGATGCACGAAGTCCGCCTGTTCGAGCGGCCGCACGCGCTGTGGCGCAACGTCCTCGTCCCACGATGCTCGATCATTCACGCTATGACCTCGGCGGTCGGGACGGCGGGCACGGGTCCATTCGGAGCGTCTTTTGCCTCAATCGCTTCGTCCGGGGTCATGTGGGGCGCCAACGATTTCTCGCGTTCTAGCGCGGCGGGAGCGAGGGCCGAACGGCGAGCGATAGGCGGCGCGAATTTCGAACGCCGGGTCCCCTCGAGCACATCCTGCGGCAGCTCCCCGTATTTCTCACGCGCGGCACGTGCGACCGCATTGTTTGCAGCAACGTCATCGCGCGTCGCGCCGGAATAGCGATACCGCTGGGCCAGTGCGAAGGTGCTGCGCAGGAGGTACGAGCCTTCATCGAGCATGCGCTCCAAGGTGTGACGGTCGATGAGCGCGGTGTGATGGGCGAGCATCAGGCGGCGCGCCAGATTGTCGTAATCCGCAAGGAGATAGACGGCGAGGAACCCCAACTGCGCGCCGATGAAAAGCGGCACCTTGACCGGTTGCACGTTGAGGTTCTCACCGAGCGAAAGCTCCGGTGGCACACCCAAGAGCACCTGGTCGACTTCCTCGCCGAGCACCTTCAGGCGCGTCTTCGTGTCGTTGAGCTTGCCTTCGATCTCGAGCATCCACCAATCCGAGTACGGGTCGTCTTGCTCGGCACCCCGCTTCATCTTGGCCATGATGCTGACAAAGCCGCTCAAGCCGATGATCCCGTGTCGCCCGGGTGATGCCGGCCGGCCGTGCCAGATGCGGGACGCATGATGGGTGTGCAGCGTCAACTGCATGGCGCTGCGCAGTGCGCCTAAGTTCATCCGAAGCTCATCGGGCATAAGAGCTCTCCTGCGTCAGGGAGGACGAGCGGCGAGCGTGGAGAGCGCGAGGCAGCCTGTCAGGCGATAACCCGCTGCTGCTCTCCGCCCTGTTCGGCGCGCGTGGTGACGGACCGCCGGCTGATGGACATCGGTGCTATGCCAGTGGCATAGCGCCGCGAGCCAAGCAAGACCTGCGGCAGGGACTGGTGTCAGTGAGCGCAACGGTCGGCCGTGAACGTACGTCAGTGGAGCTATGCCACTGGCATAGCTCGTGCGGCGGTGACAGCGGCGCACCTCACCCTCACAACTCCTCAGACGGAGGCGCCGCCACCGCGGCTCGGTGCGCCGGTACGCGCTGTCTTAGGCCGGAGCGGTAGAACCACAGCAGCCTTGCATGGCGTTATGCCAGTGGCATAGGTGGTTGCGGTCATCGTGAGAGCCTCGCTTTGCGCACTGCCATGCACTGTCAGCGGCGCATGGTGAGCAGTCGTCTGAGCTCGGCAATGTGCTCGCGTGCCTGCGCGCGACGGGCCTCGATCTCGGCAGGGGTACTCGTTGGCGCATCATGGGTCGCCCGTGATGCGGTGTGTTCATTTTCCCGACCCGCCCAGGGATGAAATTCCCCGCGGAGCGCCCGCTGGATGAGGCTGAAAAGGTAGCCGGCCGGCGTGCGGACGGCTAAGCTGCGGCAGCGCGCATCCCACTCATTGAGTATCTCTTGTTGGAGTACGACCTCGAGGGGCTGTAGTGCTGCGAGAATTCCCGCCTGCTGCTCCGCGCGCAGGTGTGCGAAGCGTTCCGGCAGCCTCGCGCACGCGCGCGGTACTGTACGTATCTTATTATTAGAGTTCTCGTACTGTATTGTACGTACCGTCTTCGGATTCCGAAGAGAGCTTGCTTTCAACGACTTGCCTCCGTCTTCGGATTCCGAAGGAGGCGCAGCAATCGGGTGGTCGGGCGCACCGTATTCTTTGTGGCATCCGGCGTTGCCATCTGCTTGCGTGGGCGGATCCTCATCACTTGCTGGCCTATCTTCTGGCCGCTCGCTCGCTTCTGGCATGTCAGTCCAGTTGAGACTTGCGAGCCTTCCGAGGAGTCCATCGAGGCGCGAAGGCAAGACCCGCCCGTTCATGACGGGATCATCCGTCAGGTCCTTGAGCACGCGGTAAGCTAAGAATCGCAGCGTCTTGCTGGCATGGTTGAGAGCGGCGCTGACGAGCGTCAGATAATTGGGGTCAAGGGCCAGAGCTTCGTACGGGCTGAGCGGTGCATCATGGAGCACGTAGAGGTTGCTCTCGATCCGACCCGTCGTCGGGTCCCGTCGTGAGCGGGCGAGACTCAACCAGCAGGTGAGTCGTAAGGCCGTGAGCGCCCGGGCAATCGTCTCATCGGATGCCTGGACCGCCTCAGGGAACGACGACAGAAACGGGGCGAGCTGCGCATAGCATGGGAAGGCGGTGATGCCATCCGCGTTCAGCATCAGACGGATGACCTGCCAGGCATTTCGCTCGAGCGGGGTCAGCCGCGTATCGAGGAAGAGTCGCCTCGGGACACTCTCGTGAGGGTTGCCGGCGAAGAGAATGCCATCTCCGAGTGCGCCGCCAGAGGGCAATGACGGCAGTCGCGGAAGTCCCGCTTCCCGAGCTTCTTGCGATGCCGGCTCGGAGAGCGGTGAGCCGAATCGCGAGCGGCCGGTGTCCACAACCTACGGTGACTCCGGTCGGGTCCACGTGCCGATCGAGCTCCAAACGACCGCGAGCGGCAAGGTTTCGGTCTCGGCGAGCTCGATCGCAAGGTCGAGCATCGCTTGCGTGTCGCTGAGATCGATTTTCCGCGTTTTGACACCGTCGTTCCAGTGCGTCCAGAGGGCGCTGTCCTGCGCTTCGGTCAAGACTGGCCAACGTCCTTTGTGGGGTGGCAGCCCGAGCACCTGACGGCGCAGTGCCACCTCCTGGTGACTCAACCCGTGAAACTCGGCCAGCATCTCCGTGCTCGCGCCGCAGCGTAGGAGCCGATCGATCGAGGCGATCTCACGGGCGACGTCTCGCACCTGATCGAGGAGTCGCTCCAAGACGGCCGAGTTGACCCTTACGGTGCACCAGGCCACCTGGCTGTTGACGAGGAGGCTGACTAATGCGGGATGCTTCAGAGCTTCGAGCGCCGGTCCACTGAACCCCATCGCTTGGCAGCGGCGCAGCTGACCGTTCCGTAGATCATGCAGAGCTTGGGCCACGACGGCTTGATTCAGAGGATGTGGAGAGGACATGTCGGCACCTCCCAAGGCGCTTACAGCCGCTTCAACGGTCATCGATGGGTCGCGCGGTGCCCGAGTTCCATTCGAGCAGGCGCCGCGCGAGTCGGATCAGGCGAAAGAGCTTCACGAGGCCGGTATCGCTGAGTCGCACGGAATCGGCCCGTGGATCCCGAGCGGGCGGTGGACCGAGCAGAATCGGACCCAAGTCATCGGCGAACCGTACCCCCTCGCTCGTGGCCCGAGGTTTAGAAACGTATCCCCCGCTCAACGCGCTCAAAAGCGTGAGTAGTCCTCGCGAGAACAAGCCTGGCGAAAGATCTCGCGTGTCCGCGGGTCTTGCGCAGATGAACCCGATGCCCTCGTCGATCGATTCGATGCAGGAGGCGAGGCCAGCTTCATGCGCGATCTCGCGCGCGAATTGCGCAACGTGGGCGCGCAGCCGATCGGGTACATCGAGCCCTGGCTCGATGTACCAGACGTCGGAGATCGGATAAAGGCCCCCGGCTTGCACGGGAATCGCGTGCAGGACATTGTGCTCGAAGTCGGTTCGGCGTTCACCCGTGGCCTCAGCGATCGTTCGCTCGATGGCCTGTAGACGCTCCGAGGTCTCGACCGGCGAGACGATATGGTGCGCGAGCCTCGCTTCGTCTTGCGCTGAAGCGGCGGTGTCCCGCCGCTCGCGATCGGGAGGCGCCACAGGGGCCCGAGCGCGCTCCCGCGGCGCCGACGAAGTAGGTACCGACAGCTTCCGATCTGCGTGCCCGGCTGGCGAGGCTGAGGCGTCCGGCCCTTTGCGAGCTGCAGGCGACCCCCGCTGTGCGCCTGTGTTGGCTCCTGGGGAGACGTCGCGCGCGGGTGAAGGGGTTGCGTGGGAGAGAACGAGTTCGCGGCTCTGCGCTCGTTGGGCTGCCTCAGCGTCGACAATCTCGAGCGCAAGCGCGTCGTAGTCGAGGCCGAGCAACTGCGCCATCTGGCCGATGAGCTCATCCTGAGCGCGCTGCGCGGTGAAGTCAGTGGGCACGGCCTCGAAGCCCGCGAGCACTTCTTGCCAGAGCCCCGGGAAATCGACGGATTGCTCGTTCGCGTGACGCTCCCATGCTTGCTCTGCGCCCTTGCGCAGCGTCGCCAGGCGCTCGATTTGCGGCTTGCCGAGTCCCGCATAGAGGATTGAGGGAATGGCGGGCAGGAGGTAGCGAACGGCATCCTGCATGCGGCTGATGTGCGGCTGTGTGATGGGGTAGCCATCGCTCGTCAGCCGCCGTGCGAGCTCGCTCTGTGAGAGCGACTGGCCAGATTCACGCTCGTAGAGCTCGCGGGCTTTCTCGATACCGAGTGCGCGTTCGATGAAAGTAAGTCCGCCGTGCAGCTCGTTCTCAGCGAGATGTCCGGTGAGTGCCACGATCTCGCCGCGGGCCGTCCAGGGCCGAAAGAGGCAGGGGATGCGAAAGAACCGCTCGTCTTTCGTCTCGGCCCAGAGCTCCCGCAGGATCGCGAGGCGCGTATTGCCGCCGCTTCGAATGATGTAATGGGACTCACCCGGGCGGCGTGTGACCGCAGGCGGGGCATCCAGGCCCCGAGTCCGGATCGATGTCTTGATGTCCTCGTAAAGCGGATTCCGGGTGATGCGCGGGTTCAGGTCATAGGGCTTCAGCTCATCGAGCGTCACCACCATTGGGGTGTCGGCGATGGGGTCGGAGAGTGAAGTGGCGACCGCGCTCGAGCGCTCAAACGGTGTCGCCGTGAGCTTCGCACGCATCGATTCCGGCGTCAGGTCAGCCATGTCCATGACGGCGACACCGCCCCTCGTGGCGGTGCTGAAGGCTCAACCCCCCTCGATGCCCCCCGGAGCGGAGCGTTGTGGACTCAGGAGCGTGCCACATGGGCACCGCCCTTCGATGCACTTTGGGCGAGCGAGAAGCGGCGGCTCCACTCGGGAAAAAGCTCACCTGCGAGGGCCCGGATCGTTTCGGCAGCTGCAGGCGCGATGCGCCCGTGCGGCGCCCGCGCCTCGATCCTATGCACCGGCAGTGCCGCAGTCGATGCGCGAGAGTAGATCTCGAGCGCCGGAATGACGGCATCGAGCACTGTGACGCCAGACTCGTCCTTGAGCATCTGCCGCAGCGTCTCCTCGATCAACCGGGCTGTCGTCGAGATCGGCGGCATCCGGTTCACAAGAAGTTTCAGCGGCGGCGGCGCGATGCCCCAGTGCCGGAAGGGGGCAAGGTCCTGGAGCAACTGTAGCGTCCCACGGCGCAGTTCCCGAGCTGCGAGGATTTCCGGTGTAAGGGGGGAGAGGGCAAGGTCAGATGCGAGCACCGCCATCTCGAGGAGCACGCTCCGGGCCCCCTGGGTGTCGATCAGCATGAGGTCGTAGTCGGGCTCGAAGACTTGGCGCAGGTGCCTCAAGCGCAATCTCCCGTCGGGCGCCTGCAGGAGGAGCCCATTCAACTCACCTCGCATGTCGTTCGAGACGACGAGGTCTAGGTTCTGCACCACGGTGTGGGAGATCAATCTCTCGGCTCGGGCCTCGTTGAAGGCGAGAAGCTCATAGATTCCGCCGCTCGCACGATGGGTGAGGGTGAAGTAGCTCGAGAGCGTCGGTTGGATATCAAGATCGACCATGAGGACCCGAAGCCCCGCATCGGCGATGAAACCTCCGAGATTTGCGGCTGTCGTGGTCTTACCGACGCCGCCCTTGGTCGAGACGATCGAGATCACTTTCATGGGCTGCTCCGCGCGGAAAGTGGGCGCCGCTGGCGAAGGCAACGGGCATCTCAAATGCGGTTCTTTAGCCGCTCGGCGATCCAGGCATCCACCTCGATGGAATCCCATCCGACCGCACGGACCCCGAGACGCAGTGCCTTCGGGAATTTGCCCTCTCGCATCAAGGTGTAGAGGTGCGCGCGCTTGAAGCCTGTGCGCTGTTCCACCTCGGGGCGTCTCAGGATCCGCCGTTCCGCAGGGCGGGAAGCGACTGTCGTCTCGTCAGTCATTGTCAGCGCTCCTCAAGCTCTCATGGTCCTTCGATGGGGAGGCATTAGAGCCCGATCGCTGAGCTCGTGCACCGCAACTGCGGTGCGCTCGACCGCAGTTGCGGTCGGCGCGCTGTGATTATTTGGACAGCGCGCGGCGGGCAGCGGCGAACTTTGCCTGCAGGGTCCGTTCAGCGATGCCGAGTCGCTCGCCGTGATGGGCAATCAATGCGCTGATGATCGCCTCCTGACTTGCGAAGCTCGAATATCGCTGCCCGGATGGGGAACTGCCGAGGAGAAGAGTGAGAAGTCCGCCTAAAATGTGTAGGTATGTCATTTCGCCGCGCGAACTCAGAGGTGCGCCCGAGTCAGCCGACTTCTCAAAGGACCGGAGCTGCTCGCGAAGCTGCTTGATTCCTTGATCCCGCTGCGCGATGTGGAGTCGGAGGCCTTCGCATTCGATAAGAAGCGCCTGGACCGCTTCGAGACTTATGACAGGGGCGGCTTTGCGTTCAGAGCGGCTGAACAGGAACGAGGGCCTATCCGCAGGGTAGAAGCGGCACATCCACGCCTTGAGATCCACGTGCCGTATGGCGAGGTCTGGATCGTCCGGATTGGCACTCGATCCACTCTCGAGGGTGATCCCGTTGCGGGCGACGCGAAGTTCTCTGTTGAGAATCCCGTCGTAGATGCGCTCAGCGTTGCGTCTCAGGTCGGGCCACTGCGGGAAATCCTGAGGGTCGGGAAGCCGGCGCCCCTTTAGGACTTCGAGAACATAAGGCTCCTGACGCATGAGGCCACTCCAGCGGATCGCCGCCTCGATTGGTCGATAGAGGACCAGCGAGCGAGGGGGCAATGCGGGCGCGTTGACCACGGTGTCTCACTCGCGCCTCTCACGGCGAGCTTGCTCGGGCCCTGAGGGTCAAGACCCATCGGAAGGGGGTGACCCGAAAGGACGATAAGATGATAGCCGCAACGGTGAGAGGCCCGGCGGGAACTACCAGACATGACATCAGAGGGCCGAGAGCTCGACCCGTCGCCACCCTGCGCATTTTGACACCTTCCAAATGCGCCTTCCCCGCACTCCTTATCTTTCAGCGGCCAGTCGGCTTGGGGCCCCACCCGGGGAGTGCCGAGGGTGAGTGCGAACAAGCTTGAACCTCGGCGCCCTCGAATCAAGGTACACTGACAGTGTGCATTATGCAATCATCAGTGTACTCATAAGGAGAGCCGAGGAGAGGGCGGCGATTTTGAGGCGTGGGCGCGCTTAAGCCTGACGCCGCGGTTGTTCGCAATGCCAGTGCTCGTTTAGCATTCGCGCCTCACCGGCAGCCGGGCGCGGGGGCTCTGGGTCGATGTCACGCATTCTCAGAAGTCACAGGTCCACCAATCTCTCCCGTCTCTAGCTTCAATGCAGAAGAAAAGCACTCGTCGCGGCGGCCGGCGTTCTCCCCGGAGGTCGAAGTCCATAGAGGCGAGGCCCGCCGGCGGGGGAGGCTTGACCGCCGCCGCCTTAAAGTCTCGCGGGGCTGCGCTCGTGGGCTTGATCATGGAAGCGCGGGCCGCCCGCGGTCTTACGTACGAACAGGTGGCGAATGAGCACCTGGGGATGTCCCGGAGCCACCTTCTCATGCTGAGAAGTGGCGCGCGCACGATCTCTAATGTTTCGTACGATACCATGACGAGAATCGCCAAATTCTTAGGGATCCCCCCGGTCCTCGCGATGCTGGCCGGCGGCCAGCTTCGGCTCGCGGATTTCTACCAAACCCCAGAAATGCTGCATCAAGGGCTGGGGCAGGCCTTGGCGTACATCCAGCGCGACCCGGAGCTTGGCCCGCACATGCCTGCGACAGTATTTTCCGCGGACCAGGATCTGCAAGGATTCATTCTGCTGCTCTACGAGCGGGCAACCGGCAAAACGCTGATCCCGGGGCGCGTAGGTTTGAGTGACATTGTGGAAAGCTATAAGCCACTCGACAGCGAGACTTGAGTTTCTTTTCGGTCAGGTGAGCTCAGCGGCAGATAACCCTCTCAGAAGAATCTTTCCCACGGCGGATTTCGGAATCTCGCGCCGGAATACCACTCGCCGTGGCACTTTGTACGCTGCCAGATGCGAGCGGCAAAATAGAAGAAGATCTTCCTCATCCGCTTGGGTGTCTTCACGCAGTACGACGTGGAGCACGACGCGCTCACCCGTAGCCTTATCCTTTTCCGCGACAGCGGCCGCCTCTGCTATCGCGGGGTGGGTCAGCGCGACCTTCTCAACCTCACTGGGGTAGACTTTGCGGCCGGATACGTTGATCAGCTCCTTGATCCGGTCCACCAGAAATACAAAGCCATTCTCCGACATCCAACCGACATCGCCAGTGCGAAGCCAGCCGCCTGGCCACATGACTTGGGAGGTCTCCTCGGGCGCGTTCCAATATCCCTTCATGACCTGCGGCCCGCGCACGCAGAGCTCTCCGTGCTCGCCCAGCGGCACATCTGCCCCACGGTCATCTTTCGCGACTACCTGGGTCGCCGGCATGGGCAGTCCTACCGACCCATTGAAGGGCGACCGTGTAGGGTTAATACACACCCCTGGAGAACACTCCGTTAGACCCCACGCCTGCGTGATCTCGCATCCGGTCGTGCGTTTCCACTCGCTGGCCACCTCCGCCTCAATCGGCATGCCGCCGCCTAAGGTGATTCGAAGCGCACTCCACCGAGTCTTCGCGAAACCAGGGGTGTCCAGTAACCGCTTAAAGAGCGTGTTCACGCCACTCAAGAATGCCACCGGGTAACGCCGCAGGTCGCGGACGAGGCGTTTAGTGTCCCGTGGATTTACGATGAGAACATTCGTCCATCCGAGCCAGAGAAAGACGAAGCAGTTACCTTCCAGGGCGAAGATATGTGAGAGCGGCAAAGCGGTAGCCAGGATCGCTCGCGGCCGGGCGAGCCCCGCGATCCACTCTATGGATTGAAGGACGTTCGATGCGATGTTTCCGTGCGTCAGCATCGCAGCCTTTGGGATTCCCGTCGTGCCGCCGGTGTATTGGAGGACCGCCACATCATCGCTGGTCACCTCGGCGGGACTGCACAGCTCGCTGCCCCCCTCCCTCAAAGCCTCGGTGAAGCGCTCGGGCGAGACTCGCGCACTAGAGCGGCTGTTGCCGCGGCCGCGCGCGAAGTGGTTGACAAGTGAGCTCGCCGGCCACGACAGAAGGTCTCCGATACCCGTAACGCAAATCTGACGTAGGTTAGTGACATCGAAGGCTATCGGATCGATTTGTAGAGCGGCCTCAAGGGTCACTAGGATGACAGCACCCGAATCGCGTAATTGCGCTTGGATTTCTTCGGCGCTGGCCAGAACGCTGATACTGACGAGAATGCCGCCGATCCGAAGCACACCCGCTATGACGATAGGGTACTGGAGGACATTGGGCAACATGACGGCGACCCGGTCGCCCTTACGAACGCCCCGGGCATGTAGCCAGCTCGAGAACGAACGCGCGGATCGGTGTAGTTGCCCATATGTAAGTGGCCGGCCCATCTGAATGAAGGCTACTGCTTCGGCGTGGCGCTCACAGGCGCCATCGAGTAGGTCATTCAGCGTCGGCAACACCGAGAGGTCAATTCTGTCTGAAACGCCAGGCGGATAGCTCTTGAGCCAGGGGAAATCGTCCGACACTTTCTAAGTCTCCGACCTGGATTCAACCGGGCCCGGCGCAGGATCTCCCTTTAAGCGGCGCTCATGGGTGGCAACGAGAGCCGACCACGCGTCACCATGCTCGGGACAATTGACGACAGATAGGGTCGCTGTTATCGGATCAACGGGCGTCTGCGCACCTGCCTGCAGGGCCTCAGTCCATGCCGATTCGACGATGCCGCTGATGCGGCGCGCGTCCTCTTCAGTAGCAGGGCGGATCATGACAAGCAGAAATCTTCCCTGATCGAACCGGGCAAAAGTGTCTGCGCCCTCGATGGTGTCGAGAATCGTCGTATTCACCTTGGAATGAACGCGATAGTACGCCGCATCGTCGGCGATCCGCTGCTTGAGATCTCGGTAGCCGTTGACTCGGATCGCAATCGAACCGAACGGTCGTCCGGTCTGCTGTGCGCGAGTGGCAAAATAGTGCATCCGATCGAATGCCATGTGCTTTTCCGGGAGCCCAGTCCGTTCATCAATGCGGGTCGCCGCCGCGGTCCTCTCCATGATCTCATTCACTCGCGAGATGTCGAAGGACAGCCCGCGCAGTCGGCACATCCGCCCGGACTCGTCATTTTCCACGACCCATCGGGTGAACAGCAACAGCTTCACACCGCGATCGAACTTCTCTTCATAGATCACCTCCCCTGGGGTCCCATGGCGCAAAGTCTGCTCAAATGCCTTGCGGAGGCGTTCGCGGTCGGTGCTACGGATTGAAGCGAGGAACATCTCGTAGGAGATCTCCCGGACGTCGGTTTCGAAGCCAAAGAAGTCCTTGCTTGAGCCCTGAAAGACAATGAGGCGTGTGCCAAGATCCATCGTCCACTCGGCGATTCGGGCGAGTCTCCAGGTCTCTTGCAGCTTCGCCTTAGCTTCTTGCAGGTCGAGTTCCACCCGCTTGCGCGCCGTCACGTCCTGCACCGTCGCATCGATGGCTCCCGGAGCGCGAGCACGCACCGCAATGTGGAGCCACCCAGGCCCCTGGGTGCGTGTGACGCGGCAATCGACGCTGGATGGCCGTGACTCCTCTGAACCGCCCTGCGCAGAGCCAGAGGGAACCGCGAGCACGCGCTCGAGGAGCTCTCTCAGATGATTCTGGTCTTCACTGTGGATCAATCGGTAGAGCGTGTCGAGAGGCATTGCGAGCTCGCGAGGCTCGTCGTAGCCGAACATGGCGGCGGCCCGTGGGGAGAGGACGGCGCGACGGTTGGCTGAGTCAATCTCAAAGTGCGCGACGCCTCCCAACTCTTGAGCACGATTGAGGTGTTCGGCCATCACCTTCAGGTGAGACTCCGTCTCCCGAAATGGAGTGATGTCTTGGAGCACCATGAAGATGCGCAGAACAAACACATGATCCTGGATCTCGGGAATGCCGTGGACCTGCAGGATGCGACGGTGGAGCGTCGCTTCGGCTTCCTGATCAATCTCTAGCTCACAGCGCTGCGGGGCGCGCGTGTTACGAATGCCATCAACCAGCCCGCGGAGTCGCTCCGCATTGACGCTCGAGAGCGTCTGGTCTATTGCCTCAGCGAAAGGTACGTCGCGCGCCTCTGCGCTCAAGCCCATGAGGGTGAGTGCCGTATTGGACCATTCTGCCGTCCCCGTTGCGAGGTGTAGCTCCACGCTCCCCGTCCGTGCCACCTCCTGGGCGTATTCAAAGCGCCTATTCTGCTGCGCGATGAGATCGGCTGACCGTTTGCGCTCGGAGATATCCCGCCAAACGGAGAGTTGCGAGGGGAGGCCCTCGTGAGTAATCGGAACAGTCAGCCCCTCGACGTGAATGCTACGTCCGTCAAGGTCGAGGACCCGAAATTCCCGCAGGTCATCCGAGTCAGTTCCGTCGCCGAGAATCTCGCTGCGCCGGTGGCGATCCGCCGGATCGATCAGCGCAAGGAGCGGCATACCTTGCATTTGCGCGGCCGAGGGGGCGCCGGCGAGCTTCACGCCGACCTGATTGACGTGCAGGATCTTCCCATCACGGTGTACGACGACCACATCGAATATGGTGTCGAGGAGCCGCTGGTAATAGAGGCTGGCATCGTTGCGCTGATCGACCATACGCGCTCGCTCTACGCGCGCGGCGAGCAAGCTCATGCCCTCAGTAACCTCGGCGGCAATTTTCTCCAGGAGAGCCGCTATGTCTGGCTCGAAGATCGTTGCGTCGGTGTGATGTACTACCAGCGCGCCCAGGCACCGCCCGTCGCCTAGCATCGGGACGGCTACGGCGTAGGGCCAAGAGGAGGTCTCACAGGCCGAATCCCGAGCAGGCACGGACGCCTCGCGACTGAATGATTGCCGACGGCCAGTCCGTACCGCGTCCGCTACGATGTGACGACCGTTCTTTCGGCCGACGTCCCAGCTTAGCTCAAGGCCACGAAATGCGATTGAGTCCGGATGCCGTCCACAGACCACTTCCACGGTCCGCGAATCATCGTCGCGCGCGAGCCCGACCCAAACAGCCGGATAATGTGGTTCGACCGCGGCGCAACAGTCCTCCAAAAAATCGTGCACGGACTCTGCTCTCGCCAACCGGTGCCTTATGGTGAAGAGGATGTCGACGGCGTTGAGAGATCGGCCCGCTGCGATACGATCGGTCGCGTCGGTCAAAATGCCGACCACGCCACCGACCTTGCCATTGGTATAGGTGGGGAAAAGTCGCGCGTCCCAGTGCGCGGCCCAAACCCTCACGGTCGCCGTGATGTGTTCACCCTCAAAAGCACGAGCGATGCAATCAAGGAAGTCCGGAGAGGCCGCGAATTGGGAGCGATAGTGCTGAGCGAGGCCCTGCTTAAAGCGGGGCACTTGCTCGCGGTTGTCCTCGGCGGCAAAAATTAGCGTACCGTCGACAAACCATTTGAGGAGCGCGAGGGTGCTCCCGGACCAGGAGGGCAGGAGATCCCTGCGCCCGAGGAATTGGTGCACTGTACCCGGCACATTTGGCTCCGCCATAGATTGTCCCGGAGTGAGTTATGCGTTACGTGGCATAGCGCGCGGTATGCGGCCCTCGTACCGGGTACGCCTCATAAACGGTTGGCTTTCGAAGCAGCCGCATCTGATACACCAGCCCTCCCTCGCGCATCAACCTGTAGAGAACCGAGCCCCTCACCCCTGCAAAATCTCTGAACGCATGCCGTAACCATTCGGGGACATGACTAGATATCTGCGCCTCGCGCTCCGGGGTGACGCGTTCTAATGCGGTGAGAACATTTGACGTGATGTCGTGACCGTCCGCCTCCACGAGGCCCGCCTCGCTCATTTGAGCCCTGATCTGAGCGAGAGCTGCAGGCTTACCGATATCACACCAGGCGAAAGACCCACCCGGGCGCAAAACACGGACGACTTCGCTGAGGAAGTCCGGGATAGACGGGTAGGAGTGGGATGACTCGACGTTGAGCACGATGTCAACGGAGGCGTCTGGCAGCGGGAGACTGTCCGCGCGGCCTTGAATCCACTTTGTATTGGAGAATTGCTGCGTTCGCAGACACCACTCTATCGCGGAGGCGGATAAATCAACCCCAATATAAGACTTTGGCTTCAAGTAGCGTACACAGAAGCTACCGCCGCCACCGCGCCCGGAACCTACCTCGAGCACATCAGCCGACTCGACTTTTATGTTGCGAAGAGCGTGCGCATAGAGCTGAATACAATATCGATAGGGCTCGTCGGAGCTCTCCAAGATCGGTTGTTTCAGGCCCTCTTCCGGGACATAACCATAGTTCATAAAGAGAAAGTTTCCCGCCGTATCGCGCTGCGCGAGGGCGTCATACCAAGCCGCCCAGAGAGCAGGTCGATAACGCGGAAAAAGCTGAGTCACTGCAAAGAAGCTGCCCGCTAAAAAACTTGGACGCATTGGCTTCTCCCGTTCAGCCCGCTGGCGGCGATATTGCGCTATGCTTCATCCGAGCCCTGCTTTCAATTGCAAGAGGAGCGGGCGTATATTAACGGGACAGCGGGTCTCGGAAGGCCCGCAGTGCGTTGAGCAACCGCGGCGGCCAAATACGAATTCTGACCGGCGCGACCTGAGGACGAGCGGTCATGACGGACATGATGAGGATAGCGGGGCCGGTCCGCAATAAGTACGCGACCTTCCTCATACACTATCTTCCGGGTTCGGGCCGTGATTTGCCGCTGGTCTCGCCGCAGGCGCGGCGGCTGCAGGGCAACGCTCAAGCAGGGCCGCTCAATGCAGAGGCGCTGGCTGAAGCCTATAATACCGATCCGTTTCTCGCCGCAAAGTTGTGCGGCGTCGCAAACTCCATTTTCTTTAACCTGGATCATTACCAGATCACTTCGATATCCGTTGCGTTAGAGCGCGTGGGTACCGAATACGCGCAGAAGCTGCTCGCCACGGCTGCCTTGCCGGCGCCGGCTGTTACCGATGACGATGCCCTCGAATATTGGGCTCACTGCATCACCGTCGCCACGGTTGCCAGACGGCTCGCGGTAGTGAACGGATCGCACGTTGCCGCCGAAGACACGCTCTACTTGCTCGGGCTCATTCACGACATCGGATTTTTGGTCGAAGTCAGCTATAACCCGCAGTTCATGCCGCAGGTGGCTGAGGCTGTTCGGGGCGCTGAACCCGACGGACCTAATTCTCATACCGCTCTCGGTGCCTCGTTGTCGGCGTTCTGGTCTCTTCCCGCATTGTTCCAAGACGCGCTTCGCGGGCACCATGACTTGAGGCGTTGCAAAACCCCCGAAGGACAGAGACTTGCGGCGGTACTGCGTTTGGCCGACGCTGCAGCTGCCGGGGCGTCCTTCGATGAGCCAGACGATCGGCGCGCGAGCAGCTTTTTGAGAATTTCGAAGGATGAGCTCGCGTCGCTCCTGCCATACGGCCGCGAGCTCCATGAACAAGCGCTCACAACAGGGCGTGCGCGGTGAGACCGCTCGAAAGCACATCGGACTGTACCGGTAATTGCCACGCTTAAAACGCCGTAGTGAGCTCTAGGCTCACGATGTCTGCGTGCGAGTCCTGATCGCCGACCATTGTGCCGTAGAGTTCCGAGTTTCCACCGTTGGTGTCAAGCGGCGCCGGGTGTTCGAAGAGGTGCGCGTAACCTAAATCGATGGTGAATCTTCCCGCGGGCTTCCACAGAGCCCCTGTGGCGATCCAGATGTGTCCGCTGTCGGGCAGGCGTGGGTTCCGTGTGAAGGTGGGTACCGGAGTTTCGTCATATGCTGTTCCGGCGCGCAGAAGCCATTGCGGACTGATGCGATAGTCCCCTCCAAAGGCGACACGCCAGGTGTTGTGATAGTCTTCCGGCACTGACGAGAGTTCGAGGCCGCTATCGCGATTGATGGCAAGTGTCTGAAAGACGCTCCACTGCGTAAATTGCACGTCCGCCATCAGGCGTGCACGGGGGGTTATGCGGATGGAAGCCGACCCGATGATCGTCGCGGGGAGGGTAAGGTTCATGTACACGGGGCCGTCAGAGAGTGTCGTTTGTGCCGCGCTTTCGATGATTCCCTGTCCGACAGCGTTTGACGCCGAGGGAGATGTAAATCCCACTGTTCCGCTGATTCGTGCCTTCACCTCGGAGCGGTACGCGAGGCCGGCCTTCCAGTGCTCTCCAGAGGAGTAGAGGGCGCCGAGCTGAAATCCCCACCCGCCACCGCTTCCGCCTACGCCGGACTCGCCGCTTAGCCCTGCGTTGGCCGCGAGCAGCGACGGCACCGCGGATGGCGGTATCTGACCGGCAAGGACGAGCTGCTGGAGGCCGCTCGCGATCACGGCGGAGTAATCTACTCCGTTTGTGAGGGTCGCTTGGATATGCTCGTAGTCTGGCCCTAGGCCAAATGACCAATGCTCCGAGGCCCGCCAGGCGCCGGATATGTTGAAATTCTCCGTCTTCAGCTGCGAGAGCAACGCCTGATATTGGCCGAGCCATCCTGACGGGTAGTCGGTCTTCAATCCGAAAGGTGCGTTGATTGCCACGCCCACGCTGAAACGGGCTGAGAGGGGTGCAATCAGGTAGAAATTGGGCACCGCGTTCCACGATCCAGCATTGCCTCCGTTGCCCCCGAGGGGCTGACTAAGGGGTGGCTGCGAGCCCGTATTCCTGAACGCGGTGTAGACGCCGATCATTGACAGCCCGGTTGACGTCATCAGCCGTTGGAAATTGGTGATCCCTGCCGGGTTGAAATACAGGATTGTCGGATCGTCTGCAGTTGCAGCCGTTCCTGCAAAGGCGCGCCCGAGATCCGCTGCGCTCTGCTCCTCGATGGCGAAGGCGCCTGCGTGTACCGCCTGTGTCCTTCCCACCCCGATTGCGAGGATCACGGCACCTACCGCAGCCTCGACTTTCGACACGATAACCCTCACTTTGAAGCCTCCGGCGAAAGGGCCACGTCTGAAGCAAATATACAGGATTGGTCGGAGTACACCAATAGTGTGCGCCGTGGTGTCGATAGTGTACCTGCAGACGACCTGAGGGGGCGCGCAGACGCAGGGCAGGAGGAGGCGCCGGAAGCCCGGGCCTCGAGTCGACGAGGCGCTATGGGGGTAGGGAGGACCAGGAAGCCTTGCGGGTTAGATACGGGGCTCGTGCTGGCAGTGCAGCTCAGAACAAGCTCAAGGTCCTAAGCTCTCCGGAGCAAATCGCGAACGTTACTGAGGGACCGTCTTTGGACGGGTTGACAGGTCCCTGGAAGTAGTGGTTCTGGTGCCCGCTTGGAGCCTACGGCTCAGAAGCTGCAGTCTCAGCTTCGCGAATCAGCACCCACACCTTCACCTGCAGTCCATCGGCAATACGTTCCAGCGTTGATAACTGCACGTTGTTGGCTATTCCGCGCTCAAGCGCCCCATACTGCGCGCGGTGCATTTCGATATGGTCGGCGAAGGCCTCCTGGGTCCAATGCTGCGCTTGGCGGCGTTTCCGAATCACCGCGCCAAATAAGCTAGCCAGTCTCGAAGGGGCTGTGCTCATTGAGTTACTTCACCACTGTCGAGTTGCAACCTGTGACAGTCTCGTATAGGCTAGTTGTGTCTATCAGCCTAGGCGCGAATGTCCCATTCCTTCACGGGATACCGCCAAGCCCCCTGCCAACATCCGATGCCAGCGAAAGCCCTCCCTAGGAGGACTTCGCGGTAGCGAGCGCACACCCGCACGGGGAGCGATTGCTCCCCGACGAGCGCCTGACCGTCTTACGTCGGTAGGAGACACATGGCTATTGCGAAGTCTACCCGGTCCGCACGCCGATTTGTCCGAGCGAGTGCTCGAGGCCGGCCGCATAGGGGCCGCCACCGGTCGCGGGCCAAAAAAAGCCCTTCGACAGTACCTGACAAGCCTCCCCTCGAGCGGTTGCACGATCTCTTAGTACTCGCCGTACGCCTGCGAGCAATCTTCGGGACCGCAACTACAGTGGAACTTGCACTGCGTCAGCAGGCGGCCGAACAGGATACGGAGATCGCAGATTGTCTGCGGCAGGGCCTTTGTAACGCGCTCTATGATGAGCTCGACAGACTCGACGGCATCATCCGGCACTTGCGTGTACCCAAGCGATGAACTGCCCCTTCAGGGAGGCACGCGTTCATTCCAACAGTAGAGTTTGCGAGACGGCCGTAGGACAGCATGGGAGCATCTAGCGCTGCGGGAGTTACGCCCCATTACTCCATTGACCGCCTAGAAGGATTGCCTTCAAACATCCCACAATCCTGTAAGGAGAAAAGCAAATGGCGACAGCAGACGTAAAAAGAGAGACCGACGGCACAGCCGGCAGTCCTGCGATTCTTGATCAGCCGGTACGACGCCGGCCAGGGCGTCCACCAAGCGTTTCATTACGACAGCGGAGAGAGGTTATGACGCAGACGAGGGCAAGACAGATATTGCAGAAACTCATCCAGGGACTCGACCCTATGACTGGCGAAGAGTTGCCGCAGGAGACGGTACTGCAGCATGCCGATGTGCTACGAGCGCTGCTCGCTGGGCTCTCAGCCCTAGAGTTGATGGCGGCCCGAGAGCAGAGGCGAGCGCAGCTGCCGGACAATGTGGGTCTGGCATGGACTACGGAGGAGGAGAGTAGACTCGTGGCCGCATTCAATGATGGTAATTCGCCTGCCATCATCGCGCGCCAACATGGACGTACACTGCGTGCCATCGAGGCGCGTCTGGAGAAGCTGGGACTCATTACCGCAGAGCAGCGTACTACTCGCGGTGGATTCAGTGGAATATCTTAAAGCCAAAAGATCATTGATAGACGGCGGCTCGAGTTATGGCACGCGTTCGGCCCTCAACCGGTATTTCCAACGTTTACAACGCGCATTATCGTCTGCCCGAGCCTGCCGTCCCATTGCCTAGAAGCCACCCTTGGCTCCTAAAGATTTCAGGAAGGGCCTGTCGGCTCTTCAAACTCTGCAAGCACGAATCTGTCTCGCCCCGCTGCCTTTGCCTCGTAGACCTTCGCATCGGCACGCGCAAGAAGGTCTCTCCATCCGCCCTCAAGGTCGGCGTTGTAGGCTACGCCGACGCTGACGCCGATCTCTACCATTTGGGCGCCTAACTTATACGGCACACGGGCGGCCTGGACCACTTTATCCGCCACCGTGGCGGCGTGATTAGCCTCTCGCACCCCGGCGAGCACGATGCCAAATTCGTCTCCCCCGAGGCGAGCGACCGCATCAGTCGGTCGAACGGCCGTTTTGAGGCGAGCGGCAAACTGACGCAATACCTCATCTCCCGCAGCATGGCCGTGCCGGTCATTTACGGGCTTGAAGTAATCAAGATCAATATAGAGGACCGCGAGTGTCCCTCCTTCGCTGCGATTGACTTTCTCGATGATGTAGGTCTCAAACCCTGCACGGTTGAGGAGCCCTGTCAGCGGATCGTGTTCGCTCAGGGCAGCGAGCCGCAGGCGCTCTTCCCGGTGATGGGTGATGTCTTGCGCGAGGCTGATGAACCCGTCGACCGAGCCGTCTTGCAGGCGCAGCGGCGTGTAGGTGATGCTCAAATGACGGTATTCTCGAGCGTTTGGATAGTCCGTCTCGTGAACTACCGTCTCGCCAGCCAGTGCTCGCTCGACCCAAGCGCTGCCGCGCGCATACTCCTCAACCCCGAGCGCCTCTCCCATGTTCTGGCCCAAGAAGGTTTCGCGGGCACGACCGCGCCAGCGCTCGAAGGCGCGATTGACGAGCTGGCAGCGGATGGAGCCGTCCCAGACCGCGAGCATCGCCGGGATCGCCTCGACAATGGCATTCAAGGTAGAGGTCTTTTTCTCGAGCTCCTCGCGATTGGCGACCTCCGAGGCAATGTCCCGCATGAGGGAGGTATACCGCGAGATCCGGCCGGCGGCATCCTTATGCCCGATCACCATGTGGCTCACGGGTGTAGTCCGGCCTCCCTCGAGGAGAACTTGAGTTTCCCCAACCCAGACTCCACGTTCCCGTACGGCAGGAATGATCTCGAAGATGAATTGGTAGTTCGTCTCAGGCGTGTAAAACTCGGAATAGAGCCGCCCGGTGAGCGGCGCATCGGCATCGAGCCCAACCGCCCGTCGCGCCGCCGGATTCAAATAGTGAACACGGCCCTTCCAGTCAGTCTGCGCAATGAAATCCGGGGTGCTTTCGAAGACCTCGATCAGCTCTCTCAACGACCCCTCGGTCGCCTTTCGTTCGGTGATGTCCTGAAGAGCGCCCACCAGGCGGACGGCGTTGCCGTCGGGGCCTGATTCAGACTCTCCGACCGAGCGCACCCAGATCCGCCTTCCGGCATTCGTCGTGAACGGCAGCTCCAGGTCCCAATGCCGTTGCTCTTCGACCGCTCGCTGCAGCGATTCACGCATTGCGGCTCTGGCCTCGAGCGGAAAGAAGGCGAGGGCGCTCTCGAGCTCCGGCACATAGTCGTCAGAGACCTCGTGGATCTTGCGCACTTCTGAAGACCAGTAAATTCTTTGTGTGTGCAAATCCATCGACCAGCCGCCGACACCCGCGACACGCCCAATGCGCGCGAGGAAGTCCTCACGGCTCCTGAGCTCCTCTTCGGCTCTTTTCCTTAAACTGATGTCCCTACCCACCGAGTGGATCCGTACTCCGTCCGCAGCGTGCTGTGCCCGATGCCGCCAGGCGATCCATCTGGGTCCTGCGCTTTCGGATGCGGGTAGGAACTGCTCCAGATACAGCGCATCGCCGGACTTTAGAACCTCTGATAAGCGATGGGTCCAGTCGACTCGTTCATCGGGCGAGAGAGAGTCGTAAAGCGAGCGGCCCGTGAGGTCGTCCGTTTCCAATGCGAAGAATCGCCTGTAGGCAGGATTCGCGAACTCGAGACGACCATCCGATCTTGCGAGGGAAATGAGCTCGGTCTGGTCTTCCACGATTGCGCGATGCTGGCGCTCGCTTGCACCGAGCGCCCGCTCATACCGGTCGTGCGTAAGCCATAGGCTCCCCGCCTGTAGCGTTGCAAAGAGGCCACAGAGAATCAGGGCCGCCAGCGTCACGAGCTCCAGCCGCTGACTCAGGGCTGTTCCGCTGATGACCTGCGCATCGATCATCGCGCGCTCTCGGCGCAGAATCGCGAGCGAATCCGACACCCGCTGGCGGATTTGCTCCATCGTATGCTCGCCGACATCACTTTGGATCAGGCTGAGTGCGGCTCGGGTATTTCCGGCATCCGCTAACTTCACAGTAGCCGCAAGCTCGGAGAGCTTCACTGCCGCGAGCTCGCGGAGCTTGCGAACGCTTGCCGCCAGCGCAGGGTCATTGATCGGCTCGGCCCGCAAGTCATCGAGTTCCACCGGGGTGAACGCGACCGCGTGACGATAGGGAGTGAGGTAGAACCGCTTACCCGTAAGAAGGTAGCCGCGCTGCCCGGTTTCCGCATCGACGATCGAAAGGAGCACCGTTTGCAACTGTGAAACGCGGCGGTCGATCTCAACCCGGTGCGCGGTAGCCGCTCGGACCAGCCGCGCCTGGCGAACGGAGACGAGCCCCGAGACTATGAGTCCCGCAAGGGCGAGGAGGAGGGTGACTCCGCTCACCGTTGCCCACTTTCGCAGCGCCAGGCGATTGGCTTGTTCTTTGGCGTTCACCTGGGCTGGGCTCGAGCGCTCCCAGTTTGGGCGCGGAGTTTGCCTTGAACTATATACGAGACCTCATGTATCGTAAAGAAAAAATCCGGCGACCCTTTGTGCCGGACTTACAGCGATTCTGTCTTGCAATTTAGGGGCGTGCACGGCGAGGTATCGGCCAAGGTGAGGAATATGGCAATGCATTTGGCAAAAGTAGTGGATTCGGGGCGGCTTCAAATGCCCCAACGCGCGCACCATGCTTGGCCGTCACTCGTAAAAGGGGCTCGAAACGGTTGCAGACCGTGATGAGTTCCTCAAGCCGGCCGAAGCCGCGCCCCGATCCTATCGGAGGGCCCGCACCGGCGCCTCAACCGGAGGAGGTCTCGGCAGAAGCGAGGTGGGAGCGATTGCAAAAGAGACTCCGGGAACGGGCGAAGCGCCGGCTGCTCGGCACACAATCGAGGCGCCTTATTCTGCAGGTGGGACTGCCCTGGGGCGCGGCGCTTCTCGTGGGTTTGGTCTCGGTGCTCTACGCAAGTTGGAGCAACGACGCCTACCATGTGTTTATGCATCTGATCGCGGGCCGCTCATGGCTTGCGTTCCTGATCACTCCGGCCCTCACTGTTCTCTCTATCTTCCTCACGCGGCGCTGGTTTACGGGGAGCGAAGGCAGCGGTATCCCCCAGGTGATTGCCGCGCTCCATGCGCCGTCCACGGAAGAGGAGGACACGCTGATACGGCGTCTCTTCGGCATACGGGTCATTATCGGAAAGATCATCGTCTCGCTCATGGGCCTCCTCGGAGGCCTCACGATCGGCCGCGAGGGGCCGACGGTACATATCGGGGCCGCCATCATGGCGGAGGTCCGGCGCTTCTATCCCCATCGCAATGCACAGCTCGAGCGCCGCCTCCTGCTCGCGGGCGCGGCGGCGGGTCTCTCCGCTGCGTTCAACACGCCGCTTGCGGGCATCATCTTTGCCATAGAGGAGCTGGCGCGAGACTTCGAGAGCCGTACGAACGGCATCATGATTACGGCGGTCGTGTTCTCAGGTCTCACTTCACTCGCGCTCGCCGGGAACTATCTCTATTTCGGCCAGATCGATGTGCCTGAAAACTTGGGCAGCGCCTTCGTTCTGCCGGTCGTGCTGTCCGCTCTCCTCTGCGGCCTTGCCGGCGCGGCATTCAACCTGGCACTCCTGCGATGGAAAACGTGGATGCCGGCTTGGCTTATCGCTCTGCGTGCCCGCAAACCCTTCCTCTATGGCCTCGCCATCGGGATCGTGGTCGCCGCGCTCGGCGTCGGCACACACGGGGAGACCTGGGGGAGCGGCTATGACCAGGCGCGGGAGCTTCTGACCGGGAGGTCGCCGCTCTCCGCTGGCTATGCGCTCACCAAGTGGGGTGCGATGGTCGTGAGCTACATGGCCGGCATTCCGGGCGGACTCTTCTCGCCCTCGCTCTCGATCGGGGCGGGACTTGCCCAGTGGGTGCACGCTGCGTTCTCCTGGGCGCCGATGGCGGCGGTGATTGCGCTTTGCATGACGGGCTACCTCGCAGCCGTCACGCAATCGCCGATCACATCCTTCGTTATCGTGATGGAGATGACCAACGGCACCGGGATGGTGATCCCGATGATGGCAACGGCGCTCATCGCCTCGCGAATCTCGGCGTTCTTCACGCCGCCGCTCTATGAGGCTCTGGCTGAGAGCAATTACTTCAAGGTGGCGGCGTTACCCGCGGGGGATTTCCTAAAGAAGAAGCCAGTACCCCCGCCAGGTGCATAGCGATTCAGTCCTTCAAGATGACAGTGCTCGAGCCGGAGGTCATCGTACGTGAGAGGATTTGACGACTCTTCGGTGGCCATGTGGCGCGACTGGATGTTGGCACTCTTTGGACCGCGCATGGATACGCACGCACTCGGTGCCATCACGTGGGCGGATCTCGCACTGAGCTGCGCCGTGGTGGTACTGATACTCATCGCGAATGCCGTTGCCGCAGCCGTCATTCGCCACAAGCGCAAGTCCACCGCGCCTGCGGCCACGCTGCGACACCACGCCTTAGGGGCGCTGCGCGGCCCGCTGTACCTATTGATCTGGATCTGCGGCGCCTACTTTGCACTCGCCCCTTTGCTCATCTCGGTGCAGAGTCCTGAGGTCCCCGGGACGCTCTTAGGCTTCCTCCGTACGCTTTTGAATCTAGGGATATTCGCGGCGACATTTTGGTTCTGCTTCCGCTTCACGCGCGTGCTCGAGGCGCAGCTCTTAGCCTGGGCCGCGCGGACCACCGGCAAACTCGTTGGCATGCTAGTGCCGCTGCTCGGCCGCGGCGTGCGTGTCATCCTGCCGGTGCTCGCGGTGATCTTAGGGCTACCGATCTTGGGGTTGCCGCCTGCCTACACAGGCGTCGCTGAGAAAATCAGCAGCGCATTGCTGATCGGCGCCATCACGGTCGTGCTCCTGCAGGTCGCGAAGACCGCGCAGCAGGCGCTGCTGCTGCGCTATGACATCACGGCCACCGATAACTTGAAGGCGCGCAAGCTCTATACGCAGGTGCACGTACTCGGCCGCGTTGCGCAAGTCGCTATTGGGCTCTTTTCGCTCGCCTGCATACTGATGCTCTTCCAGCAGGTGCGCCACGTCGGCACGAGTCTCCTCGCTTCCGCGGGCATCATCGGCATCATTGCCGGCGTCGCTGGTCAGAAAACACTGGCGAACCTGATTGCGGGCTTCCAGATCGCGCTCGCTCAACCCATGCGCCAGGATGATGTGGTGATCGTCGAGGGTGAATGGGGCCGGATCGAGGAGATCACGTTGAGTTACGTCGTCGTTCATATCTGGGACGACCGCAGACTCGTACTGCCACTCACTTACTTCGTGGAGCACCCATTCCAAAATTGGACCCGAAACTCATCGCAGCTCCTGGGGTCGGTGTTCGTATGGGTCGACTATTCGTTTCCGCTCGAGGAGGGCCGCACGGCGCTCAAGGGGATCATCGAGTCGAGCGCGCTCTGGGACCGGCGCTTCTGGAACCTGCAGGTCACCGATGCGAGTGAGAAAACGATGCAGCTGCGGGTGCTCGCCACCGCGGAAGACTCGTCGAAATCCTGGGATCTGCGCTGCGAGATCCGGGAGAAGTTCATTGCCTATATCCTGGAGCATCACCCCCGGAGCCTTCCGACGGTGCGGGCGCAAATACTGGCGGCAGACGCGCAAACGGCCTGAACGGGGTTACTGTCTCAAACGCATCGGCCTTGAGGTCACAGGGCGATTGTCCCAAGGCCTGGGTAGCGTTGCGGCTAAAGGTCAGATCGCCTCGATGATCGCGCGTGCCGCTTTCGAGCGATCGAAGAGTTTTGAATCGACCTTGAGATAGGCGAGTCCCTCTTCGGCCACGACGATCACTTCCGCGACGCCCGGCACCGCTCGAAGTCGTGCCGCAACCTGTTCTGAATCGAGGGCGGCGGAGTGACCCACCCTCACGAGCCGCGTCGTGAGATAGCGCGGAGGACGCATCGTCGCGGCAACGAGGAGCCACACGAGGGCGAGCAAGCCGCCAAAGGAGAAGACCCCCGTTGCGCCAGCGGTCTGATACAGCCAGCCCCCCATGATCCCGCCCGCGAAAATGCCGAGGAACTGGGAGCTCGAGTAGATGCCCGTCGCTGTTCCCGTGGAACCGGAGGGCGCGGTCTTCGTGACCAGGGACGGCAGGCTCGCTTCCATGATGTTGAAGCCAGCGAAAAAAACGACCAGCGCCGCGAGAAGGGCGTAGATCTCCTCTCCCGCCGCGGCGAGCGCGATCTGGCTAACGGCAAGTGCTGCGATCGCCCCTATGAATACGCTCTTCATCCGACGGTAGCGCTCGGCGAGGATGATGGCGGGCACCATGATGGCGACCGAGAGCGTAAGGATAGGCAGATAGATGAGCCACTGATCGCGGCTGCTGACCTTGAGCGTCTCGTGCAACATCTCGGGCAGCACGAGGAAGCTCGCGGTCAGCATGGCATGCAGCGCAAAGATGCCGAAATCGAGGCGTAGCAGCTCGGGGTTGCGTAGGGTTGAGCCGATGAGGGCCGGGACGGCCAGCGTCTCGCGGTGAGCTCGTGGCGGGGGCGGGGATGGCACCAAGAAGGCGGTGATCATGATGCCGACCAGCGCCAGGGCTGCCATCAGCCAAAAGATACCGCCGACGCCGATTGAGGCGCCGACAACCGGACCGGTGACGATCGCGACGAGGAAGGAAGCGCCGATGGTCATGCCGACCAAGGCCATCGCCTTCGTCCGGCTCTCTTCCGCAGTGAGGTCTGCCACCAGCGCCAGGATCACCGAGCCGACCGCCCCGGCGCCCTGCAATGCCCGGCCCAAGATGACACCATCGATGGAACTCGAGCGCGCCGCGACGGCGCTCCCCAATCCGAAAATAACCAGGCCGATGACGATCATGACCTTGCGCCCGACCCGGTCGGAGAGGAGGCCAAAGGGTATCTGGAGCAACCCTTGGCTGAGCCCATAGATGCCGAGCGCAAGTCCGATCTTAGAGGTAGTTGCCCCTTTAAGCTGTTGCGCAAACGTAGCGAATACCGGGTAGATCATGAATAAACCCAGCATTCGGACGGAAAACACCGTCGCGAGCGATGCGGCGGCGCGAAGTTCTTTCCTTTCCATCCGTCAGAGCTCGAAAGTCGCGGACAAGCGAGCGAGCCGGTGCGTCGTTCGGAAATCGAGATTCATGCGTGCTTCAAGGGGTTTTCAGTGCACGCAGCACGTACTCCACCGCCTCCTGAGCCATGCGCGGGCTGATCCGCGCGTGCCCGAAAAGCGCCCGGTAATAAAAGGGGCCGGTCAGCATGTCGAGGATCAGCTCTACGTCAAAGCCCCCGCGGATCTCACCCCTTGTCACCGCCCGCGAGAGGGCCTGGCGCATCGACTTGCGGCGGATCGCGAGGACTTCCTTGCGGATCGCCTCGCCCAAGTCCGGGTCATTCGCCATATCCGCGACGAGGCCGGGAAGCGCTTGTCGCAGGGGGCCGTTAAATGCGCGCAGGAGCGTGCCGACGACCGCATTGAGGTCTCCGCGCAGATCGCCAGTATCGGCGGCCGGAGTTGCCCCCATCTCGCTCACCACAGAGTAAGCCACCAGGTGCCGCTTGCTCGGCCATCGCCGATAAATGCTGCTGCGGCCCCGCTTGGTCTTTTGGGCAATGGCCGCAATGGTGACTGCCCGATAGCCGCCGCGCTTAAGAACATCTAGCACCGCGGAGACGACCTCGGCATCGATCCGCTCATCCCGCGGCCGGCCGAGGTGCGGCGTCGGAAGCCGCACCGATTCCAAGAGGTTTGCCGATTGCAATGAAGTAGTTCCCACCGTTGATTGATCCTCGCTCCGCGGCGCGCCGCAATTGGACGAGGCAGGCGCTCTCTAGCGCCCGTCGGATTGAAAAATTCGGCTTTACGATACACCAAGGATCGTTTATTCGGCCAGCGCTGAATCCTCGAGCAACCTCGGTTGTGCCTAGCGATCACTGCGCAGGCATCCGCTCTCAAAGGAAATCGAGCACCACCGGGGACTTCAGTCGACACTTCCTTGCGTCGCGGGCCGCGAGGAGCGGCCGGAAGATCGCTGATTTGAAATGACCAACTTCCCCAAGATGGATCGTACACCCCGTGGGTGCCCGCGCCGCGAGTGAAGCTGCGTACCGGCTCACAGATCACTCAGGGCTTGCTTTACGAGACAATAAGTCTCGTATATAGTTTCAACCGAATCTCAACCTCAAACTGGACCTTAAAATCCCAGTGTGGTCGTCTTTTGTTCCTCGATCCTTCTCTTACCCACCGCCCGGCAAGATATCTTGGGTCGTCCCGGTAGACTACTTATAAGAGGAAATGGCTCTCTACTCATGTTGGGGGAACAACTGTGGAGAGTTGTTGTCAGAGAACGAGTCGGTCGACGGCCGCATCATGGCGGCGCATGTTTCGGGCTCGGCGACCCAACGTTCAACAGGCCAGGTGGCGAGTGAGCATATGAATGAGGGAGAACCGTCGTTCCGCCCTGAT
>Ga0126373_10000311_pt1 | contig 32001 bp, 30 predicted proteins | sample PanSoiMetPlot_11_FD_92545 | JGI IMG/M metagenome (GOLD analysis project Ga0126373, IMG submission 92545) | Tropical forest soil microbial communities from Panama - MetaG Plot_11 | ecosystem: Environmental > Terrestrial > Soil > Tropical forest > Bulk soil | place: Panama | collected 2016-02-17 | reverse complement strand
TGATCGTCCTCATCAAAACTCACGATCTTGCGCTTAAAGCGCAGATGTTCGATGTCTTCTCATCCTCTTCGTCGACCTGGTGGCTATGCCGGAAGGTCCCCACCCGATCCCATCCCGAACTCGGCCGTGAAAACCCTCAGCGCCAATGGTACTGCCGCGCAAGCGGCGGAAGAGTCGGTCGCCGCCAGGCCCGCATCCCCGCCCTTCCTTTGACCAATGCAGCGACGCGGGGTGGAGCAGTCCGGTAGCTCGTCAGGCTCATAACCTGAAGGTCGTAGGTTCAAATCCTACCCCCGCAACCACCCATAGAACGCAGGCCGCAGAGAGCCGGCATCTCCGCTTTCTCCCCCATGAGTCTCCGTCGCGCTCGACAGACCCCAAAGCCCGTAGACTGCGGCGATCGCCTGGGGTCAACTGTCCTGCGCCACGGCCAACCGTGGTGGGACGGCGGCGAACTCGGAAGGCAGCTCATTTAGCTGCGGGAGCCAAAGTTCCACGGTTGTACCCTCCCACAGCTTACTCGATATCTGTACTGCACCGCCGGACTGCGCCGCAAACCCCTGAACCATCGGAAGCCCCAGACCCGAACCGCCACCCACCTCCTTTGTCGTGAAAAACGGGTCGAAGGCTCGCGAAAGGGTCAGCTGATCCATCCCGGTTCCGGTATCGCTGATCGATATGACGACGTAATTGCCGGACGGCAGCTGCTCGGGCGCCGCGCGGCGGCCCGCGCGGTTGTTGATGTCGATGGTTAGCTTGCCGCCGGTCGGCATCGCATCACGTGCATTGATCGCGAGGTTCAGAAGCGCCAGTTCCAGCTGGTTGACGTCGACCCTGGCCGGCGCAGTCTCGACAGCCCTAACTATTGTCAACTGAATCCCCGGCCCTAATGTACGCTGCAACAGCTCTTCCATGTTGCCGATGAGGCCAACCAAGTCTACTGATCGGGGCTCAAGCCGCTGCTTACGCGCGAAAGCCAAGAGGCGCTGAATCAACCCGACACCCCTCTCGGCAGCCTGCAAGGACCCCTGTAGCAACGGCACAACTGTCGAGTTGTCACCCAAACGCCCGATTGCCAGCATTAGGTTGCCGATTACGACCGTCAGCAGGTTGTTGAAATCGTGAGCGATCCCTCCGGTCAACTGGCCTATTGCCTCGAGCTTCTGCGCCTGGCGCAGAGCCGCCTCTGTCACTTGATGTTCCCTGGTTTCGGACTGCAGGCGACGGTTGGCCTCGCAGAGTTCGAAGCGTAGGCGCATGGTTTCGGTGAAAATCCGATGAAGATGTCCGCCGGCGATCGACAGGGCTGCTGCGAAGACTAAAATCATCACCGCCAATGCATATCCCGTTTCCGTGCCCTCGCACAAAAAGCGGGCGGCCATCGGCAAACTCGCGGACAGCAGGAAGGCGAGCAGCGTCCCGAGATGCGAGGCACTCACCACAACGGCTCCTGCGCACATGCCGCCAATTACAAAAGTGAGGAAGATCTGTCCGAGGGACGGCACTATCGAAAACAAGATCGCGCCGCCCAGACCCCAGGCCAAACCCGCAGTCAGTGAACCGCTGATCGCCAGCAGCGACCAGTAAGAATTATCTTTGACCGCGACGTCGCGCTCATACTGCCGCCAGATAGCCCAGCGCCCCAGCGTCACCAGCAAGACGACGCAAAACCAAGCAAGAGGGCTTGGCCAAGGGACAAACCGTTGCAGTACGATCATTGTTATCCCGGCATTGACGACATTGACCGCGAGCGCAATCGGCATCTGCCGAAAAAGCGCATTCAATTGAGCGGCGCGGATATCCCGGAAGGCCTCTCCGACGACTCCCCGTTTTGTTTCTGAAGACCCCCGCATTCTTGTGACAACGCCAGAGAATGGTGCGGTCCGTCAAGGCTACGCCGACGGTCGGAATCCGAGCAGCGCAGATCTGGCTAACCATAAGCCGATCGCTCGCGCCGGTCCCAGCGCATTCGCTCGGCACGACAGCTCAGCCGCCATTCCGGCCGTTCGGCTAGCTCCGCGGGCGCTCGATAAGAGTGAAGGCAAAGTTCTGCCCGCGGCCGCGGTTGAGGGCCTGGTCGATCCACATCATTCCCAAGGGTTCCAGCAGCCGCGCGATCCGCAGCGGACCCGCGTCGGCCGCCTGGAAGCCGAGTTTTGCGATCAGTTCCAAGACGATGGGTTTGCGCGCCGCGTCATCGCCGGCCACAAACATGACAGGTCGGGTCGGAAACAGCCCTGCTGTGTCGATGTTGTCGGCGCCAGTCTGATTAAAGGTCTTGAACACCGCAGCCCCCGATGCCCAGGCCGCTACCTGCTCGCCGCCCGACATGCCGTGGCCAATTACCAGTTCGAGACCTTGCCGCCCCATGCCGAGCGGGTTTGTGCAGTCGATCAAGATTTTGCCGGAGAGGTCCCCGAGGTTCTTGACGGCCGTTTCGGTTGCCGGCCAGGGAGTCGCAAGCACGACGACCTCGGCGTTGCGCGACGCCTCGGGCGGGGTGTGGATCCTTTGACGCGGCAGCGCGGCGTATTTCGGGTCGATCGGGTCGGGCACGCCGAATACCACATCCTCGCCGGCCCGCAGCCACGCGCGGCCGAGCGCCGATCCGACGTTCCCGGCACCGATCATCGCGATCTTCATGTCCAGCCTCCTGCAATCGAAGGCCCCGACTAGCAGATCATCGCCCGGCCGGGCACCCGGTCATCCAGCGGGGCGCCATTCCTCCCCATCCGCCCGGTGGCGCCGGGTTTTGACGACAACCATTCTTCCGACCATCCTGAGGAGGGGAAAAGACATGCCCGACACCACGCAAGATCCGCTCATCAACTTGTCCGAAGCGCTCGCCGAGCGGGCCCGGCTCGCCGGCCCACGGGTCGTGGGGATCAGCGCCGACGGTCACCGCGTGCGCTCCGGAACGCTGTGGCGCACAGATGTCGTCGTCGCGTCGGAACAGGCATTTCCGAAGATTTCCGAGGCAAACGTAAGGCTGGTCGACGGCACCAGCCTCTTGGCGCAGTTCGCCGGCCGCGACCCCGGCACCAATATCATCGCGTTCCGGCTCGACAGCGCCCCTGAGTTGGCGCCGCTTTCCGCCGCGGAGGCGCATCCCGGTTCGCTCGCGCTGGCCTTCGGCGCCGACGAAAGCGGCATTTCGGTGCGCCTCGGCATCGTTCACTCGGTCGGCCCAGAATGGCACAGCCGCGCCGGCGGACGCATCGACCGGCGCATCACGCTCGACATCGCCCTCACCCGCCGCGAGGACGGCGGGCCGGTGCTCGACGCCGGCGGCGGGCTTCTCGGCATCTCGACATTGGGTCCGCGCGGCCGAGTGCTGGTGATACCGAGCGCGACCGTAGAAGCGGTGCTCGAGCCGCTTTTGTCGAAGGGCAGGGTCGAGCGCGGTTGGCTCGGCCTCGCGCTGCAGCCTGTCCTGGTGCCGGAAGCCTTGCAGTCGCAAACCGGGCAGTCGCGCGGCCTGATGATCATGAACATCTCGCGGGACAGCCCCGCCGCTCAAGCCAATCTCCAACCGGGCGACATTCTTCTGACCATCGGCGGCGAGAGCGTCGCCAGCCCGATGATGGTGGCGCGGCGTCTCGGTCCGGAAGCGGTCGGGCAGCCGGTCGAGCTTCGCTTGATCCGGGCGGGCGGCATCGTTTCCGTGAGCGCGACGGTCGGCACGCGCCCGACCGGATGAGCCCCGACCCAACGCGACTTCGCGTCCGTGTGCTGGCGTCCGACGAGACGGCGCGACATCGCCTCGCGGCGCTCGTTGCGGAGAGCGGGCATCACCTCGTCGAGGCGTGGGCGCCTGCCGATGTTATCCTGACCGACGGCACGCTCGATGCAGGAACGCCGGCATCCGCCGTCGCGCTCGGCGCGGCTGATGAGGAATTCGGCGGTCTGCTTCCGGCCGACGCGACCGCCGCTCAGCTCGATGCCGCGCTGCGCGCCGTCGCTGCGGGCCTCACCGTCCGGGGCCCGCCCCAACCGGACCGGATTTTTGGCGCAATGCCCGACGAGGCGGCAGTCCCGCTGACGCCCCGCGAAATCGAAGTGCTCGCCGCGATCGGCAAGGGGCTCAGCAACAAAGCCGCCGCGCGGCAGCTCGGCATCTCGCCGCATACCGTCAAATTCCACCTGGAATCACTGTTCCGCAAACTCGACGCCAAATCGCGCGCCGAAGCCGTCGCGAAAGGCCTGCGGCGGCAGCTCGTGGAGTTCTGAGCGGCCCGCTTTCCCGGAATTCCCGCGTTCCCGGCAATTCCCGTTGAAGCGGGAATTTTTCGATTCTCCCCATTGCCGCCGTTGCTTGGACGCCGAATAGCGCATGCAAATCAATGCCTTGAGAGCCAATTCCCGTAGCGCCCCTAATCGGGAATTTTTCCTGCCCTAAACGGGAATTAATTTCCCGGAACCGGGAATTGTTACGGACGCAAAACCGAAACAAAATCGACAAAAGACCCATCGAAATCACTAAAAAAATGAACGCTGAACAACACTAATGATAACATGAAAGTCAGCCTTTTTGACAGGCTTACAGCAAGTTGCCCTGCCCGGACGGATAGGTTATGCGCAGTCCCTCCACCTGTGCGAACGGGGTGAGCTGGTGCATGCGGTAATTGCTCGCCGATAAAATCTCGACGACCGGCACGCCGCGCACGCTGAGCGCGTCGGACACCAGCGAGCGGTGGCAGCGCCACGGCACCGCTTCCGCGCACATGATCGCGACGCGCCTGTCGCGGCTTATGCGGATGAGTGCCGCCAGCGCGTCGTCAAATTCCGCGGTCTGCATGTAATCGGCAAAGCCGCGAAAACCTTCGTTGCGCCAGCCGGTATTCGGGGAATCCTTGCGGGGGCGCCGCAGACCGCCCAGCGCGGCCATATGCACATATTCGAGACTCTGTGCTTTCAGGCTGTCGGCCAGGGCCGTGTTGTTGAACTGCGGATTATGGCGCGAGCGGGGGATCGTCCGGATATCGACAAGGCGCTCGATGCGATAGGCTTGCAGCACCGCCATAAAAGCCTCGATCGGCAACGTCGAGTGCCCGAGCGTGAAGATAGCGCCATTTGGCCAGTGCGCTTCTTGCGGTGGAGGATGTTCGCTCATCATCACTGTGGCGAGCGTGTGGTTTACCGAGTCAACGCCATAAGGGACCGTCAGCTCCGTCGACATGCACTAGTAGATAGATCCGACGCTTTATACCCGCGCCGGGCTTCACCCCTCGCTGACGAGGCGTGCTTGATGCCGAAATTGCACCCTGTTCTCCTACTTATCGCCGCGCTCACATTTGCCGTCCTAATCGGCGCGGGCGCCAGCGGCGCCGAACTCGAAGGCGCACTGCAATACCCGCCTGCTTCCGTCGGAGAGGATGCCCAACCCCCACCGCCCGCCATGATGGCGCCACAGCCGGTATCGCCGTGGAGGATCGAACTGGGCGTCAGCGGGTCCAGCGTGCCACCGAGCGCGCAACGACTTTCGACCCGTCCAGTGATCCGGTGGGATGGATTTAGAGCACCGCCTCCGACCGGGAGCGGAGGCAGCTAGAGCGTCGGTAACCTCAACGGGCCCGGGCACCGCGGCGTGCGTCGGGCCCAAAATTTGACACGACCAAATAGGTTGAAATTTCGCTGCACACTAGCTCGTCCACGAAACGATCCTGCCCGGGCCGGTGTTCGACTTGAAAGGGAAACATTGGCTGGGGGCTGGCCATGCGTGTACCCCCTTTCTTCGCGACCGGCGTGCTGTTGCTGGCAAGCATCAATGTCGCGGGGGCTACCGGCCCAACATTACTCGCCGAGACCAACGCTTACCTCCTCGGCAACGCGCATCGCTGCGGTGTGTCAGATGACCGCATCGAGCAGGCCGGAACAATGGTTCGCGACTCGATTGCTGTCGCCGCGCGGGATTCTGCTGAGCTCGCGGCCGCAGAGTCACGATTTGTCGCAATTTTCTCGGCGATCGCTGTCCCAAGCCAAGACCGGGACGGGTTCCCGTCGTGCAAAGTCGTGATCCCGCAATTCGAAAGGCTCGAACGACACCGCCAGCAAGTCGTCCTGACTGATTGAGGTCTCGCTGGCGGATCTCCGAAGTCCGCCTGCCCGCCGTTGTCGGTCCCGAGCCGCGGAGCGGACAGCGAAAACGTCCGAGCCGGTTCATCTGAGAAACGCATCGCGGACAAGGTCCTCGACCTCGATGGGGCGGTCCCGGTGGCGCGGGTGGGGAATGAAGGGGCGAGCGGTCGTTTCGATCTAGTGGGGGGCGGGGCGAGTGAGCCGATGCGACGTACGCGGCAACCTGCCGTCTCCTTTGGCGATGACAGATTATAGAGAAGCGTTACTCGATCCCCGCAACTGAGAAGATGGTCCTATTGAACCTTTTCCCATACGTCAACAACACCACCCTCGCCGCCGGTCGCTGTTATTTTATTACCTTCGAACGTGGCCATCGGTCGCTCGAAAGGCAGCTTGAACTGGATACGCCCACTTTCCACTTTCACCGGCATGCTTTGTGTCTTTTCTGTTAGGTCGTAGACGATATCCCCACCACCGATCTGATTGCTTCGGATACTGAATAAAAGGGTCTCGCTGTACTCAGTGGTGGTCAACTTGTAGCTGGACACGAGGGACAACGAAGCAAATTTGCCCGAAGCATCCTTCCGAACAAAGTTGAAGGTTCGGTTGCCCTTCGTGTAAATCCAGAGCCCCATGATATCTGGTGGCTTGACCATCGTGCCGTCCGCTAGCTGCCGCGAGATGAGCTTGTAGGTTCCTTCAATGTCCGGGGTTTGTGCAGAAGCATAGACGGCAAAAAGCAACACGATTCCGATTGAGATACACAGAGAAATCAGTACTTTCCACGGGAAGTAATACCGTCTCATCGTTACCTCCTTGTAAGATTTCGCTGATTTTTTGGAGAGTTCTGTCAGTTTCGCCAAGTGCTGTTGAGTTTTCCGGTTCATTATACACAAAGAAACCTTTTCAGAAGTAGCAACTCTGCGTCTCCATCCGTTGTGAAATGTCGGCGGTGGAAAGACACCGCTCGCAGAAGCAACTTCTGCAGCCGATCGGACTTATTCACAAGGGAAGGGGTAAATATTGTCCCAAATTGGAAGATATCGTAGTACTGTTTCGGACGGGGGGACCGCCGCAAAGACCCGCATAGAAGGCGTTACCTATTTAGGAACGACAACTCAGCGTCTCAGACGGTTAACAATAATAACTTGTGCTCCCCAACTTGCCGGAATTGCCGGAGGCGAAGGGAGCGGTTTCGAAAATGGGTTTCTTGACTGGGCCAACTCGCGCATCGACGGCGTGGGGTGGCCGTTTCGCGTTTTAGACCGCGCCTTGGGCGGAGAGAGCGGACCGGCGGCGGATCTCTTGATGCCACTCCCCGTACTCAGGCTTGGCTCGGCCCGGGTCGTCGGCAGCCGGTTAGATCTTACATAATCGGTCCACAGCAGCCGCTAGACTGGAGGGGACCTACCATCAGAACGACGCAGTGGCTCTCGATGTCGAATGTCGGCTAGAAATCGCCCGATCCCTTTCAGATCGGAGCCACAGGTGAAGAAAAAGACCACCAAAGCGAGCAAGACGATCCGGGCCAACAAGCGGAAGGCCAAACTGACGGCGAAACATCGTCGCCAACGAGCACGGGCCGCCGGCTGAGTAGATCGTCGGGACCCACCGCGATTGACTGATCGTCTTGGGCAACGGGAAGTCGCCTTGAGACGTTTTTCTCACTGACGTGACAGGGCGGAAACCAGGGTTAGGCGGATAATGTTCTTCGTGTCTTGGCTGCTCTACTCGATACGCTTAGCGGCGGCGCTTGGGATAGCAGTCGTAGCAGTGCAAGCACCGGCGATCACTCGCGAATATCAGGCTGCGCTGCTGCAGCTGGTGCGCAGCTCCGACCAAGAAATCGCCCAGCGCAGGGCATCGGCCCAACGCTTCTATGGCATAGCGCCGGAAGAGGATGAGCAGCGTTTTATCGCTCAGTTGCGCGCCGTCGAGCCGTCGAATGCGGAAACCCTCTCTGCTACACTTGAGCGTCAGCGAAGCCTGCAAGCATCTTACGATCGGATTGAACATAGCCCGGACTTGCTGCGACCGATTGTGGCTGCCGAGGACGTTGCAGCAGACCAGGGAGGGTCCCGCCGCCAGATAGCGCAAACGGCGTTTCATAGCTATGCGCCGCAGCTTGATCTGTCACTTGCCGCCGCTGTGTACGGCATTGCTGGCTTATTCCTCGGTTCGCTCATAGGTGAGCTGTTGACGGCGGCGCTAATTCCTCGCCGGGATTTGATAGCGCGATGAGCCCTGCCGCGCTTCTTTAGGATCAGGTCGGATCATTGTTCACACTGCTGTGGCCGGGCATTCATCGCCAAGATGATAGACCTTCGAGGACGAGGCGCGGCGCCAGTTCCGGGAGATTTGCGATCGCGGCGGCCGGCTCGCAAGATCGCTTCGGCAGCGCTGCCGGGTGACGGGCGCTTGTAACGTGCGCCTGGAACGCGGCGTGTAGCGCGGCCATAATCGCACGCAAATGTTCAAAGGCTTTCCCCAGCCATCTTTGAAGCGGTCGCGGGAAACCGCAGTGGCGGTATTGGCCGTCGATGTCAGCAGTATGCGCGCCATCACCAGTATCCAATTGGTAACTGGTGACAGCAAATGCGCAGGTTTTCTGCGGGTGTCACCAGTGTATATGAAAACTTTGGTGATAGATTTTCTCCGACGCGGTTGGTTGGGTTTAACTGCGGCTTGCTCTTCGTCCTTTCGAGCCGCCAGTGTCACTAAAGGCTAAGGCCGCTTTTGGAAATATGATGCCGGTGGCCGCATTTCGCCCGCCGGCACGCCATCGCAAACCACCTGCTGCGACAGGCTATCGCCTGTTTAGGCGTAATCGGCCAGAACCGGTCTTACGATAGTCGCGCGTATTCCGTCCGCGCCGACGCTTCCGCTCCGCACTTAACCGCGTCGCCATGTAATCGAATTCAGCCGCCCATAGGCGGAGCTGGATTTTGAGTTCCGGTGCGACCGGACGATCCAGAAGTTGACGGCAACGTTTTGCATTTTCTCGATATCGGTTTGGCGTCTTCATCGGTTCTCTCACATTTGTGGATCCTCCGGATCATTGCCGCAAAAGCGAGTTGGCTAGGATGGAAATCTATTGTCCGGTGTGGCTGCCGGCGCTCGCCCCGGAGGAATTTATCATTGATCCAGTCGCGCCCTGTGGCGGTATGCTGGAACCCTGGCCAATGCCGTTGTCGGCGATCAGCGCATCTGCAGTTTGTTGATCAAGCGTCGCGGTCCGCTTGAGGCCGCTGGTCTTTTGAAACTCCGCAACTGCCCGCTTTGTCTCCGGTCCTATGACACCGTCGAGCGAGCCACTGTAGAGTCCCTTAGTACGTAGCTCTACTTGCGCCCACCTGATGTCGTCTTTCGAGAGATTCGCAACATTTATCCAATGCTGCGAACTTTCAGGCGTTGAGGGCGTATTTTGTACCGCGTTCGGAACGTCGTCAGCATCCGCCCCAAAGTCCAGAGCAGCGCCGCCGATCCCCAATGCCAGTACCGAAGCCGTGCCAAGGATCAATTTTCTGATGATAGCCATCTCCCGCTCTCCACAAGTAGTAGATCATGGGGCCATATCAGAAACAGTCCGGCCGCAAAGTGCGTTCCCGTGGCCCGGTGTGACCAAATTTGGACAAGCGACACGGAATTTCAAAAGCCCTCTCGACGATTGCGGGATCCCCCGCGCCCGTACCCCTCCCTGCGGCCGAGTTGCGGGACCGGAATCCTCAATTCACGGGCTAGCGACGGCATTACGCCTGTCATGCAGCGCCAGCCGGTGCTGTTATGGCGGCAGTTGGCACCAGCGCGCCGCGCGCCCGAAGCTGACCGGTCACTCCGAACGGAAACCGATGAAAACCAGCCCTCGTGCGAGGAAGCCGGGAAGCGTGGCGTCTCGATTTTTTACTTCGATATTCCCGAGGAGGCGGCACTCTCCGCCTTCCTTCACGGGGTTCTTTTGGGTGCCGCAGTACGGGCACACTCAGGAACTCTGCCCGCTCGCCTTGTGTTGGCAAGGCTGAACTCTTGGTTGAGGGTGGACGACATGACAAAGGTACTTATCGCGCCAGGCGGGATTGCATTGGCATTAACTTTGGGTTTGGCGGCGTGTTCCAACCCGTACGACCCCGGCCAGCGTGCGGTGGGCGGCGGCTTGATTGGCGCGGGCGCAGGCGCGGCGATCGGAGGTGCGGCTGGCGGGGGTAAGGGCGCTGCCATCGGGGCGGCATCTGGTGGCGCTCTCGGCGCAGTCACCGGCGCGGCAACGACACCCCCACCACCCCGATACTATGGATACTAGAGGAGACGCAGCGGCCCTAGACCAGCCTCCTAACGCGCGAGCCGCTCGATCTTCGCGTCTGAGTTCTCGACCTCAAGGGGCGGCTCCAGTGCCGGCGGGAGGACGGGGGCAAATCCGGCGAACACCCGCAGAGATCCTTTTGGACACCGATCGGGGTCGCTGTTGCATGCCGATTGCGCGCGCGCTCGATCTTCAGGCTGGCCTACTGCCTCACCGCCGTGCCAGAGTTTTGAAACACTGCCACAGTCGCAGCCGCCTGTTTGACCAGCGGGTCAATGGTGACCGCCACCACCCCGGCGCGTTTCATGTCGAGTGCGTCGGCGGCATGAGGCGAGAGGTCGAGGATGCGTCCGCGAGTGTATGGACCTCGGTCGTTGATTTTGACAACAACTGAGCGACCATTTTGGAGATTCGTAACCCTCGCATAAGAGGCCAGCGGAAGCGAGCGATGTGCCGCAGTGGCGGTGACGGTGTCCAGGACCTCGCCGTTGGCGGTCTGTTTGCCCACGAGGTTATACCACGCCGCTTTCCCCACCAGAGTAGTTCCAGTCGAGCGCATCTCGCTGCAACAAGGCTCTGGGTTCCCGCCGCAGGTGTCTACTGCCGGCTCGATATTTGCCAAATGTAGCTCGACCCGCATTGAGCCATGGTCGGCCGCCCAACCAAAATGAGGCCCCGAGCCGCTCGCGCAGGCGGACATGATCAAAGATGCGAGGGAAATACCGGTCGATCGACGCATTGACGTTGCATCCTTCTCGTTGGCATTCCCTCGGCGCGCGAACAAATCGCGCTATCCCGAGCCGTTAGTAATGGCTGGGCGAGAAAATGCAGATCGCGGCAGGCCCGGTAGCTCCGGACGGAACTGGGCTTCTGAGGTAAACAGCCTAAGCTGGAAACGGCTCCCGACCAGTTCAGCCGATTGCGATCGGTCTATTACTTACATTGGTCAATGGTATTACTTATTGAAATTGCTACTGGCGATAAAGCTGTTGTATTCTAGAAATCCAGTAAAAGATGCAGCGATCTACAGACTTACCTTGTCCAGAAGGTTTTTTGGGTAGAGGTGTTAGCTGACTGGAGGCGATCCGCGTTTGTAACTTATCAGTATTGCCGGTCTTGCGCAGCCCTAGTTAATGGATGGCAAGGTTAGATCTCATTCACAGCTGACGGGTCGTTGCATGCCCCATTTTTGTCACATTAATGGAACTGCCCATTTCCTCCAGAATGCCTACTCTCGCGCCCGAATTGAGTGTTTTCCTCGGCAAAAATGCATCTCAACTTGCCCGCAATATTAACCAAAACGGAAGCGTTACTTACGTCAGGCGCGGGCTAGAGTAAGTCGCCCACGCTTAGACTGGCGCGCCTGGTCGTCCCAAAAGGGATGTAGTGAGCCCCCGGATTATCGTCCGGGGGTTTCGCCTGGAACTGGCATTTCGACGTTCGACGCCGCGTCAGAATTGCGGGCGGATGCCGGCTCGACCTCTATAGCGATCTGGTCGTGTTTTGCGACCGCGGCTGCGAGCTGCTCTTTCACGCGAGGCGTCGTGGCTTCCGCAGGGAGCCTCCGCGTTCGTGCCGCCGCTGCACGATGATGCGCCGCAGACCCCTGGTCCAATGCTGTTAGGAAATTGCCCGGGCTTGCGCGCGAGCGCGGGCTGCACTTGCCGCGCATGTGCCAGGTTCCGACGAGCCGTGTGGCGAAGGAGGTTGCGGAAATGAACAATGGACGCCGTCAAAGCGCTTCGCAAACACCTCAGCTGCCGCTTCAACGGCGAAATCCATAGTCACAGGACAGCGTCCCTTTGGTAGTCGTATTTGTACCTCATGGGCTCGTAGCCGTTGGCATTAAGCCATTCTCCCATCGTGATGATCGCAGCAGAAAACTCCACAGCGCTTAGCCGGACCGTGATGCTGCGCATCATTCCCTCTCGCTTTCGTAGTTATATATGGCCATACTTCTATCACAAGTTATAGATGTATTTATCAACCTGAAATAGATTTGGAGTGGAGTTGTCGCCAATTCGCCGCTGACCGAGCGTCTGAACCCGGGCTGGCGATGATGCTTGAAGCTGCCAAAGACACAGCTTCAGAGGACCTATGGCGGGATCAGAATTGGTTCACCCGTTTTGCGAGCCTCGACCCCCCTCAGATTTAGCGTTTGGCCGCGCGCACAGGTGAAACAGACCAGCACCATGAGCAACACGATCCGGGCCAACAAACGGAAGGCCAGACTGAGGGCGAAACACCGTCGCCAACGAGCACGGACGACCGACTGAACCGTCAGAACTTGGCACTGCGGGATCGTCTCCAAGGCGGCTGAGCTCTTCCACTGGCAAAAACCGACCGACGACCTGCGGCGTCACTTCGCCGGCGCGAAACACTGCACGCTCGAGAGCACTGGCGATCTGCAGACGCGGGATCAAACTAGAGAGGTCGACCACAGCGCCGTTCGGCGTTGACGGGGTAGCGGGTCAGTTGATTGTAACGACACAAGATGATTGTCAGAGCTCGGCTCAACTAGCGCGGGTTTCGATCAATCCAGCGCACCTTTAAGTCATTGCGAGCGTAGCGAAGCAATCCCGGGCCGATCGAGCACGTGCGATCGAGATTGCTTCGTCGCGCGGCGCGCTCCTCGCAATGACACCGCTCTCGTCAGGTCGAAATCCTCTCTAGCTCCGCGACTCTCCGCTTCATCTGCTCGGCTATGTATCGTTGATCCTCAATCAGTTCCCCAGCTGGCGGCATGCTTCATCCGCCCGCTCCCAAATGTCAGCGAGATTCCTACCGCGGCTGTCGATCTTGGTCTCTTCCCTAGGTCCAAGCGAGCTCGCGTCGGGTTTTCCCATCGGCGCTTGTCGCGCCATATTATTCACTGCAATCTGGGCTCCCATTCCGCAATTTTGCCGGGCATCGAAGACCGAGCAGCGGGAGAAATCGCGTGGATGGCATCGGTCGGACGCTCACCACTGGACTAAGACTAGTGCGTCGATGCGCTCGCGTCGTGCGACTGGCGCTCGTGCGCGCGCAGGCGGCGGTGGTTCACCGCACCCAGTACGTGGTCGATCGCAACGCCGTCTTCGGAGAGCGGAAACAGGGCGCCGCGATATAACACGCCAGACCCGCAAACCGTCGCGCGCCCTTCAACTATTAGGCAACGGCGCTCCGACAGGACCTGTGGAACATGCGCGAGGAGCACGCCTGCCAGGCTCTCATTAGGGGAGCGCGCAAACGCCAGGTTTTCCCCAACGGCGACAAAATACGAGAGCTCGACCGGCGATCGCACTGCGATGACAAGACAATTTGCCCAATCCGCGCCGAGCATCGACGGGTCGATTTCGTCGCGCCGCGGCAACCTCGCGCCCTGCGCCTTGTCTGCCCAAAGCCGAAGCACCCGATCGACAAGCCGCCGTCTGAACACGATCTTTACTGTGTCTGAAACTATGTTCGATATTGTATCTGCTTCGGGGAACATCGCAGCCTCAACGACTAGTTTTCGCCGCCGGCCGCTGTGCACTGAGCACTTCTTCGCACCCTCGGCCGCTCTTCCGGATGGCTGGCCGGAATTCTACCGCCGATTAGCCTTACCGTCCGTTAAGATTAATTTGCCGTCGAACCGACGATCTGTTCTCGTGGCCGTCAGTCGACGCTTTGTGACGCCCGCAGGACCACAGAATAGAACCGCAACCTTCATGATGGACGGAGGCCAGATTGGACCGTATCGAAGAACTGAAGCGCTCGGTTGAAGTCTGCATGTTCGACCAATACGGGACAGTCGTCGACATACAGTCGGGGCTGACGGACGTCGCGGCGCCATTCCTCAAAAGCAAGGGCTGGCACGGCGATCCGAACTCGTTCGTCACCTGGTGGCGCCGCACCCATTTCGAAAATTCGATGATTGACGCTTTGCTCCATAAAGAGCACACACCCTATCGCGAGATTGGCCATCGGTCGGTTGCCTATGTGCTCGAACGCGCCGGCATTGTCTATACGATGGACGAGGTCCGCCATCTCGTAGCGCAGATCGAGAAGCTGCGGCCCTTTCCGGAAGTGCCGGAGGCGCTGGCGCGCTTGCATACGCGTTACAAGCTCGTCGTGCTCTCGAACGGCGATCCCGACATGCTCGAGGCGGCACGCCAATATCATGCGATCCCGTTCGATCGCGTTATCTCGGTGGCGGTCGCCAATTCCTTCAAACCGCATGCCGCGACCTACGGCAAAGCCGCGGCGTTGCTCGGGGTGCGCCTCGACCAGGTTCTGTTCGTGGCGAATCACGCTTTCGATTGCATCGGCGCTAAATCTGCCGGTATGCACACGGCCTTCATCGACCGGCGCCAACGCCCCTTCGGCATGACACCGCACGAGCCGGACATCGTGGTTCGCACGATGACCGAGCTCGCGGACCTCATGGTCTGAACCTGCCGCCCCTGCGACCTCTCGGTGGGACCGCTTTAGCGGTGCCCGCCGCCTCCGCCATGCGCGAAGCCCCCGCCCATGGCATGGCCAAAACCGCCACCGCCGGCGTGCGCGAAACCCATCCCATGATTGACGCCGACGCCAATGCCGTGGCCGAATTCGTGGCGTCCACTATGGTAGCCTCCATAAACACCATACGGCAGAGATCCGTAATAGCCATAATCATAAGGCGCGTACGCCTCGCCCGGCAGGGTACAGCCGTAGGTCGGATCGTACACGGTCCCCACCGGGCAGGCGTACTCGTCGAAATAGGATTGTGCGGCAGCCTGTTGCGATGCGCCAAATTCCGCCATGGACAATCCAACGCCGCCAGCCAACAAAAGCACTTTAGTCGACAGTTTGCTGCGGGTCATCGCAGCCTCCTTTGGGGATCCGCCCAACAGTTTAAACTCATTCTAAGGTGGGCGTCGGCGGAGCCTCGGCAATGGCTGGGCAAGCGCACCGAAGCATGCCAGCCCTGCGGCATCTGGACCTGTCCAGAACGCCGCAGCCTCCTCCGCAGCTGCTTAGCCTGGCAACCGAAACGGCTGGCTAGATCGCCCGCGGGGTGACGGAAGAGCCGAAACGGTCGGCCGCCCGCGCCCGGGCCTTTGACGCCTCCGCTTCGCGATCGCGCGGCGGCGCCGTCGTCAGAAGCGAGGCGAGCAGATCGCGCGCCGCCTTCGTGACTTCGTCCACGGCGCGGTCGAAAGCGCCCTGGTTGGCTTTCGAAGGACGCGCGAAGCCGCTCAATTTGCGGACGAACTGCAGGGCGGAAGCGCGGATCTCTTCCTCGGTTGCCGGAGGTTTGAAGTTATGCAGGGTCTTGATGTTGCGGCACATGACAATCTCGCAGGGGCCGCGGGACGGTGCCACACGAGCGACGCGATCCGCAAGCCCGCCGTTCGTCCGGCGCCGAGCAGCCCGGCGGCGGGATGCGAGGCAGCGGTCAGGCCGTTAGAAGCTGTCTCCAGGACTGAAGAATTTGTTCGACGGCAGGAACGCCCAGGAATGCCAGTTCGTCGGCAACTCCCTGATTTCGCGCCTGGATCGCAGCTGCCTGGGCCTCGCTTTCAAGACCGGAAGGTTGCTCACAAGGCGGATTCCCTCGTTGCGCATCAAAGAACGCCAAACGAATAGCGTCCTCCTCATGGGTAAAACCGTCGATGACAAACACGGTTCTGCCGGGAGGTCCCACAGTAAGCTGCGGTAGCGGCGCACAACGAATGGAGTGACTGAGCCGGTTGACAATATGAGCGGCGTCAACATTACGTTTGACGGCACCGGTCATAGCGGCGAGAGATGCGACCATCAAGTCGACGTCATCCACGACGACGGCACGCGGCTCTCGCAAGGCCAAAGGTTCCGACGCGATCACGAAAATCCGGATCGAGCCCGCCTTGACTAAACCAGGCATAAAGAAAGGGAGGTCCGGCGCGTTCAGACCCAGTTCGGTGAAAAAGCGAACTCCGCCAATCGATTCCGTCTTCGCCGTCTCCAGAGCTTGCGTATCCTTGTTCGTCAAGAATTCTTGTATTCTGCTGGCGGCGATATCGGAACGAGAAAGTGCGAGCGCCATTGCATCCCTGTTCTGGTTATCCACGATAATCTGAGTTTGCTGCTTGATTAAATCACCTAATTCTTTGAAATCACGATCGAGATCTTGCTGCAATTCCTTAATTTTGTCTAAGATTTTATCCGTGTCGCTTTTCACGAAAAGGGAAATGACGGGTCCAAGAAACTGCAGCGTTCCACTAAGATTCGACGCAAAGCTCAACCATTGCCCGATGTCACTGTCATTCAGCCGCTTGATAAAACTGGCTGCTTGCTCGGTGTCTGCCATGACGCGCCTCCTCTTGGCATCTGATGGTGGCTGATGGCAGCCACCATCGCTCGAATGGCCGACCACTCGCGGACGCTCGCTAGGCTAGTCGATGCGGTGCCGAGCCAATGTGGGGGCGGCCCCAACTCGGTGCGACACCCAGCGCAAGCCACAGGCAGACCAGCATTGCGGCAATGGCAAAAATTCTGCGCATCGGAACCTCCTGCTGCGGTGGGGCTGGGTGTCGCTGTCCCGAGCGTGGGCGCCGGCAGAAGAATTTAGTCTGCCGCTCCATCGAACCGTGTGAGGGGGGTCACAGATGTGCAAAAAAGAAGGCGGCGGCAATTTTCGTCGGGCCGCTATCACCGTTATCAGGAGGAGAACTCATGGAGCGTACGCCACCGCCCGTGTCGCTCAGCGCCGCGCTCGCTCTCCCGCGGAGGCCCGGACGATCGGCCGAGGTGTTTATCGACGGCGATCTCGAGCTCCGGTTCTCTGCCTGCCCCACCGACGGACCCCAGGTCCCGCATCAACGCGATGAGCTCTACTTCGTCGCCGCCGGCGCCGGCCATTACCGCGTCGAGGACAAAGTGACCCCGGTTAGCGCGGGTGACGTGCTGTTCTGCGCGGCGCGTGTCGCGCATGGATTTGAGAACATGTCGGACGATTTTTCCGTGTGGGTGCTATTTTACGGGCCGGGAAAGTAGCACCGGCTTCCCAACCGATCTGTTGCGGCGGCGGGACAAAAGCGAGACGATGGCCCTTGGCGCAAAATTGCAGCGACTGAGGGAGGGGGGCCGATGGCGCATGTCGCGGTGTCGAGCGCCGAACATGCAATCGAAAACCAGCGTATCGGCGGCTTGCAGATCCGCGTCGCGGTATTGTGCACGCTCGTACAGATCTGTGACGGGTATGACGTCGGTTCGATCGGCTGGGCGGTGCCGCCGCTGACGCATGCCTGGAACCTGCCGGCGCCCGCCTTTGCATTGGCGTTCTTATGGTCGAGCGTCGGCGTCGTCGTCGGCGCGCCGTTCGCGGGGCCGATCGGCGACCGCTTCGGGCGCCGGCCGCTGTTGCTCGCCAGCGTCGCGATCATCGGCGTCTCATCGCTGCTGACCGCGTTCTCGGGCTCGATCGCGACGCTGAGCCTGTGGCGCTTTTTCACCGGGGTGGGCCTCGGCGGCGCCTTTCCGAGCGCTGCGACGCTGGGCGGCGACTACGCGCCGCAGCGCCTCAGGGCGACGTTGATCATGGCCGGCTTCACCGGGGCGCCGTTCGGCGGGTTTGTCGGCGGCCTTATTGTTTCGCTGCTGCTCGGCCGCGGTTTCGGCTGGCCGGTCATCTTTGGTCTGGGCGGCCTCTTCCCGCTCGTGCTGCTGCCGATCCTCGTCCTGTGGCTGCCGGAATCGCCGCGTTTTCTCGCGCGCAAACCGCATCTGTCCGTGCGGCAGGCGGCGCTCCTCGAGCATCTCGGGATCGCCCGCGAGCGGCGCGATGCGCAGGTCCTTGATCTTGCCCGCGGCAATCCGGTCAAGATGCTGTTCGGCGAGGGCTATGCGCTGCAGACAGTGTTGCTGTGGATCGTTTACTTCTGCAGCCTGATGAACCTGTTCCTGTTCGTCTACTGGTTGCCGGAAGTATTGCACCTCGTCGGGTTGACGCCAGCGCAGGCGGTCTTCGCCACCACGCCATACCCGCTGGGCGGGGTATGCGCGGCGCTCTACCTCGGCGTACTGATCGACCGTTTTGGTCCCGAGCGGGCACTGGCCGTACATTATGCGCTCGGCGCCGGATTCATCGCGGTGATCGCGCTTTTAGCGATGCCTTACGTGCTGCTGCTCGCGGTCATTTTCTTCGCCGGATTGACGATCATCGGCAGCCAGACCGGCCTCAACGGAACTTGCGGCAAGCTTTACCCCGCCCACATGCGCACCAGCGGCCTCGGCTGGGCGATCGGCATCGGGCGGATCGGCAGCATCGTGGCGCCAATGCTCGGCGGCTATTTGTTGTCGATCGGACTGCCGCCAACCCAGATTTTTCTCAGCGCGTGCTTCATCGCGCTGATTGCCGCAGCCGCGACCGCGCTGCTGGTGCTGCGCAGAACGCCCGCCGGCGTCATTGAGCCAGAACTTGCCTCTTGAACGGAGGATGTTGACATGACGGAGCCACGGGGTCCGCTGCATGGCGTCAAGGCCGTCGCCTGCTCCACGGCGCAGGCGGGCACGGTGCCCTATATGCTGATGGCCGACCTCGGCGCCGAGGTCATCAAGATCGAAGTGCCGGAGACGGGCGACAATTCGCGCGGCTCGACGGTCCTGGCGGGCCTCCCCAGCACCTACTTCGAAACCAACAATCGCGGCGTCAAAAGCCTGACCTTGAATCTGAAAGCGCCGGAAGGACGGGAGATCCTCAAGAAACTGGTCGCGCGGGCGGATATCTTCGGGCAGAACTTCCGGCCCAGCGCGGCGGAAAAGAATGGGTTCGGCTATGAAGAGCTGCGGCAGGTGAACCCGCGGCTCGTCTACGTCTCGGTCTCGGGCTACGGCTCCAGAGGACCGCACGCCGATCTGCCGGGGACCGACTCGATGGCGCAGGCGCTGGGCGGCGTTGCGGAAGCTTATTCGACGCCGGGCCAACCTTTGAAGACCGGTATCGTCTCGGTCGCCGACGAGACCTGCGCGATCCTCGCCTTTGGCGGAGCGCTCGCCGCCCTCACCTATGCGCGCGCCGCCGGCATCGGTCAGAAGGTCGATTGCTCGCTGCTCGGCGGTCAGATCCGGCTGATGGGCTGGACTTTGACAACCTCGATGTGGCGCAACCGCAATCCCGTCACCGGCCAGGCCCGCGTCACCGGCACGCCGGAGCGCCCGGGCTTGAGCGCCAGTTTCAACGACCGCGCCAGCAAGCCGCTGGTCTTCCAGCTGAATGGCGCGCGCAAATGGCGCGAGGCGATGACCGCACTCGGGTTTTATCAGACCCTCGAGGAGGCCGGCTTCGGCGATCTCGGCGTCATCGTTTCATCCGATGAAAAACGCGCCGCTCTGCTGCGCATGCTGGACGAGCTGTTCGCGACCGGCTTGCGCGAGGATTGGGTGGAAAGGCTGCGCCGCGCCGACATCGTCGCCGCGCCGATCAACACATTGCTTGAAGCTTCCAACGACCCCGACGTGCTGGCGAACGGCTATGTGACCGAGATCGATTACCCGAAATACGGCAAGCGGCTCAAAGTGCACGGCTCGCCCTGGCATTTCTCCGAGACGCCGGCCCATATCGGCATCGCTCCGGAACTCGGCGCGCACAACGACGAAATCCTCGCCGAGCTCGGCTACACCCCGGCGCAGATCGAGGATCTGCGAGAAAGAGAGATCATCTGACCCCGCGCGCAATTCGTCATTGTTAGGAGCCCGCAGGGCGACGCGGCAATCTCGGCTCCGGTCGGCGTGCTCTCCGCGAGATTGCTTCGCTCCGCTCGCAATGACGGACCCTTTTTGATCTCACGCCACCTCGTTGCGCAATTGCGGCGCGCTGCGCCACAGGCGCCCTAAATTGTCGCGCAGGATCTCGATGACATTGTCTTCGTAGCGCCGGGTCTCGCCGGCGGTATGCGGTGTGATCAGCACCTGCGGCACCCCCCAGAGCGGCGAAGTCGGCGGCAGCGGCTCTTCCGCCGTCACATCGATGCCGGCGCCGGCGATGCGCCGCGCGGCGAGCGCCTCGATCAGCGCCGCCTCGTCGACGACCCGTCCGCGGGCAACGTTGACGAGATGGGCGGAGGGCTTCATCCGAGCGAACGCCGCGGCATCGATCAGGTTCTCCGTCTCCTTTGTGAGCGGGCAGGTGAGCGCAACAAAATCGGCCTCCGGCAAATGCGCGCCCAGCTCGTCCATTCGCTGCACCACATCCGTCGCGCCCCTTCCGGCCGCAATATCTCGGCGTAGCCCAATCACGTGCATGTCGAAGGCCTTGGCGAGCCGGGCGACGCGCCCGCCGATATCGCCCAGACCGACGATGAGCAGCGTCTTGCCGCCGATCTCGTCCTCCCTTTCGGCGAGGTCGCCGATCATGCCGCGCCAGACGCGTTTTGCCTGATTGTCGCGCGCCTCGGGGAGCCGGCGGCTCAATGCAAGGATCAAGGCCATCGCGTGTTCCGCGACTGCTCGCGCATTGACGCCGCGGGCGCTGGCCAGCCGTATGCCGCGCCTCCTGAGTTCCTCGCGCGGGAATTGGTCGGTGCCGGCGCCGATCGACTGGACAAAGCGCAGCCTCTGCGCGCGGTCGAGCAGGCCGTCCTGCCACAGTCCCGAGATCACTAGCACATCGGCCTCGCCAATCCGCCGCTCCAAACTCGCGCGGTCGCGCACCGCGAAACTGGCAATGCCGGTATCGAGGGCCGCAAACCGTTCGTGCAGCCGATACGCGATATGCGCGAAACAGATCGAAAGCTTGTCGCTGGAGGGAAGCATGGGCGCTCTCCGTTCGATGCTGCAGTGTATCATGCGTTTCGAGATCGCTTCGCTGCGCTCGCGATGACAGCCGCAGTCATTGCGAGGCGCCCGCAGGCGCCGCGGCAATCCAGATGCTTCCGTTCGGCCGTGCGCGGTGCGATGGTGATCCCATGGTTCCGCTCTCGGTTCTCGACCTGTCCCCGATCACCGAAGGGGGCGACGCCGGTCAGGCGCTCAGGAATTCGCTCGACCTGGCGCGCCATGTCGAGGCGCTCGGCTATCGGCGCTTTTGGATGGCCGAGCATCACAACCTGCCCGGAATTGCGAGTGCGGCAACGGCGGTGGCGCTCGCTCATGTCGCGTCGCGCACGCGCACGATCCGCATTGGCGCCGGCGGCATCATGCTGCCGAACCACGCCCCGCTACTCGTCGCGGAACAGTTCGGCACCCTCGCGGCGCTGCATCCCGGCCGTGTCGAGCTGGGCGTTGGCCGCGCTCCGGGATCGGACCAGGTCACCGCGCGGGCCGTGCGCCGCGCCCTTCTCGGCACAGAGGAAAGCTTCCCGAGCGAAGTCGTCGAACTGATGAGCTATTTCCAGCCCGCGGAACCGGACCAGGCGGTGCAGGCGGTTCCTGGCGCCGGGCTCAAAGTGCCGATCTGGATCCTCGGCTCCAGCCTCTACGGCGCACAGGTCGCGGCCTATCTCGGCCTGCCCTTCGCGTTCGCGTCGCATTTCGCACCGGCCATGATGATGCCGGCGATCGCGATCTACCGCGAGCGGTTCCGCCCCTCCGAGCAGCTCACCGCGCCCAACGTCATGCTCGGCGTCACCGTCGTTGCGGCGGAGACGGACGAAGAAGCGCGCTTCCTGTTTTCGTCATTGCAGCAGTCGACGCTGAACAACCGGCTCGGCCGGCCGAGCCGGGTGCCGCCGCCGCTCGAGAATTTCGAGGCACGGCTCGATCATTACGCGCGCGCAATCCTTCATGACGCGTATGCTTGCGCGATCGTCGGCGGGCCGGATACGGCGCGGCGCGGCCTCGATGATTTCATCGGCCGCACCGGCGCCGACGAGCTGATGGTCACTGCCAACATTTTCGATCACGCCAAACGCAAACGCTCGTTCGAGATCGTGGCCGAAGTATATGGCGAGATGACGAAGGTCGTTGCTGCTCAGTCATAGACAGGGAGGGAGGCATGTCATCATTGGATCGCAGACGTTTCCTGCAAGCGTCAGCCGCGTTGGGCAGTACGCTTGCTTCCTCCGGCATCGGGCTGGGCGCGCGCGGCGTCCGCGCGCATCGAGGTTCCGGTGGTCGACCGCGTGGTAGTGCGCGAGATCACCGACAACCAACACAACATTTGCCTGAAGCCGCTGGAACGTCCCGGTCTCAGCGTGGAGCGAACCGGCTTCCCCGCCATATCCCAGGGCAAGACGCTTGAAAGCGAGTGGGGGCTCGCGCTGCACATCGCATCGACCAGAGGCGGCGAGCAGCGGCGCTATCTCCTGGATTTTGGCTTTACGTCGAACGTCTACGCCAACAATCTCGAGCTGTTGAAGATCGACCCGGCCCAGGTGGATGCGCTGATCCTCAGCCACGGGCACTTTGATCATTATGGTGGGCTGATCGGGTTTCTGGAGGCGCGCCGGGTGGAGATGCGGAAGGATTTGCACCTTTATACCGGCGGCGAGGACGTTTTCTGCCGCCGGTTTCTACGCAAACCCGACGGCAGCGTCCCCGATTTCAAACCAGCGCTCGATCGCCGCAGGCTCAAGGCGCTGAATGTCGAGCCGGTGCTGTCGGAGGATCCGATCGTCATTGAGGGCCACGCCTTCACAACCGGCGCGGTGCCGCGCATCAGCATCGAGCACGTGCTGCCCAATACCTGGGTCGAGATCGGCGTCGAGGACGGCCTGGGGTGCGACGCCAACGCTTACATGAACCATCACTTCACAGCCGAGGAGCTGGTCGGCAAGCCTGAGCCGGATCAGCATTGGCACGAGCACGCCACCTGTTTCCGGCTCGGCGATCGCGGGCTCGTCGTGATCACCTCGTGCGGGCATGGCGGCATCGTCAATACGCTGAAGCGCGCCCAGGAGGTCAGCGGCGCCCAGAAAATCTACGCGCTTGTCGGCGGTTTTCACCTCGCACCCGCCCCCGACGACTATTTGCGCCAAGTCATGGCTGAATTGCAGAAGTTCGACCTCGAGCACGTGATGCCGATGCATTGCAGCGGGCAGAACTTTGTCGATCTCGCCAGCCAGGAGATGCCCGAGAAGCTGGTGCTTTGCGGCACCGGCAGCAGCTTCACGTTTACCGCCTGAGCAGCCGTACTATCTCGTTCTCATCCCGGCGCGGGGTTGACTCGCCAGCAAAGGAACTAAATAACTGACCGGAAGGTTAGTTATTTAGATGAGCATACCCGACGCAGACCCAAGCGTTCGCTGGCGGCGGCGCAAGACCGCCCGGCCGACGGAGATTCTCAATGCCGCGCTTGCCGCCTTTGCCGAGCGCGGCTTCGCCGCCACGCGCCTCGAGGACGTCGCGGCGCGCGCCGGCATCACCAAGGGCACGCTCTATCTTTACTTCCCAAGCAAGGAAGATCTCTTCAAAGCGGTTGTCCGGCAGGAGCTCGTGCCTAATATCGAGCGGGCCGAGGCGATGGCCGCGTCCGCGGCGGCGCCTACTCTCGTGCTGCTGGCGCAACTCGTCAGGCTTTTCGCGCAGATCATCGGATCGCCGCTCAGCGCCATCCCCAAGCTGGCGCTGACCGAGGCCGGCAACTTTCCCGATCTTGCGCGGTTTTATGTCGAGGAGGTGGTCGACCGCGGCAAGGCCCTGCTGCGCAGCATATTGGACCGCGGGATCGCTGCGGGCGAACTGCGTCCGATCGACACCGACAGCGCGGTCACCTGCATCATCGCGCCGCTGCTCATCGGCTCATTGTGGCGGCATTCCTTCGAGCGGCATGCCGGCCGCCCGCTCGATATCGATGCGCTGTGCCGGACCCACCTCGACCTGCTCAGGCGCGGCCTTGCCGCCCAGCGTCCCGACGAGGCGGTCCTCCAATGAGTCCTGACACACTCGAAAAATTTGCGCCGGACGTCACCGAGGAGCCGGTTCCCTGGGCGCAGCCTGATGACGCAGCGCGAGCGCGGCAGCCGCCTCGCCCGACAACGCCTTGGTACCGCCGTCCACTCGGTCTGCTGGTTGTGCTGATCGTCGGGGTAGCGCTGATCACGGGCGGCACATTGTGGTGGCTGCAGGCGCGTCACTGGGAAAGCACGGACGACGCCTTCATCGACACGCATATGGTGATGGTCGCGCCGCAGGTCGCAGGCCGCGTCGCGCGGGTCCTCGTTGACGACACCAAAAGGTTGCAACCGGCCAATTGCTCGTCGAAATCGACCCGGCCTATTTCCAGGCGCAACTCGACCAGGCGGAGGCCAATCGCGCGGCGGCGGCAGGCGGCCTCGCGCAGGCCAAAGCGCAGCAGGCCGTCGCCATCGCAAATGTCGAGGAAGCCCGCGCTGAAGTCGGCGTTGCGGAGGCCAATGCGACGAATGCTGCGCGGCAATTGCAGCGCACGCAGCCTCTCGTCGAACGGCAATTTGCGTCGCGGCAGCAGCTCGACAACGACGTCGCAAATTCCCGCAGCACTGCCGCCAATCTCGTCGCCGCGCAGAAGAAGCTGGCTTCTGCGGAGGCCCACGCGCAAACCGCGGCAAGCCAAATTGAAACCGCAAAAGCCAATCTCAAGAGCGCCGAGGCGCAAGAAGCGCAGGCGCGGTTGAACCTCGCTTACACACGGGTCGTCGCTCCTGAAGCCGGGCGCATTGCGCACAAGAATGTCGCGGTCGGCGATTATGTGCAGATCGGGCAAAACCTGATGGCTCTGGTGCCGCTCAAGGTCTGGGTCACAGCAAATTTCAAAGAAACCCAGCTTGATCATATGCGTGCCGGTCAGCCGGTTGAGATCAGGATCGACAGCTATCCGGACAAGGTCTTCCACGGCCACGTCGACAGCTTCGAGGCCGGCAGCGGCGCCGCCTTTGCGTTGCTGCCGCCCGAGAATGCGACCGGCAACTACGTCAAGGTCGTGCAGCGCGTGCCGGTCAAGATCGTCTTCGACACGCCGCCCGATCCGCATTTTGCGCTGGGACCCGGGATGTCGGTCGTCCCCAGCGTGAAGGTGCGGTAGGACAAAGGAGGTCCGTTATTGCGAGCGCAGCGAAGCAATCTCGGGCATGTCGCGCTCAGCCCATCGAGATTGCTTCGTCGCTGCGCTTCTCGCAATGACGGCAAAGGCTGAGGACCCTCGTGACCGGCCCGATCGAGACTGGCGCCCGCAATCGCCCGAGCCCGTGGCTCGTCGCCATGACGGTCGGGTTGGCCGCCTTCATGGAAGTGCTGGACATCTCGATCGCCAATGTCGCGCTGCAGCACATCGCCGGCAGCCTTTCGGCCAGCCAGGACGAGTCGACATGGGTGCTGACCTCCTATCTGGTCACCAATGCCATTGTCCTGCCGATCAGCGGCTGGCTCGCTTCGACGATAGGGCGCAAGCGTTACTTCATCGCCTGCATTGGCGGCTTCAGCCTCACTTCGCTGCTGTGCGGCACCGCGCCGAGCCTCGCCGCGCTGATCGTCGCGCGCGGTCTGCAAGGCGTCACCGGCGGCGGGCTGCAGCCGAACGCGCAGGCGATCCTCGCCGACACCTTTCCGCCCGCCAAGCGCGGCGTCGCCTTCGCGCTCTATGGTCTTGCCGTGGTCTTCGCACCGGCGATCGGGCCGACGCTCGGCGGCTGGATCACCGACAATTTCACATGGCGCTGGGTCTTCCTGATCAATGTGCCGATCGGTATCGTGCTGTCATTGCTGGCGGGGCGCGTACTCGCCGATCCGCCCGAGCTCGTGGCGCAGCGCCGGATGCGGCGTGGCGCCGGGCTGCGCCTCGATTATGTCGGCTTCGCATTGCTCGTCATCGGCATGGGGGGGTTGCAGATCGTGCTCGACAAGGGACAAGAAGACGACTGGTTCGGCAGCGCTTTCATCACCCGTTTGTCGATCATCTCGGCGGTCTCGCTCATCGCCTTCGTGGCCTGGGAGCTGCGCCGCGCCGATCCGATCGTCGACCTGCGGCTGCTGGCCGACCGCAATTTTGGCGTCGGCAGTTTGCTGATGTTCGTACTCGGCTTCGGGTTGCTGGCAACGACCACACTCCTGCCGCTCTACGTGCAGACGCTCTTGGGCTATACCGCGACGGATGCCGGACTCGTGCTATCGCCGGGCGGGCTCGCGATGATTCCAATGATGCCCCTGGTGGGCTCCCTGGTCGGCAAAATCGACGCGCGGCTGATGATCGCCGTCGGCTTCGTCGGAACCGCAACGGCGCTCTATTCGATGACTCGCTTTTACGGCGCGATCGACTATTCGACGATCGCGTGGGCGCGGATTTACCAGTCGCTGCCGCTGGCGCTGCTCTTCATCCCAATCAATACCGCGGCCATGGCCGACATGCCGACGGCGAAGAGCAACTATGCCTCGGCGATCATAAACATGGTGCGCAACCTCGGCGGCAGTTTCGGCATTGCGCTCGCGACGACACTGATCGCGCGCCGCGAGCAGTATCATCAGAGCGTGCTCGTCGAGCACGTCACCTCGCTCGGCGGCCAATACGATGCGGTTGTTCACCGGCTTCAACAGGCCTATCTCGCCTATTCCGGCAGCACCGTCGATGCACTGCAGCGGGCGCAAGCGCAGGTCTACAAGATGGTGCAACAGCAAGCGGCATTGCTGTCGTTCAACGACTGCTTTTGGGTGATGGCGGTAATTCTTGCCGCAATGGTGCCGCTGGTGCTGCTTATCCGCAAACCGCCGGCTGGAGTCGCAGCCCCGCAAGTGCATTAGAGCAGTTCCCATCAGATTGCCGCGGTGTCATTGCGAGGAGCCGCAGGCGACGAAGCAATCTCGCGCGGGCGAGCTCCAACGGGCGAGATTGCTTCGCTGCGCTCGCAATGACGAACCAGGATGGTAGTGCATCCCGCTTTCGCCGATACTCGGCTCAACGCAACGAAAGGGGACGGAAATGCCTCCGATTGACGATGCGAAAGGCGAATATCGCGGCCTCGCCTACCGCAACGATGCGGAGCTGAAGGCGTGGCTCGCAAAGCGCCCGCCTGAGGCGGCGCTGGAACCGGACCTGCCGATCATCGATCCGCACCATCACTTTTGGCACACGCCGCAACGCGGCCGCTATCTGCTGTCCGAGCTGTTGGCCGACATTGGCGGCGGGCACAACATCGTCGCGACCGTCTTCCTCGAATGCCGCTCGATGTACCGCCAAGCGGGCCCGCCCGAGATGGCGCCGGTCGGCGAAGTCGAGTTCGTCAACGGCATCGCGGCGATGAGCGCCTCGGGCGGCTACGGCCCGTGCCGCGTCGCCGAGGCGATCGTCGGCCACGCCGACCTCACGCTCGGCGCGCGCGTACACGAGGTATTGGAGGCCGAGATCGCCGTCGCCGGCGGCCGTTTCCGCGGCATCCGCCATGGCGCGTCATGGGATCCCAATGAGGCGATCCAGAAATTCGCGACACGCGTCGTGCCGCCGCATCTGGTGCGCGACCCGAAATTCCGCGAGGGCTTCGCGCAGCTCACGCCGCTCGGCCTCAGCTTCGAATCCTGGCAGTATCACCCGCAATTGCCGGATGCCATCGATCTCGCCCGCGCCTTCCCCGACACGACAATCATCCTCAACCATGTCGGCGGCGTGCTCGGCGTCGGCCCGTATCGCGGACGGCGGCAGGAGATTCTCGGTAGCTGGCGGAGGGACATCGGCGAATTGGCGAAATGCCCGAACGTCAATGTCAAGCTCGGCGGCATCGGCATGACCTCGTTCGGCTTCGAGTTTCCGGAGCGCGATGTGCCGCCATCCTCCGAGGAACTCGCCGCCGCGTGGCGCCAGTATATCGAACCTTGCATCGAAGTCTTCGGCCCGGAGCGCTGCATGTTCGAAAGCAACTTCCCGCCGGACAAGCAATCCTGCGGCTACACCGCGCTGTGGAACGCCTTCAAGCGCATCACCGCCGGCGCCTCGGCCGCCGAGAAGCGGGCGCTCTACAGCGGCACCGCGGCCCGCGTCTACCGGCTGACGTCGCCCTAGCTGTGACGAGAAGACCCTCTCGGGCGTCCGCAGGGGCGAGGGGCATTACACCCGTTCGAAATCGGTGCGTTCGGTCACGGGTAAGCCTTTGAGGTAACGGCGCAGGCAGTCGAGGCCGAGTTCGACGGCGCCGAGGCGCACCCAGTCGCGGCCGCCATAGATGCGCGAGCGGCGGGATTCCACGCCTTCTTCGGCGGCGATCGCAAGATGGATGCTGCCGCCGAAATCGATGCGATCTGGGCCATCATCGACTTCGATCAGCACCGCTAGCGCGTGGCTGGCGCCGGTTTCCTCGCGGGCAGCGCGAGCGATCCTCTCGGCCGCCTCGCGGCTGAGTTCGCCGGCGATCAGCGCGCCGTCGAGGCCGAGCACGGCGGCAATTTCGGCTGGATCGCGAGCGACGAGACTGCGGCGGAACACCTTTTCCGCACCCGGCAGATGCGAGATGCGGGCCGCGATCTGACCGGCCGTGAACGTCTCGACCAACGACAACGAGCCGCCCCGGGCAGCCAGCGCGTCGAGCACGACGCCTTCGAGCGTCTGGTCGTCTTCGCCAAGGATGAAATTGCCGAGCCGTCTGCGGACCTCGGCCTCGACCGGCCCCAGTTTGCCGCGGATTTCGTCTATCTCGGCGCCGCGCGCGGTAAGCTTGGTTTCGATCTGCGGATAATGGGTGCGGAAGCCAAGTTTGACGCTGCCGTCGGGCACGAGGTCCTCGATGCCGGCGAGCAATTGGTCGACATGCGACTCGCCGAGACCGTAAGTATGGAACCGCTTCAGGTGGATCGCGGTCGGCGCGCCGCTGCGCGCCAAGAGGCGCGGGATTATCTGCTCTTCGAGCATGCGGTAGAGTTCGCGCGGCACGCCGGGGGTAAAGAAAAACCGCGCCCTGCCGATGTCGAGCGCAAAGCCGCAGGCGGTGCCGATCGGATTGTCGAGGATCTCGGCGGTCGAAGGCAGCATCGCCTGCTTGCGATTGTTCGGCGACATGACGCGGTTGCGGCGGCGGAAGAATTCCTCCACACGATTGAGCCAGTCTTCGTTGAGGACGAGATCGACGCTGGCGGCGCGCGCCGCGATCTCCTGCGAGAGATCGTCGACCGTCGGCCCCAACCCGCCATTGACGATGACCGCATCGGCGCGCTCGGCGGACAGCCGAAACGCCGCGAGCAATTCCTCGCGGTCGTCGCCGACGATCGTCCCGCAGGTGACCGACAGCCCGAAATCCTCGAGCTTCTGCGCCATATAGCTGAAATTCGTATTGACGATCTTGCCGGTCAGCACCTCGTCGCCGGTGCAAATGATCTCGATCCGCATGTCCCTTGGTCCCGTTACGGCGGACGGTGGCGGACTATACCACTCCCGGGTCGGCTTGACGTCTGGCGAAATCCGGCAACAGAATCCACCAGCGCAGCAACACGGGAGGGGCGCGATGGCCGACATCCGAATAGTGGCGACCGGCCTGGAGTTTCCCGAGGGACCGGTCGCGATGGCTGACGGCTCGATGATCTTGGGCGAGATTAAGGGAAGGCGGGTGACGCGGATTGCGCCGGACGGCAGCAAAACGCCGGTTGGATCGGCGGCTGGCGGGCCGAACGGGCTGGCGCGCGGTCCCGACGGCGCACTCTATCTCTGCAACAACGGCGGCGGCGAATATGCCGAGGGCGGGTTTCTGTCGACTGGGCCGGCCAGGGATTACCAATGCGGCTACATTCAGCGGATCGACCCGCGGACCGGCGAAACGCGCATTCTCTACAGCCAATGCGACGGGCACAAATTGTCGGCGCCGAACGACATCGTCTTCGACCGCCAGGGCGGGTTTTATTTCACCGACCTCGGCAAGCGCTACGCGCGCAACCGCGACCACGGCGGGCTTTATTATGCGCTGCCCGACGGTTCGAGGATCACCGAGCTCGTCCATCCGATGCTGAGCCCGAACGGCGTCGGCCTGTCGCCGGACGAGAAGACCCTCTACGTCGCCGACACTGAAAGCTCGCGGCTTTTCGCGTTCGACATCGTCGAGCCGGGCGTGCTGCGCAACGAGCCGTTTCCCGCGCCTTACACCGGCCGTCTCGTCTGCGGTCTGCCTGGCTTCCAGCGCTTTGACAGCCTCGCCGTCGAGGCCTCCGGCAATGTTGCCGTCGCGACCATGATCACCGGTCACATCACGGTCATTGCGCCCAATGGCAATGTCGTGCGGCAGGTCAAAATGCCCGACGTCTATCCGACCAATATCTGCTTTGGCGGGCGCGACATGAAAACCGCCTACATCACGCTGTCCGGCACCGGCCAGCTCGCCGCAGTGGATTGGCCCGAGCCCGGCCTGCGCCTCAACTTCCAGGAGTGATCCGATGAGAGCCGCCGTCCTGCACGCCGCGAACCAGCCATTGACGATCGAGGAAGTGGAGCTGACGAAGCCGAAAGCCCGCGAAGTATTACTGCGGACTGCTTTTGCCGGGCTGTGCCACAGCGATCTGCATTTCATTGAGGGACTCTACCCCCATCCAACCCCCTGCGTGCTCGGGCATGAATCGGCCGGCATCGTCGAAGCGGTCGGTGAGGGCGTCACTTATGTGAAACCGGGTGACCATGTCATTACCTGCCTCTCAGTGTTCTGCGGCACCTGCCCGCAATGCGTCACTGGCCACCCCAACCTGTGCGAGAACACCGAAGTGAAAATGCCGCCCGGTGTCTCGCGGCGCCTGTCGTGGAAGAGCGGGGAATTGATGAACCAGTTCCTCAATCTGTCGTCATTCGCCGAGCAGATGCTCGTGCACGAAAATTCGATGGTGAAGATCGACCCCGACATCCCGCTCGACCGCGCCGCGCTCGTCGGTTGCGGCGTGATGACCGGGGTCGGTGCGGTGTTCAATGCCGCCAAGGTCGAGCCCGGCGCGACCGTCGCCATTATCGGCTGCGGCGGGGTCGGGTTGTCGGCGGTCAATGGCGCGGCGCTCGCCGGCGCCGAGCGCATCATTGCGATCGACACCGTCGCCTCCAAGCTCGAAGTCGCGCGTGAACTCGGCGCCACCGACACGCTCAATGCCAGCAATGCCGATCCGGTGCAACAGATCCGCGAAATGACCGGCGGCGGCGTCCATTACTCCTTCGAGGCGCTCGGCACCAAGGCGACTGCGGAACAGGCATTCCAGATGCTGCGTCCGGGCGGCACCGCAACAATCATCGGCATGGTGCCGTTCGGCGTCAAAATCGAACTGCACGGATACGATTTTCTGCGCGACCGCAAATTGCAGGGCACCTCGATGGGCGGCAACCGCTTCCGGGTCGACATGCCACGCCTGTTGTCACTTTGGCGCCAGGGCCGCCTGAAGCTCGACCACCTAATCTCCGGCAAATTGAAGCTCGAGCAGATCAACGAGGGCTTTGCGGCAATGAAATCCGGCGCCCCCGTCCGGCAGTTGATCGATTTCGCTGTATAGTTGAGTTCGCTACAGCGACAAATTCTTTCGGCCGTTAGCCGACCCAATCACGGTCGACGGCCGGCTGGATCTATTGCGGTAGCGAAATTAACGTTCTCGCCGGTCACGATCTGCGCGCGAGCGCGCTGCTCTATTGCCGCCCACGTCGTATCGAGGTCCGGCGTCAAGATGGGTGCGTCCCGCATGAGCTTTTGCAATTCGCTGACGAGTTCCAGCATTTCTCCGACGGCGGCATCGGCGTGCCGGGCGAAGATCAGCTCGGCCTCTGGTCGTCCAAGATAACGGCGCCAATATGCAATCGG
>Ga0126373_10000310_pt1 | contig 32035 bp, 42 predicted proteins | sample PanSoiMetPlot_11_FD_92545 | JGI IMG/M metagenome (GOLD analysis project Ga0126373, IMG submission 92545) | Tropical forest soil microbial communities from Panama - MetaG Plot_11 | ecosystem: Environmental > Terrestrial > Soil > Tropical forest > Bulk soil | place: Panama | collected 2016-02-17 | reverse complement strand
GCGAGGACGCGGACTCCGAGGGCCTGCGGGAGAAGCAGTGGAACTGGCTCCTCACCTCGATGCGGACCCGCCTGAAGCCGGGCGGCTTCGTGGTCCTGATCCTCACCCACTGGCACGAGGACGACATGGCGGCGCGCGCGGTCCTGCGCCAGCCGGGCCTCTGGCATGTCGTGCGGATGTGCGCGGTCGCGGAGGACCCGGCGGCGTTCGTCGAGGCGAACGATGTCTTCGCCACCATCCCCGATCCGCTGGGGCGCCGGCCGGGCGAGTGGCTGTGGGACGATGACGACTACGCCTATGCGGCCGAGCTGAAGGCCGTCTACGACGAGTACGAGCTCTCGGGCGCGAAGCGCGACTGGGCGGCTCTCTACCAGCAGCGGCCCGCGCCGGCCGAGGGCATCCTGTTCAACCTCTCGCGCCTCGGCTACGTCGAGACGATGCCGGTCGGGGTCATGGCCCGCTGGCGGGCCTGGGACCTCGCGGCGACCGAGAAGCTCGGCTCGAACGACCCCGACTGGACCGCCGGGGTCAAGATGGCGAAGCTCAACGACGGCCAGATCATCGTCGAGGACGTGGTGCGGGAGCGCCGCACCCCCGAGGTGATCCGCGCGGTCATCCGGGCGACCGCCGAGATGGACGGGGTGAGCTGCCGCATCTCCATCCCGCAGGACCCCGGTCAGGCGGGCAAGGAACAGGCGGCCTCCTACGTGAAGCACCTCGAAGGGTTCCGGGTCGACGTCAGCCCGGAGAGCGGCGACAAGACGACGCGGGCCGAGCCCTTCATCTCCCAGGTGAACGTCGGGAACGTGAAGCTGCTGCGCGGCGGCTGGAACGGGGCCTACCGCAACGAACTGGCGGGCTTCGGCGCCGGCGGGCACGACGACCAGGTGGACGCCTCGTCGCGCGCCTACAATATGCTGCTGGGGCGCCGGCAGATCATCGTCGACCAGGACACCTTGAAGCAAAGCCGCGCGCGGGTCATTCAAGGACGGCGGTAGGGGAGTCGCGAATGCGCGTCGAGCTGACCCTGGACCCTGACCTCTGCGCCCGGCTGCTCTATGACGCGGCCCTCGACAATCGGGCGCTCGGCCAACTCCTCGGCGTGGCCGAGTTCAAGCGGACGGGCCTCGTGGTCGACGCGGGGAGCGCCCACACGGATCCGGCGGGCCAGCTGGTCGTGGTGGTCGACGTGCGCCTGCCGGAGAAAGTCTGATGGCGAAGCTGACCCGCAAGCAGAAGGCGAAGCGCCGCCAGGACAAGCGGATCGCCAAGCAGGAGCGCCGGATCGACCGCGAGGCCCGGCGGCTGCTCGAGTCGGGCCCGCAGCCGCTCGACGGCGCGCCGGCGCCCGAGGACACCGAGGTCCGGGCCTTCCCGACGGTGCTCGAAGGGGGGAAGCCGAAGGAGCGGGACCTCTCGATCAAGCCCGAGGTCCTCGCGGCGTCGAAGCGCGACCCCCGCAAGGTCACCGCCCAACAGGCGTTCGCCATCCCCAAGCCAGCGCCGGGGGTCGTGCCCGACACCGTGCGGGCCCAGCGGCAGCTCGTCGCGATGGACGACGGGGCGGAGGAGATCAGCGTGTGGGCCGCCGGGACCTGGGCGAGCGGCTGGTTCGACGGCCCGCTCTTTATGGGCTACCCCGCCCTCTCCCTGCTGGCGGCGCTGCCCGAGTACCGCCGGATGGCGGAGGTGCTGGCAACCGAGTGCACCCGCAAGTGGATCAAGATCGCGGCCGCGGCCTCGAACCGGAAGGCGAAGCTCCAGAAGGTCACCGCGATCGAGACCGAGATGAAGCGCCTCGACGTCCGGGGCCACATCCGCCGCTGCATCGAGTTGGACGCCTTTTTCGGGATCGCGCACCTCTACCTCGACGTCGGGACCCCGCCCGACGACCGCAAGGAGCTGGTCCGCTCCATCGGGGACGGGCAGAACGAGACCACGAAGCTGAAGCTCGGGGGCTGCAAGGGCTTCCTCAAGGGGATGAAGTCCATCGAGGCGGTCTGGTGCTACCCGTCGCGCTACAACGCGACCAACCCCCTGAAGGACGATTGGTACGCCCCGCAGACCTGGTTCGTGCAGGGGCAGGAAATCCACGTCACCCGCCTGCTGACCTTCGTCGGCCGCGAGGTCCCGGACCTCCTAAAGCCGGCGTATATGTTCGGGGGCATCAGCCTCTCCCAGCTGATGAAGCCCTACGTCGACCGCTGGATCTCGGTGGTGCAGGCGGTCGCGGACGTCGTGATCGCCTTCTCGACCTCGGGGATCAAGACCAACCTCGAAACCATCCTCAAGCCGGGGGCCTCCTCGTCGACGATCTTCGACCGCCTGGAGCTGTTCAACAACCTCCGCTCCAACCGCGGGGCGATGGTGCTCGACAAGGAGACCGAGGAGTTCTTCCAGTTCAACACCCCGCTGACCGACCTCAAGGACCTGGCGTCGAAGTTCCAAGAGTTCATGTGCTCGGTCTCGGGCGAGCCGGTGGTGAAGCTGCTCGGCATCCAGCCCGCGGGCCTCAACGCTTCTTCGCAAGGCGAGATCACCTCTTGGCTCGACTGGTGCGAGGCCTTCCGGGAGAAGTTCTGCGCCTGGGCCCTCACCGTGATCCTCAACTTCATCCAGCTCTCGCTCTTTGGCGAGGTCGACCCCGACATCACCTGGACCTGGGAGTCGCTGCGCTCGCTCGACCCCAAGGAGGAGACCGAGCGGCGGAAGGTCCAGGCCGAGATGGACGCGACCTACGTCGAGCTGGGGGCCTTCTCGGCCGAGGAGATCAGGGCCCACCAGCTGGCGGACCCCGAGAGCCCCTACTACGGGATCGAGGACATCACGCCCGACGAGCCCGAGGGGCCGGTCGGGTCCGGGCTCCTCGACCCGTCGGCCGAGGGCCTCAATGCCGAGATGGCGGAGCTGTTCCCCGGGCTGCTCCAGGGCCTGATGGGGGAGCGGGACCAGAGCGCCCGCGAGGGCCGTCGACAGCCGGGACAGGGGCGGGCGGGCGAGCGCGCCTCCTCGCCGGCGCGGCGTGACGGCAGTCCCGAGGCCGATCAGGATGGCGCGCGGCCGGGCCGCAGCGAGGGCGAGCGCCCGCGGGCCCAGCGTCAGCCCCGCACCCTGAAGGTCCCGACCTCGAAGCTGGAACCCGTCGAGGCCTGATGCGCTACCTCGACCATGACGCTCCTCATCATCGCAGCGGCGCTGTTCGTGATCGGGGTCCTGCTGGAAGCTCTGGGCCGCAACGCGCCGGTCCCCTGGGCGGACCGCGTGGCCTGGATCCTCTGGGCGGTGGCCGCGATCATCTGGTTCGTGACCCTGGTCGCCGGGCACTCGGCCTAGCCGCCGGCGCCCTCGGGGCGGTCGCGCTCGCGGGCCTGCTCGCGGGCGGTCTCATTGGCGCTGGCGCGGTCGACCGCCTCGAGTCCGAACAGGATTGCCAAGCCCTCGGGGGCTGTCGGTGAAGAAGCTCCGGGCGGTGCGGGCCAACGCGGGCGTCCATGCGTGGTTCCGCAAGCGGCTGGACCAAGAGATCGACCGGATGCACCGCGCGGTCTTCTGGTGGGTGCGGGCCGCCTACCGCAAGCAGCTGGACCGCATCGAGCTGGCGCAGGACTCGTGGCCCGCCTGGCAGGCGCGCGCCGCCCGCTGGGTCGAGCTCCGCACGCCCATCGTCGAACTTTGGGACGGCGAGTGGGTCCACCTCCCCCCGCTGGCGATGGACGCCGCGCCGGCCGACCTCCTCGAGGAAGTCCTGGCGGCCCTGCGGGCCCGCTGGGGCCAGCGGTTCGACCGGCTGGCGGAGGAGATCGCGGAGTCGTTCGCCAAGCGGGCGGGCGCGACCACCGACCAGGCGATCGAGGCGGCGCTCCGGGCGGCCGGGATGCGGGTCAAGTTCCAGATCAGCAAGGCGCAGTCGGACCAGCTGGCCGCGGCCGTGCAGGAGAACGTCGCGCTGATCCGCTCGATTCCCGAGCAGTACCTCCTCGGGGTCGAGGGGGCGGTCATGCGGAGCGTCCGCGAGGGCCGGAACCTCGCGCCTCTCGTGGCCGAGCTGCAGAAGACCTACGGGTCGACCAAGAAGCGCGCGGCCCTGATCGCCCGCGACCAGAACAACAAGGCGACCGCCTTCCTGACGAAGACCCGCCAGCTGGAGATCGGGGTCGAGCAGGCGGTGTGGGTCCACTCGGGCGCCGGCAAGGAGCCGCGGCCCTCGCACGTCAAGGCGGGGCGCGACCAGGTGGTTTACAACGTGGCCGAGGGGTGGCTCGATCCGGCCCTCGGGAAGCGAATCTGGCCGGGGACCGAGATCAACTGCCGGTGCACGTGCCGGTCCATCATCCCCGAGCTGGTGGCGCAGGAGGCCGAGGCCGCATGACTCCGATCATCTTCTCCGACATCGACGCCACGCCGGCCGACTTCGGCCTGTCGGGCGGCCAATACTCGCTCCAGATCGTCGCCGGGACCTGGGGGACCGCGACCCTCAACCAGATCGGGCCCGATGGCTCCACCCTGCTGCCGGTCGGCTCCGCGATCTCGGCGAACGGCCAGACCCTGTTCACGGTCGGCGGGGGCCAGTTCCAGCTCACCCTCTCGGGCGCCTCCGGGCTCTACGCGCGGATCAGCGCGGTCAACGTGAACGCCTGGTAGCCATGCCGCTCAAGGAAGGGGGCTCCCAGGCGACGATCTCGCGCAACATCGAGACCGAGATCAACGCCGGCAAACCGCCCAAGCAGGCGGCGGCGATCGCCTACTCCAAGCCGGGGAAGTCGCGCGACGGTTTCGGCGCGATCGCTGATGCGGTCGAGGGGCTGGGGAACGGGCACGTCCACCTGGTGGAGATCGGGGGCAAGACCTACGAGACCGGGCCCCCCACGGAGGCCACCCTTCCGGCCGCCGGCGCGCCCGAGGGCGCCGAGGACCGCTCGGAGGAGGACGTCATCGGGGAGCTGACCGAGCCCCAGGTCCACGATGCCGCAGGGATCATCTTCGTCGCGCCGAACGGCCACGTGCTGTTCCTGCGGCGGGACCAGCTGGCGAACCATGGCGGCGAGTGGGACTGGCCGGGCGGCCATCTCCAACCTGGGGAGTCGCTCCTCGAGGGGGCGATCCGCGAGGCCAACGAGGAGTGCGGCTACCTCGCGCCGGCCGAGAAGTGCCGCGAGGTCGGGCGCCACATCACCGACGACGTGGACTTTACGACCTTCATCTGCCCGGTCGAGGAGATGTTCACCCCGAACCTCGCGCGGAACGAGTTCGGCCACCGGGAGCACGACGACTACCGCTGGGCCGACCCCCGCGAGCCGCCGGAGCCGACCCACCATGGGGTCGAGGACGTGCTCTGCGACGAGCTGGTGGACGAGATCATCGAGCATGGGGGCGCGGTGCCCGATGGGCTGGACTGGCGCCACCAGCCCGCGAAGCCCGTCGGGGAGAACGGGGACCAGCTGGCGGCCGACGAGGCCCTCTGGCTGGCGCTCGATCAGGCCTCGGTCCGCGAGTTCGACTCCGTGGGGCGGCTAAAGGTCGCGCTGACCCCGATCTCCAAGGCGAACGTCTGCCCCTACCGCGGGGAGGAGATCCCCCTCCCCACCGAGGAGGAGGCCCAGCACCTCATCGAGCTGGGGCTGAACCCCTACCCGCCCGACGATTTCGACCTGAAGAAAGTCTACTACCTCCTCCGGGACCCCGAGGAGCTCTCGAAGGCGGCCGAGACCTTCAACCTCGTCCCCCTGCTGGACGTCCATATCCCGACCTCGGCCGAGGATCACCCTGACGAGGTGGTCGTGGGGGCGACCGGGACCGATTGCATCTTCGAGGACCCCTACCTCCTCAACTCGCTCGCCATCTGGCCCGCGGCTGCGATCGACGACGTGGAGTCGGAGTTCAAGCGGGAGCTGTCGAGCAGCTACGCCTACAAGCTCGACTGGACCCCGGGGACCTTCCGAGGGGTGCGGTACGACGGGCGGATGGTCGAGATCATCGGGAACCACGTGGCCCTGGTGGAGCAAGGGCGGGCCGGCGCGGACGTGCTGGTCGCCGACAGCCTGACCGACGGCCTACGGTGGCGGCTGCTGGCCGCGGCCCTGCGGTTGCAAGCCCACTAGATGTTGCGGCGATTCAGTGACACAACGCGACCACTGGCGTTGGCGACTCAACCTGTCGCACGCGGAGGTCGGGGCTTGTGAACGCGCTAGAACAGGCGCTGCGGGAGAAGTTCGGGACGCCGGACAAGGCGCTCGCCGCCCTCGGCCTGCCCGCCGACCTCCTCGCGGCTGACCAAGCCCGGACCCGTCGCACCCCCTCTAGGAGCACTCCCATGAAGCGCACGATGCTCTCGTCGACGGCCCTCCGCGCCCACGCGGCCATGACGGCCCTGCTGGCGCCCCACCTGGCGGCCGACGCGAAGCTCGACCTGGTGCCGGCCGTCCGGGGGATCACCCGCAAGAACCTGAAGGCCAACGCCTCGAAGGTGTGGGCGCGCGCCAAGGCGGCGGGCCTGAAGGCCGGCCTCGCGGCCGACCAGATGGGGCCGGACGACGTGGCGATGAAGCTCCTCTCGATGATCGACGGCCAGGGGGCCGAGCCCGAGATCGCCGCGGCCGAGCCGGATCCCGCCCAGCAGGTCGAGGAGGGGACCGGCGCCGAGCCGGACGCCGGCCTCGAACCCAACGCCGCGCCCCCGCCCGCCGCCGGCGCTGGCGGGGAGGCGGGGAAGCCCGAGCCCGGCGAGGGCGAGGACGAGGAGGAGGACGACGGCGAGCTGGACGCCGAGATCCTCCGGCTGCTGCAGGAGCACCTCGGAGACGACGCCCAGGCCGAGGAGCTGCACGGCCTGGTGAAGTCCGCGATGGACAAGCACAAGCACGGCAAGGACGAGGTGGTGAACCCCTCCGCGACCGAGGTTCCGGCGAAGACCGCTCCGGCGGCCGACCGTGGCAAGAAGGGGAAGGACAACGAGATGCCGACCGTCACCCAGGGGGCCATGGACCAGGCGATCGCCGCCTCCGCGAAGAAGGTCCGCGAGGACATGCGGCGCGAGGCCCGCGAGGCGCAGGACGCCCGCGCGTTCGTCCGCCCGCTGGTCGGGGAGGTCTCCCCGGCGTTCGACTCCGCGCAGGACATCTACGAGGCCGCGCTGAAGTCGCTCCACGTGGACCTCAAGGGGGTCCACCCCAGCGCCTACCGCTCGCTCCTCGGGGCCCTGCCGCGCGGCTCGCGCGCCCAGCTGGCCCAGGACGAGGCGCTCTCGGGCAAGGTCAAGAAGCCGACCTCCGGCGCCTCCAAGCTGACCGGCCGCATCACGGTCATGCGCTAACGCGCGCGGCCCCCTCTCCTCCTGCTGAAGGATCAGCCAATGGCCGACCGCCAAACCGTCGTGAACACCCAGCCGGGCCTCGGGGTCTCGGGTGACTTCGCCTCCACGAACCCGCGCTTCACCCTGCTGGTGGGGGCGGGCGGCGCCGTCGCGGGCCCCAACGGGGTGACGATCGGCGCCTTCTGCTGGGCCACCACCCCGCAGGACGCCGACGGGGCGCCGGCGACGATCAACTCGTTCGGCTCGGGCCAGGTCGCGGGCTTCGTGGGGCGCGAGCAGCAAGGGCTCATCACCCAGTACCTGCAGGACGCCGGGATGCTGATCCCCGGCGGCTTCATGGTGACCGTCTACACCTCGGGCGACTTCTTCGTGACCAACAGCGGCACCTCGCCGGCGGTCCCGGGCCAGAAGGTCTACGCCAACTTCGCCAACGGGCAGGCGACCGCCGCGGCGACCGGCTCCCCGACCGGCGGGGCGACCTCCACCGCCTCCACCATCGCGCCGGAGACCTTCGCGGTCACCGCCTCGATCCAGAACGACGTCATGACGGTCACCGCCGTCGCGTCGGGCACCATCGTTCCCGGCGCCGCGATCTCGGGGACCGGGGTGATCTCCGGGACCACCGTCCAGTCGCAGCTGACCGGCACGGAGGGCGGGATCGGGACCTACCTGCTCTCGCAGGCCCAACCCACGATCGCGTCGGAGACCATCGACGGGACCTGGGGCCTGCTGACGATCGGCGGCACCGTGGCGGGGGTCTACGGCCTCGACCAGGTGCTGACGGGCGGGACCACCGCGGCCGGCTCCACCATCACGGCCAACGCCTCGAACGGCTCCGGCCTGACGGGGACCGGCGGGGCGGGGACCTACGCGACCCAAACCCAAACCGTCTCCTCGGCGGCGATCGACGTCTCGGCCATCAACGTCGAGACGCCCTGGCATGTCGCGAGCTACGCGGCGCCGGGCGCCCTGATGAAGATGAACCGGCTCCCGTAGCCGGCCGCCGCCCCTGCAGCTCTCCTAGAGGACCCTCGCCATGGCGAAGAAGAACAAGCTCCGCGGCCTCTCCCCCTCCCAGGCGCGCGCCCGGTTCGCGGAGGACAAGGCCCTCTTCGAGAACGCGGGGGTCTACTTCCCCCACGCGACCTCGTACCTGCCGGAGGCCTACCGGCACGACTATGCGCTCGCGATGGACGCCTACCCCGGCGCCCCCCAGTCGCTGATCCAGACCGACCCCAACTCGGCCGTGCCGGCGATCCTCGCGACCTACGTCGACCCCGACGTCTACGAGGTCCTGTTCGCCCCCAACACCGCGGCCGACATCTTCGGTGAGGTGCGGAAGGGCGACTGGCTGATGGACACCGCCCTGTTCCCGATCGCGGAGCACGCGGGCGAGGTCTCCAGCTACGGCGACCGCTCGGAGAACGGGCGCGCGACCGCCAACACCAACTGGGCGAACTACCAGAGCTACCTTTGGCAGACCATCATGGAGTACGGCGAGCGCGAGCTCGAGCGGGCGGGCCTCGCGCGGCTCAACTGGGTCTCTGAGCTGAACAAGTCGGCGGCGACCCTGATGGATAAGTTCGCCAACCTGACCTACTTCTTCGGCGTGACGGGCCTGCAGAACTACGGCCTGCTGAACGACCCCCTGCTGGCCGCCTCCCTGACCCCGGCCCCGAAGGCCAACGGCGGGGTGACCTGGTTCACCAACGGGGGCGCGCCCAACGCCTCGGCCAACGAGGTCTACAACGACCTGCTGGCGATCATGACCGCCCTGGTGACGCAGAACGCCGGCTTGGTGGACGCGGAGGCCTCGGTCACCGTGGCCCTCTCGCCGCAGATCAGCATGGCGCTCAACTTCGCCAACTCGTTCAACGTGAACGTCAAGCGGCTGCTGAAGGACAACTTCCCCGGCATGACGTTCAAGACCGGCGTGCAGTACGGGGTCGCCTCGACGCAGAACCCGCAGGGCAACTCGGCCGGCAACCTCGTGCAGGTGCTGGCGGACTCGGTCGAGGGCCAGGACGTGGGGTTCTGCGCCTTCAACGAGAAGATGCGGGCCCACAAGATCGTCTTCGGCCTGTCGAGCTTCCGGCAGAAGGTCACCGGCGGGACCTGGGGGGCGATCATCCGCTATCCCCCGGGGATCGCCTCGATGCTGGGCGTCTAGGCGCCCGGCTGTAGCTTTCGACCCGGCCCCTTCGGCCGGGCCACAGGAGAGAGCCAAATGGCTGATGCAGCCGAGAAGACCGCTGCGCCCGCGACGCAAGTCCAGCGCCCCACCAAGGCCCCCGAGGCCGCCGGCGCCAAGGTGACGGTCTACTGCTGCCTGCCGAACGGCCTCGACCTCCGGGTCTTCCGCATGGTCGAGCGCTCCGAGCCGGTGCTGGGCGGCGGCTTCCGCGACTACACGATCGCGGAGCAGGACGGGATGCCGATCCACATCAACGGCGGGGGGGACAAGCCGACCCGCCTCGACCAGCCGCGCGCCCGCCATCGGGTGGTGCTCGGCTTCGGGGTCACCGAGGGGGTCGACAAGGACACCTGGGAGCGCTGGCTTGCGGACAACAAGCAGAACCCCATCGTGCAGAAGGGCTACATCTACGCCGCCGAGAAGCGCGAGTATGGCGACGCCGAGGCCGAGGAGCGGGGCGCGCCCGAGGACCCGAAGTCGGCCAGCTGGACCGGCCTGGGGGCGATGCTGACGGAGAACGACCCGCGGCGCCCGCGCCCCGGCGCCAACCTCCAGGGGCTGAAGAAGTTCGCGGAGGAGGCGGCCTAACAGCCGGGAAGCCGCATGGGCGTGGTCGTCACGTTCGATTACGGGACGTGGGCCGCCCAAGACCCGCAGCAGGCGGCCTACATCTCCCAGCAGCAGGCGACCGCTGCCTTCAACCTCGCGACCCTCCAGCAGGCGAACGACGGCTCGGGGCCGATCAACGACGCGGTGATCGCCCTCACCCTCCTCAACCTGGTGACCTCGCACGTCTGCGCGCTGATATACCCCGTCAGCGGCCCGACCTCGAACCCCGACCCCTCCTCGCCGCTGGTCGGCAGGATCTCGGACGCCACCGAGGGCTCGGTCAGCGTCCACGCGGAGAACGACTACCCCCCGGGCTCGGCCCAGTGGTGGCAGCAAAGCAAGTACGGCTCCTTCTGGTGGGAGGCGACGGCGCAGTTCCGCACCATGCGCTACCTCCCGAGCCGCCGCGCATCGGGCCCCTGGGGGCCATTCGGTTTCTTCCAGCCGGGGATCTACCTGCCCGGCGGGGGCCAGTTCTGAACAGGAGGGCCAGATGGCCGCAACCAAGACCACCGTCTTCTCGCCGCCGATTGGCGACGTCGTGCTCCCGATCACGGAGACCACCGTCGGGACCGGGGCCGAGGCCGCGAGCTTCGAGTCGCTGGAGGTCGGGGGCGTCCCCTTCGCTCCCGGCCGCGGGACCTTCACCCTCAATGGGGCGACGCCGGTCGCGGTGCCGGACACCGGCGCGCTCGCGACCTCGGTCTACGCGATCTCGCTCAACACCCTCGGGGGGACCCAGGGGGCGCAGCCGGTCGTGACCGGGGTCACCGCCGGGACCGGCTTCGACGTGAAGGGCACCGCGTCCGACACCTCGATCTACAACTGGGTCCGCCTCTAGCGAGATGGCGATCGGGGTCGAGATCAAGGGCGGGGACGAGCTGTCGCGCACTCTCGCGGAGATGGCGCGCGGCTTCTCCTCTGCCCGCGAGCTCCGGGTCGGCTTCCTCGAGGGGGCGACCTACCCCGATGGGACGCCGGTCGCCCTGGTGGCCGCGGCCCACAACTTCGGCGCTCCGTCTGCGGGCCTACCGCCGCGGCCGTTCTTCGACCGCATGGTCGACGAGAACCAGGCGGGCTGGCCTTCGCTCATCAGCGAGGGCCTACGCCGGTCCGGGGGAGATGCGCGGCGGGCCCTGGAGTTCGCCGGCCGGATCATGGTCGAGCAGCTCCAGGGCAGCATCCTGGCCGGGGGGTTCGCCCCGCTCAAAGAGGAGACGATCCGCCGCAAGGGCTTCGACACCCAGCTGGTCCACACCTCCCACATGCTCAACTCGGCGGACTCGGAGGTCCTCTAGTGGCGCTCCGCAACCTCCATGCGATCTCGAACCGCTACATCTCGGGCGCGGTGAACCCGAACCTCATCGGGACCTGGGAGTCGTCGGCCGGCTCCGTCCAGCTGGGCGACGCCAGTTTCACCGGCGCGATCGCCACGGACGTCCTGACGGTGAGCGCCATCGCCTCCGGGGCCCTGGCCCCGGGCTCGCTCGTCGGGGACGGGCTGGAGAACGTCGGCCCGGGGACCACCATCGTCCAGCAGCTCTCGGGCCCGACCGGCGGCCTGGGGACCTACCAGATCACCCCGGCGCCGCAGACGGTCTCGGCCGAGGCGATGAGCGCCACCGGGCCCGGGACCCGCACGCCCCAGTTCCAGTCCTTCACCGGGATCCCGATGCAGTTCCAGGCCCTCTCGGCCGGCGAGCTGGCGCAGATCCAGGGCCTGAACCTCCAGGGGACCAAGCGGGCGGTCTGGATGAACGGGCAGGCGCAGGGCGTCGTCCGGCCGGCGGTGGTCGCGGCCGGCCCCGACGGCAAGGGGGGCGATCTCCTCCTCGCGCCGACCGGCCTCACCGGGGAGACGAACGACACCTGGCTGGTGGTGGGGGTGCTCGAAGGCTGGGACGCGGCGGGCTGGTGCCACGTCGCGGTGGTGCTCCAGATGGCGACGCAGGACCAATGAGCGACACCCCCCTCCCCCCGCCTGGCACGCCCGGCCGCATCTGCGACACGTGCGACGGCGCCGGCAAGGTCCCTGCGGCCCAGTGGCCCTCAGGCTACGACCTCTGCCCCAGGTGCGAGGGGCGGCGGCTCGTGGCCTTCGGGGCGCGGCGACTCGAGGAGGTCAGCTGATGCCCGTCCCCTCGGGCCCCCTCCCCACCCGCGAGGTCACGTGCTCGCTCCTGCGGGGCTTCCTCCTCTCGATCCTGCCGAACGGGGTCGAGGTCATCATCGCGCAGGCGAACCGCGTCCCCGAGCCCACCGGGCCCGACTATGTGCTGGTGACGTGGATCGGCCTCCGGCGCCTCGCGACCACCGTCGACACCTGGGACATGGCCCCCGCCCCCGCGCCGGCGCCGACGCAGATGGCGCACGGCCAGAGCGTCGCGGCCGACATCCAGTTGGATGTCTTCGGGGCCCAGTCGACCGACAACGTGAACCTCATCACCACCCTGCTGCGGTCGACCTACGGCTACGACTTCTTCGCCCCGGGGGACTCCGGCATCGCGCCCCTGACGTGCGACGACGGGTTCCAGATGGGCTTCACCAACGACCAGCAGCAGTGGGAAGACCGCTGGGTCCTGAAGCCCTCCTTCGAGCTCTCGGTCCAGGTGGCGACGACTCAACAATTCGCGGATACGGTGGCGCTCACCCTGAAGGCGCCAGCGGATGCGCTGACCCCGTAGGAGCTGACCATGCCCGCGCAAGGTATCCCCGCCTCTCAAGTCGCCAACGTGATCCCTGGCGTGCTCGCCGCCGGCGGGACCGGCCTCGACATGCTGGGGCTCTGCCTCACCACCTCGACGCGGCCGCCGATCGGCGCCGTGCTCTCCTTCCCGGATGCGCAGGCGGTCGGGAACTACTTCGGCCTCTCGTCGGACGAGTACGCCAAGGCCCAGGTCTACTTCCTCGGCTTCCAGGGGTCTCCGATCCAGGGGATCACCCCCGGGGCGATGCTGTTCTCCCAGTACCCCTGGGCGGCGGCAGTCCCCCCCTACGTGCGGGGCGGCGACATCGCGGCCGAGCTGACCCTCGCCCAGCTGCAGGCGATCGCGCCCGGCGACCTCACGGTGGTCATCAACGGGGTGTCGTGGACCTCCTCGTCGATCAACCTCGCGAGCGCGACCTCGTTCTCGAACGCCGCCTCCATCATCCAGACCGCCCTCGCGGCCAACGACTCCGCCTTCACCGGCGTCCTGGCGCCCGAGACCGGCAGCTTCACCGGCACCATCGCGGACGACGTGATGGACATCACCGCGGTCTCCTCGGGGGTCGTGGTCGTGGGGGGGGCGATCACCGGGACCGGGGTCGCGGCCAACACCGTCGTCCTGAACCAGATCACCGGGACGCCGGGCGGGGTCGGGACCTACACCGTCTCGCCGGGCAAGCAGTCGGTCTCCTCGGAGACCCTCTCGGAGACCTACGCCGAGCTCACCGCCTCCAGCGTGACCGGCGTCATCGAGCCCGGTCAGGCGCTCGCGGGCGCGGGCCTGGCGGCCGGCTCCGTCATCACGGCCCCGATCTCGGGGACCGGGGGCGCGGGGACCTACGTCGTCTCCCCGACCCAAACCGTCGCCTCGGAGGCGATGACGGCGGGCGCCGCGGTGGTGACCTTCGACTCCGTCTCCGGCGCCTTTATCATCACCGGGGGGACGCCCGGCACCCCGGGGACCATCAACTTCCCCACCGGGGCGATCGCCACCTCGCTGCTCCTCACTGCCGCCACCGGGGCGGTCGACTCCCAGGGGGCCCCGTTGGCTTCGCCGGGCAGCTACATGGCCGCCCTCTGGAACACCTTCCAGAACTTCGTCGACTTCTTCACCCTGTTCGAGCCCGATCAGGCCGACGCGCTCTCGTTCGCCCAGTGGACCAACAGTCTCGCGACCGAGATCATGTACATCCCCTGGGACCCCTCGGCCGCGAACGTCAACGCGGACCCCGCGACCATCCTCGGGGCCATCCAGTCGGCCGGCTACTCGGGCTCGGCGCTGTTCTACACCCCGATCAACGACGCCCTGGACGCCGCGATGCTCTCCGGGATGGTGGCCTCGATCGACTTCACCCAGGCGAACGGGCGCACCGATCTGGCGTTCCGCTCCCAGTCCGGCATCCCGGCCGAGGTGACCAACGGGACCCAGGCGGCCCAGCTGAAGGCCAACAACATCAACTTCTACGGCACCTATTCTACGCCGTCGGAGAACTTCACCTGGATTTACCCCGGCGTTGTTACGGGCCCCTTCCTGTTCATCGACAGCTACGTGAACGCGATCTGGCTGAAGAACATCCTCCAGCTGGCGATCCTCCAGCTCTACGCCTCGGTCCGCTCGATCCCCTTCAACGCGGCCGGCTATGCGCTGATCCAAGAGGCGCTCGGGGGCGGGCCCGCGACCAACACCTCGAACGCGGGCCCGATCCAGCAGGCCCTCACCTTCGGGGCGATCCGCGCGGGCGTCACCCTCTCGGCCTCCGAGGCCGCGGCCCTCCCCTCGCCGGCGGCCGCCACCGCGCTGCAGAACCAGGGGTGGTTCCTCCAGATCGTGCCCGCGACCCCGCAGGTCCGGCAGGCCCGGGGGCCGCTCGTCATCAACTTCTGGTACACCGACGGCCAGTCGGTGCAGCAGATCGAACTCAACAGCACCGCGGTCCTGTAGGCCGGGCGCTAAGGGAGGGACCGGATGGTCGCGCGCAACATCACGGCGGCGAACGCCGCGATCTTCATCACGGCGCCGGACGTCTTCGCGGCGCCGTTCCAGCTCCAGGGCTTCTCGGCCGACAACATCTACGACACCGACGCGATCGAGCCGGTCGAGACCCTGATGGGGGTCGATGGTATCCTGTCGGGCGGCTACACCCCGAAGCCGATCGACCAGGTGTTCATGGTCCAGGCGGACTCGAGCACCATCGACTTCTTCGAGGCGGTGCAGTCGTGGCAGCAGACGAACCTTGGGGTGGAGGTGCTCTCGGGCACCACCCTGCTCCTGGGCCCGCAGAAGCTCTACTCGATGCCGAAGGGCTTCCTCACCGCCTACCAGCCCCTCCCCCCGGCCCACAAGATCCTGCAGCCGCGGCGCTTCACCATCCGGTGGCAGGGGGTCTTCCCCGCGCCGGCGCCGGTCCTGGCGTAGCCCGATGGCCCTCCTCGAGGGCGGGCCCGACCGGGGCGGGTTCCACTTCTGGTGCCCGGGCTGCAAGGAGGAGCACTGGGTCCGGGTCAAGAGCGAGCGGTGGGTCGAGGGCACGCGCCCGATCTGGAGCTGGAACGAGAGCCTCACGGCCCCGACCTTCAGCCCCTCGGTCCTCCACTTCTACACCCGGCCGGCCGACCCCGAGGCGACCCCGCCCCAGCCGGAGCGGCGCGTCACCCTCTGCCACTACTTCATCACCGAGGGGGTGATCCGCTACTGCGGGGACTGCCCCCATGGGCTCTCCGGCCGGAACATCAAGATGGTGGACCTCGAGGCGGGGCGGAGCGGCCAGTACGAGGTGATCGACGCCGGCCCGCCCCCGCTGCCGCCGGCGGCCGCCGCAGCCATCCAGCAGGCCCGCCAGGCGGCCCGCCAGGGGCCGCACGCCGCCCCGGTGGGACGTCAGCCCACCCAACCCCCGCCCCCGCCGCCAGCGCAGCCCCAGGGCCGCGTGTGGCCCGCCCCGAGGCCCCCGCAAAACTTCACGACGATTGCGCGCTTCACCCACCCCCCGGGCCCGCAGCGCCGCTGACTTGACCGCGGGCGCGGCGCGGTCGACCAAGGGCGTCCCAGCTGGTCAGGGAGGGCGCCGTGGCGCGACACGAGAAGATCATCACCATCGAGGACCCGAACTCGCGGGACCACCGCAAGCGCTACCTCATCCGCGAGATGCCGGCCGACCGGGGGGAGAAGTGGGCCATGCGGGTGCTCAACGGCGCCCTGAAGTCCGGCGCCTCGCTGGACGACTTCGACCCCCTGGGGGGGATGGCGGCCCTCGCGGGCTTCACCTCGGGCCTGGGGATCGTGGCCGCGATGTCGATCGCCAAGATGGACTGGGAGCTGGCCGAGCCCCTCCTCGACGAGATGATGGAGTGCGTCGTCCCCCAGTCGCCCGACGGAACGGTGACCCGCGACCGCCTCATCGCGGAGGACACCGAGGAGATCGCCACCCGCCTGCTCCTCCGGGCGGAGGTGGCCTCGCTGCACCTGGGTTTTTCGCTGGTCGAGAAGTTCCAGACGTGGATGCGGACCCTCCTGACCCGGATCTCCTCGACTACCCCAACATCCCCCGCGCCCTCGGGATCGTCGTCAGCCGAGGGCGGGCCAGCTGGGCTGAGCTGAGCACGGTCCTGGGGACCCACGACCTCTACGATCTCCTCGAGCTGATCGTCGTCGATGACCACAACCACAAGGTCTTGAAGGCGAAGGCCGACAAGGGGGAAACCTAGCCACATGCCGACGGTCATCGATTCGCTGCTCGTCCTGCTGAAGCTCGACCCCTCGGAGTTCACCGACGGGCAGAAGGAGGCCGCCGCCTCGCTCGGCAAGTTCACCGACCAGGCGGGGGCGGCGTTCGAGAAGCTGAACGCGCGGCAAAAGCGCGCGGCCGACGACGAGGACCGCCGGGGGAAGGACCGGCTCAAGCAGAACAAGGAGACCGCCGACTCCTACAAGAAGATCACCGAGGGGGTGCTCGGCTGGGCCACCGCGCTGATCTCCGCGGGGGCCATCGTCGACTTCGCGAAGAACACCGCGCAGATGGACGCGGGCCTCGGGCGGTTCGCGGAGCGGCTCGACCTCAACAAGGACCAGCTGGCCCTCTGGGTCGGGATGCTGAACAACGTGACCGGCTCCACCCAGGCGTCGGCCAAGTCGGTCCAGCAGTCGGCCGACGCGCTCAACCAGGTCCGCTTCAGCTACATGATCGGGGACACCTCGAAGACCGGGGTGGTGCAGGCCCTCGGGCTCTCGATGGCGGACCTGCAGGACCCCCTCGCGGCGCTCGACAAGATCCACAAGCACATCGTCGCGATGCACATGAGCTCGCGGACCGCGACGCCCTTGCTCCGCCAGCTCGGGATCGACGACGCCACCATCTCGGTGCTGGAGCGGGGCTCGAAAGAGTACGACGACTGGATGGACTCCGCGAAGCGGTCGGTCCCGGCGACCAAGGACCAGATGCAGGCCGCCGAGGATAACCAGCGGGCCATGGGGGAGCTCGATGGGGCCCTCACCCGCCTGGCGAACGACATCGAGGGGTCGGTCCTCCCAGCGCTCACCCACCTGACCCAGGGGGCCGCGAACGCGGCCGAGCAGTCGCAGGGGAGCTTCCAGCGGATCGAGGACGACATCGGGGGGATGCTGGGCGCCTTCGCCAAGCTGGGGCAGTCGACCTCTGGCGACGGCTCCCTCAACATCTTCGGCCGCGGGGCGATCGCGATCTTCGGCACCGTCCACATGGGGCTGATGTACCTCGGGGCGGCGATCGAGCAGCTCATCAACGGCCTGGGGGGACTGGCCCGCATCGCGGCCGCCGCGGCCTCCGGGGACTGGAAGGGGGTCGCGAGCGCGTGGCAGGGCGTCCTCGACAGCTTCCATGCGACCAACGTCGACGTGCAGGCGAAGGTCGGGGACTACTGGCACCGCCTCGTGGGGGTCGTGACCACCGGGCGGATGCCGGGCCAGGGGCCGGCGCCCGCCGCGGCGCCAGCTGGAGGCGGGGGCGGCGGCGCTGCGCCGGCCGGTGGTGGCTCGCGCGCGCCGGCCGGCTCGCTCGCGGCCCAGGCGGAGGCCGCCGCCCTCGCGGCCGGGGTCAGCCCGACGGTGGCCCATGGGATCGCGGCCGCCGTCAGCGCCGAGGGGGCCAAGAGCGCGACCCAGCGGGATGAGTACGACTCGCGCGGCCGCTACGCCTACGGGCTATTCCAGTTCCGCGGGGCCGAGCAAAAGGCCCTGTTCGCCAAATATGGCCAGAACGCCAACCTGGCGCAGCAGATCGAGTTCTTCCTTAGCCGCAGCGGCGCCGCCCACTGGGGGGGCTCCGCGCAGGACATCGCCTATCGGACCATCTCCGACTACCTGCGGCCCGGCCGGGGGGCGCAGGGGGACCGCAACCGTGCGGACGCCTTCCTCGGGACCCGGAGCCGGCGGGTCGAGCTGGCGGGCGCGGGCGGCGAGGGCGGGGTGACGATCGGCTCCATCGGGACCCTGCAGGTCGTCACCCAGGCGAAGGACGCCCGCGGGATGGCGCGCGACCTCGCGCCCGAGCTGGTGGCCCAGACCTCGCGGGGGCTCTCCTGATGCTGTTCCCCTTCGTCCCCTTCGCGCCCGGGGTCCCGCCGGTGAACCGCAACGCCTTCAACTCCAACATCCCCCCGGTCCCGCCGGCGACGTCGGACAGCGCCTCGGTGATCTCGGGCGCGGCGACGCAGAACCAATGGGGGGTCTTCGATCAATCGGGCGCCTCGGTGCTGGATCCCGACAGCGTGTTCGCGCTCGACGACTTCAACCACGAGTTCGTCCTCTCGACCTTCCCCATCGAGGAGGGGAGCTTCTCGACCTACAACAAGGTCGCGAAGCCGTTCGAGGCCCGGCTGGTCTTCAACAAGGGGGGGAGTCTGGCCGACCGGTCGACCTTCATGGACACCCTCGAGTCGGTCGTGCAGGACACCAACCTCTACGTCCTCTCGACGCCCGAGCGGGCCTACCAGCCGGTCAACATCCCGCGCTACCGGCTGCGGCGCCGCGCCGAGGCGGGCTTCCAGCTGATCTCGGTCGAGGTCACGGTGCAGGAAATCCGGGTCGCGACCTCGCCCGCCTTCTCCAACACCCAGGACCCGACCGCCCAGACCTCCAACACCACCGGGGCGGTCCAGCCCGCGGCCCCGACCGGCGCCCAGGTGGCGCAGGCGCAAGGCGCGATCTCCCCCGAGGGGGTCGGGACCCTCACCATCGGCCCGCCGGCGCCGTGAGGACCCCATGCTGATCGTCCCCCTCCAGGCGAAGCCGAGCCAGAGCCTCAACATCTCGCTCAACGGGCAGGCCTGCACCCTCAATGTCTACGCGGCCGGCTTCGATCAGTCGGTCTACGTCGACCTCTATGTGAGCGGGAGCCTGATCGAGGGGGGGATGTACGGCCTCATCGGGGTGCGGATGGTCCGCGACTCCTACCTCGGGTTCCTTGGGGACATCGTGTTCAACGACACCCAGCCTGACCCTGTGCTGGGGCCGCAGAACCCCCGCTTCCAGGGGCTCGCGTCGCGCTGGCAGCTCCTCTACCTGTTCCCCGGCGAGCTGACCGGCGACGTCTGATGGCCTTCACCAAGCGGCAGATCGACGTCACCTTTCGGCTCGGCGGGGGGAACACCTTCCAGACCCAGGCGGGCGGCCAGAACACCGCCAAGGGGGGCGGGCTCGAAATCCACGCCACCATCTCGAAGGCCGGCTCCATCGGGATGCCGACCCTGCAGTGCCGGATCCTTGGCCTGACGCCCGACATCGTGGCGGCGGTCTCGACGCTCGGGACCGTCTATGGGGCGATCTTCAACAACCAGATCACCCTCGAGGCGGGCGATGAGAACGGCAAGGCGGTGGTCTTCCTCGGGATCATCGACACCGCCTGGGGGGACTACGCGGACCCCGCCAACCCCGCGCTGGAGGTCCGGGCCCACACCGGCCTGCTGGAGGCCTCGCGGCCCCTGGCCCCGACCAGCTTCTCGGGCCCAACCGACGTCGCGACCGTCATCTCCTCGATCGCCAAGCAGATGAACTGGGCCTTCGAGAACGCCGGGGTCTCGGTGATCCTCCGCAGCGCGGGCGGCGGCGGGCCCTACTACTGCGGGACCGGGCGGGAGCAAATCCTCACCGCGGCGCGCGACGCCGACATCAACGTCTGGATGGACTCCGACCCCAACGGCGCCCAAACGGTCGCCATTTGGCCGAAGGGCCAGACCCGCGAGTCCTCGGTCCCCCTGATCTCGAAGGAGACCGGGATGGTGAACTACCCGGTGTGGGAGCAGAACGCCCTCCGGGTCGAGTGCGAGTACAACCCCTCGGTCGCCACCCCTGGGATCGGGCCGGGGGGCGTGATCGTGGGGGGGAAGATCCAGGTCCAGTCGATCGTCCCCAACGCCTCGGGGGTCTGGCAGGTCTTCTCGGTCGAGCACCAGCTGTCGTCGAACGCCGCCGACGGGCCGTGGTTCACCACCGCCCGCTGCATCAACACCAAGTGGCCGAACCCCGGCGACATCGTGGGGCTCCCCCAGTGAGCGATACCTACCTCGGGACCCGGATCCCCGGCGACACCGGCGACCTCCTGACGGCGATCCACTTCATCGCCCGCCAGGTGCAGGAGCAGGGCTGGACCGCCACCATCGTCCAGGTGCTGGCGGTCTATGGGGGCGGGCTCAACCCGCCGGGCACGGTCGACGTCCAGCCCATGGTCGCGATGCTGAACGGGCTCAACCAGCCCACCCCTCACTCGACGGTGCGGAAGCTCCCCTTCGGGCGCATCCAGTTCGGGGAGTCGGCGATCGTCTGCGACCCCAAGGTGGGGGACGTCGGGCTGGCGGTCTTCGCCTCGCACGACATCTCGGCCGCGGTGGCGAGCGGCCAGCCCTCGAACCCGGGCTCGCGCCGCCGCTTCTCGCCCAACGACGGGATCTACGTCATCTCGCTGATCGGCAAGCAGCCGACCACCTTCGTCCAGTTCCTCCCCGACGGGGAGATTCAGATCACCGTCCCCTCGGGCAAGCCGCTGAACCTGCAGGCCGACACCGTGGCGATCACCGGCAACCTGACCGTCTCGGGCTCCATCGTGGCCGATGACGACGTGACCGCTGGCGGCAGCGGTGGCGTCTCGCTAGAGACTCATGTCCACTCCGGCGTGCAATCCGGGTCCTCGGACACCGGGCCGCCGACTTGATCGGGGGGAGCGATGGCTCAATGGACCTTCAGCCGCCAGGGGGGCGCGACCCTCCAGCTGCTCGGCGGCACGATGCGGATGGAGCGACTCGAGGAGGGGGGGCTGCTCGCCACCTGGACCTCGGCCGAGCTGCGGGATGTCATCGTGACCACCCGGATGCCCCACGTCCCGCGGTTCTCGTTCCCGACCTCGCTCGGTGAGGACCTGGCGCTCGACGCCGGCACCCTGCAGGTGATGCTCCAGGCGAAGTGGCTCGGCGCCGTGGCGAGCTGGCGCAACGCCCCCGAGATCCACGCCTTCGAGCGCCTGCTGCACGGCAGCGAGGAGGTCTCGGGCACCGCCAGCTGGATCGCCGTGGTGGGGCTGCGGGACCACCTCCGCAAGGTCTACCCGGGCTATCTGGAGCGCTACGCGATGGAGCCCCATCCGCCCCTCTACGTCGCTGACAGCGACCCCCTGTAGGAGCGCCCGATGCCCGCCTCGCTGACCTACGACAACATGATGAACTTCCTCGCGGGGAACTCGCCCGCGATCGACTTCATCACCGGCTTTTTCAAGCTGATGCTGGTGAACGGCTACACCCCGTCCCAGTCGAGCGACGCCAACCGCTCCAACGTCTCGAACGAGACCACCGGGACCGGCTACACCGCCGGCGGGCAGTCCGCGACCCTCACGGTCTCGCTCAACACCTCGACCCACCAGCTCAGCGTCTCGATGTCGAACGTCGTGTGGGCGGGGACCAACAGCTTCTCGGCGACCGGCGGGGTCCTCTACCAGAGCTACGGCGGCGCCTCCTCGGGGGACCCGCTGGTCTGCTACATCGACTTCGCCGGCACGGTGACCTGCCTCAACGGGACCTTCACCGCTGAAGCCACGGCGCCGCTGATCTTCGCGAACTAAGGGGGCCCCGATGGCCCTCGCGGTCGTCCAAGCCGCAGCCACCGCCGCGAACGCGGCCTCGACGCAGCCCAAGACCAACTGGGGGGCGGCGCCGACGAACGGCAATCTGCTGATCGCGGCCGGCTACCTGCGGAACGGCACCACCCCGACCGGGGTCAACGGGTGGAAGGTCTTCTCGACCACCGCGACCTCCAACTGGAACCTGGTGGTCTACTACAAGTACGCCGCCTCGGCCCCGCAGGTCGAAGGCGTCGACGCCGGCACCACCTATGCCGAGTGGGGCCTCTCCTTTTGGGAGATCAGCGGGGTCTCGGGCACCCTCTGGAAGGACCTCCAGAAGGTCAGCTTCGGCGGGCAAAACGGCTCCTCGAGCTCGCTCGCGGCCGGGAATGACGTAACCACCGGGGTCTCGACCCTCGTCCTCTCGATGTTCGCCGGCCAGTTCGGCGCCAACACCACCACCACCAACTGGACCGCCAACACCGGCTGGACCCATGACGCCGATTTCGTCGCCTCGGTGGGGGACGGGTTCGGGGTCTTCAACTGGGCCTCGGGCGGCCACCGGGCGGTCACCGCCGGCTCGACGGTCTCCTCCACCATCACGACCTCCGCGAACGCCACCGCGTGGATGAGCCTCTACGTCGAGCTCGGGTTCAACAACGGGCCCGCGATCGACACCGCCTCGGTGGTCTCCGCGGTCACCACGCCGGGCGTCAATACGGCGATCACCACCCAGGCCTCCCCGACCTTCACCGAGGCCACGGTCCCCTGCGTCATCGTGGCGATCGTCAACGCGGGCTGCTTCGAGAACGCCTCGCCCCCGACCCCGCCCTTCACCACCGGGGTCTCGGGCCTGGGGCTGACGTGGAACCTCCGGGGGCGGAAGACCTACAACGCGGGCTCGCAGACCCAGCAGGAGATGACCGTCTGGTGGGCCGAGGCCACCTCGGCGGTCTCCGGCGTCGTCACGGCGGCGATCTCCGGCCTCTCGGGCTCCAACAACTTCTTCGCGGTCTCGGGAATCCAGGTCTTCGCCGTGCTCGGCCTGGCGAACCCCTCCTCGCCCTGGGACTCGAACGCCGCCCTGCCGGACTTCGGCCTGCCGAACGGCTCCCTCACCACCTCCAGCGACCCCGACCTGGTGATCTCCTCGATGGTCACCACGGTCGCGAACAACCAGACCCTCCCGACGGCCGTCGGGCTCGCCTTCACCCCGTTCGCCTTCTCGCAGCACTCCAACGGCGGCGGGGCGGTGATCCAAAACTGCGGGACCAGCTGGGCCTACGCCACCACCACCGAGAGCGCGCTCGCGATCACCGGGACCGGGGGCTCCGGCCAGACGATCGCCTACGTGGACGCCTTCGGGCCCGGGGCCCCCTCGGTGGTCAATGGGGTCGGCCAGGGGACCATGGGGGGGCCGATCAGCCTCACCGCGATGACGGGCGCCGCCATCGGGGACAAGTCGGTCCTCGGGTCCGGCACCATGGGGGGCCCGATCACCATCCCGCCGATGACCGGCATCGCGGTGGTGGTGAACCCCCCCCCACCCCCGCCCCCGCCGGCGCCGCTTCCCCCCTTCCCCTTCGGGCTCGCCCAAACCCTGCTGCTCGACCAGCTGACCTGGGACGTGACCGTCGACATCGACGGCAACATCGCGATCGCCTCGCTCCCCTACTCGGCCGTGCAGGACGCCTGCTCGGCGATCCGCTGCTTCCTCGGGGAGCTGTGGTACGACACCTCCCAGGGGATCCCCTACCTGACGGCGGTCTTCGGCCAGCAGCCCTCCCTCTCCTTCCTGAAGGCCGCCTTCGCGAACGCGGCCCTCACGGTCCCGGCGGTCGCCTCGGCGCAGGCCTTCATCACCGGATTGGCGAATCGCACCCTAACGGGTCAGGTTCAGCTCACGCTTGTCGACGGCTCGACCGCGGTCGTCGGCTTCGTCACTGACCCGACGCAGCCCCGCGCCTTCATCGTCGGGCACTCGCAGCTCTCGGGGGGAGACGTGACCGGATGAGCACCAACGGCGCCTGGGTCAATGGGACCTTCTACGACGGGATCGACCTCACCGCGGCCGACCTCAACGCGAACAATCAGTGGCTCCTCGCGCAGGCGAACGCCACCATCCTGCCGAACCAGGCGAACACCTGGCTCGCGCGCCAGACCTTCAACGTGGGGATCGTGTTCGCGCCCGTCACGTTCGCCACCCTGCCGGGCTCCCCGACCGACGGCCTCAGGGCCTACATCACCGACTCGACCGTCAACACCTTCGGGGCCGCGGTGACCGTGGGGGGCGGGTCTGACCACGTGCCCCTCTGGTACGACGGCTCCGTGCCCGGCTGGAAGGTCGGCTGATGGCCTTCACCACCAACGTCCCCTTCCCCCAGTTCACGGCCAACGGGTTCGTCATCCCGACCCAGGAGGCGATCCTCCAGGGGGTGATCGCGGACATGCAGGTTGCCTTCGGGGGCAACCTCAACTTCACCACCCAGTCGGGCTCGCAGGTCAACCCGACCCCCCAGGCCCAGTGGGCCCAGTCGCTTGCGGCGATGATCTACGACTGCTTCGCCCAGGAGGTCGCGCTGTTCAACGGCGTCGACCCCGCGTTCGCGACCGGCCGGATGCAGGATGCGATCGCACGCATCTACTTCCTGACCCGCAAGCCCTCCCTCCCCACGGTGGTCCAGTGCACCCTCACCGGGGCGGAGAACGTCCCGATCCCCCTCGGGGCGCTGGCGCGCGATCAGGCCGGCAACACGTACTACTGCGCCCAGGCGGGGACCATCGGGGCCGGGGGGACCGTGAGCCTCCCCTTCAACAACCAGACCAACGGGCCGATCCAGTGCCCGGCCGGCACCCTGACGATCATCTACCAGGCGATCCCCGGCTGGGATGAGATCACCAACCCCGGGGACGGGGTGCTGGGGCAGTACGCCGAGACGCCGGCGCAGTTCGAGCAGCGGCGCGAGTCGGCGGTCCAGGCCAACTCCATCGGGCAGATCGGCTCCATCGTGGGGGCGATCTCCGAGGTCGAGGGGGTGCTCGACTACTACGGGATCGACAACCCCACCGGGTCGACCGTCGTCTCCCTGGGGGTCTCCCTCCCGGCCTACTCGATGTACTTCGCGGTCGTGGGGGGGGCCTCGGCGGCGATCGCGGAGGCGATCCTCACCAAGCGGGGCCCGGGGACCCCGATGGTCGGGAACACCACTGTAACCGCCTACGACAACAACCCCCTCTACGTGAGCCCGATCCCCTACTCGATCACCTTCGAGATCCCCCCCGCGCTACCGATCAGCTTCGCGGTCACGCTGAAGAACAACGCCGGGGTCCCGTCGAACTACTTGGGCCTGATCCAGAACGCCATCATCAATGCCTTTGCGGGGGAGTTCACCGGCACCCCGCGGGCCCGCATCGCCTCGCTGATCTTCGCGAGCTCCTACTACGCCCCGATCGCCGCGGTGGGGGGCTGGGCGGAGATCGTCTCGGTCCTGATCGGGAGCCCGAACGACGACGACGCCTCGTTCACCGCCTCGATCGCCGCCGGGGTGATGACGGTCTCCGCCGTGGCGAGCGGGACCCTGGCGGTCGGGCAGACCGTCTACGGGGCCAACGTCCTCCCGGGGACCACCATCTCGAGCTTCGGGTCGGGCTCGGGCGGGACCGGGACCTACAACCTCTCGACCTCGCAGACCGTCACCTCGGAGAGCATGGTGAGCTTCGCGGTCGACGAGAACTCGGAGCAGGTCCAGGCCAACCAGGTCCCGACGATCGACGCCAACAACATCACCGTCACCCTGGTCTGACGTGCAGAACTACCAGGCCACCATCATCAGCCAATACGCGGCGGCGCCGATCGTCACCACGCTGATCGACGCGATGGACACCTGGGTCGACCCCTCGGTCAACATCGAGGCCTGGTACGATCAGGTCTGGAACATCCTGACCGCGGTGGGGTACGGGCTCGACGTGTGGGGGCGGATCCTCGGCTTCGGCCGGGTGGTCAACATCCCCGGGTCGCAGAAGTTCTTCGGCTTCGAGGAGGCCCAGCCGTCGAGCGACCAGGACACCTGGGGCTTCGCCCCCTTCTTCGGCGGCGCGGGGACGACGCAGAACTACTCGCTGCCCGACGACCTCTACCGCCTCGCCCTCCTCGCCAAGGCGGCGACCAACATCTGGAATGGGTCCATCCTGGGAATCAACGCCATCCTGCTGGCGCTCTTTCCCTTCCGCGGGGCCTGCTACGTGACCGACGGCCAGAACATGACCATGACCTACACCTTCACCTTCGCGCTCTCGCCGCCGGAGTTTGCGATCGTGTCGACCCCCGGCCTGCTGCCGCGCCCGACCGGCGTCGCGGCGACCGTGGTCGTGCCATAGGGGGGCGCGATGCAGCTCAGCCAGATCCCGGTCAAATTCTCGCTCATCTGGGGCGAGGCCGCCGCCGCGGGGACGATCCGCACCGTCCCCCTCGCGCCCTCCGGGCAGGCGGGCGCCGCCAGCTGGGAGACCGGCTTCCCGTCGCTCAACTTCGTCCAGGTGGCCTCGGGCGGGGTCCCGCCCTTCGGGCAGGACTTCAACGGGATCCTCGCGATCATCACCGCCTGGGGCCAGTGGGCGCAGGCGGGGGGGGCCCAGCCCTTCGATCCCACCTTCGCGACGGCGATCGGCGGCTATCCGAAGTCCTGCATCCTGCCGGCGGCCTCGCAGGCCGGCGTCTGGTACAACCTCGCGGACAACAACACCGCGAACCCCGACTCCGGCGGGGCCAACTGGGCCCTCATCGGGCCCGCCATGGCGGTCGGGGGCGACCTGACGGGCACCATCGCGAACGCGATCATCCGCAACGGGGTGGTCGTCGCCGCCATGGTGGCGGCCAACACCCTCACCGGGGCGCAGATCGTCCAGGCGCCGGCGGCCGGGTTCTTCGGCGCCCTGGGGGCCGGCAACGGGGGCTGGCTCTCGATCGCGCAGTCGCTCGGCATCCTCGGGGTGGGGCCGATCACCGGCAACGTGGCCGCGACCGGCCACATCATCATCCCGGTCGCGAGCGAGCCGACCCTTCTGGTCAACTGGGGCTTCACCAAGCCCCAGGGGCCCGCCACCTTCGACAAGGCCTTTTCGTCCCAACCCTATGTCGTCGTCACCGGCGTCGACTTCACCGTGCCGGCCACCTATGAGGACCTCACCACGACCGGCATGAACCTGTTCGCGGGTTCGGGCGCGGGCGTGGGCTGGATCGTCCTGGGGCCCAACTGATGAGCGCAGCCAACTTCCCCGCCGAGCTCTCCGACGAGCTGGTCTTCGAGGGGAACTTCGTCGACGACCCCCAGGACCCCGGCGGGGCGACCGACCATGGGATCACGCTCGCGACCCTCTCCCACTTCCTCGGCCGGCAGGCGACCGTCGAGGAGCTGAAGACCATGGGGCCCGCGACCGAGCGCGCGATCTACCGCTCGATGTTCTGGAACGTCATCCAGGGGGACCAGCTGCCCTCGGGGGTCGACCTGGTGGTCTTCGACATGGCGGTCAACGGCGGGCCCAAGGAGGCCGGGGAGATGCTCCAGCGGTGCGTCGGCGCCGAGGTGGACGGCCAGATCGGGCCCAAGACCCTCGCGGCGCTCGCCGGCGTCTCGGCCCGCGCGCTGATCTCGGACTATTCCGAGGACCGCGACGCCTACTACCGCGGGCTTCGGAACTTCCCCCGCTTCGGGGACGGGTGGTTGAACCGCGTCGCCAAGTGCGAGGCCGAGGCGCTGGCGCTGGCGCCCGCCTGACCGAATCGCCTCATGGATACCCTCCGGTCACCAGGGGGTCACCAGGGGGTCACCAGATGGAAGCTCGGCTCGTGCTCCAGTCGGATGAACTGGAGGAGGCCCAGCAGCTGTTCCGCGAGTGGCGGGGCCGCGGGGGCGAGCTGCCCGAATCACTCCGGCGCGAGCTGGCGGAGCTCGAGGCGGCGCCCGACCTGGTGGCGGAGGTCCGGCGGCTCGGAGGCTTCGTCTGCGAGGTGGTGCTGACGCCTCGAGTCCGCGCGCTGGTTGGAAATCTTCGCGCTCGCGGTCGCGCTCCGGGTATCCTGGGTTGAAGCGCGATGGGGCGACTCAGGGGCTACCTGCGATGGGTCTGTACGGACTTGCCTTTTGGGGTCTCCTCGGCGCATTCGTCTACGGCGCGCCGCGGCTGATCGTCGCTTTGAGCGAGGCCAACGGCCGCCGGTGGGCCGCCTGGGCCGAGTTCGTGGTAGCGCTAGTTATCGGCCTCATTGGGGCCATGGCGTTCGTCGATCTTGTCGCCGGGTGGCTTGGGTGGCGAGGAGACTCGGATGAACGGGCGCTGGCGGTTGTGATCGGTCTGATCGCGAACCCGGCATCGCCCACGGTCGTTAAGGTGGCGACCGACCAGCTCGTGCGTCGGTTGGACCCCTCGGGCGGCGGCCCGAACTCCGGTAAGGCATAGGAGCGACCCCCATGTGGACCTTTTCCCTGCCGATGACGCTCAACCTGCTCACCGGGCTCTCGCTTGCGCTCGCGGGCTTCGCCCTCGGGCTGCGGCAGATCCTGCTCAGCCCGAAGCTCTCGACCTTCCCCTGCGCCCCGCGGGAGGTCCGCTGGGTGATGTTCATCGCCGCGGTGGCGATCGCCGGCCTGGCGGTGAAGTTCCTCGGGGAGGACGGGCACTCCTCGCAGCCCTGGGCCGGGCAGGCGGCCGCCGCCATCGCGGTGCTCGCGGGCGTGGTCGCGCTCTACAACTGGGTCCTCCTCATCAACGTCCTGGCCCAGCGGCTCCCGCCGGGCATCTGGCCGCGCCTGAACCGCATCGAGGCGAACGCGCGCCGGCCCCACGCGGCGCGGTAGAAAGTCTACGGCGAACGGTGCTATGAGGGCCCCTGTCTGATCCGGGGGGCAAGGACGCTCCTCGCTTAGCAGGAGCACCCCATGGCCCTCACCCAAGCCTCCCTCGCGACCGAGTTCAAGGACGGGCTCGCGGCCCTCGTTGCGAAGGCCAAGGCCTTCTTCGAGGCGCACCCCGACCTCGAGTCGGACGCCGCCACCGATCTGAAGGATGCGGTCGACACCGCCGCCCCGCTGGCCGAGAAGGCCGTCGAGGAGGTCGCCCCGCCCACCCTGGCGGAGACCTTCGACGCGGCGATCGCCAACGAGCAGACGCAGGCCGACGCGGCCTCGGCCAAGATCCAGGCCGACGCCCAGGCCCGCATCCAGGCGCTGCAGCAAGCCAAGGCGAACGCCCAAGCGGCCGCCGCGGCCGCCGCGCAGGCGGATCAAGGCCAGACGGCCGCCGCCTAACCCCACCCTCCCCTGGGGGGCCTCGCGCCCCCCGCCCTTTTCATCAAAGGCTGGTCCAGATGAACAGACGCTCTCTCCTCGCCGCCGCGGCCGTCCTCGCGCCGATCGGCATCTTCGCGGTCACCGGCTGCGCCACCACCGGCGGGGGGACCACCTCCCCCAGCTTCGGCACGATCCAGGGCTACGTGGCGGCCGCCGCCGCGACCTTCGACAAGCTGGTCCCAGTGGTCGCCGCCCTCTCGCCGGCGTCAGCCGCCCAGCTGCAGGCGATCCAGAAGGAGGCCGACGCCGCGGCCGCCGCGTTCGCCGGCCTCACGGCGCCCACCAGCGCCAGCGGGACCGCCCAGCAGGTCCTCAACCTGATCTCCGACGGCCTGACGGTCGTCTCCGCCGTCCCCGGCCTTCCCCCGCAGTACGCCGCCGCGATCGCCGCGGCCCAGGTGCTCCTTGTGGCGGTCGGGACCTTCTTCACCATCTCGCCACAGCCGGCCGCCAGTCTGGCGCTCGGTCACGCGGAGGCCTCTCGTGCGTTGTGGGCCAATGCCCAAGCCCGCTACCGGGCGGATCCCGAAGGCGCGCCGCGCGCCGCCCAGGCCCAGCTCCGAGCCTTCCTCGGCAGCTGACCTGGTGACCGCGGCCGAGTGGGCCGAGGTCTGGAGGCGGTTCGACCTGCTCATGCGCCGGCGGGCGGGTCGACACCTCTCGCTCCTGCCGGCGCCCGGAGCCCTCCATGACGTTCCGCCTCGGCCGCCTCCCGCGCGGCCACGATCCCCGCATCCCGCACCTTAGCGCCCTCCGGCTGGCGTTCCCCGACACCCGGCCGGGGACCCCGACCACCGCCCTCCCCGACTGGCTGACCCGCATCCCGGACCTCAACGTCCTCGGGATGATGGAGAACGACCGCTACGGCTGCTGCGTCGAGGCGGGGAGCTACCACGCCCTCCAGGTCCTCTCGTCGCAGATGAACCCCGACGGGCTCATCATCACCGAGCCGGACCTCGACGTGCTGAAGGCCTACGAGCTCGCGACCGGCTTCGACCCCACGATCCCCGGGAGCGACCAGGGGACCGACATGCAGACCTACCTCCAGCTCTGGCTCACCACCGGGATCCCGACCGGCCAGCAGGCCGAGTCGCGCCACCGCTGCGTCGGCTACGCGGAGATCGACCCCCGGAACCACCTCGACGTCCGCCAGGTGATCGAGGAGTGCGGGTTCGTCTACGTGGGCTTCGAGGTCCCGAACTACATCATGGGGCCGGAGGGTGACGCCCCGCTGGCGACGTGGGTCGGGCCGGCCGCCGGCGACGACACCACCATCTCGGGCGGCCACTGCGTCATCGGGGTCAAGGAGACCCTCGCGGGCCTGGAGGTGATCTCCTGGGGGGCGGTCTACACGATGGGCTGGGATTTTTGGGACCGCTACGTCGACGAGGCCTACGCCGTGGTCGACCGCGACTGGGGGAACGCCAAAGGGACGCCCTTCGGCATCCCCCTACCCACGCTGGCGGCGCAGATGCACGCCCTCAGTGCTCCGCCTCGCCCGGCGGCTTCCCTGGAGCCCCATGTCCACTCGGGAGTGGAGACGTCGGGCCCGGCTGAATCGGCCTGATCTTCGCCACCGCGGCGGTCTTCCACGCGAGGAAGATGCGCCGCTGGTCGGGCGTCAGGGCCTCCTCCTCACGGCGGGCCTGCCGGATGATGTGGGGGCGGCGCTTCTCCCGCTCGGCGTAGTCCTGCGGGGTCCCCGCCATGTCGCAGCCGTGCCCGGCCCCGATCATCAGCTCGGCCGGCTTCCGGTAGTCCCCCTCCGCGTGGTCGACGAACCCGCACCGGAACCCCCCGAGGCCATCGGGCTCCAGCGCGGGGCAGCGGCCCTCGCGGGGCCCGAAGACCAGGAGGGAGATCGGGCACTGGGACACGACGCAGCAGAGCCCGCAGTTGTTGCACGGCGCCCCGTAGATCGGCTTCGGTCTCATGCTTCGCCCTCCGGCTCGTCGGTCAGGAGCCCCAGGTCGACCGGCTCCTCCGCCCACCCGCAGTCCTCGCAGCGCCAGTTCCCCCGCTCCATCAGCCCCACCCCGATGTCGACGAGATCGCACTCCGCGACGGCGCCGCACTGCGGGCAGGGCCGGCGCCCGGGTCCGAGTCGGAAAGGCGCGTCCGTCATCCTCGTCTCCTGAAGTGGCCGTGGCCCTCGGACCTGAACTCGTCGCGGCGGACGTGAGGGTCTCGGCCGACCGCGAAGCCGTCGCGGTAGTCGGGGTGGCGGTTCTCTCCCGGCGCCGGCGCGTCGCTCTCGAAGCCGTCCCGCAGGCCCTCGCGCCACTCCTCGTGGTCGCCGTTCCGCGCACATAGGTTGGCGAACGCCTGATAGTAGGTCCGGGGCTTCACCCCGCCCACGTGGCGCGCGGTCCCGTCGGGCTGGACCACGAACAGGACCATGTACTCGCGCGGCCGCATCCGCCGGCCGGTCGGGCGCCGCGAGGGCTGGTCGAGCCGGAAGCGCTCGCCGGCGAGGAGGGTCACCGGGCCCGGACCCACAGCTTGGCGGCCGAGAGGGCCGCCTGGACGCGCTGCAGCTGCTGGGGCGTGCACTGGCTGAAGAACTCGAACAGCTCCACCAGGTCCCGCCCCCTGGCCTTGCGGGAGGCCTCCGCCTTGGCGGCGAGGGCCGCGAGGCCGGGGCCCGGCCGCTCGCTCGCCCACCTGTCCAGCTCCGCCCCACTGGCGACGCGGACCGCCCAGTCGCGGTCGCCCTGGGCCATGATGATCGCGCGGCCGATCCGCCCACGGAAGACCGCATCGGTCTCGGCGCCCTCGCGCTTCAGGTCG
>Ga0126373_10000309_pt1 | contig 32045 bp, 26 predicted proteins | sample PanSoiMetPlot_11_FD_92545 | JGI IMG/M metagenome (GOLD analysis project Ga0126373, IMG submission 92545) | Tropical forest soil microbial communities from Panama - MetaG Plot_11 | ecosystem: Environmental > Terrestrial > Soil > Tropical forest > Bulk soil | place: Panama | collected 2016-02-17 | reverse complement strand
GCAGAGGAGGCCATCATGGACAGTAAGCCTGATGTGCGTGCGGCAGCGGCGCTGACTTTAGGGCAACTCAACGCTACTCGCTCCATTCCATTGCTGAAGAACGCGCTAAAAGATAAAAACATTCAAGTTGATTTTGCAGCTTCGAATGCTTTGCTTTCTCTAGGAGATTCCAGCGGGTACACCATTTACTACCAAGTGCTCATAGGCGGGCGCAAGAGTGGCGAAGGACCCGTTGAGGAGCAAAAACGGCTGATCAAAGATCCCAAAGCGATGACACTAATGATGGTCGGCATAGCGGCCGGGTATGCTCCTTATGCCGGTTACGGGTGGGCGATGTTTCAGGTCCTTTCGAAAGACTATGCCGGTCCCGTTCGCGTTCAAGCCGTGCAAAAATTAGCAAAAGACCAAGACGCTCAAACGGAGGCGGCGCTGATCGGAGCAGCATCCAATAAAAGTTGGAAACTGCGCGTGGCGGCGTTGGAGGTGCTTGCACAAAGGGACGACCCGCGCTTGCTGGACACCATCGCGTCCCATCTGTCGGACAAGAATCAACTGGTGAGGTGCACTGCGGCGGCAGGCTTTATTCGCTTGTCAAGTACGGTAGACTCGGCGGTCCAACAATCCAGCACCCTTCCGTAGAAACAAGCAAAAAGCTTCAGTCTGATCGTCCAGCAATCTTCCTCTGTCAAAAGAAACAGTGGTTTGTGCTGCGCCTCGGCACCACCATGGGGTCTCAGTTACACGATTGTATAAATTGCCTTTTTATCCAGGAATTTGAGGGCCTCAGACCATCTCAAGGGAGCGTAACGTGAACTGGAAGGCCGGGCTGAAATTCCTCGTCGTTCTATCCGTCATCTATGCGTATACCGTTCAGCCAGGGTTAACCGTGTTTATGGTGGAGGAAGCGTTGACTGTTATGTTGGGCATCGCCGCCCTGCTCATTCCTACACTCCTAATTGCGATTGTTTTCCTTTTGTTAGGGCAAGTAGCTAGGCTCGTATTTGTTTGTGTGAAATGGCTATTGAGGCCGATTACCGGCGCACGCGAGCGTCCTCTACATGCTGGGTAATGCATCGTCTGCTCCCGGGTCATTGAAACGCCCAAAGACACCGCGACGCGCTTGTCATCGCCCCGCCAGACGTGCGCTTGTCCTCCGAACTTCGGCGAAACTGTTGTTAGTCACCTAACAGCGTTGCGCTCCGACAAATGGCCCCTGGACACGGCGCGGCGTCCTTTTTCCGCCAGGCCTTCCTCCACCGGTGAGTCGATGCTACGCACATGCAAATCCCGCTGAGGAAATGGGATTTCGATGTCAGCTTCTCGCAAGGCTTTGGCGACGGCAACGGTCACATCACTCTGGAGCTGAAACCAGGTGTCCTGCCAGGCGGACCAGAAGCGGAGCTCGAAGTTCAGTGAGCTCTCGCCAAATCCCATAAAGAAAGCCGCAGGCGGGCGCTGCAGCAAGACTCCCGGATGTGATTCCGCGACACCTACAAGCAGTTTGATCACGCTTTCCGGATCGTTGCCATACGCAACTCTAATGGGTACGTCAACTCTCCGCCACTGCGATGACAGCGTCCAATTGATGACTTGGTTTGAAAGCAGGTTGCTGTTGGGAACGATCACTTCTGCCCCTTGAAATGTTACGACCGTGCTAGAGCGCGCTCCGATTCGCCGGACAACGCCTACGAGCCCGCCTACTTCTACTGTGTCACCGACGTGGATGGGGCGTTCGAAAAGCAGGATCAACCCAGAAACAAAGTTGTTCACAACGTTCTGCAGACCGAAGCCGAGACCGACGCCCAAGGCACCAGTAAGCACCGTAAACTTGTTCAGCTCTATGCCCGCCCCAGACAGAGCTGCTAGGGCAACCAACAAGAGAAGAACATAGTAAGTCACAGTGGAAATCGCATAAGGCAAGCCGCGCTGCAGCGGTAATTTTGGAAGAACCACCCTCTTCAAAAGAAGGGTGAACCCATTGGCAACAAAGTAGCCGCCGAGCAGCATGGATGCGACACCAAGCGCATCGCCAAGCGTGAAATGAATCTTTTCAAAGCCGATGGGATATCGGAGCAGTTTCAGCCCAGCTTCCACAACGCTGTCGTAGAAGGTGACTAGTTGCAACATAGACTTAAGCCAAAGCAAGATGGCGCCAAATGCAATCAGACGGCTACCCCACCGTTCTATAGTTTCAACTTGCAGGTCCAGCAGGGCCCGAGCCGAGTTAGTTCGCAAGGCAATACTCAAAATCAAAGAAAGGACTCGTGCACCACAATAGAGGGCGGACGCCACGAAAGGACCGACCAATGCGATGACCCCTAGCACCTGAGACAGAGAAACGAATCCGACAATGTTGCAGGCGAGAGATGCGGCAAGTAGTAGAAGACCCCCTCGGATTCCGATCCTAAGCACTCGCTGGCCTCGGGCTTGAGTCATCACTTGGAGCATTTTGGATGGCCGAGCGAGCCATCCGAAACTCACCAGCGCGGTGAAAACAAACAAAACGTAGAGTTCACGCCTGAAAAGAAATGGGATTTGGACCAGTAAATACACACCTTCGAGACCATAAAGCGCAGCCAGAACATACAGAAAGGTCCGCAACCTGGGTTCGATCAACGGGGCCAGTATTCGCAAGACCGGAATCAAATACAGCAGATAAAACAGGAACGCGATTCCGATGGGGGCGGAAGCTACAAATTTTCCAGTCCCGATCAGTGTCAACAAGAGCGCTACAGAGAACGGACGCTTCAACACCTGCACGGCTTCGGACGGAACTTCGGGTTGCGCCCTATCTACATAGCGCTTGAGTTTGAAAACAATGAGAAGAGACAAAAGATAAGAACCCCCAAGTGTAACCATGGCGAGTCTGTGCGCACGAGAAAACTCCCTTACCGTTGCGGATGATCGATCGAAGGAACGGTGAAACGTAGGTCCCACGCCTTGATCCAGTCGGCCAAGACGACGAGTTTCCCAAAGCGGAGGATTATCTGCTTCGAGGAGCCGACCGCGTTCCCCGTCACGAGCCTCTCGGACACGGAGCAAGATATCCGAGATTTGCTGGTCCTGTTGAGAGATCTCATTCTGCAGCGTGAGCACAACATTGAGTTGATCCTGCGCCTGTGATTTTGCTTCCTGAATTCTGTCGAGAAGCTGTTTGGTACGCGCGACGACTGATTCGATGCCAGGTGATTCGCGTATGTGGGTCCAGGTTGCCACCCACTCCGGTTGCTGAAGTTCGAGCGTATGGATTTGCTCTTCCAGTTTCGCTGCTCGAAGCGTCAGGAGCGTGCGTTCTTCCCCATATTCGGAACTTCGAGAGCGCCAGTACCGATGCTCGTCCTCCAGTTCCAACGGCGTTGGAGTGCCCGCCAAGAGTTCTCTCGTTTGTTGAGCTCGTCGACGAATCTCATCGGCCTGTCCCGCTGCTTTTCTTTCTGACGTCAAAAGGTCAGATTTGGGACTGAGCTGACCAACAATTTCGCGCAACAGGTGATCCAACTCCTCTGCGCGGTCGGCGATCTTCGGCAAAGGAATTGCCTGATCCCCTGAGTGACTAGGAGGGGCTGCAGGAGTTTCGTTCTGCAGAAGATGCCTATCGCCGTTCGAAGGATTGGAATGGGCTGCCTGTGCGCGAGTCTCACTCACAAGAGACGTGAAAAGAATGACGAAGAGTAAAATCGAGATGAAGGAGACGCCAAGCCGATTAATAACCTTCCAATCGCCAGCTCTTTCTATGATGCGATGGTACGCCCCTTGTTGGGTCAAAGCCGTAGACCCTCTTCTTGAATTTGGGTTGAGTTGGGTGCCCTCAGAAGACAGTATGTCCGTGTCATTTCCGTCTCACACTGTCAGAAGTGACAGATAAATCTCTATTTGAACCAGAGAATTACTGCAGAAGGCGAGGTAAGGACAACTCTTAAAGCGGTGATCTACCGACCCACCCTAAGAGCCAGATGCCGCTTTCGCTTTCTTGAGATCCCGCAGTTCAGTCGTAGGAATGACGAGTTCTGAGAAACCACAGTCCAAACAGACCACAACACTTTGGCAAACATAGATAGGGGGAACCTTCAAGGCCTTCAGACTGGGGAGACTGGCCGTAAGTTCCCCATCCAGCCTCTGCAAGTTTTCGGAATTGCAAACCTTACAAGGCATATTGCCCCAATCGAGCCAGCATTCCTACCCCATACCTCAGGAATATGGAGATTCTAACATATTGCGATTCTCGGGTGTTTATCTGAACGTTCTCGAAGAGTGCTTACGATACTTCATTCGGGAATGGTTGAATTAGGAAAGCGTTTGGCTTCGAAATCACCCGACATCCGCTGCCACTGTTGACAGTAGGCGAATATTCGCCTTGTGGATAACGTGAGTTCTAGAAGTCGGGCTGCCGCGCGACGCAGATGACTTCCTTCGACGCGGCAGATGACGGTGCGCTCCATGAACGCCATGACCTCCATTTGGCTGCGCATTCATCGAGCGGGCCAATTGATGAAAGCACGAATATTATTGGCGGACGATCACCCACGCTTCCCGGAGATGGAAGCACGTCTCCTGGAACCAGAGTTCGAAGTTGTCGGCAAAGTCGCCAATGGACAAGCGTTAGTGGAAGAAGCCATCCGATTGAAACCGGATATCATCATCACGGACATTTCCATGCCCATTCTTGACGGAATCGGGGCTGTGGATCGTTTAAGGGAGTTAGGTTGTACATCTCGTATCGTTTTCTTGAGCGTTCACAGCGATACCGATTTCATAAGTAGGTGCTTTTCGACGGGAGCGCTCGGGTATGTCGTGAAATCCAGAATTACAAGTGAGCTAGTTCCCGCCATTCGTCGCGTTCTTCGAACCTAACATCTTTATTTCTCAACAGTTGGTACTTCACGACCAAGCTCAAGCATGGGGTTGGACTGTTAGAAGTATCAGTTCCTCGTTGGATCTAATAATGTTATTCGGATCGAGCAAGCAGAGACTCTTGAATCCACCTTACTTATGCCCGTCTCTAGACCTGCTACCGTAACTGCAAGTCCCAAATCCCGATTTCTTGACGGCCTTTCGCCATTTGACCTCAACGTCATTCTGGGGGCAGCCAAGGAGCGGCACTTTGCCTCCAATTCCGTCGTCGTAAATCAGGGAAACTCGGCAGATCATTTGTTTCTGCTAATCAGAGGGCGAGCGAGATTCTTCATTAACACGCAGGACGGTAGAAAAATCATTCTTCTTTGGTTAACGCCTGGAGAAATCTTCGGCGGCGCCGCCATTCTGTCAGCCCCTTCCTTGTATCTAGCCAGCACGGAAACGCTGAAAGATAGCGTGATGTTGGAGTGGGACCGCGCCGCTCTACGAAGTCTGGCCGGCAGATACCCGCGGCTACTGGAAAATGCGATGCTTATCGCCTATGACTATTTTTTATGGTACGTCGCAGATCATGTGGCTTTGATTAGCCATTCCGCACGTCAGAGGCTAGCTGGCGTGATGGTCTATCTGGCCCAAACCATTGGCGAAAAAGTCCAGGGCGGATTTGAGTTTGACGCTACAAACGAAGAATTAGCTGGTGCTGCCAATGTCACACCGTTCACAGCAAGCCGCCTGCTAAGCGAGTGGCAAAACACCGGCGCAGTCCTAAAGCAGCGCGGCAAGGTTCTGCTCCGGTCTCCGGAACGTCTCCTTCTTCATACGGTCTAACAACAAACTATTGTTTGCCTCCGCTCTTGCTGAGCTTTCCTACGCTTCATTCACTGCGGTTTAGCAAATTCAAAGGTGTTCTGGAGCAACGACCACACATCGCCACGTGTGTGACCCTGACGTGGGGTCATTTGTTTGAAACGCGGTCAGAGAAACCCCATGCTCAACACATGCAAAGGAAAACACGAATGGCCATAACTCGTCTTCTCGTCGTCGATGATTTCCGACTTTGGCGAGATTGTGTCCAAGCCCATTTCGAAGGGCATCCCGAAGTGCACATTGCAGGTTTCGCATCGGACGGATTGGAAGCTCTCCGGAAGGTCGGAGAGCTACAACCGGATTTGGTTCTCTTGGACATCGGCCTTCCCCGGCTGAGCGGCATCGAAACCGCCAGAAGGATTCGAAAACTCAACCCAAACTGTAAGATCATTTTTCTAAGTGGGCATTCTGGACCCGAAATCGTGCGAGGGGCTCTGGAGGCAGGCGGCTCGGGTTACGTTCATAAGGAGGATGCTTCAACCGAACTATTGCCGGGTCTCGAGTCAGTTCTTGCCGGCAAGCAGTATTTGAGTCGAAGCGTTTCGGGTCTTGATGAGGTGACCTGAATGAAAAAAAGGAATAAGGAGTCACATCTAAGTTCGTTTGATAATCACCGCGGTCAAATCATCCTGTTGTTTCGTTCCAGCAGAAAACGTAACGAGCGCTTTATAAAGATTCGCGATGAGTTCACTCGGTCTTTTTTCCTTCGATTCACGAATGGTTTCTTCTAACCTCTTAACTCCGAACGGTTCACCTTCTCGGTTGGTCGATTCGAAGAAGCCATCCGTAGCCAGGATCAGCAAGTCGCCAGCATTTAGATCCAGTACCTCGGGCGAATCAGATACCAATTCCGGTGAGATACCGAGCGGACGCCCCTGTGCACCGATCTCTTCAAAGCGATCTTCACTCAAGAAATAGACGAATAAAGGGCCATGCCCTGCTGAAAGCAACTGCACTCGCGAGCACCCAGGCACGCAGACAACCGCCACAAACGTTACAAAGCGCCCCTCTCCAATATCGCGAGTGAGTTCGGCATTAAGTTGCTCCATAGCTTCAAGCAGGCCATTGCCCTGGTTAAAAGCCGCTCGTGCATATGCACGGCAAATCGCCGCCAGTAAAGCGGGCCCAATCCCGTGACCGGTTACATCGGCCAGTTCCGCAAGCACTGTTCCATTCGGCAGAACCTGCCAGTCGTAGTAGTCTCCACCGGTCTGATCCGCAGGCCGATTCCACCCCGCAATCTCGAAGCCTTCGATTTCCGGCGTCATGCTCGGAAGCAGGGATTGCTGTATCAATCTTGCAACGGAGAGATCGTTTTCCAACCTGTCTACTTGGCGCTGTGTTTCTGCTTCCCGGAGAGCTGCTTCTACCTGCTTTCGGATCTCGCCAGCAATCATGCCGGACACAAATCCGCCGACTATAAAGGCGATGGCGTAGCCAAGCACGGCCTTTTCAGGAGCCACCAAAGATACTTCTCCACCCATCGAAGGGCGCCAACCTAGATGGACCGCAGCGGCAAGATAGCTAACCGCAGCGGTCAAACCCGAAAGCCAGCAAAGCCTCGGATTCAAACGCAAAGTCGATAAGCTGATGAATAAAAAGAAACCAAGTCCTGCGGGATTTGCAAGCGGTCGATAAACTGGATCGATGGACGCACTGGAAATAAACGCCACGGCGAAGGCGGGCAGAGTGGTTTCCAAGATGGTATTGGCGAGCCATACCCAATTTGCAAAATCCCGGCCTGCCTGTATAGCCCGATCTATTCTGCTCAGCATCGCGTACTCATAAGCCGCCAAGAGTGCCAGCAGTCCAGCCGTCATGTACAAGGACATTAGATTTTCGTGGCCCCGAACAATGACTGCTCGCAGGACTCGAAGCAAGAACACTGCTCCGATGGCTACCAGAACAATCCAAATCCGGAGGCGTTCACTTCTCAGTCGAGCCCCTATAAAAGCAACCGATTCGATGCGCTCATCCGTCATTTTCTTGTTTGGAGTAGGCGATCAAGCGTGCGTGACTCGCGCCTCAAATGTGGGCCACGCTGACTCAACCGCATTTGGGCCCCGGAATGAACGCCCGAGGTTGGCGAGAAGTGGTTGCCCAGGGACCCTGCCGAGCTCGCTAAGCGCATTTCATACAAGATTATCCAAAGCCCACTACTCCGAGTCACTGTAAGTTTTGACAGATGCTTCGCTTCTTGGCGGCGGGCTACCGTCATAGGTGGCGGGTGTGCCTGGTCGACTTCTAATCGGCACGAACAAATGAAAGTGTCGGTATCGCGCGGCTCGATCTTAGTCGTGCTTGCGGCGACGGTTCTTTTGGCCGCGCTCCCAGGCGCAATTCAAAGAATCGTGCAGACGGGCGACCTGTACCTATTCACGCGGCGTTTCTTTGAGGATATGGTCGCACGGCTTTCGGGGCCCGGGCGTTTGCGATTTATCTTGCAGCCAGTGGTAGCGTCACTTGTGGGCATACGTGATGGCAAAAGAGACGCACACGGAGGGCGTCCTCCTTTCCTGTCAGACCTGGCATTGCATGGAAGCTGTAGACTGGGCCTATTGCGCAGCGCATTTGGCTCGATTCGGGATCTGGTAGCCATCGCCATAATCCTGGATGTCGTTTCGCAATTGCTTATTTTTGAGAATGTTCATCCTGGGGCCGCCTTGCTACTGGGTCCGGTGCTGGTTGCGGCCCCCTATTCTATGTCGAGGGGAATCGCGAATCGAATCGCCAGGAAACGTCCCCCTCAGGAGCACCAAGCGAAGCATTTGGGCTGATGAGAAATACAGTAAAGCATAGTATTTACGGGCTTATGGCATTGTGGTATCGTATCGCCCTGCACAAGGTCGGCTTCCCCAGTTCCCGACCCGGCGCTAAGGCTGACGAGAGGACATGCTCATGAAACTACCTCGCGCGATCCTGGCTGATGATCACACTCTCGTGGCGGAAGCGTTGCATGGGCTGATTGCACCGCACTTCGACGTTGTGGCGACGGTAGCCGATGGACATGCTCTCCTGGCCTCGGCTTTGACCCTAAAGCCCGATGTGATTGTAGTTGATATTTCCATGCCTCTGTTGAATGGGCTGGAGGCCTGCCGGCAAATTAAAGGAAAGATTCCCAGTATCAGAATTGTCTTTTTGACGATGAACGAAGATCCAGAACTTGCGGTTGAGGCCATGAAGTCGGGTGGTTCTGGATACGTATTAAAAAAGTCGGCGGCTTCTGAATTGCTTCAGGCGATGCAGGCGGCGCTCCGGGGAAAGTCTTACGTTACGTCCCAGATTGCCCGCGGAATGGAGGAGTCCTTCATTCGCAACCCGCAGGGCAGGAGCCAGCCCAGGTCACTCACTGCACGTCAACGAGAGGTCGTCCAGCTTTTGGCGGAAGGGAGATCGATGAAAGAGGCCGCAGATGTTCTGAAGGTAGCGCCGCGCACCGTCGCTTTTCACAAATACCGCATCATGCAGGACCTCGGCTTTAAGACGAATGCGGATCTCATACAATTTGCCGTGAAAAGCCGGATTGTTGTGGGGTAACTGGAACCCCCAGGAACACGCGGTACCGCTTTGCGGGAACTTCCTCACCTCAATATGGGCCAACTCCCCAACTTGCACCTGCGGTTCGAGTGGAGTGACGGAGCCTTGCTATTAACATTCCCAGGCGGATACGGTCTTGCCCCGGAATTGCCGTGAATTTCAGGCCCAATCCGCTGGATGGTATCGCATGACGCACAACGGCGTTGGCCGTGATTTGGCCCTCCGCCACAAGAAAGCCCACCGTGGCCTCCGCTCCGACAGGCCGTTGATTGGGCGTCTCAATAAAGAGACCTCCGAAACCAAGGTCTCTAACACGCGAAACGTCTTCTCGGCCATTACAGCGCCAATAGACTGAAACGCTTTCCACCGTGTCGACGCGCGATGTCCGTCTCCTGGAGAACGAAGGTCTTCTTAGCAAGAGGTCCATGCACCACCTCAGAGCCACCCGGGGAATGCGGGGCGTAACCACCACTTTTTCGGAGGATTGGTGGCACGGCCAACTCCCGGTGCTTGTAATTTAAGGTTGGCAAGGCTAGTTCTTCGAGCATATCTGTTGGAACTGTCAAAAGTGACAGTGCCCGAAGCGTTGTTCCGGATGGTTCTACTCACGTACCTAGTCCGGTGCTAAGGCGCGGACGGAGGTAGCCTCTGAGGCAGTTGGATGCGGAGACGCGCAGCGAAGCAGTCAGCGTTGCTCGTGCCAGCGGTTATACGATCAGCGCGTAGCCCTCCAAAAACTCAAGGCAAGGAGTGACGAGCAACTCAACCTCGAGTACGGACAGCGGCAGGGACCTACGTCAAGAGTCTTCACTTAATGGAGTATCCTCGGGACTCTATGCAAGCAGAGAACGCCCGTTTGAAGGTGTCAATGCCCTGTTGATGCTGGGCTTTTGCTTGTGCCTCCTCCTGCTGCTGTTGCTGTGCAGTGGCCTGCGCGGCTTGCTGCTTGGCTGCCTTGTTGGCTTGCCGTTGCCTTGCTCCGCCGACCATGGTCCCGGCAGTGGCTCCCGCGGCCGCTCCTTTACCTGCTTCGTCGTCTGCAATCGCTCCTACCGCCGCGCCGCCTGCTGCACCTCGGGCAGCGCCCCTTACACGGCCTCCTCTCGCCTGCTTGGCGTTATCCGCAGCTGCTTGTTGCTCCGCTTTCTTTTGTTCCTCGGTCTTCGTCGCCGGCGGCGGGGCCTGGGGGTCGATACCTGTTTGTTGCTTTGCTGAAGCGAAGCACTGGTTTTCATCCTTCAACTGTTGGTCGGCCGTCTGTTTGTCCTTAGGGTAGGCAAACATGCCAATGCTCCCCGCAGCAGACGAGGTAGCGCCCGGCTGTTGGGTCGGTGCTGAAGGCACTGATGTTGAATCGCTCGCTCGCGTAGATTGGACAAGAAGCGGTGTCGCAAGGCACAACGTCATAATTGTTACTAGATGCTTCACCATCGAATGTCTCCTTTCATTCCGTCGATGCGCGAGTTTGAGTAAGTGAAATTGGCGGCGCCACGGCGGTCAGCAAACTCACAGGCGTCTCCTCTCCTACTTCGAGCTTGCGTCGTCACCTCTTTTTTCGTCGCCCTGCTTGTTCAGATCGCCGTCTTTGTAGTATTTCGTACCCTGCAAGGTGAGCTGAAGGGCGAGACCATTTTTAGTGATTTGGTAAACCCACACCCCTGGGTTCACCTCGACCGCTCCCGAATACGCGGCGCCCGACTTACCCATCTTGGCCGCCGCATCGGTCTGCGCCGAACCCGACCAGCCGGAGTCGAGGAAACGATTTAGCGCATCAGCTTTTTCAAATACGAAAACCACACGATAGTCCTTTACTCCGATTCCCAAACCGGCGCCCGCGGAAATCATCTTCATGAAGGTCTCTTGCTTGCTCTGGTTGTTCATGGCGATCCCGGCACCGCGCGCGGTGCTCAACAGAAGTAAGTTCGTGCCCATGTTATTGAAGACGGCGTACCCGGCCGCCTTTTGGATGGCCTGCTTCGATGTTGGTTGTAGCTTGTTTAATTCCTCCAGGGTCTGTGCTGCCATCTTACGGGATTTCTCCCTTTTCTTTTCATTGTCATCCCCCGCATTTGCCGCGATTGCCGCCAACAGCCCAACAATGAGAATCGGGACGACCACCTTGGGTCTCATGACATTATTCCTTCGTTATTCAGTCCGCGACTCGCTTACCTTATGCGCTTACGACTCATTCTTCTGGCAGTATCGCGGACTGATGGATACTCTCCACTGTTAGAACTACGAGTCTCTTTGCTAGGTTCCCGGAAACAGGGGGGTGAGACGTTTCGAGGGTTCAGGCAAAAAGCGACGGCCCTCGGCGTGCGCGTGTGTCCTGGGTTTGCTTCGCACGAAGAGGGCCGGAGTGCTTTCTAAAGGGGTCATTCTCTTTTGAGTTTCTCAGACTGAGTCGTGCCTCCTTCCTGCCGTTGGTAAAGTAGGCGTTTGTTTTCGCGATCGGACCACCAGGTAATGGCGAAAGCGGTGACGACCACAACAGCGGTGAAGATAGCGGCTGCGTTGTCGGTGGTAATGTGCGCCTCCCCTCAACGCTCGAGCGGGCCGCTGGCCTTAGCGAGCCCGCGTAAGCATCGGCGGTTGCCGTTCAGATATCGCGGACACCGTACACGGCGTCGTGTGAGTCGTCGTTGCGCTGAAGCAACTTGCTAACACGTCCGATGGTTTCGGTGGGGCTCATGCGTCGTCTGAGGTAGGGGAGCTACCTGTGCCAACGGGAGCCCGGGAAGGCTAGGCTGAACGGGCTCTATAGGTTAGAAAACAGAGGGCGGAAAAACATATCCACTGAATGAATGGAAGAAGGCGGCCAGTACTCGGAGAATGTCCCAGGCACGGGGGCTGACCGCCTCCTCCACCTACGCGGGCAATCCTGGTTCTCCCTTTTGATTTCTTGAACTGTCAAAACTAACAGGGGTCAATTTGCTTGCCGCTCAAGATCGGGTAGGGGACAAAAAAATGGAGACGGTCGAACCGGGGGTCGGCCGACTGTCCCGTACAGCCGGCCGAGTGGTGACCGTCTCCAAGAAAGGACCTTAGTCTAGTTCCCAGAAAACATGCCGCACCTGTCAAAAGTGACAGGTGACGGCCTCGAAGGTGTGTTTACGATTCCAAGAAACACGCAAGCAAGAGACTCAATAGCGGTTTGAGTCGCGAGATCCGCGAGGCGTACCGCCAACCCAACACTCGACACCACCGAGAGCCCATTCTTTCGGCCTCGCGGATCAACCCTCTGCGGCAGTTCACACGCGAGGTCGCTGAACATCCGCGACTGACTGCCTTCGAGCTTGATGTTTAAGGATGTCGTTACCAAACGATCTGGGTGCAAGTGTCCTTTGCATTCTCCTGCGCGTGTCGCAAGGGTGGGTCTCCTCGTTTGTGGCGTTCTTGTCCGTGAACTGGGTGCCGTACCGGCACCAAGATCTGAATCGTTTACGAGTCGTGCTTTTACGATGTATCGCTTAGGGGCGTGGCCGACAAAATAAAAAGGAAAGCATGTCACTAGCGTTAACGTAGGCCTCGCTGTCGGTCGCAAGAGCGAAACGTCATCAGCCGAAACAATGCAAATCTCACTCACAACATATTGATCGGAATGCCCGTGCCGAGCCAGCTCCATGACGTCACCTGGGGATATACTATGCAAACCACCGGAAAAACCATCGCGGTGCCCTGCGATTCCCAGATTGCCTGACTCGCCAACGCGAACGGTTCCGAGAATCCGTCCCGCGCCCCGATTCAGCGTGAGGTCATCTATATCGTTGAAGACCGGCACTTCGAGATGGACCTTGGGAATACGCAGAATAGCTAGAGGGGTGTCAGTCTTCCTGGCGAGACTCTCCTCATACGCAGCGATTCGCTTGGGCGACCACAAGCCAAAATCAACTGGCGAACTCAGAACCGGATCCTTCGCCGAGGCGGCGTCCTCCCATGGACTCGCTTCGGCCGCGCTTTCGAATCTTGCAATCGCCTGGGAGCTGATTGCGCTTTGAAATCGAGCGGCACCCCATACGGCCAGGAGCGCAAGGCCCGAAGCAAGAAACATGCGCTCAACTCTTCCCTTCCCCACCGTGCGTCCCTTTGTTCTTTGTCGTACGCATAACAAAAGTGGGCAGTGCTTGCGCGGGCGTCTCTAACAGACAGATCGCTGTCACCGTAAGTATGTAGCTCTGCGAGTTCTTGTGTCTCTTCTTCATTCCGCTTCTTAATCGTGGCCCGACGGTTCAGTCAGGCGGCCAGGATGAATTCCAGTCCGCTGCGCTTGCAACTTCTAACCTAGAAAACGTTTTGGCTGTTGAGCACTGTCAGAAGCTACAGATTGACACTCGCCATTGGTAAAAAGTGTCTGACTGGTATTTTTGCCAGTACTCCGAATCCGAGGAACTCGCTAACAAGGGGACATCAAGAGAGTGAGCGAGGGTGACGGGATGTCGAATTTCGTCCGAGGCTTACGATGTCAGATGGTTGCAGTGATGTGCTCCGTGCTGCTAATTTCCGGGGAGTCCCCAGCAGCAGAATTAAATAGGACTGAGCAGCAAGCCGCTGCCCCCGAGGAGCAAGCCCCCAAGATACCGAATGATCAATTAGATTCTCTGGTCGCGCCCATCGCCCTTTACCCGGACCCCCTCTTGACACAAGTTCTCGCGGCCTCTACCTATCCACTGGAGATCATGCAGCTTCAACAATGGCTGACCAAGAATCCAGGTCTCAAAGATAAGGCCTTGCAAGAAGCCGTAATGAAGCAGCCCTGGGATCCAAGTATTCAATCTATGGCGGCACTTCCTGACGTGGTCAAGCGACTTGCGGACGACATCCAGTGGACCACGGACCTCGGAAACGCCGTTCTGGCACAGCAATCCGACGTAATGGACGCCGTACAGCGAATGCGTTCCAAAGCCCAGGAAAAGGGAAATCTAAAATCCAACGATCAGATGAAGGTCGAAACTAAGGTTGTGGAGAACAAACAAGTAATCGTAGTTGAGCAGGCCAAACCCGATGTCGTGTACGTTCCCAGCTACGAGCCCACCGTTGTTTACGGACCGCCGGCATACCCCTACCCGCCCATTGCTTATCCACCTCCTGGCTACTACGCCGCCGGCATGGCGATTTCCTTTGGTGTGGGGATGATGGTGGGCGCCGCTTGGGGCGGCGGGTGGTGCTGCAATAGCGGCTGGGGAAGCAACAATAATATCAACATCAATAATAATAATACTTTTGTTAACAACTCGAATCGGCAAAACAATATTTCAAATAGAAGCGGCAATCGAACGGGCAACAACAGCTGGCAGCACAATTCGCAGCACCGCGGAGGCACTCCTTATTCGAACAGAGCCACGGCGAACAAATACGGAGGCACGGCCCGTGGAGATTCCATTGGCAATCGCCAGGCCAACGCGCGCCAGAACCAAGGACAGTTGGGAGGTCGAGGGCAGGGTGCTCAGGCGGGCAGCATGGACCGCGGCGGAGGTCGGCAGTCCGGCGCCGGCAATCGAGGGTCCAATGGCGCTAACAGCCTGGGGGCAAATCGCGGTGCAGGTGGTGGTGGAGATCGTGTAGGTAACCGAAGTGTTTCGTCAGGCTCAGGTGGTTCCTCAAGAGGTGGCGGCGCCTTTGGCGGTGGTTCAGGAGGAATGAGCGGGGGCAGCGCGCGGGCGAGCAGTTCACGCGGCGCTTCCAGTATGGGATCCCGAGGCGGTGGTGGCGGACGGGGCGGTGGGCGCCGGAGGTAACTGTCTATGATCAAAGACGAGAGGATGAAACCAACAAAACGGAAGCCTTTTGTGCGAAGAGTATTCTTCGCTGCTTTGCTGCTCACGCTCATTTACAGCGTCGCGGCCTTCGTCTCAAGGGCCACGAATGATCCCGAACAAGCGCCACCCACTTCGTCTTCTTCTGTGCAAAAAACATTTGCAACGCAGAAGGAGGCAGCGGACGCCTTGGTGCAAGCGGCATCAAGCTTTGATGTGTCCGCTTTGAAAGAGATTCTCGGTCCGGGCAGCGAAGATCTGGTTTCTTCGCAAGATTCAGTACAAGACAAGAACCGAGCTGCAGAATTTGTGGCGAAGGCTCGGGAAAGGACTTCTGTGCGCGTTGATCCCAAAAATCCCGACCGGGCCATTCTGTCGGCTGGAAACGACAATTGGCCGCTGCCGATTCCGATTGTCAGGACAAACGGAAAGTGGCGTTTCGATGCGAAGGCCGGCCGTGAGGAGATTCTTATACGGCGCATAGGCGCCAATGAGCTGGATGCCATCCAAATATGTCGCGGCTATGTAGAAGCGCAGCAACAGTACGCGCAGGAAAAACACGATGGCGCTGAAGTAAATCAGTATGCGCAACGGATCATCAGTTCACCAGGAAAGCAGGATGGTCTTGCCTGGCAAAATTCTGACGGAAGCTGGGGAGGCCCAGTTGGAGAAGGCGTCGCGAAGGCTTTGTCGCAGGGCTATTCGAATCGAAGTCAACCTTATCACGGTTATTTCTTCAAAGTCTTAAAAGGACAAGGCCCGGCCGCACCGCTGGGGAAAATGGACTTCGTTGTGGAAGGTGCGATGATCGGCGGATTTGCTCTTGCTGCCGCGCCAGCGGAATACCGCGTCACAGGCGTCAAAAGCTTCATCGTCAGCTACGAAGGAAACGTTTATCAGAAAGACTTGGGCCCGGATACTCTTCGCGTCTTCAAAGACATGCAGCTCTACAACCCAGACAAAACGTGGGCTCACACGGATGACAACTGGTGACGTCCAGTCACGACTCTTCGTCTGAAATTCTTTAAAGGAGAGCTCAGGAAATGAAAAAGTCATGCTTTTTGATGATCGCTTTTCTGTTGGCGGGAGTAAGTTCGGCAGTGGCGCAGGACATCCGCTACGACTTCGACAAAGAGAAGGATTTCTCAAAGTACAAAACGTACAAGTGGGTCCCGATTAAGGGCGCTGAGCTGCCCGATGAACTCACTCAGAAAACAATAACCAGCGCCATTGACGCTCAACTGGCGACTAAGGGGCTGACAAAAACGGACACCGACAATGCTGACCTTTATGTCGGCTATCAAACCGCTCTCGGACAGGAGAAGGAGTATACGTCGTTTAACACTGGGTGGGGCTACGGGCCAGGCTGGGGCGGAGGGTGGTACGGATACGGCGGTATGTCGACCGGCACGACGTATGGGTCAACGTCTACTGTATATGTCGGTCAGCTGGATTTGAGCATGTACGACGCTGTAGCAAAACAGCTGGTTTGGAGGGGGTCAGCTTCCAAAACGTTAGACCCCAAGGCAAAACCGGAGAAGAAACAGAAAAACATCAACAAAGCTGTAGAAAAGCTTCTCAAGAAATACCCGCCCCAAGTAAAGAAATAGGCTTAGCTCTTGCCACCAGCCAAGTATTGGAGAGCGTTCCGATGATGTGGTTGTTTGGGTACTTGCGGTTGAAGTGCAGGCTTGGCGCCGTTATATTTCCGATAGTCTTCTTGTTGTGTTTCTCGACGGGATGCGCCAACAGCTGTTTTGTCGCAGTTTTAAATCCCGGCGGAACGGTGATCGTGGGCACAGCGAGCAATTTGCCGGTGACGTGTCCACCTACAGTCAAAAACGCTAGCATTAAGGTGTTCGCAAGCGTAAGTGCGGTCTGCGACGCCTGTTCAGCTTCGAATCGCATCCAGGGATTCTTCTTGTCTCTGCGTGGAATCGAACTGCATGCGAAAGCAAGCGCATTGAGCGACACATCCGAATGGCTAGAGCTTCTTCCCGATCTCGAAGAGCGCCCGCGTCAAGTTGATCTAATGAGCAGAAGTCTTGATGACACTACGTCAGGACTTCTCGGGGAAAACGAAGCAATCCCGGCGGGGGTCTATGATCAAGTCCGCCTCCGGTTTGGTCCGAGTCAAAGCGAGGCGGAGGCGCTGTTCACGACCGGGAATGCCTGCGGCGAGTCAGGATTCCATTGCATGATCATGGCAGACGGTCATGTCTTTGCTCTTCAGGCTGACAACGAGGCTCAGGAACTTCGCATTGCTTCTGAGGCCTCACCTAGCGGATTGCTTCTTATCTCGCCAGGCGGAAATGAGGAACTTCACATCCAATTGACTCCGGTTTGGTCGACGATAGGCTCCTCTCCGGGGTCTGTCCCCCTTCTTCCCGTGCTGAAAGGCCTTGCCTGGATTGAGAGAGGCCCGATAACAAAAGAACAGGAGAAATAATCAGCACAGCGCGCCCAGACTGGGCGGGCACCCAAACTGCCTTCAGCCCACTGAATAGCTTTACCCGTATCTCCTCGTTAGAGAGATCAAAGAGCGACAATCAATGTACTAGCGCTCGGCTAGCCTTGTAGAGTAAGCTTCCGCTGGACTTGACGAGAATATTAACCTAGCGCGCAATCTCGTCCGACGGTGTAGTCTCCCCTGTCAATTTTGACAGGTGGGATTGCCAGTCTACGAGAGAAACTGCACATGCGTTAGCGGTCTTTGTCTAGCGAGGCCAACTCTTGGTCACGAACCTGCTGAGTTTGGCAGGCGGAATTGGGGCTCTGATGAGGCGTGGTCGGTTGCCCGTGCTGCAAACCTCCGAATTTCCCCATTTCTTCAGAAGTCTATTTGGACACTGTAAAAAATGGCGGTTTGAAGCTCGGAGCACGCTGAGACCTGCACTTATTTTCTTTTCATTCCTTTTCCTGTTTCCGTTCAGCGCAGGCGCCCAGGTCAAAGGGACTCGCCGAGTCCTCTTTCTTAGTGACTTAGGCATCCCCGCATCACCCGGCTTTACAGAAATAGAGAACGCAATCCTAAGCAATCTACGAAACTCTCCATATAACATCGAGTTCTATAGCGAAAGTCTGGAAATCACGTTGTTTCCGGATGAGGTCTCGAAGCGGGAACTCAGTGAAAAGCTACTTCGCAGATATTCGCAGCGCAAGCCAGATGTGATTGTTGTCGCTGGGTCAGCATCTCTCAAGTTCATAGCTGATCTGCATGAGAGCTTCGTCCAAGATACTCCAATCATCTTCTGCGCAGTCCTAGGGGGAGTCCCGGACCGTACCAATCCAAACCTACACTTTACTGGTGTCTTGGGCACGTTACATCCGGGGGAGACTTTAAATGCCGCGTTGCGCTTACTACCCGGAACCCAGCATGTGGTAGTTACCGGTGGTGTGGGCCCGTTTGACGACGGATGGGAGGCCATTGCTAAAGAGAGCTTCCGCAATTACGAATCGAAACTAGACTTCGCCTATCTCACCAACCTGGCGATGCCCGCCCTGTTGAATCAACTCCAGCATCTGCCAAGCAATACAATCGTCTACCACACGTCAATCACGCAAGATGCAGATGGAAACCACTTTATTGACTCCGCCCAATCGGTACCTTTGGTGGTCAATGCCGCAAGCGCGCCGGTATTTGTCATGGATGATGTGGACTTTAGAGCTGGAGCCGTGGGCGGCGATTTGGTGAATTGGGCCGACGACGGTCGCGTTGCCGCTGACATGGCGGTGCGGGTTCTAAATGGGGAAAGGCCGGATGATATCCCCATTGCACGAAGCAAAGATGCATACCTGTTCGATTGGCGTGCCATGCAGCGCTGGGGGATAAAGACAAGCGCCTTGCCCCAAGGCAGCGTGGTGCTCAATCGCCCACCAAGCTTCTGGCACCTGTATAGGCGGTATGTCTTGGTAGGCATTCTGGTGATCTCGGCACAGATGCTGGCCATCTTTGCACTTCTCAGGCAACGAGCCATGAGAAAAGACACAGAGTGGGAGCTCGTCCGCACCAACGAGCAGCTTCGCGTAGCAATGAAGGCTGGCAAATCGGTGGGGTGGGAGTGGGATATCGCCAGCGGACAGAATTACTGGTTTGGGGACCTATCAAGCATGTTCGGCATTCCGTCGAATACGTACCTTACTCAGGTCAGAGAGTTTTATCGTTTCGTCCACCCCGATGATCACGATCGAATCTTGAGGGCGGTGGAGGAGGCGAAACAAAACCACGGTCTTTACAATGAGGAGTTCCGTATCGTTCGGCGGGACGGAGCAACACGCTGGATCGTTGCCCGAGGCGAATTCGACTACAGGGAAAATGGCGAAGCGCGACGAATGAGCGGCATGTCCGTCGACATCACCGAACACAAACAAGTGAATGAGGCCCTTCAGAAGTCAGAAGAAAAGTTTTCCAAAGCTTTTCGGGAGAGCCCGCTGGCTTTCTCACTCACCAGTACCAGGGATCATCGCTATATCGAAATCAACGAAACTTTTGAGCGCGTCACTGGCTGGACTCGCGCAGAGGTCATGGGGCGGACGGCGCTGGATCTCGGAATCTGGATGGATCCCGCCCAAAGGATCGTGTTTATTAACCGGTTGCTAGCGAAAGGCACGGTGCGAGACTTGGAGGTTTCCTATCGCGCGAGAGATGGCCAGGTTCGGACGGGCTTAACCTCGGCGGAATTGATTGAAATCAATGGAGAGCTGTGCGCTCTTTCGGCGGTCGCCGACATCACTGAGTCAAAGAAGGCTGACGACGCGAGGCAGGCGTCCGAGCGCCGGTTCAGCCAGTTTTTTGCGACTCTGCCTGAATACTGCTATATGACCTCTCCCAAAGGCGAAATTCTTGACGTCAATCCGGCCGCATGCAAAGCGCTCGGTTATAGGAAAGAAGAACTTCTGGCGAAGCCTTTGTCCGATCTATACGTTCATGAGTCGGCTTTAAAGCTCGTTAATCTGCTTGAGAAGTGGAAAAGAACCGGCAAATTGCACAACGAAGAGATGGTTGTTCTTACGAAAGAAGGCAAGAAGCGAACCGTCCTTCTCAATGCAGGAGCTGTGAAAGACGCGAATGGAGAAGTGGTTTATGTCGCTTCCGTTCAAGTGGATATCACTGGACGTAAGGAGATTCTTCAGAAGCTGAGGGAGAGTCAAAATCGTTTAAAGCAAATCGTCGAGTCGGCCATGGACGCGATCCTCGTCGTGGACGAGGACCAGCGGATTATCGTGTTCAACGCAGCCGCGGAAAAAATGTTCGCATGCCGGGCGCGCGATGCGATTGGAACTTTCGTTCATCGCTTCATCCCTGAGCGATTCAGAGGCGCATGGGATGTCCAGACCGGTCATTTTAGCGAAACTCGTGCGACGCAAGCAATTGGTGATTTGGAGCCCTTGTGTGGTCTGCGGGCAACGGGAGAGGAATTCCCCATCGAGGCTTCTATTTCTCATACAGAAACCGACGGATGGAGAGTGTTTACCGTAATCATTCGGGATGTGACAGAACGCAAAGAAGCTGAGGAAGAGCGATTTCGCCATGCTGCCATCGTGGAATCTTCTGATGACGCGATTATCTCTTTGGATTTAGAAGGTGTCATTACGAGTTGGAATGTCAGCGCACAGCGGATGTATGGATACACCGAGTCAGAGGCGCTCGGAAGACAAGTCGCCTTGATTATTCCGCTTGAACTTCAAGAGCAAGAGGCTGGGATTCTACGGCGTCTCGGAAGCGGTGCTAGGGTCGACCGGCATGAAACAGTTCGTATCGCCAAGGACGGGAAACGAATCGACGTTTCATTGACCATTTCGCCCCTGCGCGATTCGACGGGCAAGATCCTTGGGGTATCCAAGATTGCGCGGGACATCACACTGAGCAAGAAGGCTGAAGCCGCCTTGCGCGAGAGTGAAGAGCGTTTTCGCTTAGTGGCAAATGCGGCTCCCGTGATGATCTGGATGTCTGGCACCGACAAACTTTGCACCTATTTCAATGAGCCTTGGCTGAAGTTCACGGGTCGCTCCATTCACGCAGAGCTGGGAAACGGCTGGGCGGAAAATGTCCACCCCGAAGATCTGGCCGCCTGCATGGAAGGTTACACCAACGCGTTTGACCGCCGCGAACCTTTCGAAATGGAGTATCGGCTCCGGCGACACGACGGAGAGTATCGGTGGCTTCTAGACCTTGGCGTGCCCAGATTTCAACCGGATGGTTCCTTTGCGGGGTATATCGGCTCATGTCTCGACGTCACTGACCGCAAACTGGTCCAAGAAGCTTTGGGCGATATGAGCCGCAAGCTAATCGAAGCTCAAGAGCAGGAACGCACTTGGATCGCCCGAGAGCTTCACGACGATATCAATCAGCGAATCACATTAGTTCTGGTGAATCTAGAACGCTTGCAAGGAGATTGCTCGCCTTTGGCGCCCGCTATGACGCAACGCCTGGCGGAAGTAAAGGAACATCTCTCGAGCCTGGCCAGCGACATTCAAGCACTCTCGCACCACTTACATTCTTCGAAGCTGGAATACCTGGGCCTCGTTACAGCTGCCGCAAGTTTCTGCAAAGAGCTATCCGTGGAACATGGAGTGGAGATTGCGTTTCACTCGGAGAGCGTCCCAAAGCAATTGCCTCAGGAGGTCGCTCTTTGCCTTTTCCGCGTATTGCAAGAAAGCCTTCAGAACGCCGTCAAGCATAGCGGGGCAAAACAATTTGAAGCGTGGCTTAAAGGGACTCCGAATGGGATCGAGTTGACTGTGCGTGACCTGGGAGTCGGTTTTGATCCCGAAGAGGCCATGAGGGGACGCGGCCTCGGGCTAACTAGCATGAACGAGCGGCTAAAATTGGTCCATGGGAGGCTGTCCATTGACTCCCAAGTCGCGCAAGGGACTATGATTCGCGCCATGGTTCCACTGAATCTCGGTGCTAAGGGTGCGCACGCAGGAACGTGACAAACGGAGCTCCCCGAAGCGGCGGCCTGTTATTTCGTGCATCGCTCAACTGGACTGAAGTAGAGCGTTACTGACGAACGGCTTACCATCGAGGACGGTGGCAATGGCCGGGACCAGATCGTTTCCAGCCCGCGATTTGTGGACATAACCGAGCGCCCCCGAGCTAAGCGCCTCTTCTACTATCTCCGTAGAGCTTTCCAGCGTGAGAAAGACAATCCTCGATTTCGGGGTTAATTTTCGAAGCCTCCGAGCCGTTTCGATTCCGTTCAGTCCAGGGAGGTCAATGTCCAGGAGGATCAGATCCGGATTCAACTCTCTCGCGCAATGAACCGCCTCGAATCCATCTGAGGCTTCACTTACGACTTGGAAGGCCAGCTCTTCCCGAAGCAAAGCTGACACGAATTCACGAAAAGGCCCGAAGTCTTCAACGACGAGAACGCTGCTCATTGTTCCACTGTCCTTAAGTTTTAACGCGCTTCCCCTTTTCAGTATCTATGACTTAACTGGGCTCTCGTCAATCCGGTCAGACCTCCATGCTGGGCTAGGGCAATAACCGTAGTTGCTTCTAACAGGGACGATGCCGGACCAAACAGTCTCGCCCATGCAATCTCCCCTGTAAGAAGTAACAGTTGAGCGTTTGGGAGATGCCACGCAGGCTGGTCAGAAGCGAAGACTCGTCTCGTAATGAGGAGCTCCTGATGGGAAGAATGGGAAGAATTCGAAGAAATGGCCAAATGAAAAATCTACGACTCATACTTGCAGCTATAGGGTTGCTTGCTGGGATCGCCGTCCCCACCGGTTCTTTTGCTCAGTCCGATTCTTCCAATCAAAATGTGAAGGAACTGCGCAAACAGCTGGATGAGCTGCGTGAGCAAATGAGCAAGTTACAAGCACGGCTTGGTGAGTTGGAAAACAGCAAGACGACGGAGGCTGCCACTCCCTCGGCAGCTCCGTCCGCCCAGCAAGAAGGAACCATTCAAAGCACGCATCCTCCAGCTCAAGCCACTCCTTCGAAGCAAGTTGGAGAGGCTACGGCTACCTACAAGCAGTTCTCTGAGGACACGGTTGCCGCAGCGCGCTTCGACAACGTTCCGCTGGATCCCAAGTACAAGGGGTTCTTCCGCTTGCCTGGCACTCAGACGATCCTCAAGATTGGCGGGTACTTCAAGACCGACTTCATCTACGATCTGAAACCTGCAGGAAACACAGATTCTTTTATACCGTCTTCGATTCCCGACCCTGCCGTGACGGGCGTCAACAATGCGACTGTGTCTGTCCGCCCCACTCGTTTGAGTTTGGACTTCCGGATTCCGACCACTCAGGTCGGCGACGTCCGTTTTTACGTCGAGGGCGATCTGTTTGGGACAAATGCAACTACACCCCGCCTGCGTCACGCCTACGCGCAAGTACGAAATGTTCTGATTGGCCAGACATTCTCAAACTTTATGGACCCTGACGGATTCCCAGACACTCTCGACTTCCAGGGGCCAAATGGCATGGTTAGCCTTCGCAACCCGCAGTTTCGCTATGGGTTTGCATTGACTCCCAGCACAACATTTTATATTTCCGTGGAAAAGCCTAGTTCTGACATAGTCTTCAAGACTCCGCAATTCTCATCCCAGCCGAATGCTCCCAGCCCCGATGGAGCGATCCGTTTGCGCCAGGAATTCGAACGCGGGCATTTCCAAGTCGCCGCAATATTTCGTTCCATCGCAGCATTTGTTGCAACCACTCCGACCGCAAAAACCGATTCTGTTTTTGGATGGGGTGTGAACGCTTCCACGGGTGTCAAAACATTCGGCAAGGACAATATAATCCTTGCAGTTGCTGCCGGACATGGCATTTCGCGGTATCTCCAGGATACCTCCGGCCTCGGAATTGATGCAGAGCCCAATTCGTCCACAAGCCTGAAAGCCACTCCAGCAGTGGGAGTTGAGGCAGCTTATCAGCACTATTGGCTGAAGAATTTGCGTTCTAGTGCGATCTACTCGTACGCTGCGGTGAACAATACTGCTCTGTTCGCCGCAGCAACGCCGGGAACCTACAACCACGCCACTTATACTGGCTCCAACCTGATCTGGAATCCCTACGGATCCCTCAATGTGGGCGCGGAGTTTCTTTACGGTTGGTTAATGGAGCAAAACGGCCTAAAGGCAAATGCGCCCCGCATCCAATTCAGCGCTAAGTACAGCTTCGTAAAGGTGGACGCTGACCGATAAAACATCCTAGCGGCGCTGTTTCCATGGGAAACGAGACGACTCCGACTCAGAGTACTCCCTCAGGGTATATTTCGAAAATTGCGCCGGGTCTCAAGAAGCTGTTGGGCTATCGACGGAGCGACCTGCCGCATGATTTCGTCGCAGGACTATCTGTAGCTGCTGTTGCGCTGCCTGTGGGTGTGGCTTATGCACAACTCGCCGGCTTTAACCCTGCAGTCGGGCTGTATTCAAGCATCCTGCCGCTTCTCGCTTACGCGATCTTTGGAACATCTCGGCAACTGATTATTGGCCCTGATGCTGCCACTTGCGCGCTGGTCGCTGCAGCGGTGGCGCCTTTGGCTGCCGGCGATCAAAAGCTTTACGAGTCTTTATCGGTAACGCTGGCTGTTCTAGCTGGCATCTTGTGCATCGGGGCCAGCTTCTTGAGACTTGGAGGTCTGGCAGACTTCTTATCGAAGCCGATCCTCGTGGGTTTCCTGAATGGAATCGCGTTAAGCATCATGCTCGGGCAGATCGGCAAAATCTTCGGCTATTCCATAACCAAAGGTGGAATCGTACCGAGACTGGTCGAATTCATTCAGAAGCTTGGGCTCACGCATTGGCCCACGGTTGCCGTGGGTTTGGGTACATTTCTGATCTTGCTGGCTGCGCCTCGGTTGTTTCGCGGAATTCCCGCAGCGCTTGTGGCTATCGTCATCGCGGCGATCGCGGTCCGCGTACTCGGGCTCGAAGGACATGGCGTCAAAACAGTCGGTGAAGTACCCGCTGGCCTTCCTCATATCAGAGTTCCACAGTTTCCTCTGGCACTACTTCCAAGTCTTGTTGGAGGTGCTGCAGGCTTGGCGCTAGTCACTTTTTCGAGCATGATGCTAACGTCTCGAAGCTTTGCCTCCAAGAACAAGTACGATATCGACGCCGACCAGGAATTTGCGGCTCTGGGTCTAGCGAATATTGCGTCCGGACTTTCTCAGGGTTTTGCGGTCAGCGGTGCTGATTCTCGAACCGCCATGAGCGATGCGACGGGCGGGCGCACCCAGGTTGCTGGCCTTGTGGCCGCTGCAACAATCGCACTGGTGCTCCTGTTTTTTACCGGCCCTCTCCGCTACGTTCCTATTGCGGCCTTAGGTGCTGTGCTGGTGAAAGCGGCGATGTCTTTGATCGATGTTCCGGCGCTGCGCACAATTTACAAGATTGATCGGCGGGAGTTCGCTTTATCAGCCCTGGCCACAGTGGGTGTAGTCGCCGTTGGCTCAATCGAGGCCATTCTCGTTGCAGTGGCCTTGGCGATCTTGCGTTTCATAAGACTCGTCTCTCGTCCAAAGATCGAGATCCTCGGAGAAGTGAAGGGCTTGCCGGGTTTTCACTCCGTCGAGCATTACCCCGACGCCGCCACCATACCCGGTTTGATCCTCCTGCGGTTCAATGCACCGCTTGTGTTTTTCAACGCTCCCAACTTCAAGCGCGGAGTGTTGGCGGCCGCGGACGCTGCAGGGCCGTCCTTGAAATGGCTCGTACTTGATATGCTCCCGATTACACTCATCGATGCCACCGGGCTTTACACCGCAGAAGAACTTGCCGATACGCTGCGAGAGCGGGGCGTGGTCCTTGCCGCCGCAGGCCGACAGACAGAATGGCGCCTTTGGGCAGAATCCCGAGAGCGCGAGCCTCGTGACCGCAAGATCCCTTTCTATCCGACATTCCTTGAGGTGATCAGGGCCTATCAGTCTCTCGAAGGCTCCCGAGCGAGTCTCCATGAAATCGGCGCAAGTTAGCTTGCCCTTGGCCTGGCGGAAGCGGAATCCTCGCCCTCTCGGCAGGAGGACCGGGTTGGAGAGTATCCCGCTCACGCCTAGTAACGGTTTTCTTGTCGAAGGAGCGATTGTCAATGGGAAATAAGGAAGTGGAAAATGGCAACGGGCGTTTGAAACGCAAGCAGTACGAGAAGGAACTCAGCCGGCTCCAAAACGAACTTTGCAAACTTCAAGACTGGGTCAAATATAAGGGTCGCCGCGTGATTGTCGTCTTCGAGGGCCGGGACGCCGCAGGCAAGGGCGGCACGATCCGGGCGATCACGGAAAGAGTTAGTCCCCGTGTGTTCCGACTCGTTGCCCTTCCCGCTCCTTCGGATCGAGAAAAGAGCCAGATGTACATGCAGCGCTATATGAAGCACTTCCCTGCCGCGGGTGAGGTCGTGATTTTCGATAGAAGTTGGTACAACCGTGCTGGCGTGGAATACGTAATGGGCTTTTGCACGAAAGAAGAGCATGACAGGTTCTTGGAACTCTGCCCAGAGGTCGAGAAATACGTCGTGGACGCTGGGATAATTCTCATCAAGTACTGGATGGAGGTTGGGAAGAAGGAGCAGCAGCGCCGTTTCGAGGCGCGGATCAGCGATCCCCTGCGGCAATGGAAACTAAGTCCCATGGACCTGGAATCTTTTCGCCGTTGGTATGAGTACTCGCGGGCGCGTGACAAAATGCTGGAAGCCACTGATACAAAACATGCGCCGTGGTACATCGTTCGTTCGGACGATAAGAAGCGGGCCCGGCTTAACTGCATCTCACATCTGTTGAGCATGATCCCCTACGGAAGGGTTCCGCGGGACAAAGTTAAATTGGCGAAGCGTAAAACCAAAAACAGTTATGACGATCAGGCTCCGCTAAAGGGAAGACACTTTGTCGCCGAGAGGTTCTAGCGAGCCACAAATCATGGGAGTGCTTCCCCTGTTTTTCATTGCAACCACTTCTTTTACCCGTCCGAACTGGGTCACCGCGATTTGGCATGCGCAGCTGCTAGGGCCGTGTCTAACATGTCGGTTACGGCGACCTTGCCGAGCTCAAGGGCCTGTTCGGGCGTGGTTGTCGCAAAAAGGTGCATGATGCCGGCGATGAGACCAGTCCAGCCAGTCTGGTGACTGGCACCCAGGCCGGCGCCGTTGTCGCCGTGGAAGTACTCGTAGAACAGTATGCAATCGCGCCAGTGCGGATCTTCCTGAAACTTTTTGGTTCCCCCATACACTGGCCTGCGGCCAGCTTTGTCTTGTAAGAAAATGCTGGCCAGACGGCGCGCAAGCTCTTCCGCAACTTGATACAACGTCATCTGGCGTCCCGATCCGGTCGGGCACTCCACAACGAAACCATTCCCATAATACAGGTAATACTGCATGAGAGCTCGGATGATCAGGGCGTTGACGGGCATCCAAATCGGGCCACGCCAGTTGGAATTACCCCCAAACATGCTGGTATCAGATTCTGCCGGCAAATACGACACCTCATGCTCTTCGTCGCCTAAGCGAAAAACGTACGGATGCTCGGCATGATAACGGGACAAAGCGCGAATGCCGTATGGGCTTAGGAATTCATTCTCATCCAGCATCTTCGAGAGAACCTTTCGAAGCTTGCTCCGGTTCAAGATAGAGGCCAGGCGGCGGCCAACGCATCCCGATTGATTCGGATCGTGTATGAAAGCAGGAAGCTCGGGCCGAGCCGCCAGAAACCTTTTTAGTTCATCGTCCAAATAGGGGTACTTTCGTGTGAGTTCTCCTTCAAACACGGTAACTGCGCACAGCGGGAGCAGTCCCACCATAGAACGCACTTTCAGTCGGTGTGCGGTGCCGTCGGGCAGTCGCAGGACGTCGTAGAAAAACCCGTCCTCCTCATCCCACATCCCCACGTTCCCGCCCTCGTGTGCCAGCGCTGCCGCGATCCACAGGAAGTGCTCGATGAACTTGGTACACATCTCCGTATAAGCTGGCCGCTCGAGGGCCAACTGCACAGCGATCTCCAGCATGTTCTGGCAATAGAGCGCCATCCAGGCGGTACCGTCCGCCTGCTCTAGGTATCCGCCAGTTGGAAGTGGAGCGCTACGATCAAACACGCCGATGTTGTCCAGTCCTAGGAAACCGCCCTCGAAGGCGTTCCTTCCGGTCCGATCCTTACGGTTAACCCACCAGGTGAAGTTGAGTAGGAGCTTCTGGAAGCTGCGCTCCAGCCACTCCAAGTCGCCCTTGCCATAACGAGCTTTTTCACGGCGATAGGTGAAAATGGTCGACCAAGCGTGGACCGGCGGGTTGACATCGCCAAAGTTCCACTCGTAAGCGGGCAATTGTCCGTTGGGGTGCAAATAATTGCCGCGCAGCATGAGGTCCAACTGCTGCTTGGCGAAATCCTCGTCAACCAAGCTCAGGGCCAAAACGTGAAAAGCCAAGTCCCAAGCAGCGTACCAAGGGTATTCCCATTTATCAGGCATCGAGATGATGTCCGCGTTGAACATATGATGCCAGTGCGCGTTGCGCGGTGCGGCCCGATGATTATCTTTGAAAGGATCGGCGTCATGTTCCTCAAGCCACCGATCGACATCGTAGTAGTAGAACTGCTTGGACCACAACATCCCGGCAAGCGCTTGGCGCATAACGCTCGCCTCATCAGCGGTCAACGACGAAGGGATAATCGTCGCATAGAACACATCCGCTTCCCGTTCCCGCATCTGCATTAATCCGTCAAAGCTGGTCCCAAACGGAGCGAATTGACTCTCGTGTTCTAGCATGGGTCTGGGTGTTAAATCACTCAGACGTGCGCGAATGATTTGCGATTGACCCGGTTCCAAAGCTATCCGATAGACGGCGGCTGCCTTCGTTCCAATTTTTTGAGGGTTTATGGCTCCTTCTTGGCAATGCACAATGTAATCGTTGAAGCCGTCCTTGACATAGGGCGTCGGGTTAAGCGCCTGAAAGAGACGGCGGTTATTCGTTTCATTCTCCGTAAAAAGCAGTCCAGCCGCGCCATCGCAGTACAAGAAACGATCGCCTAATTCAGGATGGGAGATGGCGATTACACTGTTGCTAGCCCCGGTCGGTACCTCTTGGAGGATGGGTTTGCGAACGTTTTGTCTTCCAGACCAAGTATTTCGAAACCAAACCGTCGGCAGCACATGCAGCGTGGCCTGCTCCGGTCCGCGATTAAAAACCGTAATTCTAATCAGTATGTTTTCCGGACTTTCCTTGGCGTATTCCACAAACACGTCGAAATAGCGATCATCTTCAAAGACACCAGTGTCCATCAATTCATACTCAAGCTCGTTTCGCATTTTTTGCCGGTTGGTTCTTACCAGGTCGTCGTATGGAAATGCTCGCTGCGGGTATTTGTACAAATACTTCATGTAAGAGTGGGTTGGTGTGCTGTCCAGATAGAAGTAGTATTCCTTCACATCTTCGCCGTGATTACCTTCACTATTCGTCAGGCCAAAGAGGCGCTCTTTGAGGATTGGATCCTGGCCATTCCACAGCGCCAGAGCAAAGCAGAGATACTGTTGGTCATCGGAAATTCCCGCAAGCCCGTCTTCGCCCCAGCGGTAGGCGCGTGACCGCGCTTGGTCGTGAATGAAATAGTTCCAGGCGTTGCCATCGTGACTGTAATCTTCGCGCACCGTGCCCCACTGTCGTTCACTCAGGTATGGCCCCCACTTTTTCCACGGCACGTTTTGAAGTCGGGCCTCTTTCAGACGCTTTGCCTCTGCGGTTTCATCCATAAACGAGCCTCTCTAGACTTTTCTTTTGGGATTGCGTCGCGCACCTTTCGGCTTCATACAACTGAACCCTTCGCTGGCGTTACAGATCCGAGATCACTAATACGCGAGGCACGGAGATGCTTTAGCACTTTCTTCGCTGTAAACCAGAGATGGAACTGTCAATTCTTACAGTGTCGTTCCAGGACAATTCTCATAGATAAGTGAGAATGCGTTTTTGGGCTGCGGCTCTGTGTGGGATCCTGGTTTCTATTGGCGGAAGTCTTTGCGCCAATGTTTGCGACGCCCAGGACCTCGCTCCTCGCGCTTATCTCATCACACCCATTCATTCCAATGCGGTTACGTTGACGTATTCCCTTTTTGACGGGAGCCTTCTGTTTGAAGGAACTGCTCCAATCACAGGCGCCACGGCAAGGGCTCACATCGCGATTTTTAACTACTCCCGCTCACTAGAGTTTTTGGGCCGCACTGCAAACTTCACGGCCTCTCTGCCCTATGGCGTTGGGAACTTCCGGGGCACCGTTGTCGGCGCGGAGACACATGCCTATCGTTCTGGCCTATTGCCCGCCGCGTTCCGGTTCTCCGTGAACCTGATGGGTGGCCCTGCCATGAGCGTTGCCGAGTTCAGAAAATGGCACCAGGGGAGCATCCTCGGTATCAGCTTCAGGCTGGTGCCTCAGACGGGCCAATACGACCCAACCAAACTCATAAATTGGGGTGCCAACCGCTGGGCCTTCAAACCTGAACTTGGCTACTCTCAACGCTGGGGCCATTGGATTCTGGATGCCTACGCGGGAGTTTGGTTCTACACTACGAACCCCGACTTCTTCTCTCACAACCAATTCTCGCCCAGCATTAACACGCAAACGCAAAGCCCAATCGCATCCTTCGAGGGCCATCTTAGCTACGATTTTAAGCCCAGGCTTTGGGTCTCGCTTGATGGCAATTATTGGTCCGGCGGCGTCACCGGCTTAAATGGCGTAGAAAACCCCAGCACTCTTCAAAGGAATTCGCGGCTAGGTGGAACTGCTTCGCTCCCTTTGAGCAGGCATCAGTCGGTCAAATTCAGTTACAGCAATGGGGCTTACATCAGGTATGGAGGGAACTTTCAAAACGTCTCTCTGGCCTGGCAATACTCCTGGATAGGCAGGCCTTAATAGTCCGGCGCACATGATTCTCATGAACTTCCCTCTTCTCGTGTTTGTCTTGTCGTTTGTTGTTTTGCTATTGGCGGCTGCGATCGGTGACGTGCTTCGCAGCCGGGTGCATGCCCTAAACGAGGACGAACGGGATGATTTTACTGTTGTGCTGAATGCGACGCTAACTCTTCTGGCTCTCCTTATTGGTTTCAGTTTCTCCATGGCCATCAGCCGGTACGATCAGCGCAAGAATTACGAGGAGGCAGAAGCCAACGCGATCGGGACAGAGTACTCGCGCGCCGACCTGCTCCCAGCCGGAGACGCAGCCAGGGTTCGTCAGCTGCTCAAGAAATATGTAGATGAACGAATCCTGTTTTACACCACTCGAAACGAGGCCCGGCTTGCGAAGATCAATGCAGATACCGCCGAACTGCAGAATGCATTGTGGGCCGCCATCCGGCCGCCGGCGGAGGCAAATCCTACGTCGCCCGTAGTCGCCCTCGCGGTTTCCGGCATGAATGATGTATTGAACTCGCAAGGATACACCCAAGCAGCGTGGTGGAACCGTATTCCGCTTGCCGCGTGGGGGATGATGGTAGCGATCGCCGTGAGCTGTAACGTGCTGATCGGCTACGGCGCGCACGGAAGAGATTGGCGGACATTCCTGATCGTGCCGATTGTAGTGTCGATCGCCTTCTTTTTGATTTGTGACATTGACAGCCCGCACGGCGGGGCCATTCGCGTGGCACCTCAGAATTTGATAAGTCTTTCGGAGTCTTTGCGGACGCAATAGCACTATTCGTTAGAGGCGCGCTGAAGCGTTGCGCTTCCGACCGTCAGTGGCATGAGCCGTCGTCCATGAATTGATTGTTTGAGGCCATCGCAGCCAGGGAGTGAGCGCAGTTCGGAATTTTTTGATCCAGCGGGTCATCGTCCAACGCATTCTGCGGGCTGGCGTGTTGGCTTGCGAAAGCCAGCAGGCTCGAGAAAAACAAGAATGTCAGGAGGATGGCGAGCCGGCTTCCGGGAAAAAAAGTTCGGAAAACTTTTCTCGCCGGTTTTATTACTTTGCGCCAATGGTCGGGAGTTTTGCATATCCATCGCTCCAGCTAACTCATGAGAGAGACGATGATGGTGCCCCAAGTCGTGAGCAGGATATGCCCGAACGCGACCGTGTACGAATAGCCCAGAGTGGCAACTGGGCTATCAGATTTTTC
>Ga0126373_10000308_pt1 | contig 32133 bp, 44 predicted proteins | sample PanSoiMetPlot_11_FD_92545 | JGI IMG/M metagenome (GOLD analysis project Ga0126373, IMG submission 92545) | Tropical forest soil microbial communities from Panama - MetaG Plot_11 | ecosystem: Environmental > Terrestrial > Soil > Tropical forest > Bulk soil | place: Panama | collected 2016-02-17 | reverse complement strand
TCCGCAACGCCGCTAAGGCACCAGCAACAACGAGTGAGGCGAGATGAGCCCGGCCCAGACGAGCTCCGCGAGCAAAGGCGGTGCGACGGCCAAGCCAAAGGCGGCTCCAAAGGCGGCTAAGGCCAGCGCGACCGCTCAGCTGCCGCCGGAGATCTTCGACGCCAAGGTCAACGTGCCGCTGATACACCAGGTCGTCGTCGCGCAGGAAGCTGCGGCGCGGCAGGGCACGCACTCCACCAAGACCCGGGGTAACGTGCGTGGCGGCGGCAAGAAGCCGTACCGGCAAAAGGGCACCGGCCGGGCCAGGCAAGGCTCAGTCCGGGCTCCGCAGTTCGCGGGCGGTGGCACGGTCTTCGGCCCGCACCCGCGGTCCTACGAGCAGCGCACGCCCAAAAAGATGAAGGCCGCTGCGCTGCGCGGCGCGCTTTCCGACCGAGCTAAGCACGACCGCGTGCACGTTGTGGCCGGCCTGGTTGACGGCGAGACGCCGAAGACCAAGGCTGCCATGTCCGCGTTGTCGGCACTGACCGGTCCGGCCGTGCACGTGCTGGTCGTGATCAGCGCAGACGACCACGTTTCGAGGCTGAGCTTGCGGAACGTACCTGGCGTCCAAGTGCTGGACCAAAGCCAGCTCAACACCAGGGACGTACTGGTCAGCGACCACGTCGTCTTCACCCAGGCGGGGCTGGACAGCTTTGTCGCCCGGGCGATCGGCAAGCAGGAGGACGGACAGCAGTGAACAAGACGGTAAACCCGCGCGACATCCTGCTGCGCCCGGTCATCTCGGAGAAGAGCCTCCGGCTCGCCGATGACGGCAAGTACACCTTCATCGTCGCGCCCGGGACGCACAAAACGCAGATCCGCCAGGCCATTGAGGCCACCTTTAACGTCAAGGTGACCGGCGTGAACACGATCAATCGGCAGGGCAAGCGCCGCCGGACCCGGTTCGGCTGGGGTAAGCGGCCTGACACCAAGCGGGCCATCGTCAGCCTGGCGGCTGGCGACCGGATCGAGCACTTCGGCGGACCGGTCAGCTAGCCGGCTATCACTAGGAGCTTTACGCAGATGGCTATCAGAAAGTACAAGCCGACTACCCCAGGCAGGCGGGGCGCAAGCGGCTCAGACTTCTCCGAGGTCACCAGGAGTGAGCCGGAGAAGTCGCTGGTGCGTCCGCTGCACGGCCACGGCGGCCGCAACGTGCACGGCAAGATCACCACGAGGCACCAGGGCGGCGGGCACAAGCGCGCTTATCGGCTGATCGACTTCCGCCGGGCGGACAAGGATGGCGTGCCAGCCAAGGTCGCGCATATCGAGTACGACCCGAACCGGACCGCACGGATCGCGCTGCTGCACTACGCCGATGGCGAGAAGCGTTACATCATCGCTCCGGTCGGCTTGAAGCAGGGCGACCGGGTCGAGAACGGGCCGAGCGCAGACATCAAGTCGGGCAACTGCCTGCCGCTGCGCAACATCCCGACTGGCACCATGGTGCACGCCATCGAGCTGCGGCCAGGTGGCGGCGCGAAGATCGCCAGATCGGCTGGATCTGGCGTGCAGCTGCTCGCCAGGGAGGGCGGCCGGGCCACGCTCCGGATGCCGTCCGGCGAAATCCGCATGGTGGACGCAGCGTGCCGAGCCACGGTTGGTGAGGTTGGCAACGCTGAGCAAGGCAACATCAAGCTCGGCAAGGCCGGCCGGAGCCGGTGGAAAGGCCGTCGGCCCAGCGTCCGCGGCGTCGCGATGAACCCAGTCGATCACCCGATGGGTGGCGGCGAAGGTAAAACTTCGGGTGGCCGGCACCCGGTGAGTCCGTGGGGTAAGCCTGAGGGCCGCACGCGTCCGGCGCACAAGCCCAGCGACCAGATGATCACCCGTCGGCGCGGCAAGAAGAAGCGGTAGGAGCACTAAGCCATGCCTCGTAGCCTTAAGAAAGGCCCTTTCGTGGATGACCACCTGATTAAGAAGGTGGATCTCCAGAACGACAAGGGCACCAAGAACGTCATCAAGACGTGGTCGCGCCGCTCGATGATCGTCCCGGCGATGCTCGGCCACACGATCGCTGTGCACGATGGCCGCAAGCACGTCCCGGTGTTCATTACCGAGTCGATGGTCGGCCACAAGCTCGGCGAGTTTGCCCCTACCAGGACCTTCCGCAGCCACGTGCGCGACGACCGGCGTAGTCGTCGCTAACCACGGCGCCGCTACGTACCCACAAGAGCATTTACTACCGGCAACAACGAGAAGAGCGAGACTGAGATGGAAGCTAGGGCTAAGGCGCGGTTCGTACGCGTCACGCCGCGCAAGGCCCGCCGCGTGGTGGACCTTATTCGTGGCATGCCTGCGGACCAGGCGCAGGCGACGCTTGCCTTCGCGCCGCAGTCGGCGAGTGACACCATCGGCAAGGTGCTGGCTAGCGCCATTGCCAACGCCGGACAGGTCAGCCACCTCGACGCTGGTTCGCTCGTTGTGAGCCGCGCGTGGGTCGATGAGGGGCCGACGCTCAAGCGCTTCCGGCCGAGGGCCCAGGGCCGCGGTTACCGGATCAACAAGCGCACCAGTCACATCACGGTCATCGTCTCTGACGGCGACAGTTCGAGCAGCAGGGAGAGGACCCGCTAGTGGGCCAGAAAGTGAATCCGCACGGGTTCCGGCTGGGCATCACCACCGACTTCAAGAGCCGGTGGTATGCGAACAAGCTGTACAAGGACTACGTCGCGGAAGATGTCGCTATCCGGCGCTTGCTCCAGCGTGGCATGGAACGAGCCGGAATCTCCAAAGTAGAGATCGAGCGCACCATGGACCGGGTGCGAGTGGACATCCACACCGCCCGGCCGGGGATCGTGATCGGCCGACGCGGCGCCGAGGCCGACCGTATTCGCGGCGACTTGGAGAAGCTGACCGGCAAGCAGGTGCAGCTCAACATCCTTGAGGTCAAGAACCCCGAGGTGGACGCGCAGCTGGTGGCGCAGGGCGTGGCTGAGCAGCTGTCCAGCCGGGTCTCATTCCGCCGCGCAATGCGCAAGGCGATGCAGACCGCGATGAAGAGCGGCGCCAAGGGCATCCGGGTGCAGTGCTCGGGCCGTCTTGGCGGCGCTGAAATGTCGCGCTCGGAGTTCTACCGCGAGGGCCGCGTGCCGCTGCACACGCTGCGAGCCGACATTGACTACGGCTTCTATGAGGCAAGGACCACCTTCGGCCGGATCGGCGTGAAGGTGTGGATCTACCGTGGCGAGGCAGCCGCAACGCGGGCTGAGCGTGAGGCAGCTGCCGCCGCGCTGCGGGCTGGCCAGCGCCCCGGCGGCGGCATGGACAGGGACCGTGACCGGCCGCAGCGCGGGTCGCGCCGGCGGCCTGGCTCGCCCGACGGTACCGACCGTGCGGCGCCAGCTGCCAGTGCCGAGGCCAGCGAATCGCAGGACAGCGCGGCCGAGACCGCCCCGTCAGGCGAGGAGGGTTAGGTCATGCTGATACCGCGGCGGGTTAAGCACCGCAAGCAACATCGTCCGGACCGATCGGGTGCAGCCAAGGGCGGCACCAGGGTGGTGTTCGGCGAATTCGGCATCCAGGCAGTCGAGCATTCCTATGTCACGAACCGGCAGATCGAGGCCGCTCGAATAGCTATGACGCGGCACATCCGTCGTGGCGGCAAGGTGTGGATCACGATCTACCCAGACCGTCCGCTGACCAAGAAGCCGGCCGAGACCCGGATGGGATCGGGCAAGGGCGCCCCCGAATGGTGGGTAGCCAACGTTAAGCCAGGCCGGGTGATGTTCGAGCTGGCCGGAGTGCCAGAGCCGGTCGCCAGGGAAGCACTGCGGCGGGCAATGCACAAGCTACCTATGAAGTGCAAATTCGTTAAGCGTGAAGTTGGGGAGGCGTGATGGCCAAGGGACTGGCAGCCGCCGACCTGCGGACTTCGACCGAGGAAGAGCTAGATCTGAAGCTGACTGAAGCCAAGATCGAGCTGTTCAACCTCCGCTTCCAGGCGGCCACCGGCCAGCTGGAGAGCCACGGGCGGCTGCGGGCCGTTCGCAAGGAGATCGCGCGCATCTACACGGTGAAGCGCGAGCGCGAGCTCGGCATCGTGGTGATGGAAGAGGAGTCAGGCGATGAGTGAAACCAGCACGACCGAGCTGTCGCGTGGCTACCGCAAGGTGCGTGAAGGCTACGTGGTCAGCGACAAGATGGACAAGACCGTCGTCGTCGAAGTCGAGGACCGAGTCAAGCACCCCAAGTACGGCAAGGTCATCCGCCGCACGAAGAAGTACAAGGCACACGATGGCGCGAACGCTTGCGGCGTCGGCGACCGGGTGCTGCTGATGGAGACCCGCCCGTTGTCAGCCACCAAGCGCTGGCGCGTAGCGGAGATCTTGGAGAAGGCCAAGTAGCAAGGGTCAGGGCGGTCCCAAGCGCCGCCCGACCCGCCCAGGACGCCAACCTCGCCCGAGGCAGGCGCGTGAAGAAGCAGGAGTTGACGTGATCCAGCAGGAGTCGCGGCTTAAAGTCGCCGACAACACCGGAGCCAAGGAGATCTTGTGCATCCGCGTGCTCGGTGGCTCGAGCAGGCGATACGCGGGCATCGGCGACATCATTGTCGCCACCGTCAAGGATGCCCTCCCTGGCGCCGGGGTGAAGAAGGGCGACGTCGTCAAGGCCGTTGTCGTGCGCACGCGCAAGGAGCGGCGGCGTGGCGACGGCTCATATATCCGCTTCGACGAGAACGCCGCGGTGCTGATCAGGGACGGCGGGGACCCGCGCGGTACCCGCATCTTCGGCCCTGTCGGCCGGGAGCTTCGGGAGAAGCGGTTCATGCGGATCATCTCGCTCGCACCGGAGGTGCTGTGATGGCCGGCACGAAGAAGAAGGCACCCCGAATGAAGATCAAGAAGGGTGACAAAGTCGTCGTGGTCGCGGGCAAGGACATTGGCCGCGAGGGCACCGTCATCTCCTCGCACCCGGACAAGCAGATGGTGCTTGTTCAAGGCGTGAACATGATCAAGAAGAACACGAAGGTCAACTATCAGGGTCGGCGCGGTGCCAAGGAAGGCGGCATCGTGCACCAGGAGGCCTTGATCCATGTGAGCAACGTCCAGTTGATCGATCCGGACACCAAGGGCCCTACTCGGACCGGATACCGGATCGACGGGGACAAGAAGGTCCGGGTCTCCCGGGCCAGCGGTAAGGACATCTGATGGCAGCCACCAAGACAAAGAACGCGGCAGCCGAGGCTAGCGGCAAGGGCCGGAAGGCCGACAACAGCGCGGGCAACGGCGCGGCGAATGGTGCCGACCGCGTGCCACCACGACTGAAGGAGCGCTACCGCAACGAGATCGCGTCGGCGATGCGAGACGAGTTCGGGTACCCGAATATCATGCAGATTCCGACCGTGACCAAGATCGTCGTCAACATGGGCGTCGGCGAGGCAGCCAGGGACGCCAAGCTGATCGACGGCGCGGTCCGCGACCTGGCCATCATCACCGGCCAGAAGCCCGCGGTTGCCAGGGCGCGCAAGTCCATCGCCCAATTCAAGCTGCGCGAGGGCATGCCAATCGGAGCACACGTCACGCTGCGGGGCGACCGGATGTGGGAGTTCTGCGACCGGCTGCTGTCGATCGCACTGCCGCGAATCCGGGACTTCCGCGGCCTGTCCGACCGGCAGTTTGACGGCCGCGGTAACTACACCTTCGGCCTGACCGAGCAGCTGATGTTCCACGAGATCAACCCCGATCAGGTGGACCGTCAGCGCGGCATGGACGTAACCATCGTCACATCCGCGACCACAGACGCTGAGGGCCGCTCATTGCTGCGGCGACTTGGCTTCCCGTTCAAGGAGAACTGAGTAGTGGCGAAGAAGAGCCTCATCGCCAAGGCCAAGCGCAAGCCGAAGTACGAGGTGCGTGCTTACACCCGGTGCTCACGGTGCGGGCGCCCGCGGGCGGTGTACCGCAGGTTCGGCCTGTGCCGGATCTGCTTCCGGTCGATGGCCCACCGCGGTGAACTGCCCGGCATCACCAAGTCCAGCTGGTAAACGACGTCGCTTCGGCGACAACATCGGGCGCGCAAGTGCCCTGTAAGAAAAGATCAACCTGGGTGACGTAGTCGCCCACCGACCACGCCGAAGGTCCCGGTGTTTAACCGCACTGTGTTGGCCAACACTGGGAAACCGCGGCGAGGAAGGCCATCAGGCCATGACCATGACCGACCCGGTCGCAGACATGCTGACCCGTCTGCGCAATGCGAACTCGGCTTACCACGACTCCGCGACCATGCCGCACTCGAAGATCAAGGTGCACATCGCGGAGATTCTCCAGCAGGAGGGCTACATCGCCAGCTGGCGGGTGGAAGATGCCGAGGTCGGTAAGAACCTGGTTGTCGTTTTGAAGTTCGGACCAACCAGGGAGCGCTCCATCGCGGGGCTCAAGCGCGTCTCCAAGCCCGGCCTGCGGGTCTATGCGCGCAAGGACAACCTGCCGCGCGTGCTGGGTGGCCTAGGCGTCGCGATCATCTCGACGTCCTCCGGCCTCATGACGGATAAGCAGGCGAAGAAGAAGGGCGTGGGCGGGGAAGTCCTCGCCTACGTCTGGTAGGGAGCCTGCTATGTCACGAATCGGACGGATGCCCATCACGATCCCGAGCGGTGTCGACGTGGCCATCAACGGCCGCCAGGTCAGCGTGAAGGGACCGAAGGGTGAACTGAGTGTCGAAGTGACGGCGCCGATTGAGGTCTCGAAGGCCGATGGCGTCATCACGGTGACGCGCCCGAGCGATGAGGGCGAGATCCGGGCGCTGCACGGCTTGTCCCGCTCGCTGATCGCCAACATGGTGACTGGCGTGACCGAGGGATACCGCAAGACCCTGGAGATCGTCGGAGTCGGCTACCGCGTCCAAGCCAGGGGCAAGGACCTTGAGTTCGCACTCGGTTTCAGCCACCCGGTGCCGGTTCCCGCACCCGACGGGATCACCTTCAGGGTTGAGACGCCAACCAGGTTTGTTGTGGAAGGCATCGACAAGCAGCAGGTCGGAGAGGTCGCTGCCAACATCCGCAAGCTGCGCAAGCCTGACCCTTACAAGGGCAAAGGCGTGCGCTACCAGGGTGAGCAGATCCGCCGCAAGGTCGGGAAGGCTGGTAAGTAAGACATGTCTGGCACCAAGACCAGGGCGCACACCCGGATCACCGGGCGGACTGCGCAGCGCATATCTGCGCGGCAGCGCCGTCACCTGCGCGTACGCAAGAAGGTTGAGGGCAGCGCGGTGCGCCCCAGGCTCGTCGTGAGCCGGTCGGCGAAGAATATGTTCGCCCAGCTCATCGACGACACCGCGGGCCGTACGCTCGCGTCTGCATCTACCCTGGAAGGGACGATCCGATCGGCCGCGGGCGACAAGACGGCTAAGGCTAAGCAAGTCGGCGCATTGCTTGCCGAACGTGCAGCCCAGGCTGGCATCACGGCGGTGGTCTTCGATCGCGGCGGCTTCGCATATCACGGCCGGATCGCCGCACTCGCAGACGGCGCCCGGGAAGGCGGGCTGAAGCTGTGACCAGCACCGGACTTCGCACCCAACGACAGAAGAGGAAGATCTGATGGCAGCAACAGCGCGACGCGGCGCCGGTGGCGGCGAGCGGCGCGAGCGCCGCGACGACCGTCGCGGGGCGGGAGCTGAGAAAGGCACTGCATACCTGGAGCGCGTGGTCACCATCAACCGGGTGGCCAAGGTCGTCCAGGGTGGGCGCCGGTTCAGTTTCACCGCCTTGGTCGTAGTCGGTGACGGCAACGGCATGGTCGGCGTGGGCTACGGCAAGGCCAAGGAGGTGCCTGCCGCGATCGCCAAGGGCGTCGAGGCTGCCAAGAAGGCGTTCTTCCGAGTCCCGCGTATCGCCGGCACCATCCCGCATACCGTCCAGGGCGAGCAGTCTGCCGGCGTGGTGCTGCTGAAGCCCGCTAGCCCCGGTACTGGCGTCATCGCTGGCGGTCCGGTCCGTGCAGTCCTGGAGTGCGCGGGCATTCACGACGTCTTGTCCAGGTCGCTTGGCTCGTCCAACCCGATCAATGTCGTGCACGCGACTGTCACTGCCCTCAAGAGCTTGAACCGGCCCGAGGAAATCGCCGCGCGCCGTGGCTTGCCGATCGAGCACGTTGCGCCCGCAGCCATGCTCAGGGCACGTGCAGCCGCGGCCACTGCCGGCACTGGCGCAGCCGGCACGCCCGAGAACAGCTGAGGCGGAGCAAGACGATGGCAGAGCTCAAGGTCACACAGATCAAGTCAAAGATCGGCGGCAAGAAGGATCAGCGCGACTGCCTGCGCTCACTCGGCCTGCACCGGATCGGCGACGTGGTCATCAAGCAAGACCGGCCCGAGATCCGCGGCATGATCAAGGCGGTGCGCCACCTGGTCACCGTGGAGGAGGTTGACTAACGATGGCAGACACCGACACCACCGCCAGAGCGGCAGCACAGCCGGGCGGGCGGGCCGGGCTGAAAATTCACCACCTACGGCCAGCGCCAGGCGCGCACATCGCGCGGACCAGGGTTGGTCGCGGTGAGGCCTCCAAGGGCAAGACGGCAGGCCGCGGCACCAAGGGCAGCAAGGCCCGCACTCAGGTGCCCGAGGGGTTCGAGGGTGGCCAGATGCCGCTGACGCGCCGCCTGCCCAAGCTCAAAGGCTTCTCAAACGCACGGTTTAAGACCACTTATCAGGTGGTGAACCTGGACCGGCTGGCCGCCCTCTACCCGGCAGGCGGCGAGGTTGACCCGGAGGACTTGGTGGCCAAGGGCGCCGTCCGGGCGGGCGAGCTGGTCAAGGTGCTCGGGCAGGGAGAGATTTCGGTCGCGCTGCAAGTTAGCGCGCACAGGTTTTCCGCCTCAGCCCGGGACAAGATCACTGCCGCAGGCGGAACTGTTACACAACTGTGAGATGACTGCCGCCGCAACTCAGATCCGGGTCAGCTTAAATTCCGCTGGCCCGGTCTGTCGTGCTGGCGGCTGCCTGCTCGCGGGGTGGCCGGCCAACTCAGCTGGGCACGTTAGACTTCGGCGAGCCTGGTCGCGCCTGCGACTAGCTGTGCCGTCCTGCGACAGGATCGGCCAATGATGTTGAGCTATGGAGTAGGGGACGGCGCATGCTGACCGCATTTATCCAGGCGTTTAGAACGCCTGATCTGCGCAAGAAGCTGCTCTTCATGGTCTTCATCATCGCCGTGTTCCGGCTGGGCCAGCAGCTGCCCACCCCCGGGGTTTCGGAGAAGGCGGTCCAGGCCTGCCTTAACACGAGCGCTTCTAAGACGAGCCTGTTCCAGCTGGTGAACTTGTTCAGCGGCGGCTCGCTGACAAAACTGACGGTTTTCGCCCTCGGCATCATGCCCTACATCACCGCCAGCATCATCTTGCAGCTGCTCGCGGTCGTGATCCCGCGGCTTGAGACGCTGCGCAAAGAGGGTCAGACCGGTCAGGCCAAGATCACTCAGTACACCAGGTACCTGACCGTCGGCTTGGCGATCCTGCAGTCGACCGGCATCATTGCCCTGGCCCGTTCCGGCAACCTGATTCAGGGCTGCACCAACCTGATTCCTAACCCCTCGGTCTTCACCATCACCACGATGGTGATCACCATGACCGCCGGCACCGCCGTGATCATGTGGCTGGGCGAGCTCATCACCGACCGTGGTGTCGGCAACGGAATGTCGGTGATGATCTTCACGCAGATCATCGCTGTGATCCCGAGCCAGCTACAGCTGATCTACGAGGACAAGAACGCGTTCGTGTTCTTCCTGGTACTGCTGATGGGCGTCGCAGTGATCGCGTTCGTAGCATTGATGGAGCAGGCGCAGCGGCGGATCCCAATCCAGTACGCCAAGCGGATGGTCGGCCGCCGAATGTATGGCGGCACCTCGACCTATATTCCGCTCAAAGTCAACCAGGCAGGCGTTATCCCGGTCATCTTCGCCTCGTCGATGTTGTACATCCCGCAGCTTGCCGCGCAGTTGTTCGGGCACAACGCGACGTCCGGGTGGTCATTCTGGGTACAGCAGAACCTTGTGATCAGCGACAAGCCTGCCTACGCGATCGCATTTTTCGTGCTGATCGTGTTCTTCACTTACTTCTATGTCTCGATCACCTTCAATCCCGAAGAGGTGGCCGACGGCATGAAGAAGGGCGGCGGGTTCATCCCGGGCATCAGGCCCGGCGGCCCGACGGCCGGGTATCTCAGCTATGTGCTGAGCCGGCTGACGGCGGCTGGGTCGCTGTACCTCGGCATCATCGCGCTGATCCCGGTTGTCGCGATCGGCTTGCTTGATGCCACGGCCCAGTTCCCGCTTGGCGGCACCAGCATCCTGATCATGGTGGGTGTGGGCCTGGACACCGTTAAGCAAATCGAGAGCCAACTCCAGCAACGCAACTACGAGGGCTTCCTGCGGTAGTGCGACTCGTCCTCGTCGGGCCCCCCGGTGCGGGCAAGGGGACACAGGCCCAGTTCATCGCCTCTCACCTGTCGATTCCGAAGATCTCGACAGGTGACATCTTCCGGCACAACGTCAGCACGGGCACCGAGCTAGGCCAGCAGGCCAAGGCATACATGGACCGAGGCGACCTGGTGCCGGATGAGGTGACCATAGCGATGGTCGAAACCAGGCTGCAGGAGGACGACGCTCAGGCCGGCTTCCTGCTCGACGGCTTCCCGCGTAACGTGCCGCAGGCCGAGACGCTGCGCAAACTGCTAACCGACTGGGATACCAGGCTAGACGTCGTCTTGGAGTTGGTAGTAGACGACGACGAGGTGGTCAGGCGGCTATCCGGGCGGCGGACATGCCGCGTGTGTGGTCGAATCTGGCACGTTCTGTTTGAGCCCCCGGCGCGGGCGGGCCAGTGCGATGACTGCGGCGGGGACCTGTTCCAGCGCGATGATGATCGCGAACAGACCATCAGGCATCGTCTTGACGTCTATGCGCAGCAGACTCAGCCGCTGATCGCCTTCTACGCTGACGACGGCATCTTGCTCGGAATCGATGCCACCGGGCCGGTCGAAGAAGTGACCGCGCGGGCGATGGCGGCACTGCGGCGATTCATGCTGTGACCGTTCGCTGGCCCAGCGCGGTAGCGTGAAATCATCGCAGGGGAGGCGGTATGCGGCTAAGGCGGGACGAGCCCATCCAGATAAAGACCAGCGCCGAGCTTGCCGTGATGCGGGAGGCCGGCCTGGTGACGGCGGCCGCTCTGCGCGCGGCAGTGAGTGCCGTGCGACCGGGCATCAGCACAGCTGAGCTGGACGCGATCGCCGAGCGAGAGATCCGCACGGCCGGGGCGGTGCCGTCCTTTAAGGGCTACCACGACTACCCGGCGACCATTTGTGCCTCGGTCAACGATCAGATCGTGCATGGAATCCCGAGCCAGGAGCAGGTGCTCCGGGAAGGTGATGTCGTCTCGATCGACTGCGGCGCGATAGTCGATGGCTGGCATGGTGATTCGGCGGTAACCGTTCGGGTCGGCGAGCATCCCGACGCCGATGATGACGACGACGAGGTCGCAGGTTTGCTGCTCGCCTGTGAGCGGGCACTCTGGCATGGGCTGGCGGAGGCCAGGCCGGGACGGCGGCTCACCGACATCTCGCATGCCATCGAGAAGGCAGCTCGTGCCGTCGGCCCATATGGGATCATCCGCGAATACACCGGCCACGGGATAGGGACGCAGATGCACATGGATCCGCCAGTGCCCAACTACGGCCGCGCTGGCCGTGGCCCTGTCCTGCAAGAAGGCATGGCGCTCGCGATCGAGCCGATGCTGGTGCTCGGCCGGCCTCAGACCAGGTTGCTGGACGACGGCTGGACGGTGGTTGCCGCGGATGGCAGTCTTGCCGCCCACTTCGAGCACACGGTTGCGATCACGGCCGATGGCCCCTGGGTGCTGACCGCAGAGGACGGCGGAACGGCGGGCTTCGGCGCGGTGAAGATCGGCCGGAAGCTGTCGTCTGCGAGCGCTGGGACCGCCGGTGCTTCAAGCAACGCCGGCGGGGACGGAGGGTCGCATCGTGGCGTATGACCCTAATATCAGGGCATCTGATGCAGACCGGGACAAGGCGGCGACCCTACTGAGGGAGCACCATGCTGCCGGGCGCCTCACTCCTGAGGAGTTCAGCGAGCGGCTAGACAAGGTATTCGCTGCCAAGACCGTCGGGGACATCGATAGTCAGCTGCGTGACCTGCCCAGCATCGACATGTACCGGTTGCCAGATGCTGCGCTGACCCGGCACCCGCGGCAGGTCAGCTCGAGGCGTCGGCATACAGAGGCCTGGCGGGCGGCGTGGGGCGGCTGGCTCTGCGTCACCCTCGTATGTATCGTCATCTGGGCGCTCAGCGGTCTTGGATATCCGTGGTGGCTCTGGGTCGCCGGACCGTGGGGCGCGATCATGGTTGGCCGCTGGGTGACAGGCTCCCACCCGCAGGGTGGCCAGCCGTCAGTGCACGGATCCGACGGTCAGGAGCAGGGCCAGCTCCCCCGCGGGGACGAGGACCTGCCCGGCCGGGCCGGGCATTAGCGTCGCCGGAATATTGCCAGCCCGCCGAAGGTTATACGCCGTGTTCAATTCGGATGACCGGCTGGGTTCGCATCTCAAGCGGGCGTGAAGTAGAATTTCCCACGGTCCATGAGTTGTTGTCTGCGTGGCCTGATACCGCGTGGGATTGCAGCCAGTCAGCCGGACCGCCCGGGTCGGGGCCGAGTGCGAGAGCACTGGCCACCCGGACACTGATCAGCCTAACCACAAGCACTAGCTTGCAGGCACGACCTCAAGCTGGATGAAACAAGCAGCGAAGCGCGGAGGGCATGGCCAAGAAAGACGGCGCCATCGAGATCGAGGGAACGGTTGTAGAGTCGCTCCCCAATGCGTTCTTCAGGGTGGAGCTGGACAACGGGCACAAAGTCCTGGCCCACATCAGCGGCAAGATGCGGATGCACTACATCCGGATTCTGCCCGATGACCGGGTCGTCGTGGAGCTCAGCCCCTACGACCTGAGTCGTGGGCGGATTGTCTACCGGTACAAGTAAAACGAGCAAGGCGCAGCCGGTTACCCGGCTCGCCAGGGAGAGACCAGGCAATGAAGGTCAAGCCGAGCGTTAAGAAGATCTGCAGCAAGTGCAGGATCATCCGCAGGCATGGCCGGGTCATGGTCATCTGCTCTGATCCGCGGCACAAGCAGCGTCAGGGCTGAGGAACTGGCCCGACCGCAGACAACCGAACAACTGAACCAAGCACGTACCGCACTCCGCTGCCGGCCGAGGCTGGCAGCGGAACACCCCCGGAGGAGGCCGGGGCCGCGTCCGGGCAGGGACGCGGAGCGGCACGCAGGACCTCCGCTCATGGATAAGGAGAACTGCCCAGATGGCACGCCTCGTCGGCGTTGACCTGCCGCGTGACAAGCGGCTCGAGGTCGCGCTTACCTACATATACGGCATGGGCCGTACCCGGGCGTTCGAGACGCTGGCAGCCACCGGCGTTAGTGGTGACACCAGGGTCCACCAGCTCACTGATGAAGACGTCATCCGGCTGCGCGACTGGATCGAGGCGAACTACAAGGTTGAAGGTGACCTGCGCCGCGAAGTCCAGGCCGACATCCGGCGCAAGATCGAGATCGGCTGCTACCAGGGCATCCGGCACCGTCGCGGACTGCCAGTGCACGGTCAGCGCACGCAGACCAACGCACGCACCCGCAAGGGCAAGAAGAAGACAGTCGCCGGGAAGAAGAAGACCGGCAAGAAGTAGTCCGCTGCGACGGGCTAGGGCCGCAGCGCTGACTCGGCCCCGCAGCTGGTCCGACCACCTCCGCACCATCTAGGAGCAGAATGCCTCCCAAGAGCCGCACCGGCGTCAAGAAGGTACGCCGGAAGGAACGCAAGAACATCGCGCATGGCCACGCGCACATCAAGAGCACCTTCAACAACACCATCGTCTCGATCACCGATCCCGGTGGCAGCGTGATCTCCTGGGCATCGTCCGGCCAGGTCGGCTTCAAGGGATCACGCAAGTCGACTCCGTTCGCCGCCCAGATGGCCGCCGAGGCCGCAGCGCGCCGCGCGATGGAGCACGGCATGCGCAAGGTGGATGTGTTCGTGAAGGGCCCCGGCTCTGGCCGGGAGACGGCCATCAGGTCGCTGCAGGCTACTGGCCTCGAGGTCGGATCGATTCAGGACGTGACCCCGGTTCCGCACAACGGCTGCCGCCCGCCTAAGCGGCGCCGGGTCTGAGGAGTAAGCAACATATGGCTCGATACACCGGTGCGGATTGCAAGCGCTGCCGCCGCGAGAAGACCAAGCTGTTCCTGAAGGGCGCCAAGTGCGACGGGCCCAAGTGCCCGATCGAGATCCGGCCATACCCGCCGGGTGAGCACGGGCGCAATCGGCCCAAGGAGAGCGAGTACCTGCTTCAGGTTCGGGAGAAGCAAAAGGCGCGCCGCATCTACGGAGTGCTGGAGAAGCAATTCGGCAACTACTACGAAGAGGCTGCACGCAAGCGCGGCAAGACCGGCGAGGTACTGCTCCAGATCCTCGAGACACGCCTGGACAACATCATCTACCGGGCTGGCTTCGCCAAGAGCCGGGACATGGCGCGCCAAGTCGTGAGCCACGGGCACATCCTGGTCAACGGCAAGAAGGTGGACATCCCCTCTTACCGGGTCAGTGAGAACGACATCGTCGAGGTCGCGCCCAAGTCCAGGGACCTGACCCCGTTTGTCGTAGCCAAGGCCGAGGCAGGCGAGCGCACTCCGCCAGCGTGGATCGAGGTCATTCCGGACAAGATGCGGATCCTCGTGCACACCCTGCCGGTGCGTGCGCAGATCGACACTCTCGTCCAAGAGCAGCTCATCGTCGAGTACTACTCGAAGTAATAAGCCAGCCTGATGGCCAGCAGCAGCTGGAGCGTCAGGACTGCGAAGAAGGGCCGCCGGCGGCCATCTGCCGGCGTGAAGCGCGACTGTCATATAGCGGGCAGCGCGGAAAGGAAGAGTCATGCTCATCGCTCAGCGCCCCGGTCTTGCCGAGGAACAAGTAAACGAGTTCAGGTCCAGGTTCGTCATCGAGCCGCTGGAGCCGGGGTTCGGGTACACAATCGGCAACTCGCTGCGCCGCACGCTGCTGTCGTCGATCCCCGGTGCCGCAGTAACGAGTATCCGGATCGAGGGTGTGCTGCACGAGTTCTCTACCGTGCCTGGCGTCACCGAGGACGTAACCGACATCATCTTGAACCTCAAAGAGCTCGTCGTCTCCTCCGAGCTCGACGAGCCGATGCACATGTACCTGCGCAAGCAGGGACCCGGACCGGTCACTGCGGCAGACATCGCGCCGCCGACAGGCCTGGAAGTACATAACCCTGAGCTGCACATCGCCACCCTGAACGGCAAGGGCAAGCTGGAGATGGAGCTGACTGTCGAGCGCGGTCGCGGCTATGTCTCCGCCGCCCAGAACAAGCAGCCTGGGCAGGAGATCGGCCGGATTCCGATCGACTCGATTTACTCACCAGTGCTTCGGGTGACCTACAAGGTCGAGGCGACACGAGTCGAGCAGCGGACCGACTTCGACAAGCTCATCCTCGACGTCGAGACGAAGCCGTGCCTGCGGCCGCGAGACGCGGTTGCAAGCGCCGGCAAGACGCTCGTCGAGCTGTTCGGCCTGGCCAGGGAACTGAACCTGGATGCCGAGGGCATCGACATCGGCCCATCGCCGACGGACGCTGCGCTCGCGGCGGACCTTGCGCTGCTGATCGAGGAGCTGAACCTCACGGTTCGTTCTTACAACTGCCTCAAGCGCGAGGGCATTCACACTGTGGGCGAGCTTGTGGCCCGCAGTGAGCAAGATCTGCTGGACATCCGCAACTTCGGCGCCAAGTCGATTGAGGAAGTCAAGCAGAAGCTCACTGACATGGGCCTGGCGCTCAAGGACTCGCCGCCTGGGTTCGACCCGGGTACTGCGGCCGACAGCTACGGTGCCGATGACGAGGACGACTACGTGGAGACCGAACAGTACTGACAGGTATTGCCTGTCAGTACTGGGACGCATATCAGTACTGAACCGAGGAGAACTGTTCGATGCCCACGCCCACCAAGGGCCACCGACTCGGCGGCAGCCCGGCCCATCAGCGGCACATGCTGGCCAACCTGGCCACTGCCCTGTTCGAGCACGGCAAGATCACCACTACCGAGGCGAGGGCCCGTAGGCTGCGGCCGCTTGCCGAGCGGCTGATCACCTTCGCCAAGCGAGGTGACCTGCACGCCCGGCGCCAGGTGCTCACCGTGGTCACCGACAAGCGTGTGGTGCACACGCTGTTCGCCGATATCGGCCCGAGCTTCGCCAGCCGTGACGGCGGCTACACGCGCATCACCAAGGTCGGCCCGCGCAAGGGCGACAATGCCGCGCTGGCAGTGATCGAGTTGATCCGCGAAGAGGCTGAGCCCAAGACCCGCCGCCGCCGCGCTCGGCGGGCACCGGCTGCTGCTGCGGCGGGCGGCAGGTCTGGCCGCGCCTCGGCCGCTGTCGCCGACGAGGCGCCAGCTGCAGAGGTCGCGGAGGCCCAGGCTGAGGAAGCAGCCGAGGAAGCCGGTACCGACGAGGTTGAGGCGGGCGACGAGGTCGAGGAGACCGAAGACGCCGCTGCCGAGGACGCCGCTGCCGAGGACGCGGAGCCACAAGCCGCCAAGGCTGACGCCGCTGAACCGGACGAGAAGGCGGACAACGAATAGTCAGGCAGTCCAGAGCGAGCCCGGCCGGGTAGAACCGGCCGGGCTCGCCTCGCTTCGCCTTCGGCTCGACATTAGCTATGACGGCTCGGCGTTCCACGGCTGGGCCAGGCAACCCGGCCTGAACACAGTCCAGCAGGTGCTCGAGGAAGCCCTGTGGCGAATCCTGTCGCTAGCAGAGCCGCCTGCGCTGACCGTGGCTGGCCGTACTGACGCTGGCGTGCACGCACGCGGTCAGGTCGCTCACGTTGACGTATCTGCGGACGCCTGGTTCGCAGGTGCGGACGCGGCTGCGCGCCGGCTTGCCCGGATCTTGCCCGCCGAGGTCAGAGTTCGTGCCGTCGGGCCAGCACCAGCCGGGTTCGACGCCCGGTTCTCCGCCATCTGGCGGCGCTACTCCTACCGGGTGTGCGACGAACCGGCGCATGCGGACCCGCTACGGCGCCATGACACGCTGTGGTACGGCCGCGTAGTCGACGTGGACGCCATGAACCAGGCGGCGACGGCGTGCCTGGGTCAGCACGACTTCGCGGCGTTCTGCCGCCGCCGCGAAGGCGCAACCACCATTCGCGAGCTGCTCAGACTGGACTGGGCCAGGACTGAGCCTGGCATCGCTGTCGCTACTGTGATCGCCGACGCCTTCTGCCACAACATGGTCCGCGCCCTGGCAGGTGGCCTGCTGTCGGTCGGTGACGGCAGCCGTCCGCCAGACTGGCTTGGCCAGGTACTAGCGGCGGGTCAGCGCGACCCGGCGGTCAGGGTTGCCCCGCCACACGCTCTCTGTCTCGAAGAGGTTGGGTATCCAGAACCCGGACAGCTCGCAGCACGTTCGAGCATGACGCGGCGGCTGAGAAGTTAAGGCGAACCGGTCAACATCCGTGTGCTGAGACTCACGTTGGCCGTCTTCTGGAGAAGCTCGGTCATGAAGCGCTCGAGAGCACGGCGCTGGGCGGGCGTCTTTGGCTTGCGCAAGTTGGTATTCTCCGCCCAGATCAAGATCAGGTAGTGACCTTTGGCGGCGGCTTCCTCGATGCCTGTGCCGCCTCCGATCTTCCTGGTGGGGCCGGTCTTGCTCTTAAGCTGCGAGACAAAGTTGCTGGGCCCGGCGGCCCGAGCAGTGCTTTTGGCGGCGCTCGCGCTGCGCAGGTTAAGTACTCCGATCGTGCCCATCAGATTTCGTGACTGCGACAGGTAGGTGGCCCGGACTGCCTGGTTGCAGCCTGCTGAGCTGACGGCGGACAGCAGCTTCGACCCGACTACCGCGGATGTGCACTTAGGACCGGAATGACTGACGGTACGCACGATGGTGGCGCTGCCCGCCGTGAACCGGGCGGGGAAGAGTTGCGCGACGGTGAGTGGCGCCGGATCACCTGATCGCGACGCGATGTGCCCGTACCGGCCGAGCGACGGGCTCGGGCTGGCTGATGGCTTCGGTGTGGGCTGCGTTACCGGCGGCGGCGTCGCTGCCTTTGGCTTGGCGGGATTGTGCAGAACGGCGTAGGCAAGGGCGCCGGCTGCCGCGAGTACAAGTAGCAAGGCTGCGGCTATCGCAAACTTCACGCTGGCCGGGCGCTTACGCAAAGATCGCGGCGCGGAAATTGGTGCGGTGGCCATGGACCGAGCGCTGCGCGCAGCCGAGCGTGCCGGAATTGGAGCAGCGGCCGGGCCGCTTGCTGGCCGACCCAGGCTTGACGCCGTCGCTGGCGACCGGCCCGAATGGCGGCCGGAAGCGCTGGCTGGCCTCCCCGGCCTGGCCGGAGTCACAGCTTTGCCCGGACTTACAGCCTTGCCCGGGATTACTGTGCTGGCCGGCCCGACCGCTCTGCCTGGCGCAGCTCTGTCTGGAGCGGCAGTTCTGTCTGGAGCGGCAGTGCTCCCTCCGGTCACCGGCTGGCGACTCAGTGGCTGGTGCCCCGGTGGCTGGCGGTTCTGGCCGCCTGGTTTGCGTCTGACGACCGGCTCTTTTGGTGGCCCCACGGGGGAGGGTGGCCTGGCTGGGGCGCTCCACGTTCCGGTATTCCGGCCCTCAGCTACGGCCCGCCAGGTCTGGGTTGACGTGACGTCGGCGGCTGGGTCGCTGACCGCGAGCGTCGAGTAACCGGGATCTGTGTCAGCGTCGCGGCCGTAATAGTCGGCCGGGCCGCCGTTTTCTGACTGCCACGCTGGCCCGCCACTCGCCGGACCCGGGGCTGGGAAGCCATTCGCCGAGCGATCCGGGCCTGTGCCGACTGCCCGCCCATGACCGCGATTCCACGCCGCGAACTGACCTGGGGGATACATCGGCGGCGGCTGGCCGGGCGTCGGCGGGTAACCCCGAACAGGGCCCTTGCCAGCAACGCCGCCGGCCATCGAGTCATACCAGTCGGGGGCCGGCTGGCCCGGCGAGCTGTCTGGTCCTGGGCTCCGCGCGCGACGCCTGCCCTCATACCCGGGAACGAAGACCGATTCGCCGTTGTGCTGGTTGGGGGGAGCATCGTCCGAGCTGGCCAACTGGCGGTGCCGGCGAGAATCTTGCTGGTCGTCGGCCCTGAATCGCATGTCGCGAGCGTATCGCTCCTTGGCGGTAACTTAGGCGCGTCGTGCTTATTGTCCCTGTCTGCGTTAGCAGGTCGGTTTGGTGCTTAAGTCGCAAATATGGAGAACCTTCAGGGAGTGGTTAGCAGGATTCCTGTCGCTGGCACGACACTATTGTTCCGAGCGTTGACCGCTGCTCCAATGCGCGAGGGCCTGAGCTCGGCATCGGCAAGCTGCCAGGGGTCGACTCGCTTTGACCGGCACTGGCAAGGGCCGGTATCCTTCTTGGGCGTCCATGCGTACTGGCATGCCCGCTAAGCCCTACGTGGGCCGGTGAGCTGCGGCCGGTACATGCGGATTCTCGCGCCTAGGCAGGACATGTCCCCGGCGCGGGCAAGGATTCAGGACTCACACGCGAAGGCTCTTGACTGTGCGCACATTCAGCCCTAAGGCCGCTGACATCCAGCGCCAATGGCACGTCATCGACGCATCTGACGTCGTCCTTGGCCGGCTGGCCAGCCAGACGGCGCGGTTGCTGCGCGGCAAGCACAAGCCGATCTACGCACCGCATATCGACACTGGTGACTTCGTCATCATCGTCAATGCATCGAAGGTTGCGCTGAGCGGCAACAAGCTCCAGGACAAGATGGCCTACCGGCACACCGGCTACCCCGGCGGTCTGCGGTCGGTCTCTTACGGGGAGCTGATGGCCAAGAATCCGGAGCGGGCGGTCGAGAAGGCCGTCAAGGGCATGCTCCCCAAGAATGCGCTAGGCAGGCAAATGCTGCGCAAGCTCAAGGTCTATTCCGGGCCCGAGCACCCGCACAAGGCTCAGCAGCCTGTGCCTTTCGAGATCACGCAGGTCGAACAGCAGCCCAGTGCTGCTAAGTAGCGTCTGCTAAGAGCAAGAGTCGCTGAACCCTAGCCAAGCCACCAAGATTCAAGCGGGAAGTACGAGGAAGACACGTGGCCGAGTCCACAGAGACCCTGGATAACGCACCGGAGGCCGACGCGGCCACCGAGGAGACCTTGTCGGAGTACACGACCCAGACCAGCGATGCGCCGGCCAAGCCAGCGGCGCGCAAGCCGGTGGTGACCGGTAAAGCGATGGGCACCGGCCGTCGCAAGGAAGCTATCGCGCGGGTCCGCATTCAGCCGGGTAGCGGAGAGTGGAAGATCAACGACCGGTCGCTTCAGGAGTACTTCCCCAACAAGGTCCACCAGCAGCTGATCAGCGAGCCGTTCGTAACCCTGGGCGCCGAGGATCAGTTCGACGTCATCGCCAGGATTGACGGCGGCGGCGTCAGCGGGCAGGCCGGAGCGCTGCGCCTTGGCATCGCCAGAGCGCTGACCCTGGTCGACCCTGAGAGTCGCCCCACACTCAAGCGAGCAGGTTTCCTGACCCGGGATGCGCGCGTTACCGAGCGCAAGAAGGCAGGCCTGAAGAAGGCCCGCAAGGCTCCGCAGTACTCAAAGCGCTAACGCGCTCGCCACAGGGCAACGAGGGTCTCGGCGGGCTATGGGCCAGCTTTTTGGCACGGACGGCGTTAGAGGTGTCGCGGGCCGCGATCTGACGGCCGGACTCGCAATGGGCTTGGCCGCGGCAGCGGCCGAAGTCTTGTCTGGCACCGGTGCGTTTACCAGCGCGAGTGCTGCGCACCGGCGCCCCTTCGCCGTGGTCGGCCGTGATCCCAGGGCATCGGGTGAATTCCTGGAGGCCGCGGTCGTCGCAGGGTTGGCCGCAAGCGGCGTTGATGTAATCAGGCTTGGCGTGATGCCGACCCCAGCGGTGGCCTACCTCACGACGGCCATGGAGGCCGAGTTCGGCGTGATGCTGTCGGCCAGCCACAATCCCGCACCAGACAACGGGATTAAGTTCTTCGCGCGCGGCGGGGTTAAGCTGCCGGACGCGGCCGAGGACGAAATCGAGCGAGTGCTCGCGGCGCAGCGCGACTCGGGCTGGCATGGTCCCGTTGACGTGCCTGAGGCTGGATTCGGCCGGGTTTCCGACGCGACTGATCAAGGCGAACGCTATATAGCCCACTTGCTGCAGACCCTGCCCGACAACCAGCCCGGACAGCCCCTTGCCGGCCTTCGAGTAGTGGTCGACTGTGCGCACGGCGCCGCAGCGCATTACGCGCCTGCACTGCTGCGCCAGGCCGGTGCTGAGGTCATCGCCATCGGCACCGAGCCGGACGGCCTGAACATCAACGACGGCGTCGGCTCGACGAGCCTCGGCACGCTGACTGCCGCTGTCGTGGAGTTCGGCGCTGATGCTGGCATAGCCCATGACGGCGACGCCGACCGGTGTCTTGCCATCGATTCGACCGGGAAGGTGATCGACGGCGACCAGATTCTGGCCATTCTCGCAATCGCGCTGAAGGCGGAGGGCAAGCTGGCCGGGGACACAGTCGTCGCGACCGTGATGGCCAATCTGGGCTTTCGGCATGCCATGCGGGAAGCCGGCATCGACGTTGTCGAGACCCCGGTTGGCGATAGGTACTTGATCGCCGCGATGCTCGACGGAAAGTTTGTGCTCGGCGGCGAGCAGTCTGGCCACATCATCATGCTGGATCATGCGACGACCGGCGATGGCTTGCTGACGGCGCTGCACGTGCTTGCCGAGGCAGTCAGGCAGGACCGGCCGCTGGCGGACCTGGCCGCCGTCATGACCCGCTATCCGCAGGTGCTGATCACGGTTCCTGGCGTGGACAAGGTGCGGGTGACCGCGTCGCCGGCACTAAGCGATGCGGTAGCCGCCGCGGAGGCCGAACTCGGTGACTCTGGCCGAGTGCTCGTCCGGCCAAGCGGTACCGAGCCGGCGGTCCGAGTGATGGTCGAGGCGGCCGACTCCAGCCAGGCCGAGCGACTCGCCGGGCGGCTCGCCGACGCGATCAGGGGGCTGAACTAAGCGCCTTCGCGACCTGGGCGTAAGCCCGACGCGATCAGGGGGCTGAACTAACGGCCTTCGCGACCTGGGCGTAAGCCCGACGCGATCAGGGGGCTGAACTAACGGCCTTCGCGACCTGGGGCGCAAGCCCGCCGCGATGCTCGCGCGGGGAGTGAGGCCGCCTGCCTCCAGCTTCGCCATGGCAGGCTTGTCGCATGATCGTGGGCATTGGCGTAGACATCGCCGAGGTGGCCAGGCTCGAGCAAGCACTGGCGCGCAGCCCCGCACTGGCTACCCGCCTGTTCGCCGAAAGCGAACGCGAGCGGCCAGTTCGCTCGCTAGCAGGCATCTTCGCCGCCAAAGAGGCGCTAGCGAAGGCACTCGGCGGTCCGCGCGGACTGCTCTGGACGGACGCGGTCATCTGCTACGACGAGCTGGGGCGGCCGGAGATTCAGGCCCATGGCACCGTCGCCGCGGCGGCGACAGCCCGCGGAGTGACGACATGGCATGTGTCGATCAGTCACGACAGCGGACTGGCCGTGGCGATGGTTGTGGCCGAGGGCTAACGGCCAGGCGAAGGCTGAACGGCCAGGCGAAGGCTGAACGGCCAGGCGAAGGCGGGAGGGCAATGAGGAACGCACACACGGTAGCTGCCGTGCGCAAAGCCGAGCACGCGCTCATGGATCAGCTACCTGACGGTGCGCTGATGCAGCGCGCGGCGGCCGGGTTGGCCGCGGTCTGCACTGGGCTGCTCGACTTCGTGTATGGCGCGCATGTTGTTGTGCTCGCGGGCGGCGGCGACAACGGCGGCGACGCACTTTACGCTGGCGCGCGGCTGGCCGGCCGAGGCGCTCATGTGACTGCCATCGCCGCGAGCAACCAGCTTCATGATGCTGGCGCTGCGGACCTCATTGCGCGCGGCGGATCAGTGGTACCCGCTACCGATGACGCCGATGCAGCGATTGGATCGACAGCTCTGGCGGCGATCAATTCGGCCGACCTCATCATCGACGGGCTGACAGGCATCGGCGGGCATGGCGGACTGCGCGAGCCAGCGGCGACGCTTGCCAGCGACGCCGAGTGGGCCAGGCAAGGCGGCGCGCTAGTGGTCGCAGTCGACCTGCCCAGCGGAATCGACGCCAACACCGGCGAAGTGCACGGAGCTGCGGTCCAGGCAGATGTGACTGTGACATTCGGTACGCACAAGCCTGGCCTGCTCGTCGATCCCGGGGCCAGTTGCGCGGGCACCGTCGAACTGATCGATATTGGCCTTGCCCCGTTCCTGCCTGAGCCGGATCTCGTCGCAATGCAAGCGGCAGATATAGCCGCGATATTGCCGTTGCCGACGGCCGAATCTGACAAGTACCGGCGCGGTGTGCTCGGCATCCTGGCCGGGAGCGACCAATACACCGGCGCCGCAGTCTTGTCGACCGGCGGTGCGATCCATGGCGGTGCGGGCATGGTTCGCCTGGTGTCGGCCGCTGCCGCAGTCGATGTCGTGCGCCAGCACTGGCCGGAGGCCGTGCTGACGACAGTCGATCCGTCCCGGCCAGAACGCGCGATCGAGGCGGCCGGCCGCGTACAAGCGTGGACGGCTGGTCCTGGTCTCGGGACCGATGCTGAAGCGCGCATGCTGCTTGGCGCGGTCTTGGCCACAAGCCTGCCGGCCCTCGTCGACGCCGACGGAATCACTGTCCTGGCCGCGCATCCCGAACTGCTGCCGCGTACGGCGGCAACACTTATTACCCCGCATGCGGGCGAGCTCGCGCGGCTGCTCGGCGCCGACCGCGCCGACATTGAAGCGCGCCGACTTCATTACGCGCGCGCAGCCGCGACCCAGCTTGGAGTCACCGTGCTGCTCAAGGGCTCCACGACGGTCATCGCGGAGCCGGATGCGAGCCGGCCGCTGCTGGTCAACGCGACCGGCACAAGCTGGCTCGCGACCGCGGGTTCGGGTGACGTGCTCTCGGGCCTGGCGGGCTCATTGCTGGCGCAAGGTATTACACCTGCCCAGGCTGCCGCCGCGGGTGCGTACCTGCACGGCCTGGCTGGCCGGCTTGCCGCTCGCGATGCCCCCATCGGCGCCAGCGACCTTCTGGCCGCGATCCCCGCAGCGATCCGCGCAGTGACGGAGTAGCTGCTGGCAGAAGGACCCCGTTCCCGTTTATTGCGGATCTTCTGCCCTACCGCCGAGGTAACGGCTGAGGAATTTGTCTGCGGCCGCGAAGAAGGTAAGCCTGTTTTCCGGCTTGGCGAAGCCGTGGCCCTCGTCGGGGAAAAGCATGTAGTCGTGGTCGATGCCGGCGTTCTTCAGAGCCGCCACGATCTGCTCTGACTCGGCCTGCTTCACCCGCGGGTCGTTCGCTCCTTGGGCGATCAGCAGCGGAATCTGGATCTGGTCAGCCCGCGATAGCGGGGAGCGGGACCAGAGGAAGTCGGCGTCCTTCTTGGGGTCGCCGACCCGCCGGTGGAACTGCGCGATGATCGGCGCCCAGTAGGGCGGGACGGTCTCGATCAACGTGATCAGGTTGGACGGGCCAACGATATCCACAGCACAGCAATACAGATCCGGAGTGAATGTTGCGCCCGCCAGCGCCGCGTAGCCGCCGTAGGAGCCGCCGACAATCGCCACTTTGGATGGGTCTGCCCAGCCCTGGCTGACCACCTCCGCGACCGCGTCACTCAGGTCGTCTTGCATCTTGGCGCCCCATTCGCGGTCGCCCGCATTGAGAAATTCCTTGCCGTATCCGGCCGAGCCGCGGAAGTTGACCTGAACGCACAGGTAGCCGCGGTTGGCGAGCCACTGCGGAATCGGGTCGAACCCCCACGTGTCGCGGGCCCACGGGCCACCGTGCACTAGGAGCACGGTTGGCAGGTCGGATCGATCCAGGCCCGGCGGAAAAGTCAGGTAACCATGAATCGTCAGGCCATCGCGCGCTGCGTAGGAGAAGGGCTCCTTGCTTGCCAGCTCATACTTCGACAGTTCGGGCTGGTGCTCGAACAGGAAGCTGGCGCTGCCAGTGGCGGTGTCGTAGGCGTAGAAGGCAACTGGGCCGGCGTCGTTGGTGAAGGCGACGAGCCAGACGCGGTCGCTATCGTCGGCGTCTGGGAAGGCCGGGTCGCCGGGGTGCAAGGCCCGGATTGTTTCCAGATGCGCGGCTACCGAAGGGTCGAGGACCCGGTAGTGCGACCTGGCTTTCAGCACGGTCACGATCTGCGGCTCACGGGTATCGGGGTCAATACGAACGCCGCTTACATCGGCTTCCGGATCCTCGGCCAGGACCTCGGTATCGCCGGTTTCCAGATTGAGCCGCACGAGCCTGGCCGCCTGAGCCGCTAGCGACGAAACCATCAGCACGGACTTGCCGTCTGTGCTGAAGGAGACCAGGCCGGTGGACATTGCGTCGTCGGCTGGGATTGACAGCACCTCACGCCAGTCACTCGCGGCATCATCGCGTGTAACCAGCGAGGCAGAGCCGTCCGGGTGCGGCTGCAACGCGGCCCGGACGACCAGCTGCGGATCTGCGAGCATGCTGATCAGGCCAGGATTGGCGAGTTCCTTGGTCAGCTCGCCGCTCTTCAGGTTCAGCCGGTAGACGTCATGAAGCTGCGGGTTTTCCTTGTTCATGCCGATGAGGATCTCGTCGGGGAAGTCTCGCTCTGTGGCGATGAGTTCGGTCTGCACACCCTCGAATGGCGTCAGATCGCGGCGCTGCATGGTCGACAGATCCACATCGTGCAGCCGCCAGTCCTCGTCGCCGCCGGTGTCCTGGAGGTACAGCACATGACGGCCATCGTGCGCCCAGGCGAATTGCCTGATCCCGCGGTCAGTGTCATCGGTGATTACCCGAGCAGCGGCCCAGTCGACGCCTGCGTCCGGGCTAATGGGAGCAAGCCAGACGTTCAGCACACCGTCGTGGGGTGCAATCCAGGCCATCTGGCTGCCGTCAGGTGAGATGCGGGGGCTTACCCGCTCGGGGTTTCCGAACAGGACAGTAAGAGGGATCAGTTCAGCCATGAGGCTTGCCTATCATGTCCTGCTGTGATCGGGCGACTGGAGAGCCTGTGGACTGGCCAGCTGAGCCGTCCAAGCGGGCGAGCAGCTAGGTAGCTGGGCAAAGTGCCGGTGAAGGGCTGGCAGACTGGGCAGTTATGGACGGTCATCCCGAGGCCCTGATCGACCTGGACGCGATCCAGGCGAACGTAGCCGCACTGTGCAAGCACGTTGGCGGCGCTCAGGTCATGGCCGTGGTCAAGTCTGACGGCTATGGCCACGGGATGCTGGAAACCGCCAGGTCCTCGCTGGCGGGCGGGGCCGCCTGGCTCGGAGTTGTGCACCTGGCCGACGCGATCGAGTTGCGCGAGGCCGGTTTCGGCGTTCCCATCCTGAGTCTTCTCGGCAGTCCAGATGGTCCGCACGCGGAAGCGATCCGGCATGACATCGACATGACGGCAGGCACTGCCGCGCTCGTTGATCAGATCGCCCTGGCGGCCGAGGGAGTCGGCAAGCCAGCCCGAGTGCACCTGGAGGCCGATACCGGCATGAGCCGCGGCGGCGCGACGGCCAGCGAATGGTCAGGCCTGGTCGCCGCGGCGATGGCGGCAGAGGCGGCCGGACTGGTCAAAGTTACCGGCCTCTGGTCGCACTTTGCCTGCGCTGATATGCCTGGGCATCCCTCAATCAGCCAGCAACTGGCAGCATTCCATGATGCGGTCGCGCTAGCGGAGAAGGCCGGGGCCAGGCCAGAAGTCAGGCACATGGCTAACACGCCGGCTACGTTGACGCTGCCCGAGGCTTATTTCGATCTCGTGCGCCCCGGCGGTGCCATCGTCGGCCTGTCGACGCTTCCGGGCGGCGCGCCGGAGTGGCTGCGCCCGGCCATGACATTGCGTACCAGGTTGGTCCAGGTCAAGCGGCTACCGCCGGGTGTGGGCGTGTCTTATGCCCATCGCTACGTGACGACTAAGCACACGACCTGCGGGCTCGTGCCGCTCGGCTACAACGAGGGGATCCCGCGGCACGCAACGAACAAGGCGTCGGTCTTCGTCGGCGGCAAGCGGTTCCAGATCGCGGGCACCGTGAACATGAACCAGATCATCGTCGACCTCGGTGACGAGCCGGCCGAAGCTGGCGACGAAGTGATCTTGTTCGGGCCCGGCGACAAGGGCGAGCCGACGGCCCAGGAATGGGCCGATCTGCTCGGCACGCTGTCTTACGAGATAGTCACAAGGTTTACCGGTAAGGTGCCGAGAACTTACTCTGGAGTAACAGCAGTTAGCGACGATGCGCGGCGCACCCAGGAACAGCGCGCCGTCGGTACGGACGGGGTGGACAGGAGTACCAATGACCAGGTGGCGGCGACTCACTAGCGTCGCCGGCCTTGCCACTGGGATCGCAGCCGCGACCGCGGGCGCAGTGGTCGCCGCGGAAAAGATAGCGGTCGGACGGGTACGGCTGCAGCCTGATCCCGCCGCCAACGAGCCCTTCGGCCAGCTCCGCGGTCGTCCGATCACCGTCCTGGCCGACGACGGCGTTCCGCTGCACGCCGAGGTCAGCGGGCCCGATGACGCGCCAGTTACCGTGGTTTTCTGTCATGGCTACAGCCTCAGCCAGGAGGTCTGGCATTACCAGCGGCTAGACCTCGAGCAGGATATGCGGCTGGTGCTCTGGGATCAGCGCAGCCATGGCAGGTCTGGCCACAGCCACCCGAGCCATATCAGCATCGACCAGCTCGGCCGCGACCTGGCCGCCGTGCTGGCAGCGACAGTGCCCGGCGGTGGCTCCGTGGTTCTCGTTGGCCACTCGATGGGTGGCATGACGATCATGGCACTGGCCGACCAGCAGCCTGAGCTCTTCGGTACCAAGATCATCGGCGTGGTGCTGATCTGCACGACCTCACACATGGTCGATGCGACAAGCTGGCTGCCGGCGCCATTGCGGCCGCTGGCGCGCCTGACCGGACCGGCACTGCTGCGTAGCTCGTCCCGCGGCCGGCGCGCTGCGCTCATTGAGCGACTCAGGCAAACCAGTGGTGACCTGGCGTTCTTGTCGACTCGCTTCATTGCATTCGGCGATCAAGCCGTGAGCCCTGCGGTCGTCGAATTCCTCGAGCGCGTCATCAGGGCGACACCGATCGACGTGGTGGCCGACTTCTATCTCGCACTCGTCGACCACGACAAACGCCGCGCCCTGGCCGTGCTGGGAAAGGTCCCGACCGTTGTCATCGCCGCCGAAGAGGACCGCCTGATCCCGGCGCGGCAGGTGGCGGAGATGGCGGCCGCGATACCCGGAGCTACCTTGGTGCGGGTGCGACGTGCCGGTCACAGTGTCATCCTGGAGCGCCCCGAGGCAGTAACGGAGGAAATCGCTGACCTGATCGCGCTCGCTCTTGAGCAGGCAGCCAGCGGGCGGCGTCCGGCGTGACTGCTGGAGAAGGGCTCGGAGGAGGGCTGGCCACGGGCGTGGATGAGCACCTCACGGTGACATCCACTGGTCAGATGCGAGAGTTGGGCCGACGGCTGGCTGGCGTGCTGCGAGCTGGCGACCTGGTCATACTCTCGGGTGCGCTCGGCGCGGGCAAGACAACGCTGGCCCAGGGCATCGGAGCTGGGCTTGGCGTCCGCGGGCCTATCACTTCACCGACGTTCGTTATCGCCAGAGTCCATCCGAGTCTCAGAAATGGACCCGACCTGGTGCACGCCGATGCCTACCGGCTCGGCAGCAAGGCCGAAGTTGACGACCTCGACCTTGATGCCGATCTCGCAACCTCGGTCACCATCGTGGAGTGGGGCGAGGGACTCGTCGAGAACTTGGCTGCTAGCTATCTCGAGGTGAACATTCAGGCCGAGCCGGTTGGTGCCGAGCCAGTCGCTGCCGAGCCGGTTAATGCCGAGCAAGCCGCTGCCGAGATTGGGCCGGGCACGACGGTGACCGAGGCGATGGCAGCCGACGAGGCGGAAACGCCGCGCTATGTCCACCTGCGGGGCTGGGGGGACCGGTGGGCCAGCGTGAGCCCGTTCTGACCCGGTTGTAAGCCGCTTCCGTTCCGAATTGTCCTCCGCAGCACAGTTCGCACTACTAAACTGCCTGTGATCCACCACCCATACCGTGGCTGCCCACGGTCTTAGTCTGTCCAATCAGGAGGCGCGCCGTGGCTCAGCACGGCTCCGGGCACCGGCGCTCGTCGCGCGATCCCGATGCCGCGCAGCGCGACCGTGAGGACCGGCCGCAGAAGCCAGAACGGGGCAGGCGCGCCGCCCGGGCCGAGCGGCCACCGTGGGACGACGCATTTTCGTCTGATACTGACCCCGATCTGCCGTCCTGGGCTGAGCCCGCCTCATATCGGCCAGGGCATGCGGGCACCACGGTCCGCAGGACGCCCGCCGGGCCGCCCCGGCATGGTTATGCCGATCCTGATAATGGACGCGGATCCGGCGGCGGTAGCGTCCCGGCGAACTACGGCGACCCGTATGGCCCTGCGAATGCGTCTGACTACCAAGACGCGGCGGGCTACCAGCAGGGTGACCGCGGCGGCGTCGGCTACCAGGAACGTGATGACCAGCTCGGAGCTGGAGAACACGGCGAAACTGGCAGCTACCACGACGGCGCGCACGCTACCGGCGATGACTATCTCGATAACGGCAGCAATCAAGATCAATACCGACAGCAGAGCTCGGACACCCGTGAGGCTTATGCGGCCGGGTCAGACAGCCCCTACAGCGAAGCTGAGCCTGGTTACGCAGACCGTGATCGCAGTGCTAGCGAGCCGGAGCCGCAGAGCGAGGCTCCCGGCCGGCTCGCACGGCGCGGCCGGGCCGCGGCCGCACGGCTACGCAAGTCCCGGCGGCGGGTTTACCGGCTGTCGACCGCAGCAATCCTCGTTGCCGTCCTGGTAGCAGGCGGCTGGATCCTCTTCGGGCAGCCGAAGCACAAGCCGTTGCCGTATGTGACCACATTGCAGGCCGGTGAGTTCAAGTCTGTTCCCGATGCCTGTGCCGCGGTTGGCGCTGAGGTGCTGAATAAATACCTGCCGGAGCCTGGGCGGACCACCACGCAGGAGCAGGCCGACGGCATGAACAGCCAGTGCAGCTTCACGATTGACAAGAAGCCGACGTTCCTTGTCCTAGAGGTGTCCGCTGTGGCTTACGAGCCCTTTGCGGCCGCTTCTGGCGATGGCAGCGCCACGCATAATGCGCAGGACAACTTCAAGCTGACGCAGCAAGGTCTTGTCCAGCCGCTGCCAAAGTCGCCATTCCCGCCGGCCGAGATCACCCCGATTCCGAAATTCGGCCAGCAGGCGTTCTCCGCATTCCAGCGTGAGCACGTGACCGGAATCGTCACCTACGTCGCGAGTGTCATAGTGCGCGAGCGCAACGTCCTGGTGACGGTGACGCTGTCAGGGCAACAGGCAGGGCACGGATTCGGTCCGGTCTCTCAGGCGGCATTGGCAGCTGGCGCGAGAGCGGCGGCGGACAACGTTCTGGCCAAGGTCCAGGGTCAGCCAACTGCCTAAGTAATTTGAGCGGCACCATTTTCGCCGCATCTGACCGGCCCCATTAGGCTGGGCAACCGTGCTGCTGCTGGCCTTCGACACCGCGACATCCGCCGTCACTGTGGCACTGCACGACGGCTCGACGGTGATAGCCGAGGAGTCGGGCGTCGACGCTCGCAAGCACGGAGAGCTGCTGGCGGTGTCCATCGAGAACGTCTTGGCCAGCGTCGGCGCCAGCGAGGCGGATCTGACTGGAATCGCTGTCGGCACTGGGCCAGGACCGTATACCGGGCTGCGCGCGGGACTCGTCACTGCCCGAGTCATGGCCAGTGTGCTCGGAGTCCGGTTGGACGGGATCTGCTCGCTCGACGTGATCGCGGCTGCCGCGGTCGGCGCAGATGCCGCGATCGGCACCACTGGCGAGGTCGGCGAAGCTGGCGCGATCGGCGCGGCTGGCGCGATCGGCGCGGCTGGCGAGGTCGGCGAAGCTGGCGATCAAGAGTTCCTCGTCGCAACTGATGCGCGCCGCAGGGAGGTCTATTGGGCCAGGTACACCTCCGAAGGGGCGCGCATTGCGGGACCCTCGGTGGACAAGCCGGCCGAGCTGCCGGCCGGACTTCGAGTCGCCGGCGAGGGCGCGGTCATATATCCCGAACTCGGTGCACGAGCAATCGGACCTCGCTTTCCCTCTGCCGCACAGCTCGCGGTGCTAGCGGTCGGCCGGTACGCCGCGGGCCAGCCGCAGCAGCCTGCTGAGCCGCTGTATCTGCGCAGGCCAGACGCCAGAGAGCCGGGTAGGCCGAAACGAGTCACGCCGTGACGCGGCCCGTGCTGCGGACAATGACCCGCGACGACCTGGATCGAGTGCTCGAGCTCGAGCTGGCGCTCTTTGGCGAGGAGGCATGGTCGCGGCAGATGCTCGAAGGCGAGCTGGGGCAACAGCCTGCCAGCCGCTTCTATCTTGTTGCGGAGGACGACGGGCACATTATTGGCTACGCCGGATTGCTAGCTGCCGCAAGCCAGGCCGACGTGCTGACCATCGCCGTGGCAACAAACCACTGGGGACAGGGAATCGGTTCCAGCCTGCTGTCCGAGCTTCTCGCAGAGGCAAGCCGCCGCAGCTGCAGCGAGGTTTTCCTTGAGGTGCGGATAGATAACGTGCGGGCGCAGCGCCTTTACCAGCGCTGGGGGTTCACCGAGATAGGGGTCAGGCGCGGCTATTACCAGCCGTCAGGTGCCGACGCACTCGTCATGCGGCTGGACCTTGCGGCCGCGGTCGGCCAGCGCACGCTCGCGGGGCGACTATGGCCGTTTGCGAGCAGGCGGGACGGAGGAGACCGATGACTGAACCGCTGGTGCTCGGCATCGAGACGTCCTGTGATGAGACTGGCATCGGCCTGGTTCGCGGGCACGAGTTGCTAGCTGATGCGGTCGCGTCCAGTGTCGATGAGCATGCGCGGTTCGGCGGCGTCGTTCCCGAAGTTGCCAGCCGTGCCCATCTGGAAGCTATGGTGCCGACC
>Ga0126373_10000307_pt1 | contig 32311 bp, 27 predicted proteins | sample PanSoiMetPlot_11_FD_92545 | JGI IMG/M metagenome (GOLD analysis project Ga0126373, IMG submission 92545) | Tropical forest soil microbial communities from Panama - MetaG Plot_11 | ecosystem: Environmental > Terrestrial > Soil > Tropical forest > Bulk soil | place: Panama | collected 2016-02-17 | reverse complement strand
TGCTCCTTCTGGTAGGTGACCAACTTCTCCTGCGACGTTTCCACCTTCATCTGCAGGTCCACCAGTTGTTTTGAAAGCCAATTCGAAGCTTCCATGGTGGATTCGAAGCGCGTCTTGAAGTTCTGCTCGATGTAGGTATGGATAAGCGTGTTGACTATCCTGGCGGCGAGGTCCTTGTCAGGACTGCGGTAGCGGACATCGATGATCCGGGTATTCGGGCGTAGAGCCACTTTGAGGCCGCCCTTGAACCCGTCGAGCAAGTTCGTCATGCGCTGCGAGTCGGGCTGTAGCTCGTCGGTCGTGAGCCCGAGTGAGTCGGTGGGAGCAGGCGTGCTGCCCCCGAACTCCGGCAGCTTGTCCAGATTCAACGCCTTGATCACCTGCAGCGCCAACATGTCGCTTCTCAGGATACTCACTTCCGTGTCCAGATCGGCGGGATCGTAGTAGTCCTGCGCTCCATTCTGTTCGTCTTTGAAGTTCAACAGCGTCGGTACCATCTTGTTGATGGCAATGCTGCCCGAGGCCTCATAAATTCGCGTCGTGCGCAAGGTGGCGATCGCGACCAGGGAAAAGATCAGGGCCAGGCTGGAGAGAACCGTCCACTTCCGCTTGATGAGAACACGCAGGTATTCGCGGATGACCGAATCCTGTTGAGCCGGCGCGGGCGCGTACGGACTGGGGAGCGACGGACGGCTGAACTCAACCGCGTAGGGGCCCTGGGGTTCCCGCAGGAATTGTCCCCCCGACGGAATCAAATGCTCAGAATCCATTCACACTCCTGGAAAACGCTTCCCGCAACTGGCCAGCCAGCGCCGGTCAGATGGCATTGTCGGGAGCGCATTTGGAAAGACGACTTACCCTGTCGGACTCGATGGCCCTAAACCGTTCCCACATTCTAGCAGCTTTGGACCGCGCTGAAACCGTAATTTCGCGGGTTCCCGAAGCGTCAAAACATGCCATCCCAGCCTCCGTATATACTTAAACCCCACTTCGCGACGCTATGCTGTCGCCTTGCCGAGCGCTTTAGCATGGCGGCGTACAGTGTCCCTAGGCCGCAAACCGATAGCTGAAGTCTATCTAGAGGTCTAAAGATGAACTGGTCGGAGCAAGTCGTGCTGGTCACGGGTGGGACCGGATCGTTCGGCAAAAAGTTTGTGGATCTGATGCTGCGTGAGTACCATCCGCAAAAGCTCATCATCTTCAGCCGTGACGAACTCAAGCAGCACGATATGCGTACCTCGGGATTTGACCATCCCAGCTTGCGTTACTTCATCGGCGACGTGCGTGACCCGCAGCGACTGCAGCGCGCTTTCGCTGGCGTGACGATCGTCATTCATGCCGCTGCCCTGAAACAGGTGCCAGCCTGCGAATACAACCCGTTCGAGGCCATCCAGACCAACATCATGGGCGGAAAGAACGTTATCGATGCCGCCATCGACGAGAGGGTACGGCTGGTACTGGCTGTCAGCACCGACAAGGCCGTCAATCCAATCAATCTGTATGGCGCCACCAAACTCTGCGCCGAGAAAATGTTTGTGCAGGCCAACGCTTACGCGGGTGCGCAAGACACCCGTTTCAGCTGCGCGCGTTACGGCAACGTCGTCGGCAGCCGGGGAAGCGTGATTCCCATCTTTCAAGAGCAGCGCAAACGCGGCAAGGTTACGGTGACCGATCCCCGCATGACCCGCTTCTGGTTGACGCTCGAGCAGGGGGTGCGTTTTGTGCTGAGTTGCGCCGAGCGGATGCACGGCGGGGAGATCTTCGTGCCCAAGATCCCCAGCATGAAACTCGTTGACATGGCGGAGGCGATTGCCCCGGGCTGCGAGATCGAGTACGTTGGTATTCGTCCCGGCGAGAAGCTGCATGAGGTCCTGGTGTCGGAAGATGAGGCGCGCAATACGCTCGAGCTCTCTGACATGTTTGTCATCCGTCCCGCTCACGCCTGGTGGAAGGAGGAAAATTGGGGGAACGGGAAGAGACTCCCCGACGGTTTCCGCTATACCAGCGACGGTAATTCGCGCTGGCTAACTGCGGAAGAGTTGCAGGAGTTGATCGATGCCGGGTCGCCCACCATGGCCTCGGCGCCAAAACTCCACAAGCGGCGTGCCCGCGCCTGAGGGACCCATGAGTTCGATTACCACCAAGGAACTGCTGGCTATTCACGGCGGTTCGCCCGTGCGTCCGACGTTGCTCCCCTACGGACGCCAGTCCCTTGAAGAAAGTGACATCCAGGCAGTGATGGAGACGCTGCGCTCCGATTGGCTGACCACCGGACCGAAAGTTGGCGAGTTCGAGGAAGCCATCGCCGCCTGGGTAGGCGCGAAATACGCCGTCAGCTTCAGTTCCGGGACTGCGGCCTTGCACGCCGCAGCCTTCGCCGCCGGGCTTGGTTCCGGCGATGAAGCCGTCACGTCACCTCTGACCTTCGCCGCCACCGCCAACTGCGTCCTCTACCAGCAGGCGACGCCGGTCTTCGCCGACGTTTCCCCTGACACTCTCAACCTCGACCCCGACCAAGTGACAGCGAAAGCCACGCCGCGAACCCGCGCCGTGCTGCCGGTCGACTATGCGGGACATCCGTCGGATCTCGAGGCAATGCTCCCACTGGCGGAACGCCGTGGCTGGGTTGTCATTGAAGATGCTTGCCATGCGCTCGGCGCTGAAGCCCGCGGGCGCCGTTGCGGAAGCATTGCCCACATGACGGTTTTCAGTTTTCATCCCGTCAAGCACCTGACCACGGGAGAAGGTGGCCTGGTTACGACTGACAACGCCCGCTACGCGGAGACCCTGCGCCGCTTTCGTAATCACGGCATCAGTTCCGACGCGCGGCAGCGGCAAAGCGCCGGCCAGTGGCACTACGAAATGGTGCTGCTTGGATTTAATTACCGCCTCACCGATATCGGCTGTGCTCTGGGACTTGAGCAGATCAAACGGCTGGATAGAAATCTGGCGCGCCGCCGCGCCATCGCTGCCAGCTACACCCGTGCTTTTCACGAGTTGCGAGGAGTGATTGCACCAACGGTTCGTCCTGAGGTGAATCCGGCTTGGCATCTCTATCCAATTCGCCTGGACTTTTCCCGGCTTTCGGTTGGTCGTGCGGAAATTTTCCGTGCTTTGCGGGCCGAGAACATCGGCGTGAATGTGCACTACATTCCCGTCCACTATCACCCCTACTATCGCGATCGCTTTGGCTACAAGGGCGGAGAATTTCCCGTCGCCGAAGCGGCATACGAAGCGCTCATCAGCTTGCCGATGTTTCATGGCTTGAGCGATGGGGATGTGCAGGATGTGATCGCGGCGGTGACCAAGGTAAGCGCCCATTTCGCCAAGACAGAGTCGTGAAAGGTCGAACCCAGCGATGACAGAGCACGAGACTTCCCAGATACGACAGTGGAAAGGGAATTTCGGCAGAGACTACAGCGATCGCAACACGCCGGACGGCGCGGGACTTGATCGCCTCTACCATGACAACTACGGAATCTCGCGAAGCGAGTTGAACGCGCGCTTCCTCAAGGAGGCCCCCCCCAAGGCGCTCGACCGGTTTCCTGATCTGACACTGTTGCGCGAGGAGTGGCTGCCCTACTTAAACGGTTCCAATGTCGACACGATGTTCCTGCTGGAGAAGAAGTCAGCCTACCTCCCTGGAGCGAGGCCGTGAGAACCGTGGCCATCATCCAGGCTCGCATGGGCAGCACGCGCTTGCCGGGGAAAGTACTTTTGCCATTGGGACCTGAAACCGTGCTTGCTTCGGTGGTGCATCGGGTACGACGGGCAAAGCTGCTCGAAAGCGTGGTGGTTGCCACTACGCAAGAATCCCGCGACGATGCCACCATCGCCGAATGCCAGCGCCTGGGAGTCAACTTTTTCCGCGGAAGTGAAACGGATGTCCTCGATCGCTATCACCGCTGCGCGCGGCACGAACAGGCCGGGGCCGTGGTCCGTATCACCTCCGATTGTCCTTTGATTGATCCCGACGTAGTCGATGCCACTATTCGCGTGTTCCTGGAGGAACGAGCCGACTATGCGAGCAACGTGTGGCCGCGACGTTTTCCGCGCGGCCTCGACACGGAAGTCTTCACCATGGCTGCTCTGGAGCGGGCATCGCGGGATGCGTCCGAACCCCACCAGCGCGAACATGTGACTCCGTATTTCTACGAACATCCAGAGATATTCCGGATTTCGTCGTTCACTGCAGATGCCGATTACAGTAAACACCGCTGGACGCTGGATACGCCGGAGGACCTGGAGTTGGTACGCGCCATCTATTGCTTCTTCAATCCAGGGGAGAGTTTCGGCTGGCGTGAGGTCCTTGCTCTCGTGGAGCGCCACCCGGAACTTGGCAACCTCAATTCACAGGTTGTGCAAAAATCGGTCCTCGGCTAGCCGTGCCGGGGCAGCAGTCTCGCCAACGCTCAGGACCCATGCTAGGAGATAAGTGAGGATTCTGGCGCTCCATCCCGAAGACGATTGCGAAAGCGGGCCGTGGTCGGGGCAGAAATGGGCCCGAATCACCGACCTTGGCCTGGGAGGCGAGGAAACTTACGATCGCTGGAGACGGAAGTTCCATTGCGAGGTGGTGCCCCTGACCAGCTACCGGAACGGTCTCGCGGAGATCACGCGGGTCCGGGACTTGTTGGCCAAAGGCAGGGGGCGCCTCGTCGACCAGGATGGGTTGGATTGGTGGGAGCTGACGCAATTTTTGCTGCACCCGAAACTGGAAACACTGGTACTGCTCGGGAAATTGGCGGAAACGCTGAGGCCCGATGACGAACTCCACATCAGCCGTCCAGGTTTCGATGCCGACGCATTGCGCATCCTGCTAGGCAAGCGAGTGCACACGTTTGCCAGAAGCGATCTGCGCTCACGCCGACTCACCCATTACCTCAGACTCGGCGCCAGGTTTCCCATGTGGCAACTGGTCCAGATATTCTGGGACAAGTACGATCCGGGATACGGGATTCGCGGCCGCTTCGCGCGCAAACCCAGACCGTCTCGAGCGCCAGTGGTCCTGGTGCCAACGGCATACGTCAACGTGACCCGCACGGCGCTGGCATACGCCAAGTGCACGCCGGATCTTCATTTCCTTCTCGTCGCCACCCGCAAGAGCGGATGGCCCTCGTCTCTTCTGCAGAACGCGAAGGCATCCTGGTTGTCCTCCTACGCATCGTCAGGCCAGGGCTCGCGCGCGGATGACAGCGAGGAAATCCTTGCCGCGTGGAAACGACTGCGCCCCGAACTGGAGGCCGTTCCCGAAATCTCATTGCTGGGGAATCTCGGACTATTGGAGGCTTTCCCGGCGTGGATCCGGCAAGGGATCCGGCAACGCGATGCCTGGCAGGCAGTTCTGCGAGACGAGCCGGTGCAGGCCGTTCTGTGCGCCGACGACAGCAATCCTTCAACCCGTATTCCGGTTCTTCTCGCCAACAAACTCGGGTTGCCCACCGTGGTGTGTCATCACGGTGCCCTCGACGGACGCTACATGATCAAGCAGAATCACGCCGACGTCGTACTGGCGAAGGGCAGGATGGAAGCCGACTACCTGACGCGCGTGTGTGGTGTACCGGCGGAGGAGGTCGAGATCGGAGCACCCGTAGGCGAGAATCTCCAGGCTTACCCGGGAACCCGGGATCATTCGAAAATTCTGTTGTTTTCCGAGCTGTACGAAGCTTTTGCGGGGCGCCCGTCTGCCGTTTATCGCGACCTGCTGCCCCCCTTGGTTGAGCTCGCAATCGGCTACGGAAAAAAACTCGTAGTCAAGCTCCATCCAGCCGAGAGTGAACACGAGCGCCGCAATCTCATCGCGGGAATTCTCTCTCCCGAACAAAGGCAGTGTGTCACGGTTGCGACCGGACCTACCACCGCTGAATTGCTGCGGCAGGCATGGTTTGGCATCACGGTTCTTTCCACGGTGGCGACAGAATGTGCCCAGTTGGGCATTCCGTGCTTTTTATGCCGGTGGGTGGAGTTCTGGCCATACGGGTACATCGATCAATTCATCCGCTTTGGCGCGGGACACGGGCTGAAGTCGCCCTCGGAAATTATCAACATCCCGCGGATTCTCGAGGCTCATAAAACCGGGCCAAATGTAGCGCGAGATCTCTGGCAGCCGATTGCTCCCGGGCGTCTCGAGCAATTGCTCACCGCAAGATCGACGATGCCGATTGCCGCGTCGCAACGTACGATGGGCCGGGTTGGGTAGTATGCAAACTCTCTCAGTTCGAGCCGATGCCGGCGTGGCCATGGGAACTGGCCACGTGATGCGCTGCCTGGCGCTGGCGCAGGCGTGGCAGGACGAGGGCGGAGACGTGCTGTTCGCGATGGCACAAGGACAGCCGGCGATCGAGGCTCGTCTGCGCTCGGAGGGGGTGCGCGTGGTTGCGGTTGAAGCCGAAGCCGGGACTTCCCAAGACGTGGCACAAACTATCGGCCTGGCGTCCCAGCATGGCGCCCACTGGGTGGTGGTGGACGGTTACCAGTTCGACGCAAAATATCAAGCGGAAGTCAAGCGAGCCGGGTTGAAGGTTTTGTTTGTGGATGATTCTGGACACGCCCGAGACTATTCGGCCGACATTGTGTTGAATCAGAATGCCCACGCCAGTTGCGAAATCTATGCCTCCCGTCATGCGCATACTCGCCTCCTGCTCGGACCGCGCTACGCGCTTCTGCGCCGCGAGTTCCGCGGGCAACGCGACCTGCATGGAAAAATCACGGAACAGGCGCGAAGAGTGCTGGTCACCATGGGAGGCAGCGACCCGGAGAACCTGACGTTGCGTGCAATCGAGGCGCTGGAACTGATCAGCCTCGAACGACTCGAGGCGGTTGTCGTTGTCGGCGGCAGCAATCTGCACGCCAGTTCCCTGCGCAGGGCAGCAGGGAAATCCCACAAGAACATCCACTTGCTGACGGATGTCAGCAATATGTCGCAATGCATGAAATGGGCCGAGGTGGCGGCATCTGCCGCGGGTTCCACCTGCTGGGAGATGTGCTTTTTCGGTTTGCCCGCCGTGCTGATTGATTTTGCTCCCAACCAGACGCCGGTTGCCGAAGAATTGAGTCGTCTGGGCGCAGCAGTGCATCTTGGCAATGCCGCAAGCGTGACGCCGAGAGCGATGGCCGACGCCCTACAGAAGTTGATGTGTTCCACGGAACAGCGTGCCGCCATGTCGCGCCTGGCTTCGAAACTAGTCGACGGAAGGGGTGCCCACCGCGTGGTTGCAGCCATCAACTCCATCGGCGTACATGTGCGGCCCGTCCAGCAAGATGACTGCCGGCGGCTATGGGAGTGGGCAAACGACCCGGATACTCGGCGGGTCTCATTTTCTCCCGATCAGATTCGCTGGGAGGATCACGTTACATGGTTCGCCAGGAAACTCAGGGACGCGAACGCGAAGCTTTACCTGGCCGTTGACGCCGCACAGTCACCGGTGGGATGTGTTCGCTATCAGATTGAGGGAGACCGAGCCCTGGTTTCGATTAACGTTGCCCCGCACTCTCGAGGTCGAGGATACGGCAACGTCATGTTGGGGCTGGCCAACGAGAGATTGTTTAGAACAACTCGCGCCCGGGTTGTCGATGCCTATGTGAAGATGGACAACGCCTCTTCGATCAGGTTGTTCGCCGCCGCAGGGTTTACCCGTCAGGCCGATACGACGGTGGCCGGTCAAGGAGCTGCTTACTTCACCCTCGAGAACAATGGTCTGTGGAATGGTTGAGATAATCATCAACGGGCGAAACGTCGGGCCTGGCCGCGCAGTCTACATCGTGGCCGAGCTGTCCGCGAATCACGGGCAAAATTTCGACCAGGCCGTTCGTATCGTTCAGGCGGCTAAGCAGGCTGGGGCAGACGCCGTCAAGTTGCAAACGTACACGCCCGACACGATTACCATTTCCTCTCGCCAGGAATATTTTCGCGTTGGCGGGGGTACGGTGTGGGATGGCCGCACGCTCTACGAACTCTACGGGGAAGCATATACGCCCTGGGATTGGCATTCGAAACTGAAACAAGTCGCCGAGGACGAGGGAATATCCCTTTTCTCCAGTCCCTTCGACGCTACCGCAGTGGATTTCCTGGAGGAAATGGGAGTGCCCGCCTACAAGCTGGCGTCATTTGAGCTGGTGGATATCCCTTTAATCAGGAAGATGGCTGCAACGGGTAAACCGCTCATCATGTCGACTGGAATGGCGACGATCGCGGAAATTGAGGAAGCGATACAAACCGCGCGGGACGCGGGAGCCAGACAGATCGCCCTGCTCAAGTGCACAAGCGCCTACCCGGCCGACGCCGCCGAAATGAACCTGCGCACAATTCCCGCGCTGGCAAGCCGTTTCCAGTTCCCCGTTGGTCTCTCCGACCACTCGATAGGAGTCGCTGTGCCGGTCGCGGCGGTAACTTTAGGCGCCTGTATTATCGAGAAACACATCACGCTCTCGCGGGCCGCCAAGGGACCCGACAGCGCATTTTCTCTGGAGCCGCTGGAGTTCAAAAGGATGGTGGATGCGGTGCGCACCACGGAGCGCGCTCTGGGCAAGGTGCATTTCGGTGCCATCGGCCACGAGGTCAGCAGCCTGGCCTTCCGTCGGTCGCTTTTTGTTGTCGAGGACATGAAACAAGGCGACATGTTCTCCGACCGGACCGTGCGTGCGATCCGCCCATCCCACGGGTTGCATACCCGCTACTTGTCCGAGATTCTGGGCCGCAGAGCGGCGCGGGACATCGAGCGGGGAACTCCCCTCAGCTGGGATCTGGTAGAAAAAGTATGAGGCTGGTGAGTCCCCTGCTGAAGCACGTGCTATATCCGGGTTTGGCGCGGGCAGGATACTTGCGCCGTCAGGCACGGCACGGGGTGGCGGTGGTCACTTATCACGGAGTGGTACCCTCCGGGTACCGCAGCCTCGACCCTGCATTGGATGGCAGTTTGGTCACCGCGGAAGCACTGCGATCGCAAATTCGACTTCTGCAAAGCAAATACAGCGTCATTTCCGCGCACCAGTTTCAGGAGTGGTGCCTGGATCAGCGGGCCCTGCCGCCGCGCCCCGTTTTGCTGACCTGCGATGATGGGCTGCAGAACAACTTTACCGATATGTTGCCGGTTTTACAGGAGCATGGCGTTTCGTGCCTGTTCTTTGTTACCGGAGCTTCGGCCCGGGAAACTTCTTCGTTGTTGTGGTACGAGGAACTCTACCTGATGTTCCTCACCGTCCCCCGTTTTGCCTTCGAACTGCCAGAATTCGATATCGTAGCAACGGTCAGCTCTCAGTACGATAGACGCCGTAAATGGGGGCAGTTGCTTCCCAAGATGTCGCACTATGATCAGTCAACACGTTGTGCCATCCTGGAGCAAATCCGCCAGCGGCTGGGATTACGTGACGATTGGAAAGCGCGATATACGGCCAACTCCGGGGCTCGCCGCTTTGCCCTGCTCACGGCATCGCAGCTGCGCGAACTCTCTGGGGCCGGGATGAGCATCGGCGCTCACACCCTATCTCATCCCGTGCTTTCCCAGTTGCCCGAGGAACGCGCGCGCCAGGAAGTGCTCGAGAGCCGCCTCAGTCTGGAGCAAGTTCTGCGCCAGCCAGTGTGGGCCCTCGCCTATCCGTTCGGAGATCACACTTCGGTGACGTCCCGGGAATTGCGCCTGGCCGAGGAAGCCGGGTTCTCATGCGCCTTCATGAACACGGATGGCGGGTTTGGAGCGGCCGCCTCGCGCTTTGCGTTTCCGAGAGTGCATGTCACCTCCGAAATGAAACTGGGCGAGTTTGAGGCCCACGTCTCCGGATTTTACGGTACCTTGCGGCGCCGTTTCGCCGAAGACTTTGGGAGAGGTGCTGCGGCTTCGGGTGCCTGATGGTGGAAGAACGCGTGCCTCGGCGCGCGATCGACGAGTTACGCGAGACCGGATTCCGGCGGCTCGCTTGCCTGGGCGACGATGATCCCGCACCCGCCACCACGGACTGGTAAAACTGTGTGTTTTCAAAACACGAAATTGCGGGTGAAACCCCTTGACCATGGCCAACTTCCCGGTTGATTCCGCAACCCGCAATTCACTGTCGTCGACCAGCCGAAGGTGCGGCCATTCGATGTTTTCCCGCCCCGCCTACGAGTGCGCGCGATTCGTATTGGGTGGAAACGATTCCCGGCGTCTCCAGAAGGAGGATCTCGGCAAACGTAAGACCCCGCGGTATGCACTAAGGGCCTTGGCCAAAATCGCACCCTTGCGCATCGATCATTTACACTCGTGGGGCACGATTGAACCCGTGCTGCCCCAGTTCATGCAAGCCCACATTGAGCGGTTCGTTGCAATGGGAAAAGTCAGTAATGTTGCCCTTCCGGGGCCGAAGCAGTTTCTTCGAGAACTGGCGAAGCTCCTGTCCACCTCCGGTTGGATGGTTCTGGGCAGAATGTCGGTTGGAGATCAAGCGGTTTTCGGCAGCGGGTTCTACTATCAGCCCACGTTTCAAACTTCGCTGCAAACGATATTCTCCCCGGGTGTGCTTGCTGTCGTTGAGGATGCTTGCGACAACTCGGCTATCCGGGTTCTGGATGTGGGACCGGGAGCCGCGGGCCGCAGGGAGCGGTTAGCCAGCGCCATTCGCTATACTTTGCATGTTTCGCTGACCACTTCGGCGGCCAGATGTCTGAAGGAGCAGGTGCGTTACCAAGCGGCTACCGTCGTCAAAACTGTATCCAGGCTCGAGAGTTTGATAAGAGTTTGTTGGTCAAGCCTCGCAATACTGCGGTGGAGCGGTGTAGGGCTGGATTCAGCTGCGCACAAAAGCAAATTTCTTAATCTCCGACGGATATGAGCGCTGACCCGACCATCACTGATCCGTTTCTTGCGCCCGAGCAAGCCCCACCTGCGGAACGTGCCAATGTGCAGGAATTTCGCCTGCAAATGACGAACATTTCCCGGCAATCGTCGATCTATTTCGCGGGCACGATTTTTACAGCGGCCGCCGGTTACCTTTTCAAGGTTTATCTGGCCCGCATGCTGGGCGCCGAGGCGCTGGGAATCTACGCCCTGGGGATGACGGTAGCGGGGTTCTTCGGCGTCTTCAACGCGCTCGGTTTGCCGCAATCGGCGGTGCGCTTCGTGGCCAAATACTCCGCTTCCCGCCAGTGGGCGCATCTGTCCGGTTTTGTGGTGCGCTGCACAGCCATCGTGCTGGTCTTGAATTGCGCCCTGGCCGTCCTGATGGTAGCGGCTGGCCCGCGCATCGCCTCCCGCTTCTATCATGCTCCCGCTCTTAAGCCCTATATACCGCTGTTCGCGCTCATCATGCTGCTGGGGGCTTTGACTTTTTTCCTCGGGCAAGTGCTTACAGGATACAAGGACGTGACTCGCCGCACGATCATCACCAGTTTTATTGCCAACCCCTTAAGCATGGCGTTCGCGATCTTAATGATTACCCTGGGATACGGTCTGTGGGGATACATTTTTGCGCAGGTACTGAGCGCGGCACTCGTGCTGGTAATGCTGGCCGCGGTGATCTGGAGGATGACTCCAGTTCCTGCGAGGTTGCCATTTCGCCATACCGCCGCTCTGGAACCCGAGGTGATCTCTTTCTCGGCAGCTGCATTCGGCATTGGCTTCCTGGAATTTCTGATGAGTCAGGCCGACAAAGTCCTGGTCGGCTTCTATCTGGACGCGCGTTCGGTCGGTGTGTACGCTGTGGCCACGGTGATCGTCACGTTCATCCCTGTTCTGCTGCAGTCAGTGAACCAGATTTTTTCCCCGGTGATCTCCGACCTGCATACCCGCGGCCAGCACGAGTTGCTGGGCCGCATGTTCCAGACGCTCACCAAGTGGATCTTCGCCTGTACCGTCCCCTTGGCGGTTGTGGTAATGGTCTTGGCGCGCCGCGTGATGCTCGTCTTCGGGTCTGATTTTGAGAGAGGCTGGTCCGTACTGGTCATCGGTACTCTGGGGCAACTGGTCAATTGTGGGGTCGGATCCGTTGGATATCTGTTGCTGATGTCCGGCAACGAACGCCGCCTCATCAAGGTCCAGGCCGCTGGCGGTATCTTTATGGTTGCCGCCAACCTGATCCTGATTCCGCGTTGGGGCATCACCGGCGCTGCTGCCGCGGCGGCCGCCACCATCGCGTTCACCAATTTCTGGTACGCGAGGCAAGTTCGTGCTGCTCTGGGACTGACACCCTACAATCGAACTTACTGGCGACTGCTACCCGCGATTCTGGGCTCGGTCGCCGCCACTTATGCCTTCCGCCCCATTTCGAACGCAGTGCACCCGTTATGGGTCGGCCCCATCATCAGTGTGATTGGGGTCTACGTGGTGTTTGTCGCTCTGGTCCTGCTGATGGGCTTGAAAGATGAGGACCGTGTTCTGGCGCACGCCGTTTGGATGCAAGTGCGCCGCTGCTTCGAGGGAAGTTCGGTTTCGGCAAAGGCTATCGCACAAACGGACGTGGTCGTCCGCGATAATACGATCAACGAAATTCAGCGTCGCAATGCCCCTGTCTTCATCATGGGGCCGAGCCGCTCCGGCACGACTTTGCTGGCAAGGATGCTCGATGCGCACTCCGCGCTCGCCATATTCCCGGAAACCTGGTGTTATGTGGTGCTCGACCGTCTTGGCTGCTTCGAGGAGTTCTCTAACCCCTGGCAGTACATTCTGTTTCTGAATCAGATTTGGGATAACCTGCGCGAGTACCGAGATCCTGCGGCTCGCGTGCTTGCTGAAGAGGCAGCCAAGCGTCCCAGTTACGCTGGCCCGGTGCGACCGATCCTCGAGTCGTTCGGGCGTGCTTATGCAGAGGCCCGTGGCGCAACCCGCTGGGGTGAGAAGACCCCCGGACATGTGCTATGGCTCTCTCAGGTCCAGCGCTCATTCCCCGAAGCCAAAGTCTTGGTCTGCGTACGTGACCCGCGCGACGTCGTTGCTTCCTACGATGAGCGCTGGGGAGGTAACCGGGCAGACACGGCTTATTTGATGCGGGCGTCTGCACAGGTCCGTCACTTCTTGCGGCATTTGTTGCAGGAACCTGCATATGCGCCGGACCAGGTCATCCGTATACGCTACGAGGAACTCACTACCCATCCGCAAGCTACTCTTGAACAGATCTGCGGATTTCTGCACCTGGACTTCGAACCCCGCATGCTGGAGTTCTATCGCACCCACCTCAATGTAGAGCGCGACTGGCCCGATGGCGTTCATCATCGTCTTCTGAGCAAGCCCGCCACAACCGAGCGCATTGGCCGCTATCGAAGTGGGTTCTCTGCATCCCAGATCGCGCTGATCGAGCACTGTCTGGGAGAAGAAATGAGTCAACTGGGTTATCCCCTGCATTCGTCGGGTTCCGTCCAGTTCAGCCCCGAAGAATCCGCAGCACTTTCCGAGGGGTTGCGGCTTTATGATCAAATGCGCTCGGGCGCGATCCGGATCCGGTTGCGGCGTAGAGGGAAGTTGAAGCTCGGGGCATTCCGCTTACTGGGCAGGCCACTGGCTTCACTGCCGGGAGTCCGGCTTGCTGTCACCTCGAAAGACTGGCAGGCGCGAGCCCGACTTCACACCGAGTCGAAGGAAATATGACCATGCCATCGCTGCGAACCGTTGAACTCCCCGCTGTCCTGTGCAATTCCGTGGAACAGCGCTTCTCGGGCCGTTTTGGCAGCTTGGAATCGTTTCTCACATTCGTGCTGCAGGAGTTGGTTCGCGATGACTCCGGGCGCATGGATGAAGCCGAGCGCCGCCTGGTCGAGGAGCGCCTGAAGGGTCTAGGGTACATGTAGCGCCACCTGGGGGCGCAGCCAATCATGCACGATGCCGACTCCATGCAGAAAGTTCGCTACACAGGCCACCGACGGCTGTACCCCGCGTTGACCAATCCGAACTGGCTCATCTTGCGTGCCCGGCGCAAGCGGTTTGAACAGTGGTTGCCGCAGGTTCCCGGTTCCGCCCTGCACGTGCTCGATGTCGGTGGGCGCATTCAGCCCTACCGCGTGCTGCTGGGTGACCGTTGTTCGCAATACATCGCCGTTGATTTGCGGCCGACTCCCCTGGTAAATGTGATTGGCGATGCTCGGCAACTGCCCTTCGCTGGCGGCCAATTCGACCTCGTCCTCTGCTGCCAGGTGCTGGAGTACATTGCCGATCCGCGTGCCGCCATCGCCGAGATGCATCGTTGTCTCAAGCCCGGCGGCTCTTTGCTGTTGAGCGTCCCCGCGGTGTTCCCACGCGATTCCGAGGTGGAGTACTGGCGCTTTCTCCCCGACGCTGTCCGCCATCTGTTAGCGGATTTTTCGCAGGTCGAACTGGCGCCGGAGGGCAACAGCCTGGTGGGTTTCCTCCGCACGGTGAGCGTCTGCACGGTCGCCTTTGCCCGGCCATCGGTTCTCGCCAAGTTATTGTCGTTTACACTGGTCCCGTTGCTTAATGTATTAGGGTCTGCCGCGGAGAGGTTGCTCCCGAGTGAAAACGACCGCTTCACCGCAAATTTCAGTGCGTTCGCGCAAAAATGAATACGGTGGAAAAAGCGAGTGAGTCGGAAACCGCAGCCTTTTGCTCGATTATCGGCAGCAGATTGAGCCTGAATCCAGCGTCCCGAATAGCACGCGCGGATTGCCGAAGATCTTTTGCGTGAGGATGCCATGGGTATTCTCTCTCCTGTCGCGCTCGCCTGTCCCCCCGGCCGCTCCCACGATCCTCGATGTCGTCTCCGGGTGGGGAGTTTTTGTCATGGGATTCCGACGGCGGGGCTTGCGCGCTTTCGGAACCGGAGCACATCGGTCAGGGTGCGGCTTTGACCTCTATGGAGATCACTAGGAAGCGCGTGGATGAGCAGGTGTTCGCGGTGGACGATTCATGCTGAACGTAGCCCGCAAGTTGTGGAATCGCGCTGGTCCCCGCACCCATCAGTCTGGATTCTGGTTTGACCGTCCTCTCGTCCTTCTCGAAAGCGACGACTGGGGAAGAGTTGGCGTGCGCGATCGCGAAGGCTTCGAGGAACTCCGCGCCGGTGGAATCCAGCTAGGTGTGCATCCCTACGACTCCTACACACTGGAAACAGCGGAGGACTTAGACTCCTTGTGGACGCTGCTCAAGCGCCACCGCGACGGCACCGGTCGCCGCCCCTGCATGGTTATGAATTTTCTGACCGCCAACCTGGATTTTCCGGCGATCGTCGCCAACAATTTTCAGAAAATCGAATTGCTTTCGCTGGTTCGCGGCTTGCCTGGTAGGTGGAAGCGCCCGGGTCTCCTCGAAGCATATCGGCAGGGTATCGCCGATGGACTTTGTTATCCCGCACTCCACGGTCTCACTCACTTCTGTCAGCCCGCGGTAGAATTTGCCCTTGGCGACTCAGGGGAACGAGGTGACTTCGTGCGCCAGTTGTGGCGATCGGAAACTCCATACATTTACTGGCGCATGCCGTGGATCGGATACGAATACTGGAGCCCGGAGAAACCAAAAGCCGGTTTTCTTGTTCACGAAGAGCAGGAGAACCTCATTCGCCTGGCGGCAGAAGGCTTTGCCAAACTGTTTTCCTTTTTCCCGGAATCCGCCTGCGCTCCCGGGTATCGCGCCAATCTGGAAACCCATGCCGCATGGCACAAATGGGGCATCCGGGTAGCCCAGAACGGCACGGGCGCGCCAGTAGCCCCCTTCATCGACGAGTTCGAAGTACTGAATCTCAGCCGCACCATCGACTTCGAGCCCGTTCACAAGGAGTTGCCGCTCGAAAAATATATGCAACTGGTGGACGACTGCTTCTCACGGGGTATGCCGGTCATCTTCTCGGTGCATTCTATTAATTTCCAGTCAGTTCTCCGGAATTTTCGCGATCCAACCATGCAGGCCCTGGATCAATTGCTGTCGGCCATTGAAGCCAAGTATCCAAATCTGCTCTACTTGCACGACGGAGATCTTTACCGCATCGTCACGCGGGGAAAATTCAACTCGAAGTCAGGTCCGGTGACAGTAACGGTTAAGAACTTGGGCGGCAGTGCAACTCGTTCGATGTCATGGGGGGGGAAATAGTGCGGGGACAGATTGTGCGCCGTTCATTGGTTTTGATAACGATCGATTGCCTGCGCGCCGACCATACGGGGCTTCACGGTTACTGCCGGCCCACCACCCCTTTCCTGGACTCACTGCAGACTGAGAGTCTGGTATTTGAAAATACCATTGTCGGCGGGGCTCCAACTTATTACTCTTTCCCGGCGATCATGGCCTCGCGCCATCCCCTGGCGCTCGGTCGCGATGTGGCCGGGTTGGCTCCCGGAGAACCGACCCTCACCCACACTTTGAGGCAAGCCGGATATCAGACCGCGGCTTTTCTCGGCGGCAATCCGTACTTGTCGGCGAAGTTCGGATATCACGAAGGCTTCGATGTGTTTTGCGACTCCTTCCACACCGAGGCAGAGCAGCCAGTCGATTGCATCGAAAATCCAACCCTGCGCCGCCGTGGCAGCGTCAATCGCATGATCGAGAAGGCCTGCCGGACATTCGGCCCGCTGGGTGCGGCTTATGATGAACTCTATTTTCACTACCTCCAGAGCCTGGCTCGTCCACTGACTTCGCTTGATGCTTTGCGCAGGTTCCCGGGCGCTGACGCTGTGGTGGATCAGGCCTGCGCGTGGCTGGATTCCGTGGACGATCGCCCTCTCTTCCTGTGGCTGCATTTCATGGACCCGCACTATCCCTACTACCCTTTGCAACAAGGCCTGGATTTGATGGGAAGCGGGCAGACCAGCGCGGTGGAAGCCCGCTATCTAAACTCATATTGGAACCGCACGGACCTGAGTTCTCGCCGACTGTCCAAAGTAAAGGACAAAGTCATCGACCTGTACGATGCGGCTATTCGCGGCGTGGATTGGCAGCTCGGTCGTCTGGTGGAATCGCTCCAAGCCAGGGGAAGATGGGATGACTGTACCTTTGTGGTCACGGCCGACCACGGTGAGGAATTTATGGAGCATGAGGGGCGCTTTCATGCACCGTCAAAACTGATGGAGGAATTGATTCACGTGCCGCTTCTGTTGCGGGTGCCCGGCGCCCTGCCGAGACGGGTGAAAAGTGTGTTCAGTCAGTTGGACCTGGCCCCTACTCTGTTGCAATCCGTGGGTGCGCCGATCCCCTCCACCTTCCGCGGAAAAGGCCGTTGGACAAAGTTGCAGGACCCGCAGAATTGGGAGGACGTTGCTCTCGTCGAATGCGTCAGCACTTGCACCAATCCGTTTCGTCCGGAAAACCGCATGGGGGCGAGGGTTGTGGCCGTGCGCGACGCGCGCTTCAAACTCGTCCTCGATTTCGCGCTCTCTCGGGAAATGTTGTTTGACCTTATTTTCGATCCCGCCGAACTGAAACCGGTCTCACCTTCCGCGGAACCTCAAGTGCGACGTCGCTTGTTGGAGCAGGTTCGCGAGCATCTCCAACAGTCCGTCGAGTCGCGCGACATGAACCGCCGCATCGGCGCGCGTCTGAGAGAGATTCGCCAGGATCCATCCCTCAACCCGATCGGGATCACCGCATAAAATGGCGGCCACGCCAGCGCCAGCCACGTTGCTTCCCAGAAAACACCTCTGCCGTATTCTGGTGGACAGCTTCGCCGACCGGGGCCTGACCAATGCGCAGATGGCCAATGCCCGGGAAATCATCCTGCGCCTAGACCCGGAACAATTTCATGTTACGCTTTTTCATGTGCAGGCTCCCGACGAGCGTATTCGTCGGCGCCCCAATACCGAACTCATCCCGTTGCCGCGGCGCCGGCAAACCCTCAGGATTTTTCGCGAATTCCTGTTGGGCTCGCATGAGGTCCTCTTCTACCTGAAAGTCGCGCCAGCAAGTAGATGGTATATGGAACTGCGCAGGATCTCCGGAGATCGTCGTATCGTGGTCGGCAGCGTGGAATCCCGCTCCGATCTGCGTAATGAGCCAACCGTGCCCAAGCGCGTGGTCCGCATGTGGGAGCGAACCGTACTTCGCAGCGACTACCTGTTCAGCAATTCCCAAGCCGTAAAGGAAAGTTTGAAACGGGAGTTTGGGATTGAGAGCGAAGTGGTGCCGACAGGAGTGGACACCAGCTTTTTTGTGCCGTCAGCCAGGCAGTTGCCAAAAGCGAAACCAAGAGTCCTGTTTGTGGGAGCTCTGCGCCCCTTCAAGCAACCGCAGTTGCTGCTGGCGGCGGCGCGAAAGTTCCCTCAGGCCGATTTTGTGATCGTAGGAGAGGGAGTTCTGGCGGTAGAACTGCAACAAGAAATAGCGCGGGAGAACCTGACCAATGCAACGCTGACGGGACCGCTAGCCGCCAGCGACCTTCTCCTGCAATACCATGCGGCGGATGTATTTCTTTTCCCATCTCAATGGGAGGGGTCTCCTAAGGTGATTCTTGAAGCGGCGGCGTGTGGCCTGCCGGTAATCGCGCGCCGCAGTTACCAGCCGGAAAGTGTGGTGCACGGTGACACTGGATATCTGGTGGACTCTGACGATGAGTTGTTCGCGCGGCTGCAAGATTTATTGGCCAGCGAGGAACTGCGCCGCGCCCTCGGTGCCGCCGGGCGGCGGCACGCGGAATCGTTCGATTGGGACCACATCGCCGGACGGTGGGCGGAGATTTTTCTCAAACTGACGCGGAGGATTCGCGACTGATGAAGCGTCGGTTGGCCCTCATCACCGAGATCATTGCCCCGTATCGCATCTCTGTGTTTAATGCGCTGGCGGCTCGAGACGATGTCGATTTGTCGGTTATATTTCTCGCCGAGACGGATGCATCGTTACGGCAGTGGCCAGTCTACAAAGAGGACATCTGCTTCGCGTATCAGGTTTTGCCCTCCTGGCGGTGGCGCGTCGCAGGCTACAACCTCTTGCTTAACCGTGAGATGGGCGCGAGATTGGATCGCCTTTGCCCGGAGGTGGTGGTTTGCGGTGGCTATAACTACCTGGCCTCTTGGCAGGCGTTGTGGTGGGCGAACAGCCGGCGTATTCCGTTTATGCTCTGGTCGGAGAGTAACCTGCGCGACATGCGCTCTCGGTACGCGATTGTGGAGGCGTTAAAGAAACGCTTTGTGACTGCCTGCGATGGATTCGTGGTGCCAGGCCGGGCATCGCTCGAATACTTGCGAGAACTTGGCGTGGGCGACCGGCCGATCTTCACCGCGCCAAACGCGGTGGATGTTGATTTCTTTTCTCAGACCTCGCGATGGGCGCGCGAACATGCCGCCGATGTTCGCCGCAAAAAGGGCCTGCCGGAGCGCTATTTTCTCTTCGTCGGTCGCCTGGTAGCCGAGAAAGGTGTCTTTGAACTACTCGAAGCGTATGTCAAACTGGGAGCCGACATGCACGGGGCTCCGGGTTTAGTGTTTGTTGGGGACGGCATAGACCGCCGACATCTTGAGGCGAGGGCCCAGGAAAGGGCTCGTGGCCAGGTCCAGTTCTTCGGCTTTGCACAACGCGAGGATTTGGCGGAATTCTACGGTTTGGCAGAGGCATTGATTTTGCCTACTTACAGTGACACGTGGGGTCTGGTTATCAACGAAGCCATGGCTTGCGCATTGCCCGTGATCGTCAGCAAGGCCGCCGGCTGCGTGGAGGATCTGGTAGAAGAAGGCTTGAATGGCTTTGTTGTGCCGCCGCGCGACGTTGACGCCCTGCGAACCGCGATGCGAGCTTTGCTCGAGAGCACAGAGTTGCATAACTGCATGTCATGGCGAAGTGCAGAAAGGATCAAGGCGAACTCGCCAAAGGGGTGGGCCGAAGGCATGGCCCAGGCGGCAAAGGCATTTCCCGCGAGGCTGACATGAAAGAGATCGCTGGCAAAATTCTTCTCATGGGAGCCACCCTCCTCGCTGTCCTGCTTCTGCTCTGGTATGCGCAAACGAGTCCCGGTCTTTTCAGCGACATCCACTACCTGGGTGGAATTCTGCTGCTTGAGCTGATTTTCGTGTGCATGTGGCGTTACGAAACCAGGTTCCTGCCTTTCATGACGATCGTGTTTCTCTGGGCCGGAATGTATGTGCCTTATGCCGTCTCTGTGGCTGTGCCGGCACGCTGGTTCGTGCTTGGCTCCGGCGCCCTATCCGGCTTCGCCATGTGGATAAAGCACCGTCGGGAACAGCGTCTTACCGTCTTCCACCTGATTGCTTTTTTTTGCCTTATAGCGGCACTGGTTTCCGCCATGGTCTCCGACTTTCCCGACATCGCGCTGCTGAAAGTGCTGAGCCTGTTCATGCTCTTCCTGTACTGCGCCTCGGGGGCGCGTTATGCGATCCATGGACGCGAGAAACAATTCCTGCGAGGCCTGGTTGTCAGTTGCGAGATTCTGGTCTATGCGAGCGCCCTTTTTTCCATCATCCTTCGAGTGGACGTGTTTGGGAATCATAATAACCTGGGGGCACTCATCGGAATCGCGGCATTCCCTGTTCTGGCATGGGCTGCGCTGTCGAGCGAGACGCCCGCCTTCCGCAGGCGCATGAATCTGGCTTTGTTTCTTTGCGCTGGCCTGCTGTACATCTCCGCATCCCGCGCCTCCATCCTTGGCGCAATGGTGTCGGGTACGGTGCTATGCTTGGTAACTGCTCGCCCGCGTGCCCTCTACCGCAGCGCCTTCTTCGTCGTCCTGTTTTTGACGTTTATGGGGGCGGTCGACCCTTCCGGACTCGGGCGATTTTCCAGCCAGACCAGTTCCATGGTTCTCAAGAGTCGCGCTGGCAGTGGCACGGTTCTCGCTTCCCGCGAAGGTCCGTGGAAGGAAACAATCGCCTCTATCAGGAAGCACCCTTGGTTTGGAAGCGGATTTGGCACTAGCGACATCGGGAACCCGGAGAACATTTCGACCTCTTACACTGAAAGTTTGGAAGGCAGTAACCGTGAACACGGCAACAGCTATCTCGCTATGGCAGAGTACATGGGATTACTGGGGCTTGTGCCCTTTGTCATACTCCTGATCTTAACCCTGCGCAACGTCTGGAGAGTGTGTGCCTGGGTGCGAAGGACGGGGGATCTGCGATCTTACGCGGTTCCGTTCTCAATGGTGATTATCGGCGGCATGGTACACGCGGCATTTGAAGACTGGTTGTTCGCCGTGGGGTACTACTTGTGCCTATTCTTCTGGATTTGTGCTTTTATGGTCACCGACTTTGTGTCGACCGCACCTGCTCCCGAGCCGGCGTCCGTGTGGCCGATTGAACGCAGATTCGGCGTTCCGGTCATGGGGCGATAAGGGGATAGTATACTGATGGCGCAGTTGGTGGCGCTGCTATGGAGAGCAGTTCCACCGGAGTGCCAACGGCCGTCGGTGCCCTTTTTCGCTTGAAGCAGACGAGTTTCGAAGCCGGATGCAGATCTTCGGGATTATGCCGCGTGACTACTGTCCCATGGTTCGCTCCTGTCTGACCACATTCCCTTTCAGCAGCCGGCGAGTCGCTTCTCGCCCGCACCTCTCCGAGTCCCGTCAGCCGTGCCGTCCGACACTCGCCTTAACCGCGGGGAAAGGGAAGTGATGGCCTGCAACCGGGCGAATCCGGCGGTTTTGGTTTCTCGGACGCAGGAGTCTTTGCGTCGGAAACTCCATGTGCTCACCCTGACACCGTTCTATCCTTCTGCGGGAGATGAAGTCAGCGGATGCTTCGTAGCGGAGTTGCTGGAGCAGCTTAAGAGCGAAGATGTGACGTCGACGGTAATGGCCGTGGGCAACGTCTATCATCCCCGCAAAGTAGCAGAGCACAACAAGCCCGCAATCTGGTTTCGCTATCTGCAGTTCCCCGGAATTGCCGGTCTGTCCAGTGCGGGGGCTCTGCTGTATTCGGGGATCAGGGCAAAGGTTCGCCGGCTCCACCAACTGCGACCTATCAACCTGATCCATGCGCACGCAGCACTGCCCTGCGGCCATGCAGCGGCCCTGCTCACCAAGGATCTCGGTGTCCCGTTTGTCGTGAGCGTTCACGGTTTAGACGCCTTCAATACTTGTTTTGGCCAGGGCATCTCAGTGGCATGGAGGCGCAACGCCTCTTGTATGGTTTACCGCCAGGCGGCAGCGGTTGTCTGTGTCAGCGGGAAAGTCAATCAGGCGCTGACCGGCGTTATGGGCGCTGAAGTCCGCGCAACAACCCTGTATAACGGCACCGATACGGAACTCTTTTCTCCTGACCCGATGATCACGCGGGAAGAGGCAACGTTGCTGGTCGTGGGAAACCTGCTGCCAACCAAAGGCCAAAGGTTGGTTCTGCAGGCAATCGCACAGCTGAAGGATCGGCATCCTCTTTTGCGCTGCCTGTTCATCGGAGATGGACCAGATCGCCCCCGTTTACTCGACCTGGCAAAGCAATCAGGGATTGAAGATCGAGTTATGTTTGTGGGCCGCAAGAAGCGTGCCGAAGTGGCTGCCGCGGTGCGCCGGTGCACCTTGTTCGTGCTGCCCAGCAGCTATGAGGGGCTCGGCTGCGCTTACCTTGAAGCGATGGCCGGTGGGTTGCCGGTGATCGCTTGTAGTGGTCAAGGCATTGAGGAAATCATTCGCCATAAAGAAAACGGCTGGCTAATCGGCGTCGAAAATCTTGAGGAATTGGCGCAAGCGATCTCCGCGATGCTGCAAAATCCCGCGCTGCGAGTTGAAATGGGAAAAGCCGCGCGCCACACAATTCTCGACGGACTTACCCTGGTGTACCAGGCGAAACGTATGAGGTCGCTTTACGACCGCGTGATCGGATGATGGTCGTTGAAGACAAGGTCTCCCCCGAACCCTCCCACACCAGCCCCGCGGACGAGGCTTGCTGGTCGGGGGGACTGCTGATCGGAGCCCGGCGCCTGGTCTGCGCAGCCAATACTCGGGTTTGAGTCTTGACCTTCGCGCCGCACTATTGAAGGGTGTGAATTGCGGGAGGAGTTTCAGTTCCAGCAAGGCGAGCAGCTTTGCCGGGGATAACGGGTTACACACGAGGGTCACGGTCGTAGCATGCAGATTTTCGTTAACGCGCTGGCGGCCAGCGCCGGCGGCGGGCTCACCTACGTTCGCAATGTGGTTCCGCACTTCGCCGCGAGTGGCGTTCGCGCCACATTCCTCGTCAGTCCCGATCTGCGCCAAAAACTCGGAGCCTGGAGAGACGTCAGCATACTCGCTGATCACGAGACCGGGGGTGCGGGCCGCCGATTTCGCTACGAGCAGAGCATGATTCCCAAGCTGATTCGTGAAAACCGGGCCGACGTCCTGTTGTCAACGGGAAATTTTTCCGTGCGTCGTTCGCCTGTTCCGCAAATTCTCCTGAGCCGGAACGCGCTCTATACCTCGCGGCACTTCTTTGATGATCTGCGCCGCCGCAGAGAATACCGAGCCTGGATTGACACTCGTATCCGAGCAATATTGGCCAGACGGTCGATGAACTGGGCCGATGTCACCGTCGCACCCAGCGAAGCCTTTGCCGAGGAACTTCGTCACTGGACGAGCAAGAAAGTAGTTTCCATCCACCATGGCTTTGATCGCAACGCGTTTTTCGGCAACCACTCCCCCTTGCCGGATCAGGTTTCGGAAAAGCTTTCCAGCGCACAAGGAGCCATCCGGATGTTGTTTGTGAGTCACTACAACTACTACCGAAACTTTGAAACCATCTTTCGCGCGCTCCCTATACTCAAGCAAGCATTCCGCGATCGCCCCCTAAGATTGTTTCTTACGTGCCAATTGCGAAGTGCAAGCAATCCGGGCGAATATCGGGCGGAAGCCGCCGCCGCCTTGCTTCGCCGCCTGGGGGTTAATGAAGAAGTCGTTGAACTGGGAACAATACCCTACGATCTGCTGCATCACCTCTATGCCGCCTGCGATCTTTATGTTTCGGCGGCGTATGCGGAAACGTTTGGTCACCCTCTTGTCGAAGCGATGGCGAGCGGGCTGCCCGTGGTAGCATCCGATCTGCCTGTACATCGCGAAATCTGCCGCGACGCCGCATTGTACTTTACGCCGTTCTCACCCGAGGATCTCGCCAAAGCCGCTCTCGAGGTTATAAATTCTCGAGAACAGCGCCGCAAGATGTCTGCCCGGGGTCTCGAACAGTCCGGGCGATTCAGTTGGTCTAGACACGTGCAAGAACTGATAGCGCTGGCTGAGTCCATCCTCTGATCCGCAAGATGCGCCGCCTTCGAAGGAGAAAGAAAGTATGTTGCCTTCCCGCATTTCCAACAAATTGATGATTTTGTCGATTCTTTTGGCCATGGCAAGTGCTTGTGTGGGGAGAGAATCGTCCTCCGCACCGACTCAAGCCGAATCCGCGCAAACACCGAGCGGCTTCGCGGCGCAGAACCACGCTGTTCGTTACACTGCCGATTTTGCCTGGAGAGTGCCTTTCACCGAGGATCTGTCAGCTGCGGGCGTCAACGCCGTTACTCTGTCCGCTTGCCCAGCGGGCGTGCGTGGCGACCAGCCGGAGTATTGGGTTTACATCTCCGGCAAGGGTGAGGGAGAGGCGGTGAAAGTGCAAGGTGGAACCTGTAAGGGAGACGGCCGGCCGGGGACGTTGAGCTTCACCACCACACGCCAGCATCCTGCTGGCAATTCGATCGGCAGCGCATCCGATGGCCTGCAGGAAGCGTCCATTGCGGCGGCATTTAAGCCGAGCAACCCCAGCGCGCCGGTCCAGTCAGGCCGCGTAATGGTCTCGCCGGGCACAGAATTGAAACTCTATGCGCGCGTCTCCATCCGAGCCGCGTACCAGGTGGTGGATTTCTCCGGGTCGGTGTTCGAGTGCTACATGACCGATACCTGCATTTTCGTTGGCGATCCGAAGAATTCGGGTCAGTTTAACAATGTGACATTGGTGAATCCTCGCGGACGCCCCATGGTTGCTGGCAACACCAAACCGATGATCGAAACCAATGCCCAGACGACCCGCATCATCAACCTATCCGCGCGCGCCGCTGGTAACAACGGGACTTTCGGTGCCTACGTACAAGTAGACGACGACCAAGCCTTCCTGCTCGATGGTCTCGATAACACCTCTCGCGGAGTTCGTTGCGATACGGATTTCTGTGGTGCCTACGTCACCGCTCCCGGCCCCTTCAACGTGTGGTCCGCAGTCGGCTGGCTAAAGAATCTCAATATTTCTCCCCAGTGTCACGGCAACGGAGTGGACTGGCAAAGCGGGAACACTCTGCGCATTTCCGACAGCGTGATCCAGGGATTTCAGCAATACGGAGTGCGGACAGGAGTACGACGCGGCGGCTACGGCGGAACCGAATTAGACAACGTTTACATGGAGGCAGGTACATGCGGAAGGCAGATGGGTGCAGCCGGCGTCATTGCCAACGGCCGCACCCTCACCATCCGCAGCGATCGCAACCCGCAGGGACAGTCGCCCCAGTTTCAAAACCTGGGTTCGACCTACTATCACTATTTTGTGGTCGCAAGTCATCCGAAATTAGGAGACTCCATGCCCCTGGCGGCGGGTTGGGCCAAGACCGATCAGAAGACTCCCGTTAATGTCATCTGGCCCGTGATCCGCGGTGTGCAGTCCGGCGGCCGATACAAACTTCTGCGAATGGTTTGGGACGAGAAGAGCGACAAGCCCGCGCCCATGGGAACCGGCAACTGGCTCATCGCAACCATCGATCCCTCCGGTTGCGAGCCACTCCGCTGCACGTTCAAAGACACCCACGGAGAGGGCCATACCTACACCACCGTCAATATGCTCGGCGGCCCAACTCCCTACTATCCGGCGCTGGATTTCTGGCCAGGTACGATTGTGCTCGGGGGCACCGACGGGGCGAATATCGGCTCGCCAGCGCAATTGTTCATCGACAACGCGCCTCACGACGGCATCGTCTCGGTTGCCCGCTATGCTGACGGGCCGACGATCTATGCCTTGAGTTGCACAGGCTTGCCCAGTTTCGGCTACGGACCAACACTCTACCCGGCCATGGAATGCATGGATTCAGGATACAGCAACTGGCCTCTCAAGCGCGGTCTTCTGTTTCAAAGCAAGAACGTAAACGACGGCGGCGCATTCACCAATCGCAAAGGAAGGCTTAACTTCCTGACTCTTGGCACTGGGCCCTCCCCACTCGTCACGTGGGAGGATTCGAGTCCAATCAAAACGATTGGCGACGTGTGGCATCGCCCCGCGGCCGAAAGCGCCGATTCCGATACCGGGATGTATGCACCCGGAATCCAGTATTCGCGCGCGAAAACGGAAATCCGCAACTATGTCGGAAAACTGCCCGATGCAAGCCCCCAGGAAAGCCTCACTGCCACGGTAAAGACCTTTTCGGTTCCAGTGAGCACACCTAAGATCGAAGGCATCAAGGACAAGAGCGTGGTAGCGAACCTGAATGCCGATATGGTAGACGGAGTGCGGCTAAAAAAATTCGCGGGAGGGAAGTGCCTCGAGTCTTCTTCTGATGGAAGCGGCATCACTGAAAGCCCGGGACATTGCGGAGGAGCACCCGATCCGCTAAAAGTGGAGCAATTTACCTACACATTTTTTGATCCACACAACGTATTGACCACGGCCCAGCTGGTACCCTCCATTTACGTGAATTTGGCTGCCCCATTGCACATTATGGAGGTGTACTGCGAGATTGATAGCGGCGAGGCCAGTATCAACTTGCAAAAGGATGACGGAACGACGAAAGCGCCGGTACTTCTTAAGGATCTGCCGTGCTCGACACGGGGAGCCATTTCCAAGTCGACCGTGAAGGGGAGTGACCTGGTAACCGTGGGACAGAAACTGGACCATGTTACAGTCAAAGCGGCGGGCAATCTCCACCGAATGAACGTAGTCGTCAAGTACACAGTTGACTGATGCACGCTCTGATCAACCAGTTGCTCGGGCGCCGCGTGATCCGGTTTGCCGCTCGGCCTTGATCAACGCGCCGCGGAATTCGGTCGCCCGTCCCAGTACGCAAGACGGATTTTTCCATCCGATGATCCCGGGGACTCCGTCCGAAGGACAAATGCCGAAACCGTTGTGACTGGAAAAATCTTGGATCGCTCCGTGTCGTCTTCCTAAACGATCGGCCGTCCGCTTGCTTGAGGGTTGCTTGTAGAAGAGAGAATCAACAGTTCAATGAGATTTCGAGGCGTCTAATTTTCTTTGTATTGATGCGGGCTGCGCCCTGTGTCACTCATTTAGAGTAAAACTGCAACAAACGTCCACTGAACGCACTTTCACATGTGGCGAAAATACGATGACCTGGTAGCACGCTGTGCGGCGAGCAGAGTCCCTGAGCTTCGTCGCTTTTGCTCGAACTACTTCTCCTTAACGTGATGCTCCCTTGCGAATGCTTCCGCGGCGTCCAACTCCTTCAAGGCCTGCTCGATATGTGTTTGAGCGGTCTCCAGATGTCCGCCCCAATTGCCACCGCTATGTTCGAGCTCGGCGCGTGCGCTCATCAGCGCCTTCCTGGCAGCATCGACATTCGCCGGACGGTCTTGCGGGGGCACCGGGAAACCACTGACAGCGGGGATCGCAATCATCGCCAAAAGGAGCACGAGGTTAGTGATCTTCATGGTTTTCTCCTATTAAAGTGGCGGGACGTTGGGGAGCAGCTTAGCACAAACGACGGGTTCATGGTACTGGTTGGTCGATGCGAGAGTGGGCGTATTTTCAGCGGTCCCAGGTTTTGATGAATCTGTGGGAGCACGGGTGCGTGCCCTTTTACGACACCGAATCCTACTCGGTTGGGATACCGCAAGTTCCAGAGTGCAAACCTGAATGGAATCGAATGCTGGATTTCGCCATTTCTACTCTTTCGATTCATAACGTTGTGCGCTCATTTCCCGGCCCTCTGAAGATGTTGGGTGAGGGTCTCGCCACCCGCAGAGGATATGGAAGCTCCGACGCATCTTTCTTGGAGTGGCGCTCAAACGGAGCCTGCCAGGCCGATGTTTTCGCATCTCATCTGCAAGATACTCTTAGGCGTCTGGCCGCAACTTGCAAGCGTGCCGTTCTGTCCATGGATTGGCCTGAACTAGGCTTCGATCCGAAGTCTTGTCTGCCGCGTCCCGTGCGCGTGTTTTCAAGTGGTCGTTCGTTTTGCGGCATCTCCGATCTCGAGTGAGCAATGAGGAATTGCGCCTATCGGGAGCTTATCGCCAAGACAAAGGAAAAACCCGGCAGCATCGAGGTGTTCGATCGATCTCCATTGCAGCATCCAAGGCTGCGGAGTTCCGGACCATTCTCGCGGTGCGTGCTCGTTGTGACCTTTCGTGTACGGCCGGGCCACGTTCCTCGGACTTTAGGAGCCGGTTTTCACCTTGAATTTGACGCGGACGGATCATTGGTATGCCACACCAGGCTGGGCGTCGACAAATTGTTTGTCATCTCGATGACGGCCTCGTCGCATTTAACTTGACACTGCATAGTCGAAGATTCGAGTGTTCGAAATGTAATTGCCCTCGACGTTGGCGTGGAGCAGCGCCAGGTTTTCCGGAAACGGGCTCAAACGCAATCACCGTCCCGGTGTGGGGGCCTACTGGTTTTGAGAGCGATAGGCCCTGCCAAAATGCGCCGCTGTGCCCGTAAAGAGGGTGGCTATACTCTTTGCCATGCTTCTCAGCGCGAGCACTTTAACTGCCCAGCAAAGCTCCTTCCATAACCGGGTCTGCCCGGATTCCCCTCAAATCCCGCCTACCGGAACCCGCACCGGGGTTGCTCAGGCCGCTGCCGTTGTCTACACTTTCTCCTGAAACCAATCGCTTGATCGATTGAATACGAAAGGTGGCCTGCGCTTGTCTAACTTAACGGGAACCTTAGGCAAACTCCGCGGCTTTGGCAGGGGTGCCTGGCGATACTGGCGCCTCGGCGAGCCGGCACCAGAGAGCAACCACCTCGTACAGAAGCTGTACGCTTATACCGATGGGAGATCGAACGATATTCTGTTCCGGATTCTTGAATCCAAGCGAAGAGAAGCTGACCTGACATTCAGCTGGAATGGGGTGTCCCTCGAAACTGATAGCATTTCGGACCAGGGTATCGAGGCGGTGGTTCGTACCCTTAAAGCGGAAGGGGTTGTTGTCGTGCCACCCCGACTCAAGAAGGAAGCGGTTCGAAGTCTATACGAACTGGCTTCGTCATGCTCATTGAAAACGACGACATACGGCACTCTTAAGCCCGAGTATGCCTCCGGGGTCCAGTCGGAGATCCCAATCGTCGAAACTGGTACCAGTAGTGGAGTCGACCCGTCCAATGTTCGCTATTCGGTGTACTCAGTCCCCCGAGACGTATTGTTGGAAAATCGTTACGTTCAAGGTCTTTTGTGTGACCCCTATCTTCTGACGGTTGCAACCCGCTATCTCGGCGTCTTCCCCATTGTTACCAGGCCTGACATGTGGTGGGATACGGATCGCGTTCCACAGGGGCTGCGGCCACGACCCTTTCACGTAGACGACGGGTGTTTGCGGTGGTTAAAGGTCGGCGTGAATCTGACCGACACAACGTTTGAGACCCCCCACTTCGTCTATGTGAAAGGTTCTCATAATCCAAATCCGGCAACTAGACCTTTAACCAGGCGATTGACGAATCGGATGAACCTGAGTGACAAAGAAGTCAGGGACGTGTGTACGGAGAAGATTGTTCATGTCACTGCGCCAGCGGGATCGATATTCCTGGCTGACACCCGAGGCATTCACAAGGGCGAGCTTTCCATGCGAGGAAACAGATTGGTTCTCTATTTCGGCCTCGAGGGAAGCGCCTTCAACTATCAGGTCAACACTCATCTTCTGCCTCTCAACAAAATCGAACCTGAGCTCGAGAAGGCAATGAGTGAAAGGCCGTTTAGCTATCAATTCTTTCGTACTACACACTGATGGAAACCGCTCTATCCACATGGACTACGTGGCACAATGGTTGTCACTCGCGTGCTTGGCCTGATTCTGCTGCACTGTCCTCCTACGAAGTGTAGCGTTGGGTGTGCATCGTCGTGCGCCGATTGCCAAGTATTCACGAGCCGGTAAGGTGGACATTTCAACAGCGGCCGAGCTAGTGTTCCAGTGTTCCACCGCAGTAGTTTTTCGATTCGGTTGGTGAGGTGGTCAGTGATGTGGGAGAGTACTTCCCCGAGAGACGCTTCGGAGTTGAGGTCGTTTGAGTTTTGCCGTGCCGAACCGGCTTAGACCGAGGCCGCATGCTCGCGGGCGGCGCCCGCCGAGCGATTACGATGAGCCCAGAGGCTAGGAATGGGACACCGTCCGGTTATCTTCATCGAATGCTGCCGGCTTCTTTGAGCGCTCCGAACCTCCCGCCCAGCCGTTTACTTTGTTACTTCTAGCGCCGCCTGTCCCGCGCTTCTCGTGGTAGCGATCAATCGGAATCGCCGCAGATAGGCAGCAGCGTAGTCCATGAGAGCTCGAAATTGGTGCATCGAGTCGTAGAAGTCGTCGAAAATCAAGATCGTCCCCGGCCGGACTGACGCATCCATCATAGTCAGGCAGTAGAGAGTTGAGGAGTAAAGATCGCTGTCGTTATGGATAATTAAACGGTCGCGCGGCTTGAAAGAAGCCAAAAATTGGGGAAGCGTCTGTTGAAACCAACCCACAACATACTGAACGCGGGGATCTCCTAGTTCCGGCACCTTGCCTTGAGTGCTGAACGTGCCTTTTCCTTTGCCAGCGTGCCAGTCTTCCGGCAGTCCTTCGAAGCTGTCAAAACCCCACAAACGCGTCTCGGGATTTTGATTGAGGCTGCTCCACGAGCGCAGGCTGGCGCCTTCGAACACACCGAATTCCAGAAAATCCATGCATGTACGTCCAGACTCGAAAAAGACTTCGTTGACATGAGCATAGAGCTGTTCACGGGAAGGGAAAACCGGGGGGTTCGACTCGCGCCGCATTTGAGCCAGGCGGGCCTGCCAGTGGAATCGCGCGAACAGTTCGGAGTGCCGGGTTGCACCGGGAGCAGCGGCGAATCTCTTCACCGCGTTACGCATCCAACGGGGAAGCAATCGGCCGTCAAATAAAGCCATGTTGAAGTCGCAAAACAAGGCGCTCGAATTCGACATCATACCATCCGCTCGGATGGAACATCACCGACCGGATTTTAACCGGCGACACGTTCTTGGGCAGGTTGTGACTGCAGCAGGGGCTCGGCGCCGATTTGCAGTTTTTCGAACACCAGTTCGCGAAGACGCGCCTTTTGAACACCGCTCGCAGTCTTCGGAAAATCGTCAATCGCAAGGTACGATTGTGCTCAGTGGTACTGACGGAGGGAATTTGGGGTCGGCGGCGAAATTGTTTATAGACGGCGCCCTTTACGATAAGCGACACGGTGGCGGGGGGAAAAGCTTGGTCACGTCACCGTTAAAGCGGCGGGAAATCTTCACCGCATGATGTTGTGGTCAGGTACACGCTCGCCTCATGGGTCGCAGCGCGACGGCTGTAAAATAGTGGTTTTGTTGAGACCGGCACAGAGAACGCAGTCTGGTGGCGACGATGTCAATTCAGATTATTGTCAACGCCGATGACCTGGGGATGAGCGAAGTAGTGAACGATGCAATTTTCCGCGCTATGGAGCGCGGCATGATCACATCTGCCACTTTGCTAGCCAACGGCGCGGAAGTAACCGCTGCCGCAAGGGAAGTTCACCGTTTCCCCAACTGTTCCTTTGGCGTGCACCTGAACTTAACCGAATTCCAGCCGGTCTGCGAACAAAGCTGCAGCACCCTCGCCGCAATTCTCGACGATCGGGGCTGTTTTGGCGGAAATTCGATCCGCAGAGTCCGGATCGGAGTTTCCATGCTCAAGGCGATCTACCGCGAATGGAGTGCACAGATTGAGAGGTTGATCTCGTTGGGGGTGTCGCCGAGCCACCTGGACGGGCATCATCATGTGCACACGATTCCCCAATTGTTGCCGGTGCTTGCCGCGCTGCGTCGCCGCTACCGAATCCGCAAAGCCAGAATCAGCAGAAACATGTATGATCCGGCCATGCCCGCGAGCCGGCTGCTGCTGGCCGAGAAGTATCTCTTCAATTCGACCCTTAAGGCAATGGGCTTCCGGACCGCGCAGATCTTCACGGAACTCGAGGTGTTTCTGCGCGTATGTGCGGACCACCCGCCTAAGGCGAACGTCGTCGAACTGATGACCCACCCTGGCTCGACGCAGTCAGAGGGCGAAACGCGCCTTCTCGCGTGCGAGTGGACTAGGAATCTCTCGTATCGGCCCATCCTGGTCAGCTACCAGGCCTTGTAACCGGGACTAAGAATATGTGGCAAACAGATTGGGCAGACGGACTTCAGGTCAGAGGTGAAAAGAACTCACAGGTAAAGTCTGAACTGGAACTCGCGGATGTCGACTCCGTCTATCTTCTCCACTGGGTGGAACATTGCACCGAGTGTGCTATTCCCGAGTGTTACAAAACCTGCCCTTTATACGTTGCGCG
>Ga0126373_10000306_pt1 | contig 32317 bp, 20 predicted proteins | sample PanSoiMetPlot_11_FD_92545 | JGI IMG/M metagenome (GOLD analysis project Ga0126373, IMG submission 92545) | Tropical forest soil microbial communities from Panama - MetaG Plot_11 | ecosystem: Environmental > Terrestrial > Soil > Tropical forest > Bulk soil | place: Panama | collected 2016-02-17 | reverse complement strand
CTGAGATCGAATATGACAAATATCACAGTGCTAAGCGAAACCGCGCAGAGAGCGATGGAAATCGCCGAGAGGCTGTGGCGTGGCGCCACAAGGCCGAAGCTCGCAAAAATGATCATCAGCCAAAACACCAAGACCCGGTAGAAGGGCGCCGAGAGTCCTGCATTCTTTGTCTCGAGCACGCTGAAGCGCGCACGGAGGACATCTCGGTAGTCCTGGCGGCAGTGTTCCGCGATGCGCGTCTGAGAAGCGTCCGTTGGGCTGAACCGGCTTATCTCCAATCCGGCATGGTTTATCAGGTCAGCATGGGCGGGGACTTCTCCGGTAATGACGAGGTTGTGCATCCCGGATGTGTCAGGATAGGGCACGCTCACCGGCGGTGGCTCGGACGGCCAAATGCTGGCAATAGCCGCCGCTATGTAGCTCCTGAGGTACGCACGGGCGGCGTCAGCGCCGGGTCCGTAGTTGCGCAAACATCGGTCGAGCTCTGTGAGCTGTAATGCGTATTCCTGACGATAGTGGACAGCATCGTCGTATTCCTTTTTCACCGAAGCCGTGATCAACCCGAGCACCAATGCGGCGAAAGTGACAAGTATACCGATCACGCGCGTCATCATTTCTACAGTCTCGCGCGCTCGGTGCGCTGGCGGTAGGCGCGGGCTGATGAACATTCCAAGGCCGGCGCTGGAGCAAAGCAATACCACGATCAGCAGAGCTGAAAGCAGATCGATCACCGTCTTCCTCCTATAGGGGCGCGTTTGCGAGATCCGGCTATTCGGCGTTTTGGCTGCGGCTATCCATCCCAGCCTCATGGCTGATAAAAAGAAAGCTCCACTTCGGCGATGCCGCGCTCGATTCGAGCCTCCGTGAGCTCCACCTCTCTTCGCCACCGACTCCGCCACCAGATGGCCTTCGCAGAGGCTTTCCTGGCCGTCGTCGCGAATCGCGCACCGCGTTCGCCCTTGCCATCCGGACCCGAGCAAGCGGCTTATTCAGGTGAGCGGCCGATAGACAGAGCCGAGCGGCTCCCTCTTCAGTATCAACACCGCGCTCTAAACATGCACAACTGGATTTTGGTCGTGACCATCTTTCCTCCGAATGATAAAGACTTCTTTGTCCAGGGGCGGGCATTTCGCGATAGAATATTTGAGACATACAACCTTAAATTGTCGAGCGATCGCTTATTTTCTCGGCGGCGTCATTAGCATCAAGCTTGCCGTGTTATTCCTTGTCGGGCCCGTTATTTGGCCCGACACTGAGGCATACATCTCCTTTGCCGATGCCATTCTTGCCCACGGGCAAGTATTCGATCGCGTAGGTTTCGGAGGCGGTCCGGCCGCGCCGATTCTTGTGTTTCGTCTCGCGGGGTATCCGCTAGTCCTTGCCGCGGCCAAGCTGATCTCACCCCAATACTATGGACAAGTCACCACCCTTTTTCAAATCCTTCTTAATATAATCGCAATCGTGATAATGGTGCGTGTGCTGGCTCGTTTGTCGTTTACGACCGCTCAAATAGTCTTTGCGATAGGCCTTTATGCTTTTTCCGACTCTCTGCTTTTTGACAACTCGCTTTTGAGCGATAGCATATATTCCTCGCTCTTTAACATTGTCGTATTCGCGTTGCTCGGTCATCTCGTCGCGGGCTCGCGGTTGACGTTTGTTGGCGCCTCGGCGCTCGGACTGCTTTGGGGATTTTCCACATGGACCAGGGACAGCGGTATTTATCTGACATATTTACCGATCGGTCTCCTCATAGCGATCGCTCTGCGCGCTCCGACCGGTAACCTACGCCGCTTTGGCCATTTGTTTACATTTATGATCGTTATCTTTGCCATGACAGGCGCGTACTCCGGCTTCAATAAATACCGTACCGGAGAATTTTTCTTCAGTATCACGAGTGTCGAAAATTGGCTGCACCCGGTCTTCGACATGGCACAATATGGATATGCCGATCCTTTTAATGATGATGATCTGGTATCTCAGACAGTCCGCGACGGCATGCCCAATTATGAGTATCCGGCACAAGTCGCGTTCGTGGAAAAGCTGCACCAGCGATGCGGATGTACTCCAAGACAACTGCAGTCTCTTGTTTTCCGAAAATATCTGACGACGGTGACGCACTATCCGATCGGCTACATTCGAGTGGTGTGGCGCAATTTTCATTTTTTCGGCCTGGTCGGGCTGCTCGCCGATCCGATAGCGACCATCAATCAATTTTTCGAGTTCGCAACATCTCTGCCGCACAAATTCGCGCCTGGTCTTTCTATTCGAAATTTGCTCGACTTGCAGCGGCAGTTTTCGGCGGTGACCTTGCTCCTGATGCTTCTGAACGCTTTGTCTACGGCAGCCGCTACGGTTTTATTCTCCCTCTTTCTGTTTGGGATCCCGTTCATGATGGTATGCGCTTCGCGAGGGCGCGAACCGATCCCGCTGTCGCTCGCGATCGTGGGTTTCCTCTGGTTTGCCTTCGTCAGTGTGTCGATCGCATTTTCCCTTGTGCATTACGAGGCGCGTCACGCCCTCCCGGTTTTTCCCGCCGGTTGCATCGGTATTGTTTACGCGGCTTTTGAAACTTCCCGCCTGCTCAGCCGGCCAGCCGCACGGTCACCACCCAGCTGACTCGCACATCGCAAAGGCGCATTGACGTATTAGGCATAAATGGTTCACGCGCATCGCGGTCGCGAAAACCGCGATCAAAGTCTTCTCTAATCTAAGGGATCGCGAAGAGGCCACCAGCCCTTGACCCCGCAGTTCGTCAACGCGGTAAGGAAAGTCTCGATCAGCAGGAACTGGCCTTCACAGAGCATCTGCCGCGACGACACCGAAAGCGCTGGCTCTCTGATATAAATTCCGGAGCAGTCAGGGTTCGGGGCTTCGATCAAACCTTCGATCGTCGCGACAGCGCTTTAGGCGGAAACGATCGAGGGATGCGGGCCATAAAGTTCACGTTCGCCGGTGATGCCAAGGCGTCGACGCGATGTATTCTGTTCTTTACTGGACTGTCGTAGCGCTGCTCGCCGCGTGGATCTTTTTTGTCGTGTTCGAGATAATCAGGGGTTTCTAACCGGTGCAGCAGTTGCCTCGGGTTCCCCAATGAAGCGCGACATGATCAAGAACAGGGAAGCCACCGCGTTCCGACCCACTATCCTTGCGAAAATTCCGTGGGCGCCGATTGCGGTGACAAAGGTGCTCACCACGTGAATTGATGCCAGTCGGGATGTTACGCTCTTTCACAGCCGCGTCGAACCGAGGGCAGTGGCGCATCGGGTGCCCTGCTGCTTTTCGGTGTGGGTCTCCTACCGCTTACGTGGCCCCTCCCTGGCACCGGCCCGGCTATTCTCGAAAAAATTGTTTATCAAGAATAAACGAAAGGGAAGGGGGTACGGCGGCAGCGGTGCGCCCACGCGGCTCATTGAGCGGAGCATCGTGGCAAACTGCGCGGGCAGTTCTCCGCGCTTTCGGCCAGTTGCTAAGCGATCGCGTCACACACCTGCCGAGATAAGCATAAACGCAGAAACGCCATTTAGCTCAGTCCGCGTTTCGAGACAATCCATGCGCGCCCAATGCGTAGCAGGGCGTATCTCAGTGTCCTGGTTGCCCGCAAGCCTTCACGGCGCCTGCTTGGTCAGGATCATATTAAAACCCGCAGGGCGCAACGCAAATTCCGTCGTCGTGCCGGGCGGAGCAAGTGCAAATTCGCGAGCCTTTTGCGCAAAATTGGTGGGCTGCAGTGTATAGGACCAGTCTGCGAAAATACCCGCAAACAATAGCAGAACGAGCATCGAACCAAGATAACGCAGGCCCCGATTACGTTCGGTGGCCAGCGTGAGTACCACACCTATCCAGATTAATATTGGAATCAAGTAATAACGCTGACCCGCCCAGGGGTTCGCCATCAATGACCACTGCGGCAGAGTCTCAGAAACCTGTGGCCGCCACAACGCGGCCGCCAACATTGGTCCTCCAAACACGACCGCTTTTGGTAGCACCCGTGGCGCCCGCCAGAGCGCCACAATACAGAGCAGCAACCCTGCAAGCGCGACGGCGATTACGGCGCCGTCGCTGTTAAACGGGGTCGTGTGGATCATACGCGACATCACGCGCGCGCCGAGCAAGCCGCCGAGCAGGATTTGCACGGCCACGATGTGAGCTAACGCGCCCATGCTGGCTCCGAGCGGGGCAGTCGACCGGCTATCTCCGATCGTAGTGACAAGAAAGCTGCCCTGGATGCCGCAGGCGATCGCGATGACTACACCCCTTTGCAACTGAGCCGCACTGGGATCATCGCGAAGCTGCCAAATCGCGATTGGCAGAAGAAACAGGCAGAAAGGCCCGCTGAGGCCTGAAAGCGCTAATGCGCCCAGGTCCAACGCCCTGCCCAATCGGCTGGTCGCTGGCCGGCTGACCAAAACAAGAAACGCGAGAATGGCAAGATGCCATTGGGCGTTGGTCAGGTTGAGATAAGTTTCGGAGGAATTAGGCAGCGCAACATAAATGAGTGCAAACAGAACTCGTCCGCTTGTCGAAGGCCATACGGTACTCATTCGCGTCGAGACGACAAATGTCGCGGTAAGCGTCTGGACGATCAGCGCGGCAGCGACGAACAGGCCCGGCGCCCACAGCAACGGAAACGCTTGGGCGGCGAGTGCGACCAGCCGTGAGATCGTCTGAAGGTAACCGCTTTTCGGAATGAACAGGGAGTGCCAGCCGGAGGTGTAAGCGTCGGCGTACCAGATCACGCCATCCTCCCCCCAGAACTCGGGATGCAAAATCATCGCGGGACAGCGAGCAACCAGCACCAGAGCAAACGATAACCCGCACAGATACAGAACGGCCTGCCGTGGCATAAGCGCCCCCGCGCCGAGACGTGGCGGATCCGGGAAATGAACGGCGGAGCGGAACATCCGATTTACCGATGCGGCATTACACCGACATGCGCCAGATTCCGGCGGTTTCGAGGCCAAGGGTCGCGATTCTGACCGGCTTGGGCAACGCAAATCGCGCGCAGCCGGGGTCAATGGCTATCGAAGCCGGCGGTTGGCGGCACCAAAACGGCGAAGCGCGCTGCTTTGCTCGCACCAAGACATTCCTCTCCCCTCGGCGCTGCCGCCCTTGTCTCCGCGCCCTCATGCCGGTGCGGGCGGCGCCCACAGCCGGGCGATCAGCGCCAGCATGTCGACGAGCATCTGCCGCGACACCGCGACCTCGGCCATCTGAAAGGTGACGTAGCGACCGTGGCTGACGACCTTGGCGCCGATCTTGATCAGCTTCTCGCAGGCGGCCACGTCGCCGCGATGGCAGCGCGCGCCATATTCAAATGGCCGCGCTATCTCGGTCCGCGGATTTCTCGGCGCTTTTGCCGATCAGGGTTCGATGACGAGAGGGCGGCGGCCGTGACGCAACCGAGACCAGCGTGGCGACTAAAGTGCAAGTTCAGAAGCAATTTAAAAGAGTTCGCAAATAATACTCAGCTTATAGCAACCACAAATTTAAAGTAACTGCGTTATCCAGGGGCTCGCTTACGCAAAATGTCCGACAAAGATCACGAAGGCTCAGCGCCGCATGCAAGGGCGCGGCTGCCCGAAAAAACTCCGGCACCAAGTGCGGGGGTACGCAAGAGCGTTTTGAGGCTCTCTTCTGCGGCAAGGATCTTTCCATGCTGGCGGTGCTGAGCGCGGCGCAAGCCTTGCCAGACGCCCCCTTTCGCCGAGTACGCCGCCGTCCTTCATCGCTGCGCGCTAAACAAAGCCCAAATCCGAACCTTGGCATCGATTTCCAGAGGCCGGTGCCCATCGTTCCGGCTCCGGCCGCTCCCACCCTAACAGTTGACGGCGCCGGTTCCGCCGATTTACCGAAGGTGGTCGGGTACGGCAGGGATATACCCCTGCGGTCGCGGCGCGCTGTCGCACCTCCGCCCGGCGCTGTCATTGTAGCTAGTACGTAGCTGGGGCGAATTAGCGAAACAGCAACGACGGATAAGCCATTGACATAGTTCAGTAATTTTCGGCTTGTTGAGATACTAAAACAAATCGGGAATTAAATTCGCCTAAGCGGGAATTGTCGGGAAAAGCTTCTCGCACCAGGCTCGCGCACCAAAAAAGAGCTAGAAGTAAACTCATTTCCATCCTGTCGAAATCTAAGAAAATATGCATCCAGATATGTCGCGATCCTACCACAGAGCCGCGAAACTTGAAACGACGCAGCAGGCCTTCCCACTTGAAATCCAAACCGCGTTTGCGTCCACCGTTGGGCGCGAGGATGCCATGAAGTTATGGGAAATCATCTACCGGACTGACGAAATGGCATTCCGCCGGAAAGCCATTGTGGACAAGCTGCGCGCGCTGCAAACGCCGATCAACGCGCGCATCTTGAAGCTCATCGTTTACCCGGATGGCCAGGACGTGCCGCACTGGCGGCGCGAGCTGATCGCCTGGGGAAACGATCTCGCTGCGATGCAGCTGCGTGGCCTTCGGGGTGTGACGCCGATGGGCTTTGGAATGGCCTGGAATGGCCTCTACCGGGAACCTTTCGACGGCGCCGAGGATCGCGTGTTGCGGTTGAAGCTCGGCCAGATCGAGCGTGAATACCAGCGTGCGATTGCGAAGGATCGAACGCAGGTGATGGCGGAATTGACGGGATTCTTGCGCGCGTTCTGTGAAGCCATCGGCGAGAGCCAGTTTGTCGATCCCGTCGTCAATTCATTCCAGGCTCAACCGGTCCGGCAGCCGGAAGCCGCCGCCGAATAGATGACCGATGGAGCGACTTTGCCGTTTTATGTCTACCTTCTTGCTTCTTGCTAGTGTCCCGATCGAGAAGTTTGAGGGATCAGGTTTTCTCGTCATTGCGAGGAGCGGAGCGACGAAACAATCTCGGCTGGTTGAGCACGACAGGCACGAGATTGCTTCGCTGCGCTCGCAATGACGATCCCCTCTTGATCTCAAAAATTTCGCATTCACCACACTAGCCGCAGGCACGAAACACTCTATCTCGGCGTCACAAACGATCTCACGCGCCGCGTGTATCATCACAAGATTTGAAGCGTTCCGGGTTTCACTCCCGATGCGGCGTCGATCGTCTGGTGTGGTTCGAAATTTACGAAGATCCGGCACAAGCGATAGCCCGCGAGAAGGCTGTTAAGAAGTGGCGGCGGGACTGGAAGATCCGGTTGATCGAAGAGCAAAACCCAGACTGGCGGGACGTTTACCCGGCCCTTCTGAGATGATGCTTTACGCCGCAGCTGGTCATTCCGGGGCCGCCGAAAGGCGGAGCCCGGAACCTATGCACACCGGCTTCTGGAAAATGGGTTCCGGGCCTCGCCGCCGCGCGGCGCCCCGGAATGACGGGGATGGGGCGACAATTGCCGTTTTATGTCTACCTTCTTGCAAGCCGCCGGCACGGAACGCTCTATCTCGGCGTCACAAATGATCTCGTCCGCCGCGTGGATCAGCACAAGACTGGGAGCGTTCCCGGTTTCACTTCCCGGCACCGCGTCGATCGTCTGGTGTGGTTCGAAACTTATGACGATCCGACAGAGGCAATTGCGCGCGAGAAGGCTGTCAAGAAGTGGCGGCGGGATTGGAAGATCCGACTGATCGAAGAGCAAAACCCGGATTGGCGAGATTTCTACCCAGCGCTTGTGAGGTGATGCCAAAAATCGCTCTACTGTGTCATTCCGGGGCGCGGGCACCGCCCGCGAGCCCGGAACCTATGCACACCGGCTTCGGGAAAATGGGTTCCGGGCTCGCCGCCGCGCGGCGCCCCGGAATGACGGCCTTGGGGCGCTTCTGTCAGAATTGGACCGATAGATGGATCACGCGGTCAGCACGGCGCGCAGTGCGGTGATCGACGGCATGAAGAAATAGGCCGCGGCAGTCAGCTCGACGAACTGCTTCGGTATCGTCAGCGTCGTCCGCCGGCTGCCGGCCGGATAGTTCAGGTATGGCTCGTCCATCGTGCGGACGCCGCCGCGCTCCGCCTGCCCGATGATCGGGTCGAACCCAGGCGTTACCGGCCCCCCGCCTCCGGGGCGCCGCTTGCCGCCGACAAAATCGGGATGGTTCGCGTAGTTGCGCTGAATAAACTCGAACTGGCGCTCGATCGAGGTCTGGTAACAGACGAACATCAGGCCGCGGCTGTGCCTCGTTGTCGTTTCGCCCGGTTCCACCTCGGTACCAAACGGAATGCCGGCGCGGATGATGCGGTGCCGCTGAACCTCGGCCTCGCTGCCCGTGTCGTCGCGGGGGTACATCTTCCGAATATGGGCGGCATAGGGACATCTGCGTTGATCCGGATCGTCGCCGAACTCGAAAGCATTGTCGCGCTTCTCGTCGCCGCCGAGCCGGGAATCATCGCGCAGCGGGGCAAGCTCCAGCGGCGCGCCGCTCTTCCACCGGCCGACCATGCGGGCGGCCAACAGCTGCGGATCCATCCCAATCCGCGCCGCCTGTTCCCGAACAAACCGCCAGAATTCCGGCACTTTCTGCTTGAGACGCCGGAAAACCATGTAGGAGCCGTTCTTCGCCCACGGCGCCGGCAATGGCGCGATCGGCCCCGGCTTTATCGGATCGTGCGGATCCTGACCCGGACAGCCGAGGATGAATTCGCCCGGCCAAAGCATATCCTGGCCGGGCAGACCCTTATCGGGTCCGGGCCAAGCCTCGCGGAGGGCGGGCAGACCACGTATCCCCGGCTGGGATATGCCATCGAGGAAGCCAAAATGCTCATGCCCGCGGTTAGCGCCCGGTCGTGCGTTCCCTAATTCCGAATAGACGACCTGGATGAAGCCACCAAGAAACTCCCTCAGGCGATTGCGCTGAAACGTCAGAAGCGCGCGATCGTGAGCCGTCAACAGGAACACGCCGTCGATCCGATCGCCGCGGAATTCCTTCAGCCAATCCGAGCGACTGGGGTCATGCAGGGCCGCGATCGTTTCGGGGTGGTCGGCGCCGCGCTCGAATGAGGGGTCGAAAGTCGGACGGCGAGGGCCGAGCAGCTGCGTCAAGCCGTCCTTCGTGAAGCCCAGGTTCAGCCCCGGCATCGGGTCGCGCCCGGCCTGGCCGAGCCACTTGCGTCGCGCGATCGCCAGCTCGCGCTGTTGCGCCCGGCGAGCGCTCGTAATGCGACCGATCACGTCACGCCTTAGCGCGAGTTTGAAGGAGCCCTCGTCCAGGATCTTGAAGAATATGAAATCTTCAAAATCCTTCTGCAGGCCGATCGGAACGTCGCCTTGGATTTCGTCGAGATCCAACATCGGTACCTCGGGCAATCCTGGTCCGATTCACCTGAAGGCGCCGGCCGCCGCTGCCGAATTCCGGCGGCCGGTAACGGCCGGCGTCGCCTCTACCGCGTCGCGCGCGAAGGGGAGCGGAACTAGCCGTTCGCGCCGGTGTAGCCGATCAAGAGGTTCCCGGTAGCCCAGATCCCGGTCTGCATATTCCTGTCCTGGCCCCCTAGCACCTCATACCGATAGGGGATCAGCAGGGCTCGTTTGATCTTGTACATCTGCCCCATGAAGGTCCAATCTCCTCCCTGATAGTTGTCGATCTCTACGGCGATCTGGGCGAGGCGCCCGGCGTCATCGCCCGCTATCCCTTGTCCCGGCGCGCCGGCCGCAAACTGCATTCTCCGATCCTCGTTAAAGGGCGCACATTGCGGATTAGAGTAGGGATTCAGAGTATTGATCAGCCTGCCGAGTGCTATTTCCATTTCGTCACCCCCGTTGTCGAAGCTGGTGATTTGAATCGTCTCTGTCGTTTCGCCGTCGCGGCCAGAGTAGCAGCCATCGACACCTCTTCGGCAGCCACCGCGGCTCAGCCAGATTGCGCCGGCCGAGGCATCGGTCGTGTGAGCTGGGTCACACAACCGCAAATTATGTCAATCTTGACGAAATGAGATTCGATTTCCCGTAACTGCCGGAGCACCGGCTTTCGATTGCGCCCAAAGTCACTCCGCCTCGGCAAGCAACGCGATGGGCGAACCCTGGTCAAGCGCGGCGAGAGCGGCTTCGACCCGGGCGGGTTCGTCCAGAGTGCCGAGTTCGCCGAACAAGGTAGAGGCGCGTTCGAGGAGCAGGCGAGCCTCCGTTGTATCGCCGGCCCTCTGGCGCAAGGCCGCTCGGGTGAGCATCGCTTTGGCAAGATCGCTGCGCGCGCCGACGCGTTCCAAAATCTGCATCGCGCGCTCGATGTAACCCTCGGCCGCCGCTGAGCCCTCGCCAGCCAGGCATTCCGCCATCAGCCAGCAGGCGCGGCCCTCGATTTGCAAATAGCCCCTGGCTTTGCTCGCCTCGAGCAGGTCCTGGATCAATGGGCAGGCGCGTGCGGTGTCGCTGCAGCGAAGGTAGCCCTCTGCGAGAAACAAGGCGAAGCTCAGGTAGGTAAAGCGAAAACCGGCACGATCCTGCCAGGCCAGACCCTCCCCCAGCTCCGCGAACCCTGCTTCGAACCGGCCCGCTTTAATTTGTCCATAGCCGCGACCCACTTTTGCCAGCGCCGCGTCGCGCGGCAGGATCGGGGCGAGCGCGAGCGCTTCATCGCAGCATTGCAACCCGCGTTCGATGTTCCCCTGCTGAATGTAGGCCAGTCCCATGCGCGCCCAGCCTTGCGGCTGCACCGAGCGGGAGAGCGGGCTGCCCAGAGCGGCCCCGTGCTCGATCCCCCTCCGGCAATAATCGATGGTTGTCCCCCACTCGCCGAGATAGTTGGCCGCTACGGTCAGAAACCAGAGGGTCCGGGCGGCCCACCAATGATCGCCGCGCCCTTCGAAATATGCCAGGGCGCGCTCGCCCGACTCGATCGCATCCCTCAGCCTGCCGGCGACGGCATAGACCTGTGCGAGACAGGAGACGGCGAAGGCTTCGATCTCCTGCAACCCGTGCGCGCCAGCGATCCTCGCCGCCTGATGGCAGCGTTCGATCGCGATGTCCGGCCGGCCCCCCGTCACGCCATACAGCAGGCCGATCCAACAATGCCAAGCGGCGCAGTGGCGCGGTTCACCAATTTGTTCTACGACATCGCGGATCGTCTCCAGGGTTTTAATATTATCGGCGTACTGGCCTAGCAGGTACTGAACCTCGGTTCGCTTGAGCACGGCCTCGATACGGCGCAGCCGGTTTGGCTTTGTGTCGGGCAGCGCGTCGAGGCGGCGAAGCGCGTCGTCGAAGTAGGTTAGCGCCTCGTTATTGGCCCAGCGCCGTTGCGCTTTTTCCGCGGCCAGTATCCCGTAATCGACCGCCCTTTCTGCCTCATTAGTCCGGCCGAAGTGAAATGCGAGCAATTCGGCGACTTCTTCAGCTCGGTCTTGATACAACTCTTCGAGCGCATGGCCCACCGCGCCATGATGGGCGCGGCGGTCGCGATCGAGCAGACTTGCATAGGCGGTTTCTTGGGTCAGCGCATGGCGGAAAACATACGTTGTTCCGTGAGGTTCGACCCGCTCGTAGATGAATTCGAGCCGGATCAGCTCACGGAGCTGGGCTTCGAGCGAATCTGCCGCGTTCGAGACCGCGCTCAGCAGGCGGAAGGAGAATTCGCGGCCAATCACCGCGGCGGTTTGGAGCAGCTGCTTCGTATCTTCCGACAGCCGATCGATGCGCGCCATCACAACGTCATGGATCGTGTTCGGAACCGTGAGGGCCGATCGAAAGTTCTCGCCCGCGTGCAGCGCCAGCTGCTCCAGAAACAATGGGTTGCCGTCGGCCTTGGCGACGATTTCCTCAGTCACCAAGTCTGCGAGGCCCTCTGCTCTGAGAACCGAGCGAACCATTTGCAGGCTGTCGCCGCGGGATAGCGCGTGCAACGGTGTCTGCCCTGCAAACGACTTGTCCAGCCAAGGGGGGCGATAGCCGGGGCGATAGGTGCCGAGCAAGAGGATACGGGCGTCAGGCGCGTTCTCTGCCAGGAACGCGAGGAATTCTTCCGATATCTTATCGATCCAGTGGAGATCCTCGACCAGCAGGACGAGAGGCCGTTTTAGACTTCCCTTGATACTGGCTTGATGGAGGATCTCAAAAGCTTTGGCTTTTACTGCTTCGGGATTTAACAGTGCAGGCGAACCGCCGAGCTCCGTGATGCCCAGAAGATGGAGAAGGACAGGACTGCCTTGCTCCACATCCATGTCCAACTCTTGCAGCGCCAAGCGCACCTTTTGGGCAATGATTTCAGGGCTGTCGGTCTCCACAATCCGGCAATTGCTGCGCAATAGATCGAGGAGCAGCCAATAAGGAATTGCCGTGCCGTAGGAAACACACCTTCCCTCGACCCAGGAGACGCGCCCGTCGGCGATCTCGCGCCGGAACTCCGCGAGGAGCCGCGACTTGCCGATGCCCGGCTCGCCGACGATGCCGACGATTTGGCTGCGGCCGTTTTCAGCCAGTCGCAGGAAATTGTGCAGGATCGCACGCTCGCTCTCGCGGTCGACAAACGTTGTCGTGTGAGCGGCGGCGGTCTCGCGCAGTCCGGAGCGGCGGTGGGAAACTCCGAGCAGGCGATAAGCTGGGACGGGCTCATCCTTGCCCTTCAGCATCAGCGGCCCGACCGGCTCGACGCGCGCATAGTCGTGCGCCAGCTCGCGGGTCTCCTCGCTCAGAAGGATGGTTCCGGCCTCGGCCGCCTCCTGCAACCGCGCGGCGATATTCGCCGTGTCGCCGATTGCGGTCGCCTCGATTCGCAGGCCGCCACCCACCGGGCCAAATACGACTGGCCCGGTGTGGATGCCCATCCGGACCGGGAGGTCCATCGTGAGATTGTCGTCGGCGTCCGGCTGCACGCTGAGCGCCTGCTGGATGGCGATCGCGGCCAGCAGGGCGCGCCGCACGTGGTCCTCCTGCGTGACGGGCGCGCCGAACAGCGCCATGAAGCCGTCGCCGAGAAATTGCGGGGCAGTGCCGCCGTAGCGATGCACCTCACCGAGGCTCTTTTCGAGAAAGGACGCGACCAGGTCGCGCATCGCTTCGGCCCCGAGGCGCCCGGCTAGAGGCGTCGACCCGACGATGTCGCAGAACAGCACCGTGACCTGCTTGATTTCGCCAGGAAGTGCGCCTCTGGAGCCGGCGGGGCGGGTGGTGACGGGTCTGGGTGTGTAAGGTTCGGCGGAGGTGCTGTCTCGCAACCCGGGGGCGGTCAACGATGTGCCGCAATGACCGCAAAATCTATGTTCGGGAGGGTTGCTGGCGCCGCAGGACGGGCACGCGACGCCGAGCGGCGCGCCGCACTGTCCGCAGAACCTCATGCCGGCTGAGTTGTCGGCGCTACACCGAGGGCACCTCATACCGGGCCTCCACAGAGCGCCGGAATGTACTCACGAGATTAGCCGAGCCTAGTCGCAACCTTTGAGGAGGTCAATGTTTCGTGGCCTTCTATCTGCGCGGAAAGCCCCCGGAACGGGCGTAAACAAGTGGTAAATTTTTGCCGCTGTCTGTGACTTCGCTCACACGGCATCGCGAAAAGCGTCAATAATCTCCTCGTTTACAAATAGTGCACGACGGTCAACGGCGGCGCGTCTATCATCCCCTGGCAAGGGCCTCCCGGAGGATAAGCGGCAACGCCGCGTAGGGGGCTTAAAACAGAGGTTACTGCGGGCGGGAGATCCTGCTGTCCCGGCCCTTGACGTAATCCGACTTGGAGACGATTGCCATGAACGGATCAACGCACCAGGAAAAACGGCAGATATTCGAGCGTCACTTCCTGTTCGGGAAGCTGAGCGGCGACGAAATCGACACGTTGCTGCACTACGCGCGGGTGGAGAGTTATCGGGCGGGCGCCGAAATTTTCAGCAAGGGCTCGCCGGGGAACAGCATGATGGCGGTGCTGCGCGGGAGGCTCAAAATGAGCTCCGTCTCGCCCGAAGGAAAGGAGGTCGTCTTCAACATAATGAAGCCCGGCGACTGCTTCGGCGAAATCGCGCTCATCGACGGCGCCGAGCGGTCAGCGGATGCGGTGGCGATGATCCCGTGCGAACTGCTGGTGTTGCATCGCCGCGACTTTATGCCGATCCTCGAAAAGCGGGCGGATATTTGCCTCATATTGCTCAAAGTCCTGTGCCAGCGGCTGCGGCAGACCACCGAGCAGGTCGAAGACGTGCTGTTCCGGCAGCTCGAGTCGCGGATCGCCAAGGCATTGCTGCACCTCGCCGAGCGTGCCGGCGCGCTTGGCGCACCGGGGTCGCCGATCGAACTGCATGTGTCGCAGCGCGAACTCGGCCACCTCGCAGGCGGCAGCCGGGAAAGCGTCAACAAGCATCTGCAGGCGTGGCACAAGGAAGGCTGGATCGATCTCGGCAAGAGCACGATCGTGATCCGCAACCGCGCGGCGCTCGAGCGCCTGGCGGAAGCGCCCGAGCTCTGACCCCCCGCCTTCGTTCGTGGCCGGGCTCGTCCCGGCCACGCACGGCTCAGGGGAGCCGATCGTAAAGATCCTCCCACTGTGGGTTTTGCGCGAGGATCAGCCGGACTTTCCAGGACCGCCGCCAGTGCTTCATATTCCGCTCGCGCTGCCGCGCCAATCGCATGTCATCGTAATGTTCGACATATACGAGCCGGCGTAACCCGTACTGCTTGGTGAAGCCTTCGACAAGGCCGGCGCGGTGCTCCCAGGCTCGGCGGGCGAGATTGTCCGTGACGCCGACGTACAGCGTGCCGTTTGGCCGGTTCGTCATGATGTAGACCCACCCGCCCGACACCCTATGCGCTCCGCCGGGAAGCAGATTTCCGTGGATGGCCGGCACGGAGGCCGGCCATGAACGATAAAGTGAGCACAAAGAGTTAAATTTCCGGTCGAGAGGCCAAATCTCCTTCACTCGTTTGTGGCCGGGCTCGGCCCGGCCATCCATGAACAATTCTGTTTTTGGCGTACAGTGCTTATATCGGAACTCGCGGCAACCACCGTTCCCTATACCCGATGACTGCTGCGCCGCCCGAGAGCTGGATCAAGAGAACGCCGGCGGGGCTCTATTGCGAGCCCGGCGATTTCCACATCGATCCAATGCTGCCGGTGCCGCGCGCCGTCGTCACGCACGGCCACGGCGACCACGCGCGGCCGGGCAATGGCCGGGTGCTCGCGACGCCGGCAACGATCGCGATCATGCGGTCGCGTTACGGCGAACTCGCCGGCGGCTCATTACAGCCGCTCGACTACGGCGAAACCGTTGGGATCGATGGCGTGACGGTGCGCCTGGTACCGGCGGGGCACGTGCTGGGCAGCGCGCAAATTGTGCTCGAGTACCGCGGCGCGCGGGTCGTCGTCTCGGGCGACTACAAGCGCCGGCCGGATCAGACATGCGCGCCGTTCGAACCGCGCAATTGCGACGTTTTCATCACCGAGGCGACGTTTGGCTTGCCGGTCTTCCGCCATCCTCCCGACGGCCATGAGATCGATAAGCTGTTGCACTCGCTCTCGCTCTTCCCGGCGCGCTGCCACGTTGTCGGGGTTTACGTGCTCGGCAAATGCCAGCGGGTATTGGCGCTGCTGCGGCGGGCCGGCTACGAGGAGCCGGTCTATCTGCACGGTGCGCTGCTCGCGCTTACCGAGCTTTACGAGAACTTTGGCGTACCGCTCGGCCCGGTATTGCCTGCCACCGGCGCCGGACGCGAGGCCCTCAAAGGTCGGATCGTGCTGGCGCCGCCGGCCGCGACAACCGACCGCTGGGCGCGGCGATTGCCCGATCCGCTCGTCGCGATGGCGTCGGGCTGGATGCGCGTGCGGCAGCGCGCCAAGGCGCGCGGCGTCGAATTGCCGCTCGTGATCTCCGACCACGCCGATTGGGACGAGCTGACGGCGACGATCGCAGAGGTCGGCCCCGAGGAAGTTTGGGTCACGCACGGCCGCGAAGAGGCGCTCGTCCACTACGCCACGAAAAACGGCTACCGCGCCCGCGCCTTAGCGCTCGCCGGCTTCGAGGAGGACGAGTGAACCGCTTCGCGGCGCTGCTCGACGCTCTCCTCTTTACGCCGTCGCGCAACGGCAAATTACGGCTGATGCAGGAATACTTCGCGACGGCGCGGGACCCCGAACGCGGCTGGGCGTTGGCGGCGCTGACCGGCGAGCTGGTGTTCGACACAGCCAAGCCCAACCAGGTCCGCGCGCTGGCCGCGGCGCGGGTCGATCCGGAGCTGCTCGACTTGTCTTACGATTTCGTCGGCGATCTCGCGGAAACCGTGTCGCTGATCTGGCCGGCCGCCGGAAGCGCGCAAGGCCACGTCCCGGTTCTATCCGAGATCGTCGAAAAGCTGCGAGGCGCAAGCCGCGGCGAGGTCGCGAGCCTGCTCGAACCGTGGCTTGACGCGCTCGACGCCACCGAACGCTGGGCGCTCTTGAAGCTCGTCACCGGAAGTTTGCGGATCGGCGTCTCGGCCCGTCTCGCGAAGGCTGCGCTCGCGGAGTGGGGCCAAGTCGAGATCGATCGCATCGAGGAAATCTGGCACGGGCTCGCGCCGCCTTATGAGGCGCTTTTCGACTGGCTGGAGGGGCGCCGTCCGCCGCCCGACAGCGGCGATCTACCGACCTTCTGCCCGCTGATGCTGGCGCAGCCGCTCGAGGACGACGACATCGCCGGGCTCGACCCGCACGACTATCTCGCCGAATGGAAATGGGACGGGATCCGCGTGCAGCTCGTGGCCCGCGACGCCGAAAAGCGGCTCTATTCCCGCTCGGGAGACGATATCGGCGCCGCCTTCCCGGACATTTGCGCAGTGATGCCGCCGGATGTGACGCTTGACGGCGAGCTGCTGGTGCTCCGCGACGACGAAGTCGCCTCTTTCAACGACCTGCAGCAGCGCCTCAACCGCAAGACCCCAAACGCGAAGCTGCTCCGCGATTTTCCCGCTGCAGTGCGGCTCTACGACATCCTGCGCGACGGCCCGGAGGACTTGCGCGGCTTCTCTTTTGCCGAGCGGCGGCGCCGCCTCGAGGCCTGGTATGCGCGCGAGCCGCGCCGCTCTCTCGACTTGTCACCGATGGTGCCGTTCACGAGCTGGGACGAGCTGAAGGAGCTGCGCGACGGCGCGCGCGAGCGCGGCATCGAGGGGCTGATGCTTAAGCGGGCGGACTCGCCCTATGTCGCGGGCCGGCCGAAGGGTCCGTGGTTCAAATGGAAGCGCGGCGCGCTGACGCTCGACACGGTTCTGATGTACGCGCAGCGCGGCCACGGCAAGCGCTCGTCCTTCTACTCCGACTTCACCTTCGGCGCCTGGCGCGACGACGAGCTGGTGCCGGTCGGCAAGGCTTACTCGGGCTATACGGACGAGGAATTGCTGCGCCTCGACCGCTGGGTGCGCAACAACACCGTCGAGCGCTACGGACCGGTGCGCGTCGTTAACCCGCAGATCGTCCTCGAGGTCGCCTTCGACAGCGTGCACCGCTCGACACGCCACAAATCGGGCGTCGCGATGCGCTTCCCGCGCATCCACCGCATCCGCTGGGACAAGCCGATCCGCGACGCGGACACGCTCGAGACGCTCGAGAAATTGCTGAGCTAGAGATTGCTTCGCTCCGCTCGCAATGACGCCGGAAATTACGGTCATCGCGCGGAGCGGAGCGACGAAGCAATCTCGCTTAAGTTGCGCGCTACTCCGCGGCGGCCGGCTGCGTGACGGGGGGTCCGTCGGCGCGGATTTCCGCGTCCCAGGGGCCCGGGAAGCGGCCGCGGTCCACCTTGTCGCGCGAGAAGACGTGATAATCGACCGGCCATTCGGCACGCGGCAATTCGTAGAACACCTCGACGCCGTTGCCGTCGGGGTCGCGCAGATAGATGCCGAGCGAGATGCCGTGATCGGCGATGTGGTCGATCGGCAGGCCCTTTGTCTTGATGCGCTGGTAGAACTCCTTCAGATCGTCGAGCGACTCGAGCCGCCAGGCCATATGGTTGAGCCCGACCTGCCCCTTCTGCTGCAACGGGGCGTCCTTGCCGAGCTCCATCAACGCCACCTCGTGCGACTGCTCGGTATCAGCCGACATGAAGGCGGCCCAGCCCGGCCGGTACTCGTAGGTGTGCAACCCAAGCAGGTCCTCATACCACTGCTTCGACCGCTCGGCGTTGCGGACATAGATATTGACGTGTTGCAGATACATTGGCCGCTTTGCCATGGCGCCCTCGCTTGTTATTTCGTCGAAGAAATTCTAGCACGCCTTTACAAACGCTGTCAGCTCTGAGCCGCGGCGGCGCGCGCGCCAGGCGTGTTGCTGCGGTACTCGGGGACCAGCCGTTCGAGCAGCTGCAGCGCGCGCCCTTCGCGGCGAGATCGCGCCACGTCCTCGAGCTCGTCGATCGAGCGCGCGAGCATCGCATAATCAGCGGTCCGCGGCGCCGCCAGGCGGATCGCCGGGCTCGCCGTCGGCAGCACCGGCTCCGCGGGATGAAACAGCTCTTCATGAAGTTTCTCGCCCGGGCGCAACCCGATAAATTCGATCGCGATGTCGCGATCGGGGCGCAATCCGGCAAGGCGGATCATCTGACGCGCGAGATCAACGATCTTGACCGGCTCGCCCATGTCGAGCACGAAGATCTTGCCGCGGCTATCGCCGTCGGGCGCGATGGCGGAAGCCTGCAATACCAACTCGACCGCCTCGCGCACCGTCATGAAAAAGCGCGAAACCTCGGGATCGGTGACGGTGAGCGGCCCGCCCGCCGCGAGCTGGCGCTGGAACAGGGGCACCACCGAGCCGGTCGACCCCAGCACATTGCCGAACCGGACCGTCACGTAGCGTGTCCCATCCTCCAACGGAGTGCGGCGGCGCGCTTCGTAAAGGTCGAGCGCCTGGCAGTAGCTCTCGGCGATGCGTTTGGTGGCGCCCATCACGCTGGTCGGGTTGACCGCCTTGTCGGTCGAGATCATCACGACGAGCGAGGCCCCGAAAGCGCGCGCCGCCTCGGTGACGTTGCGGCTGCCGATGACGTTTGTCAGGACCCCTTCGATTGGATTGGCCTCGACCATCGGCAGATGCTTGAGGGCCGCCGCGTGGAACACGATTTCGGGCTGCTCGGCGCCAAGCACCTCGTCGACCTCGGCGCGCGCGCGCACATCGCGCAGAAGCGGAAGCATGGTCAGAGCCGGAAACCGCTCACGCAGCTCCACCTCGATGCTGTAGAGCGCGAATTCGCTGTTGTCGAGGAGCGCGATCCGGCCGGGGGAAAACGCCGCGATCTGCCGCGCGAGCTCGGCGCCGATCGTCCCCCCGGCGCCGGTGACGAGCACCCGGCGGCCCCGGACGAGCCGCGCCATCCCGTCGCGGTCGAGCACCGCTTGCGGCCGCCCGAGCAGGTCCTCGAGGGCGATCGGTTCGAGCGCGCGCTCAGCATTGTCGAGATTGCGCTGAAAATCGGTGAGCCTCGGCAAGCGCGCGAGCGGTATCGCCAGCGCATCGGCGCGGTCGAGCAATCGGCGCACCTGATCGCCGGGGAGGTTTTGCGCCGTGATGATCAGCTTTTGCGGGCGCTTGCCGCGGCGGTCCAGCCGCGCGACGACGGCTTCGAGCTCTTCGATGATGCCGAGGATCGGGACGCGGTAAATCTCCCGGCCGACCCGCGACGGCGTGTCCGAGAGCACCCCGACGACGTGATACACAGCGCGCGGATCGCGCCGCATCTCGCGGATGAACGTGTCGGCGCCCTCCTTGGCGCTGATCAGCAGCACCGGCACGCTCTGATGCTTCACCCGTTCGAGAATGTGGTCGAGCCCGCGATCCTTGAACAAGCGATAGGCGAGGCGCGGCCCGCCGAGCAGCGCGATCAGGACAAACCAGTCGATCAGCAGGATCGAACGAGGAAATGTCTCGAGCCGCGTGAGGACGAACATGACCGGCAAAAAGACGAGCACCGTCAGGCTCACCGCGCGGGTGATGTTAAAAAGATCCGGCAGCGAGGCGTATCGCCAGATTCCGCGATAGAGCCCCGTCAGCAGAAACACGCACGCGGCGATCACGGTGAAGCCGGCGATGTAGATCGCCGTCATCTTCGGCTCGTAGTCGAGGACGGTGTTGCCGAGGCGCAAGTACAGCGAGATGATGAGCGACATTGCCGCCATCGCCACGTCGTGCAGGAAGGCGAGAAGCGCTCGCCGATTGTTTGGAAAAATTGCCGCCATCCCCCGACAGACCGGGTCTCCTATAACAGGAATATGCACGTCGGGAAATTCGCATCGCGGGCCGCCAGTGTTCCAGCCGACGCGACGGGGGTCTAAGATGGGGCATGTCAGGAGAGCGCCTGCACCGGCTCATCGATCCGCAATCGAGAGCGATCGAAGCCCGGGTGTGGCGGGCCGTGCATCATGTCATGCTCGCGGCCGGCCTCGGGATCATGCTCGTCAATACCCTGCAACCGTGGCGCCAAAGCGCGGCCGGCGCGCTCGACGTTGGACTTTGGATCGTCTGCGCGTTCTTTTCTGCCGAATACCTACTTCGGCTGATCACTGCACCGCGAGCGCCCCGGGGCCGGCGTCTTGGGGAATGGCGCACCCGGTTTGCCTGGGCGATCTCGATCGGCGGCCTTCGCGACCTCCTCGGCGTGGTTCCCGGCATCCTCGCCATCGTGTTCGATGCGGAGTTCGCCAGCCTCTTCGGCTTCCTGTGGACCTTCAAGCTCGTTCGTTATGCCCCGGGGCTCGCCGGACTGCAGCGCGTGATCAGAGACGCCCGGCACGCCTTGCTGTCGGTCCTGATCGGGTTCTGCATCGTGCTCGTGGTGTCGGCCAGTCTCGCCTACCTGCTCGAGCGGGCGGCGCAGCCGCTGTCCTTCGGGTCGATGCCCGCGGCGCTGTGGTGGGCGATAACGACGCTGACCACGACCGGCTATGGCGACGTCACACCGGCCACGCCGCTCGGACGGATGCTGGGCGGCATCGTCATGGTCAGCGGCATTCTCGTATTCGCGCTATGGGCCGGCATTCTCGCCACCGGGTTTGCCGAAGAGACGCGCCGGCGGCAGTTCCTGCAAACCTGGGACCTCGTCGCCAAGGTGCCGTTTTTTCACGATGTCGGCGCGGCGGCGATTGCCGATGTCGCGCGCCTGTTGCGGCCGCGGGAATACGCTGCCGGCGCGATTATCGTGCGCCGCGGCGAGCCGGGAGACTGCATGTATTTTGTCGTTTCGGGCGAAGTGGAGGTTCAGCTAAAGCCTGAGCCGGTCCGTCTCGGCGCGGGAGAATTCTTTGGCGAAGTCGCGCTGCTCACCGGCGGCCCGCGGAATGCAACGATCGTCGCGGTGCGCCAATGCACGCTCCTCAGCCTCGACATCGCCGATTTTCGCCAGCTGCTCGGGCGCCAGCCGGATCTCGCGCGTGTGATCCACGAAGAAGCGCAGCGCCGGCCGGGAGGCGCGGTTCGCGGGAGCGAACGCAGAGCGCGGCGGCGGCCCGCCCCCATCACATGAAAGTCGGAGCATAGGGCGGGTGCAACCCGCCGTCATGCGGAACGCGGTCCAATGGCGGGTTACGCCCGCCCTACGACTTCATGAGATCGTAGTAATGCTTTGGGAAACCGGCCGCGGCGCGGGCCTCGTGATTGAAGGGGGGCTTCAGTTCGCCCTTGAAGCACCGCCTGACGCGCTCGCGAAACGCCTCCGCCGCATTGAGCCCGCGCATGCCGCAGACTGTGTCGAACCAGCACACCCCGGCGGCGACGTGACCGATCTCGTCGCAATAGACGCGCCGCACGACGGCGGCGCTCTTCAGGTCGCCGACGCGCTCGAGCTTGGCGATCATTTCGGGAGTGACGTCGAGCCCGCGTGCCTCGAGCACGAGCGGCACGACGGCAAGACGCGCGAGCAAGTCATCGGCGGTTGCTTCTGCCGATTCCCAGAGCCCGGCATGCGCCGGCAGATCGCCATACCGCGCTCCGAAATCTGCCAGCCGCCGCATCAGCAGTTCGAAGTGCAGCGCCTCCTCGCACGCAACACCTACCCAATCGTCAAAGAACGCGCGGGGCAGAGCTTCGCGCGAAAACCGCGCGACCAAGTCCCAGGCGAGATCGATTGCGTTGAGCTCGATATGCGCGAGAGCATGCAGGAGGGCGACACGTCCGGCGGCCGAGCCGAAAGCCCGGCGCTTCGGCATTTCTCTCGGGGGCCGTAGAGCCGGGCGCGCGGGCCGTGCCGGGCGCTGTGGCGGGGTTGCGTGGCCGACCTCGATCGCACCTGCGTGCCAAATTGCAGCGAGTCGGCGGCTGGCTTCGGCCTTCGCCGCCGGATCGGCGGTCGCCAGGATTGCGACTGCGCCGCCAGTTAGCGTCGATGCGAATTGGCTGAAACTCTCCGCTCTCTCCGACTTCGCTTCATCGCCGCGAATCGTTCGGCCCGCAACCATCTGTAACTACCTTCTTGGTTTTGCGATCGATAGACCGACTGATGGGGAGACCCTCTCCTCGCCTTCAAGGCGAAACACCGCCTGAGACCGATGCACCTGGATTGGTTTAGAGCTCCGGACAACTGCAGTACGAATCAAGCATGCGGTACATATTTGCGTGTGAACCCTGTCATCCAGCCAATTTCGTCACCCGCCAAAGCGGGTCCAGGGCAAGTGATCAAAATCCCCGGATTACCGCTTGCGAAGCTGTGATTCTCCATGGTCTTAACGCCAACCCACAGTCCTGCGAACATAATCTTGCTGAACTCGATAAGGCAGCTAGTCTCTTTCGTGCCGTTTGCTGCTTACGCACGCGTAGCTCCATAAACTCTCGGAAAGGGCTGCTGCCCTACGGTCGGCGTCGTCAAGATGTCGGCCGCCAGCGCGTGCCTGCGGCAAGGATCGCACTTGGTCCGGATATGGATTAGTGCAGGGCCGAGACGTTCCGGGATCGCCGCGATTTCATTGCACTCAGCTACGGCTTTGCCTGAGCCGCGGCGGCCGGTCACTTGGTGCGAGCGTCCCAAGTCTATTGCGACGCTGCCGTGACCGGCCTCCCATCTGTGAACTATCTGCCGATGGGCCGATCAGTTCAGCCACTCTTGCCACCGCGGCTATCTCGCGTTGCCGAAGCCCGGCGCGACAAGATCGACGGTGCAGTTCTCACCGCGCGCCTACCAGCCTGCTTACGGTTATCTTTCCGCCAGGGTTACCGCTGCGGTTTAGAGCGTCACCAGGGTATTCCAGGTCTGGCGCCACCCTGAGTTGGTGTGGTCGAGGTTCATGACCCCGTTGGCGTCGAACCCCACGACATCGGCTTGGCCAGCGATGCGATCGTAAAGCACGAGCTGGCTCTTGCCGTTGCCGACGAAGTCACCGGCGATGATGACGTCCCATGTCTTGCGCCACCCTGAGTTGGTGTGGTCGAGGTTCATGACGCCGTTGGCGTCGAACCCCACGACATCGGCTTGGCCAGCGATGCGATCGTAAAGCACGAGCTGCCTCTTGCCGTTGCCGACGAAGTCACCGGCGGTAATGACGTCCCATGTCTTGCGCCACCCTGAGTTGGCGTGGTCGAGGTTCATGACGCCGTTCGCGTCGAACCCCACGACATCGGCTTGGCCAGCGATGCGATCGTAAAGCACGAGCTGGCTCTTGCTATTGCCGACGAAGTCACCGGCGGTGATGATCTCCCATGTATTGCGCCAGCCCAAGTTGGTGTGGTCGAGGTTCATAACGCCATTCGCGTCGAACCCCACGACATCGGCTTGGCCAGCGATGCGATCATAAAGCACCAGCTGGCTCTTGCCGTTGCCGACGAAGTCACCGGCGGTGATGACGTCCCATGTATTGCGCCAGCCCAAGTTGGTGTGGTCGAGGTTCATGGCGCCACTCGCATCGAACCCGACAACATCGGCTTGGCCAGCGATGCGATCGTAAAGCACGAGCTGGCTCTTGCCGTTGCCGACGAAGTCACCGGCGGTGATGATCTCCCATGTATTGCGCCAGCCCGAGTTTGTGTTGTCGAGGTTCATAACGCCTTCCGCGTCGAACCCGACGACATCGGCTTGGCCAGCGATACGATCGTACAGGACGAGGGTGCGGAAACCCGGATCAGTAAACGCGCCGGCGTTGATGGGGTCCCATGTATTGCGCCAGCCCGAGTTGGTGTGGTCGAGGTTCATGACGCCGCCTGCGTCGAACCCGACAAAATCGGCTTGGCCCGCGATTTTGTCGTATAGCACAACTTTGCTTGCCATAATTCATCTCCCTTCGAGATTCCCCGTGGACAACCAGTGTGTCCCAAGCCCCGTTTGATTTTCAGATTGGTGGCCGAATCTTCGCCCACGTTGCTAGAATAGTTCAGAGGCGGGTCGGGAACTGTGAGATAGCTCACACTTGAGGGAGAACAGTTCAAGTCAGGATGGCTCAAACCTTTCCGGTCCACGGCGGGTTGATGCTGACCCTACTCGGCGGCCTCGCGTGGTCGGGGCGCGACTTGGTTCGCGCCCAAGCGAAGGACGCCACAGCACGATTTCCCGTGACGATGTAAGAGGCGGTTTCCTCTAATGAGGTTGCGGCGAAACGAACTTCAGCAATTGCTCGATACGTTTGCACTCGGGTAGCAGCTTTGGTGACCCTGATGCTAGACGCAATGCTGAACAACGGCTTCAGGTCTTACTTGCGAAGGAACAGCAGCGCATTGGAAACAGGCTCAACTGGTTGACTTTCCTTTTAGTTGTTGTGGGCTTACTCAACGTCGCTGTGCTCGCATTTCAAGTGTGCGGCAAATAGCTCAAATAGGCTTCACATTGACTCAATGTTTCTAGTGTAATTTGCTTTTTGGTAGATAAGTCTAAGCCGTCTATAACCACGTCCTATAGTTTTACGAGTTCCTCCACATTCAAAAATGACGAGATACAGGTGCCTGCGTCATAGAAGTTACAATGGGCAAACTGATTTTTTGTATTCCGGGCAACGTCCCATCCCGCTGATGATTTCATTGAAGATGTCTGACAATTTAAGCGAAGTATTACTGTCAAACGCAATTTTGGCGGCGACAGCTATGCTCAACACCGATTTCAGCCGTTTCGCGGGGATTCCAACTCGAGCTGCCCATCAATCCTCACCCCCAACCGGTTAGACGCGAACGCCGATTGATCCGGCGGCGACGGCCGAGGTGTAGGTCAGCGCGCGCTCGTCACGCCGGCGATGACGTCCCCCGCTTCGAAGTGCGGGCTGCGCTCGAATTTCGCCCCCCTCAGCTCTCAGAGGGCGCGTGCGGTCTTAAGCACCTCGGCGACGTGGCCCGGCACCTTCACCTTGCGCCACACGCCGCGCACGACACCCTCCCGGTCTAGCAGAAAGGTGCTGCGGTCGATGCCCATGTATTTGCGTCCATACATGCTCTTCTCGACCCAGGCGCCGTACTTCTCGCAGACTTCACCTTCGGTATCGGAGGCGAGAATAAAAGGAAGGTTGTGTTTCTTCTTGAACTTGTCGTGGGAGGCGACGGCGTCTTTCGAGATCCCGACCACGACAGCATCTGTCCCGCTATAATCGGGCAAGGCGTCGCGGAACCCGCACGCCTCGGCGGTGCAGCCCGAGGTGTCGTCCTTCGGATAGAAGTACAGCACCACCTTCTTGCCCTTGAGCTTGGACAATGTGACGCTGCCGCCGCCATCGGTGGGCAGCGTGAAATCCAGGGCCTTATCGCCGAGTTCGAGACTCATCGCACGTTGTCTCCTGTTTCTTTTGCCGCCCTCCGTGCCGGTCGCTCGACCAGCCTGTCGTACCAGCTGCGGACGCGTGCGGTGGCGCTGCTGATATCTGCGCCGAGCTGCGCAAAGTCAACGGCGCCCATGCAGCGCGCCAGCGTCGCGGCGTCTGCTCCGGAAGGCGTTCCGGCGGCAGGCATACCGTCGCTGACGAGAACCAGGATGGCCTGCACGTTGCGAAGGAGTTTTTCGGCGGCGGTCAGCTCGCGCTGCGCCCGGCGCGTCAACACCCCGGCCTCACCAAGGGCGACAAGTGCTTGCGCAGTGTTGCGGTGCAGAATTCCAGGGAAGGAAGCCGCCTCCCGCAGGATCAGGTATTGCACAATGAACTCGAGGTCGATCAGCCCGCCGCGGCGGTTCCTCAAGTCCCGAGGAGACGGGCGCGGGTTTTCTTCGGCAATGCGGCGCCGCATATCGGCGACGTCCATCACCAGCTTTCCCGGATCCCGGGGTGTCCTCAATACCGCCTCGAGCGTTTCCGAGATCCGTTGGCGGAGACCGGCGTCTCCAGCGACTGGCCGCGCGCGGGTCAGCGCCATATGCTCCCAGGTCCATGCGGCTTCTCTTTGATAGCGAGCGAAACCGGCGAAGTGCGATGCGATCGGACCCGACGCGCCAGACGGCCGCAGGCGCATATCGACATCATAGAGCCGGCCCTCGGCGGTCGGGGCGGTAATCGCGCCGATCAGCCGCTGGCTCAACCGCGCATAGTAACTGGGCACCGCCAAGAGGCGTGCGCCGTCCGACATCTCCACTTCGGACGATGCGTCATAAATCAGGATCAGGTCCAAATCGGACGCGAGCGTCATCTCGCGGCTGCCGAGGCGACCCATTCCGATGATGGCAAAGGCGCCTTCGGGCACCCGACCGTGCCGCCGGGCGAACTCCGCTTCAACCGCCGGGAGCAGCCCTGCGAGCGCAGTCTCGGCAATGTCGGAAAGCGCGACACCGGCCGGTGCGCCGTCCAAAGAGCGGCGCAAGAGCTGCACGCCGACCTGAAACCGGCGTTCCCCGGCCCAACGCCGCAGCGCATCCAGCGTGTCCTCGAACGTACGCCCGCCTGCAAGCACTTCATCAAGTTCCGCGGCGAGTGCGCGGCGGTCCGGGGGCAGTGCGAAGAAACCCTCGGTCAGCACCGGATCGAGGAGAGCGGGGCGCTGCGCGAGGTGCTCCGCCAGTCGCGGCGCCCCCGCCATGACCTCGGCAACCAGCGCCAGAAGCCCGGGATTGGCGTGAAAGAGCGAGAAGAGCTGCACGCCCGCGGGAAGGCGCGACAGAAACTGATCGAAGCGCCGGAGCGCCGCGTCCGGGAGCGATGTGGCCCCGAAAATGCGCAGCAACTCCGGCACAAGCTCGGTCAGGATTTCGCGAGCCCGCTGGCTGCGGGTGGCCCGGATCCGGCCGTGATGCCACCGGCGCAGCAGCCCCGCGACCGCAGCGGGCTCGGTGAAGCCAAGCCGGGACAGCGTGTCCAGTGTTTCAGGATCGTCCTCGGCGCCCGTGAAAACGAGATTCCCCGGGGCGGCGAGCGTTGGCGCTTGCTCGAAGAGCTGGGCATAATGCCTTTCGACCGAGACCAGATGGGCAGATAGATCAGCGACGAAGTCTTCCGCCCGCCCGTAACCGAAAAACACGGCGATATGCTCGAGCCCGGCGCGGTCGGATGGGAGTACATGGGTTTGCGCGTCATCGACCATCTGCAGCCGGTGCTCGAGACGGCGCAAAAAACGGTAATCGCCGATCAGCTCTAGCGCAGTCGCAGGGTTGATCCGGCCCGCCTCCGCGAGGCGGCGCAGCGCCTCACAGGTGGGCCGAACGCGCAACTCCTGGACCCGGCCACCCCAAATCAGCTGCTGGGTCTGTGCGAAAAATTCGATTTCCCGGATCCCGCCGCGGCCGGTCTTAATATTATGGCCTTCAACGGCGATTCGCCCGCCCCCCAGATGCGCGTTGATCTGGCGCTTGATCGAGTGGATGTCCTGGATCGCCGCGAAATCGAGGTTTTTTCGCCAGAGAAAGGGTCTGAGCTCCTCCAGAAAGCGCCGCCCCGCAATAAAATCGCCTGCCACCGGCCTGGCCTTTATGAGCGCAGCGCGCTCCCAGTTCTGCCCGACGCTTTCGTAGTAAGCGAGCGCCGCCGCGACCGATATCGCCAGAGGTGTGGAGGCCGGGTCGGGGCGGAGTCTGAGATCGGTACGAAACACATATCCATCACCCGTGCGCTCCTCCAGAACGCGCACCAACTCGCGTGTCAGGCGCACGAAAAGAGCTGGCAGGCCGTCGCGCGCGCCGGCCCGGATCCGCGCTGCGTCGTACAGAACGATCAGGTCGATATCGCTCGAATAATTGAGCTCATATCCGCCGAGTTTTCCCAGGCCCAGCACCAAAAGACGGCTGTTCTTTTCGGGCTCGTCCGGATCGGCAAGCGCGACGAGCCCCTTTCCGGCCGCTTCGCGCAGTAAATGACGCACCGCCGCACCCAGCGCCGCTTCGGCAAACCGGCTGAGGGCCGCCGTTTGCTGCTCGAGGGACCAAGTTCCGGCAAGTTCGGCCACGGCAGCGGTCAGTGCTACGCGGCGCTTGGCGATCCGCAGGCGGCGCATCAGCGCAGCCTTGTCCTCCCCCAGGTCTTGAGTCGCTTCGACGCTTGCGGCAATCTCGGAAAAGAGCGGGTCCGCGCCCTCCTCAACGAGGCGGTTGAGGAAGGTCCAGTCTTGCACCGCTATACCAGTCAAAAAGGGGCTGTTGCCAAAAATCGACGCGAGCAGGCGTTTACCTAAGTCTGCCGCGCTCCAGGATCGGGCAAGATTGGCCGCCGCCACATCGGTTGCCGGGGCGATGGCGGCGCGCCAAGCCTCCAGCCCGAGGGCGAGTTTTCGGGGGTCGGCTGGCCTCGGCAGTGGGTCACCGTTGGGGGAGAGGTGAGATAGAAGCTTCATACCGTCAGGCCGCCAAGGCTGAAGCTGGCGGCGCGCCGGCCTCTGGTCAAGCCCACATTGGCGTCCGCCCCCGCCGGCATTCCTGGCCGGCGCGAATGGGACGCGGAGTGCACCGCTGCCTCATGTGGCTTAGTGCGTTGGTGGCTGCGCTGGTGCTCGTTTCCGGGGCCGGTCTCTGGCGGCTGATGCAGGGGCCAATCGACCTCGACATCCTCACCCCGTATATCCAAAAGGCGCTCAATCAGTCTGCCGACGGGTTGGAGATCGCAATTTCCGGAGTCCGTATCGGCATAAACAGGGAAACCCGGCGGGTCGATCTATCGGTTGAAGGCGTTAGAGTTTCGCAGGCGGACGGCGAGCCGCTTGCCGCCTTTCACGCAATGTCGGTGGACTTCGCTCCGGGCCCGCTCCTGCTGGGTGAACTGGCGCCGTCACGGATCGTCATCGAGCGTCCCGTCTTGCGTCTCGTGCGGGACGAGACAGGCGCGGTGCGCTTCGGCTTTGGCGATCAAGACAGCGAGACATCGGGCTTTGGGCTCGATGTCTTGGGCCGGTTAGCCGACTCCTCAAAGCCAAAGGAAGCCCTCGGACAGATCCGGCGCGTCGTTGTCCGCGACGCCACTCTCGTCCTCGATGACCGGCAGACGGGGCGCCGTTGGAAAGCCGATCGCGTCGACTTCACCTTTGAGCGCTACGCGGGTGGTTTTGCGGGCGATGCGTCGCTGGCGCTGCAAATCAGCGGAAATGCCTCCGAGTTTCATGCCAGTTACCGCTATTCCTCCGCCGAAAGGATGCTCGATTGCGGGGTCGAGTTCAGCGCCGTGAAGCCGGCGGCGTTGACTTCCCTCGCGCCCGAATACGCCCCTCTCGCGCTCGCCGATTTCCCGGTTTCCGGAACGCTCGCGACTCGGCTGAACACGGCGGAAATGACCAATGAGGGTCTCCGTCTGGATCTCCGGTTTGGGCGCGGCTCGATCAAAAGCGAGCTGTTGCCCGAGGGCTCGCTCGCACTGCAGGAGGGCTCTCTGAAAGCCGTTTATGCGCCGGAGAGAAGCGAGTTGCGCCTGGCCAAGCTCGATCTCGATCTCGGCGGCGGCTCCTCACTCTCGGTGCAAGGGAGCCTCCAGCGAGTGACACTGGCCATGCTCGCCGGCGCCGAACCTGCGCCAGCGTCAATCCCCGGCAGGCTCGGCATCACTCTCGCCGATGTTGGGGTGAGGAAATTCGAGAGCCTTTGGCCGCCTTCTCTCAGCCGCGGCGGGCGCAGCTGGGTTTTGGAGAACGTGCATGACGGGGTCCTTGACGAGGCCGCCTTTCAGCTCGATCTCGACGTCGACCCGACGGCGCGCTCGGCCGAGGTTGTCTCGGCGCGCGGGACGATGCGTTATCACGACGCGGCGATCACCTACTTTCGCGGGCTCGCTCCGGTGCGAAACGTTAGCGGCACCGCCACCTTGCAGGATAAGCGGCTCGTCTTTACGCCGTCCGGCGGCGCCGTCAAATCCGTCCAGCTGACCGGCGGCTCGGTCGAAATCACCAATCTCGGCGCACCCGTCGAGGAGCTCGCGGTCAACCTCTCTCTTGCTGGGCCGCTTCGAGACATACTGGAAACGATCGACGCTCAGCCGCTGCGCTATGCGCGTGAGATTAGCATCGACCCGGCTCGCGTGACTGGCCGCACCCAAGCGAAGATCTCGGTCAAGCTGCCGCTCCTGAAGGATGTCAAGCTCGATCAGGTCGAGTTCACAGTGAAGGTTGGTTTGACTGGCGCCGGTATCGCGGATGTTGTAATGAACCGTAACCTAACCGACGGCGATTTCACCGTCGAGATCGTCCAGTCCGGAGCCCATCTGCGAGGAAGCTCGCGCTTCGATGACGTCCCGCTGAATCTGGATGCCAACCTGTTCTTCAGGCCGAGCGATGGCGTGAAAGCGCGATATCGCGTTGGAATGACGCTCGACGATCAGCAACGGCAGCGACTTGCTTTCGACTTCTTCCCGGGACGCATCAGCGGACTTATCGGGGTTGATCTTACCTACTGGGCCACCGATTACGCGCATGCCGAAGCAGAAGCGGCTCTCGATCTCCGTTCGGCGAGGCTATCCGTCGCCGAAGCTGGGTGGAGCAAGCCGATCGGTGCTCCGGCCACGGCCAAGTTGATTCTGGATCTCTACGATGAGCGCATTACTCGACTGCCGGAAATCAACGTAAAGGCCCCGGGGCTCGACAGCAGGCTCGCTGTGGCGCTGGCGCCCGATGGCGAGCACATCGATCGGGTCGACATCGAACGCCTGCTTGTTGGCGATGATGACGTCGCGGGTTTCGTGATGCGCCGCCGGGGAGGAGGCTGGCGTGTCGATCTTCACGGACCAAGCCTCGATCTCTCGCATTGGATCAAGGATTTCGCCAAGGGCGATCAGCGCCGGGACTCGGCGTCAGATCCGCCGCTGCAGATAAACGCGCGAGTGGGCCGCCTGGTTGTTGGGCCGCAGCGCGAGGTTTACGACCTCAACGCTCAGCTGTTGCGGGCAGGCGCCGACTGGCAGGTCGCGCATATCGACGCCCGGTTTCAAAACGGCCGCCAACTGAGCTTGCGCTCCGGCAACGAGGGCGGGCGGCACAACCTCACTTTCCGCTCGGATGACCTCGGTTCGGCTCTGCACCTTTTCGACATCACCGATAACATCGTCGGGGGAAGCGTGACCGTTACGGGGCAGGTCTCGGAAGCAGCGGGCAAGCGGATCGTCGACGGTCAAATAGCTGGCGAGGATTACAGCCTTGTTCACGCACCGGTCTTCGCGCGGATCCTGTCGCTGCCGTCGTTCAGCGGCGTCGGCAGCATGCTCTCGGGCTCCGGCATCCCATTCAGCACGTTGAGCAGCAAATTTGCCTATAGCGACGACCATCTCGTGCTTGAGAATCTGCGCGCCTATGGCGGCGCGCTCGGCGTGACCGCGAACGGCACTGTCGATGTCGGCCGCGACCGGCTCGATCTGCAAGGCACGATCGTGCCAGCCTATGCGCTGAACTCGATCATCGGGAATATCCCGGTGATCGGTTCATTGCTGCTCGGCGGCGAGGGGCAGGGCCTCTTTGCCGCCAACTACCGCGTCACCGGATCCGCCGCCGATCCCGAAGTCTCGGTCAATCCGCTGAGCGCGCTCGCGCCGGGCTTCTTGCGCCGTTTGTTTCAGCCGAATTTCGGCATCCCGCCGCCGGTTCACCAGTCGCTGGGAATCGAATAACTCAGATGGGGCGCACCAGCGCGTGGCGCTTGCGGCCGGCGCTGAGCTTGAGCGTGCCGTTCGCGTCGAGATCGGCGAGCGAAACAACTCGGGTCTCGTTCTCGACGACGATGTCGTTGATGCGCGCCCCGCCGCCGCGGATCAACCGGCGCGCATCCCCGTTGGAGGTCGCGAGCCCCGCCCGGCTGAACAGCTCGAAAGCGGGTATGCCGCGCGCGAGCAGGTCGTGGGGCACTGCGGTTTGCGGCAGTTCATCGCCCCTGCCGCCGCCCTCGAATACGGCGCGCGCCGTCTCGGCCGCGGCCTCGGCGGCTTTCCGCCCGTGACACAGCGCGGTCGCCTCGGTGGCCAGGATCTTCTTCGCGTCGTTGATGTCTTCCCCTTCGATCCGGATGATGTCGGCGAGCGGCAGCTCGGTGAAGAGCCGCAAGAAGCGGCCGACATCGGCGTCGTCGGCGTTGCGCCAGAACTGCCAGTATTCATAAGGGGACAACCGCTCGGCGTTGAGCCAGACCGCACCCCCTGCGGTTT
>Ga0126373_10000305_pt1 | contig 32417 bp, 24 predicted proteins | sample PanSoiMetPlot_11_FD_92545 | JGI IMG/M metagenome (GOLD analysis project Ga0126373, IMG submission 92545) | Tropical forest soil microbial communities from Panama - MetaG Plot_11 | ecosystem: Environmental > Terrestrial > Soil > Tropical forest > Bulk soil | place: Panama | collected 2016-02-17 | reverse complement strand
TACTCCGACGGCACCAGCGATTTCTCTTTCTCCGGACTGAAGACCGCCGTCGCGCGCTGGGTCGAAGCCAAAGAGGCAGCTGGCGAGCCCGTTCCCATCGCAGATGTTGCTGCCTCGTTCCAGGAGGCAGTTGCCGACGTCCTGACGCGCAAGGCGATAGACGCATGCGTTGCGAACGACGTGCACCATCTGGTCATCGGCGGGGGAGTGGCAGCGAACTCACGACTGCGCGCACTGGCGCAAGAGCGCTGCGCTTCGGCCGGCCTCAGCCTGCGAGTGCCAAGGCCCGGCCTGTGTACGGACAACGGTGCCATGGTGGCGGCTTTGGGGGCCGAATTGCTGGCGCGCGATGTGCCGCCGTCCGCACTGGACTTCGCCGCAGATTCGTCACTACCGCTGACCACGATCACAGTCGGCTAGCGCGCGGGCGGGCGACCAGGCTTTGTGCATTCTGCGTGTCAACCTGGGATCGGCCAGGCACGTCTGAACTCTGTCGAACAAAACGACCGCAGCCGCCCGGCATCCACCTGACGCCGTCCGTCCGGTCCATCGTCGCGCATACCACGCAGTGCCCTGCTCAACTGAAAGCGGTATGGCATGAGTTTGAGTCATCGGACGCGGTCCATCGTCGCGGCGGTCTGGACCAGGCGGCCCGTGGCCATCGTGGCCGCAACGGCTCTTGTTGCCGCTGGCCTCGGAGCCAGCGCGCTGATCGCGACCCATGGCACTGCCGCGAGCGCCGACGAGGTGACCGTGTCGCAGGACAACCTGCGAACGGGATGGGATCCGAATGAACCTGGCCTGAAACCAGTTAGTGACGGCGGACCTGTTGGCGGCCCCACCTTCGGCCAGCTCTTCGAGACCCACCTGGATGGCCAGATATACGCACAGCCTGTGGTCGCTGGCCAGACAGTAATCGTCGCGACCGAGACCAACCACGTGTACGGATTGAACGCCGTCACCGGTTCCATCGAGTGGTCAGACTTTCTGGGCCCTGCCGAGCCTTCCACGGCGACGGGGTGCCCCGACCTCACGCCGAACATCGGCGTTACCAGCGCCCCGGTCTACGACCCGTCGACCGGAACTGTCTACCTGGTCGCGGTCGTCAACGACGGACCCGCTGTTGGCCAGCCGCACGTCTATACCTACGCGATTGACGTGCATACTGGCACGATCAAGCCGGGGTGGCCAGTTGCCATCCAGGGCTCTCCGGCAAACCAGCCAGGCGTTTCGTTTGACCCGCTCAGCGAGCGCCAGCGGGCCGGCCTGCTGCTCCTCAACGGGTGGCTCTACCTGGGGTTCGGCTCCTACTGCGATTTCCAGCCGTACGCCGGCTACGTAGCGGGCGTTAACACCTCCACCCGAGCTGAGACTTTGTGGACTGACGAATCGGGTCTCACCGACAGCATGGCCGGTATATGGCAAGGCGGCGGCGGAATCATGTCCGACAAGTCCGGCCGGATCTTCGTGTCCACTGGCAACGGCGTGTCACCACCACCGGGCCCCGGTACAAACCCGCCAGCTGAGCTCGGAGACTCGGTGGTCCAGCTCAATGTAGGCAGCGATGGCTCACTGTCAGCCGCCGACTTCTTCAGCCCCATCGATGCGCCCACCCTGGACGTCAATGACGAGGACTTTGGCTCCGGTGGCTTCGTCGGGTTGCCGTTCGGCTCCGCTATCAATCCCGATGTTGGGGTGCAGGCTGGCAAGGACGGTCACCTCTACCTGCTGAACAGAGACGACCTGGGTGGTCGCGAACAAGGCTCTGGCGGAACGGACGGAGCGCTGCAGGTCATTGGCCCCTATGGTGGCCAGTTTGGCCACCCAGCAGCGTTCGGGCCCGCCGCAACGGTTTCCGCGGCGACCTCCAATGACTACGTCTACTACTCAGGCAAGGGCGACTACATGCGTTACTTGCAGTTTGGAGTCGACGGATCAGGTTCAGCGCAGCTTTCGGATGTGGCTAACACCAGCACGAAATTTGGTTTCGGCTCCGGGTCGCCAGCTGTTACGTCGAACGGAAACGACCCAGCGTCGGCAATTGTCTGGGAGGTCTTCAGCTCCAATGCCACTGGCGCGGGTGGCAGTCTTCAGGCGTTCCCAGGCGTACCGCCAAGCAACTGCGCTCAGCCGTGCACGATAAGCCCGATCTGGTCTGCACCGATCGGTACAGCGGCGAAGTTCACCGTTCCGGCTACGGACAATGGCCGGGTCTACGTCGGCACCCGGGACGGCGCCCTGTTCGGCTTCGGCAGCCCAGACGCTGCGCCGCTCGGCGGATCTGCTGTGAACTTCGGCAAGCTGCCGGTCGGGAGATCCCGTACCGCGACTGCGACACTGACCGTGACCAGTGCTGTGACAGTGCGCAGCATTGGTACCCCGGGTGCACCGCGCAGGAAGCCGTTCAGAACTGGTGCAGTCAAGGTGAATGGCTCTGCGGTCAAGAGCTTCCCGCTGTCGCTGTCGCCCGGCAACAAGATCACCGTGCCAATCACTTTCGTCCCGGCCCACGCCGGCGGCGTCACTGGCGCCCTTCACCTCGCGACAACCGCAGCGAACTTCCCCAGCGTCAGCGTGAGCTTGACCGGGATTGGAACCAAACCCGGCCTCACCGCTGCGCCAGCAGGGCTGAACTTCGGCAAGCTACCTGACTTGACCACGGATACCCAGAGCGTCCAGGTGACGAATTGGAGCAACGAGCGGGAAGTCATCGCTGCGACCAGCCGTCCCGGCACGCCATTCCGAGCGAAGCTGCCGGCCGATGGCAAGGCGCTAGCTCCTGGACAGTCAGTGCCGGTCGAGGTCACCTACCGGCCAACGGCCAGGCTGACTAGCTCATCCTCCTTCGGGATCGCGACATCGGGCGGGCACGTCCTGCGCGTCCGGCTCACCGGGACCGGCACCGAGGCTGTCAGCCGACTGCAAGCCAGTACCGCTTCGGTCAACTTCGGCTCGGTGCCTCTGGGCACCCGCGTCACTCAGAGTGTCGTGGTCCGCAACACCGGCAATCTGCCGGCTGTTGTCACCAGCATTGCCGGCTCCGGCGTGCCGTTTGGGCTACAGGCGCCCGTGCCAAGCGCTCTGCCACTCAATCCGACGTACAAGGTGACCGTGCCGGTGAGCTTCACGCCGACCACTACAGGCGTGGCATCAGGTTCGTTCACATTGAGATGGCGGGACGGCGCAGGCAAGCATTCACTGCGTGTTGTCATGACCGGGAACGGGGTCGGCGCCGCGAGCGGCCGGCAGGCGGTGCCGCCACCAGGTGGCGGATGGACATTGAACGGCACGGCCCACATGTCTGGCGAGAAGCTAACGCTGACCGCCGGACACCGAAAGCAGGCCGGGTCTGCTGTCTACTCGATGCCAGAAGCCAGCAATGGCCTGCAGGCAAGCTTTACCACCAGCATGACCGGCGCTGGCGGGATGACCCTGAGTCTGCTGAAACCGGCGGACTCGAGTGCTTCCTCGATAGGCCGAAGCGGCCGGCAGTTGGGCTTCGGCGGTCTAGCCGGTGTGGCCGTGACGCTCGGAACGGCGAAGTTCCCGGGCACGCCGTCTCGCAACTTCGCGGGCGTCGCAATCAGCCGCCGTGGCCACGGCCTGACCTACCTGCGGACGACGTCGAGCATTCCTAAGTTGCGCAGTGGCCAGCACAAGGTCGGTGTCGCGGTCAGCGGCCGGAAGATCACGCTGTCAATCGACGGTAAGAACGTGCTATCGGCGACTGTCCCGACCGGAGCAATGCCGCGTCACGCGCTGGTATCGCTCACTGGCAGCACGGGCAGCGCGGCTGGATCGCAGACAGTCAGTGGTGTCCTCGTCTCAGCGGGGGGCCATGCGTTGCCACCACCGGGCGGCGGATGGTCGTTTAACGCGGCCGCAGGGATGTCTCGGTCTGCCGCACTGCTCACCGGCGCAAGGCAATCGGCTGCTGGCTCAGTGGTTTACCCGGTCCCGGTGCCGACAACCGGCCTCAAGGTGACCTTCTCTGCGCAGCTCTACGGAGGTTCGGGTGGGCAAGGCTTGTCGTTCGCGCTCCTGAATCCGGCGACCGCGACGGCGACATCGGTTGGTGGAGCTGGTGCTGGCTACGGAGTCGCCGGAGTGGACGGCCTTGCGATCGTGCTCAACACCGTTGCTGGTAAGGGCGACTTCAACCCGCCAAATTCGGTCGCGGTTGACACGAGCACTTCAGGCAACACTTCCCTGCAAGCCATTGTTGTCGCCAACGCGGTAGGGGAGCTCAGACCAGGGCCGAGCACGGTCACGGTCCTGGTAACTCCCGCTAACGGTGGCAACCTGCTCACCGTGTGGCTGAATGGCGCGAAGATCGTCAACAAGCTTCTCCCGAATGGAGCCCTCACAAGCAACGCGCTGCTGGCCTTCACGGGAGCCACCGGGACGCGTACCGACGTCCACCAGGTGCGCGACGTGGCTATCTCAATAGTGGGCTGACCAGGGCGAACGGGCCCGGCCCAGTTTGACGTCCCACCAGGCCGGGGGCTACAGTTCGGAACTGGCACTCGCTACTGTAGAGTGCTAACGCGACAAGGTTGGTCTGGCACCCGCGACGGCAGGCCGACATGGTCGACTCTCTAATCAGCTAGCCCTTTCCGGAGGGGGAGGTCAGATCGTGACGACCGCCACCAAGGTTGTTCTAAAACCGCTCGAAGACCGGATCGTGGTGCGCCCGCTCGAGGCCGAGCAGACCACCGCATCTGGCCTGGTGATCCCAGACACCGCTAAGGAGAAGCCCCAGGAGGGCGAGGTCCTGGCCGTTGGGCCCGGTCGTTTCGACGACGCCGGTGCCAAGCGTGTCCCCATGGACGTCAAAATTGGCGATGTCGTGCTGTACAGCAAGTACGGCGGCACCGAAGTGAAGTACCACGGCGAGGAGTACCTGGTGCTCTCCGCCCGCGACGTGCTCGCGGTCATCGAGAAGTAGCGAGCAGATTTCGCGCGCGCGGGCCTGGCCCGCGCCGGGTGAGCCTGAGCTCGCCTGGCACCGCCCCGGCTCGGCTCGCGGCTCGCGGAGGAGACTCCGCCGACCCGCGGCCCGGTCCGGGGCGGTGGCGTGATGGGCACGTTCCGCGGATCTAACAGCTCGCAGACCCAACGACTCGCAAATCAACCACAGTCCAACACCGAGGTGCTCAATGGCGAAGAGCCTGGAATTCAACGAGGACGCACGGCGTGCGCTCGAGCGCGGCGTTAACCGCCTCGCGGACGCCGTGAAAGTGACGCTCGGCCCCAAGGGTCGCAACGTCGTTATAGACAAGAAGTGGGGCGCGCCCACCATCACCAATGACGGCGTGACCGTCGCGCGCGAGATCGAACTGGAGGACCCGACCGAGAACCTTGGCGCTCAGCTGGCCAAGGAGGTCGCGACCAAGACGAACGACATAGCCGGTGACGGCACCACGACCGCGACTGTGCTCGCCCAGGCGATGGTTGCCGAGGGCCTGCGCAGTGTTGCCGCTGGCGCCAACCCGATCGCTCTCAAGCGCGGTATCGACGCCGCTTCCACCGCGGTGGCCGAAGCGCTGATCAAGTCAGCGCGTGATGTCGAGGAGCGTAGCGAGGTCGCTAACGTTGCGACGATCTCGGCGCAGGACGCCAAGATCGGCGAGGTGATCGCGGAGGCGTTCGACAAGGTAGGCAAGGACGGTGTCATCACCGTCGAAGAAGCACCCACAATGGGCATCGAGCTCGAGTTCACCGAGGGCATGCAGTTCGACAAGGGCTACATCTCGGCTTACTTCAGCACCGACCCAGAGCGGTTGGAAGCGGTTCTCGAAGACGCCTACATCCTGCTGAGCGGCGGCAAGATCTCGTCAATGACCGAGTTCCTGCCTCTTTTGGAGAAGATCGCGCAGACCAAGAAGCCGCTGCTGGTAGTCGCGGAGGACGTCGACGGGGAGGCGCTGTCCACGCTGGTGGTCAACAAGATCCGCGGTCTGCTCAACGTCGCCGCGGTCAAAGCGCCCGGTTTTGGCGACCGGCGCAAGGCCATGCTCGGCGACATGGCTGTCCTGACTGGCGGCCAGGTCGTGAGCGAAGAGGTTGGCTTGAAGCTCGACACGGTAGGCCTTGATGTACTCGGTCAGGCTCGCCGGATCGTTGTGACCAAGGACGACACCACCATCATCGACGGCGCAGGCGACCAGGCAGAGGTCGACGACCGCATCCGTCAGCTACGGACCGAAATCGAAAACACCGACTCGGACTGGGATCGCGAGAAGCTGCAGGAGCGGGTTGCGAAGCTGGCTGGCGGTGTCGCCGTGCTGCGCGCTGGCGCTGCGACTGAAGTCGAGCTGAAGGAGAAGAAGCACAGGCTCGAAGACGCGATCTCGGCGACCAGGGCGGCCATCGAGGAAGGCATCATCCCAGGCGGTGGCAGCGCGCTGGTGCTGGCGGCCGTGCAGCTCGGCGACCTTGGCAAGACCGGCGACGAGGCAACTGGCGTGCAGGTCGTTAAGCGGTCCTTGTACGCACCGGCTCGGTGGATCGCCGAGAACGCCGGCGCCGAAGGTGGCGTCGTGGTCGCGCGCATCGCCGACCTGCCGGCCGGGCACGGCTTCAATGCGGCCACCGGCGAGTTCGGCGACATGATGGCGCAAGGTGTCATCGACCCAGTCAAGGTGACGCGTTCGGCGGTGCAGAACGCCGCATCGATCGCCGGAATGCTGCTGACCACCGAAGTTCTGGTCAGTGACAAGCCAGAGCCCGAGCCGGCGGCCGACGGTCACGGCCACGGTCACCAGCACTGAGTCCTTAGCACTGAGTCTTCGCACTGAGTACTCAGCACGAGGTCATCAGCACGACCCCAGCCCCGGTGCCACGCGGTGCCGGGCTGGGGTCGCTGCATGCCTGGGCGGTTACCTGCGCACGCCCAGCCGATCAGGCCCACTCCAGGAACCGCATCACGTCACGTGCTACCGCAGCGACGGCACGGTCGTTTCTCATGGCGACGTCTTCGATGCCGACACCGGCTCCGGAAGCTACTGACTCGACGGCCACCTGGTAGTCGTCCGCGCGTTCGGTCGTCACATCGCCCGCGAGCCGCCGTTCGATCTCGGCAAGCGGCACCTCAAGCCGGACCACGCTCATAGGTTCGCCCACGACCTCGCGCAGGGCGGCTAGCTGACCTGCGTCGCGCACGAAGTACGCGAGCACGAACAACGTGATGCCGGCTTGGCGGTAGTTCGACATGACGGCTGCCAGGTTGCGCAGCATCACCGGGAAAGCTGCTTCGTGATCGCCTGTCCCCACGTTGGCCCAGCCGAGAAAATCCAGATCCAGCAACGCGTATCGATCGCCGCGCTCTCCGAGCACGTAGGCGATCTCGGCCGCAACCGAACTCTTGCCTGATCCGTACACTCCGGAGATTAGGACAGCGTTTACTTTCATCCGGACATTATCACCCTTGTACCTACACAGTCCTTAATTAGCGTCTTGAACATTATTTCGATGCCGCCTGATGGTTTTCTCCTGGCCTTTTAAATACGCAGGGTAGTTGCCAAACTACAGATAGCTATTGCTTTACCGGAGAGTCGCCTGGAGACATTAATGTAACCTTTCCGTTGTCAATTTTGATGTTGCCTTTACCCGTCACTTGGGGAATCTGGGGTTTGTAAGCAACGAAGCGTGATACCGCCACCTACCCAGGGGGACCACGGTGGAGTCGCAGCTAGATGTGGCTATACACGGTAACATGGGCAGTCTGACCGAACTCGCGGCGCGCGGCCAGCCGATGGCAGTCGACACACTGCTGAGGCAAATTCGGCCCATAGTTGTCCGTTATTGCCGAGCTCGTCTGGGGCGCATTTCCGGGCATTATCACGCTGCAGATGATGTCGCTCAGGAAGTCTGCATAGCCGTCCTTTCCGCGCTCCCGCGATATCAGGACATGGGACGCCCATTTACCGCATTTGTGTTCGGCATCGCCGCACACAAGGTTGCGGACGCGATGCGAACGGCCGCAAGGCTTGCCGTGCCCACTGAGGACTTGCCTGACAGCCCAGATGACAGGCCTGGCCCGGAGGAGACGGCAGTTGCCTACCTGGAGGCGGAACGAGCCAGGAAACTGCTCGCCCGGCTGCCGGTGAATCAGCGGGAGCTGCTCGTCCTGCGGGTGGTTTCCGGGCTGTCAGCCGAAGAGACCGGTCACGCGCTCGGCATGTCAGCTGGCGCCGTGCGCGTAGCGCAGCACCGCGCGCTAGCCCGCCTGCGAGCCATCGCAGTTGCAGAAACGCGAGAGGAATCGATCGCATAGGCTTCGCGCCGCCAGGCGCAGTCCAGGCGATCCAGCCCTTCCCCCCGGGTTTCGGATCGCCACCCTGCCAGGGACGACCGGGATCCCCGCTCCCCCGTCGCGGAGATCCCGGTTCCCTGGCAGGAGCCTCATCGCACTGGCATGAACTCCGGCTAACGCGCCACGGCGCCGCTCCTGCGCCACGGCCTGCCGCCGTCCCGTCCGCTCGGTCACTAGGATGAGGTAATCCCAACTCTTCGGCAGATGCCCGCCTCGATCGTTAAGAACAGCAGCCCTGGCAATCGGAAGGTGAGATGAGCGACGAGAAATTCGGCCCGCCGGCCCTGACCTTCGACGATGTTCTGCTGCTTCCGGCGCATTCGGTGACGATGCCCAACGAAGCGGACACAACCGCCCGCCTGACGCCGCGCATAACGCTGCGGATCCCGTTGGTCTCGGCCGCAATGGACACAGTCACCGAGGCCAGGATGGCCATCGGGATGGCCCGCCAGGGCGGCACTGGCGTGCTCCACCGGAACATGTCGATAGAGGAGCAGGCGCAGCAGGTCGACATGGTCAAGAGGTCCGAGGCCGGCATGATCACCAACCCGGTGACGTGCGGGCCGGACGCCACTGTGGCCGACGTTGAGGATCTGTGCGCGCGTTTCCGTATATCTGGTGTGCCGGTGACCGACCCGACCGGCATCCTGCTCGGCATCGTGACCAACCGCGACATCAGGTTCGAGTCCGATCATCGGCGTCGGGTGGCCGAGATCATGACGCCAATGCCTTTGGTGACTGCGTCTGTGGGAGTCGACAGAACCGAGGCGCTAAGGCTGCTCGGCACGAACAAGGTGGAGAAGCTGCCGCTGGTTGACGACGTCGGCCGCCTGCGCGGGCTCATCACTGTCAAGGACTTCACCAAGAGCGAGAAGTTCCCGAACGCGACCAAGGATGCTGAAGGCCGGCTCGTCGTGGGAGCTGCAGTCGGAGTGGGCGAGGACGCCAAGCTGCGAGCCCAATCGATGATCGACGCCGGGGTGGATTTCCTGGTGATTGACAGCTCGCATGGCCATGCTCAGGGCGTCATCGACATGGTGGCTCAAGTCAAGGCCAACTCGCGCGCAGAGGTTGTCGGCGGAAACGTTGCCACCAGGGCAGGCGCTCAAGCGCTGATAGATGCTGGTGCTGACGCCGTCAAGGTAGGTGTCGGCCCTGGCGCGATCTGCACCACCCGAGTCGTCACGGGAGTCGGAGTTCCGCAGATCACTGCGATCTACCAGGCATCGCTAGCGGCAGGGCCCGCCCGAGTTCCGCTCATTGGCGATGGCGGCATCCAGTACTCCGGCGACATCGCTAAGGCGATCGCTGCAGGCGCGAACACGGTGATGCTCGGCAAGCTGCTCGCCGGCTGCGAGGAAGGCCCGGGCGAGATGGTGTTCGTCAACGGCAAGCAGTTCAAGCTGTTCCGCGGGATGGGTTCGCTCGGCGCCATGCGCAACGCCAGGCAGGGCGGCTCCTATTCGAAGGACCGCTACTTCCAGGACGATGTTCTGCGCGAGGACAAGCTGGTGCCGCAGGGTGTTGAGGCTCAGGTGCCCTACCGTGGTCCACTGGAAGCGGTAGCCCATCAGCTGATCGGCGGCCTGAGAGCAGCGATGGGCTATTGCGGCGCACGCACAATCGGCGAGTTGCAGCAGGCGCAGTTCACCCAGATCACCGGCGCCGGTCTGGTCGAAAGCCATCCGCATGACATCCAGATGGTGGCCGAAGCGCCGAATTACGGAGGACGGCGAGGCTAGCCGAGGCACTGCAGCTCCGGTGTGCACGCACAGGCTGAGGGGCGGGATAGTTACGTGACCGTAGTGGAGATCGGGCGGGGCAAGAGCGGTCGCCGGGCGTACGCGCTCGATGAGATCGCGATCGTGCCGTCGCGCCGGACCAGGCACCCCGAAGAGGTATCGATCGCCTGGCAGATTGACGCCTACCGGTTCGAGATGCCGGTGGTCGTAGCTCCGATGGACAGTGTCGTGTCGCCCGCGACTGCGATCGCCATCGGCAAACTGGGCGGCCTGGCGGCTCTTGACCTGGAAGGGTTGTGGACCCGGTTTGACTACCCAGAACCGCTGCTCGCCGAGGCGGCAGAACTTGGCGATGAAGCAGCGACCCGGCGACTGCAGCAGATCTACGCAGAACCAATCAAGGAAGAGCTCATTGGACGGCGTATCGAAGAAGTCCGCGCGGCCGGGGTGACGACAGCGGCGCGTTTGTCGCCGCAGCGCACCGTGCGCTATTACAAGTCGGTTATCGATGCCGGGGTAGACATCTTCGTGATCCGCGGAACGACCGTCTCGGCCGAGCATGTGTCCGGCAAGTCCGAGCCGCTCAACTTGAAGCAGTTCATCTACGAGCTTGACGTGCCGGTCATCGTCGGCGGTTGCGCTACCTACACCGCAGCGCTGCATCTCATGCGAACGGGAGCAGCCGGAGTGCTCGCGGGCTTTGGCGGCGGCTCTGGCCACACCACAGCAGCTGTACTAGGCGTTGCAGTGCCGATGGCGACCGCTATTGCTGACGTGGCTGCGGCCAGGCGCGACTACCTGGACGAGTCAGGTGGCCGGTACGTACACGTCATCGCTGATGGCGGCATGACCCGCAGCGGCGACATTGCTAAGGCGCTGGCGCTCGGAGCGGATGCGGTTATGGTTGGGTCGCCGTTCGCCAGAGCGACGCAGGCTCCGGGACACGGATATCACTGGGGCAGCGAGGCCCACCACCCAGACTTGCCGCGAAGTGCCCGGCTGAAGGTGGGCACAATCGGCACGCTCGAACAGATCCTGCACGGCCCGTCCACGGTTGCCGACGGATCGATGAACCTGATGGGCGCGCTACGCCGGACCATGGCAACCTCAGGCTACTCCGACCTGAAGGAGTTCCAGCGGGTCGAAGTCGTGGTGACGCCCAGTGCGAAAACGCCCTGAGATCCGCGTCTGGCCGGGCGGACGCTCGTCCCCGGTACCCGGTCATGGCAATGGCGTGAGCAACGGATCAGCCGACCCGGCCACCTCGACAACTCGGCTTGGCCCAGCCGAACGTGCAGCCGCCCTGGCCGCGCTCGCCGAGACCGAGCACCAGGTCCTGGTCGTCGGTGGCGGCGTCGTCGGCGCCGGCGTCGCACTCGACGCCGTCACCAGGGGCCTCACTGTCGGTCTTGTTGAGGCGAGGGACTTTGGCTCGGGTACGTCATCACGGTCGAGCAAGCTCATCCATGGTGGACTGCGCTACCTAGAACAGCTCAACGTCGGCCTGGTCCGGGAAGCGCTGTCCGAGCGATCGCTTCTGCTGCAGCGGCTCGCTCCGCACCTGGTCCGGCCAGTGTCATTCCTGTTCCCGTTTACCCATCACCTGTGGGAACGCGGGTACGTCGGAGCTGGGGTGAGTGCCTACGACGTGCTGGGCTTGAGTATGGGTCAGGCCAGGGGGCTGCCGTCACATAGGCAGCTGACCCGCCAGGGAGCACTCCGCCTGGCCCCGGCGCTTAAGCGGTCCGCGTTGACCGGCGCGCTCATCTACTGGGACGCCCAGGTTGACGACGCGCGTTACGTTACGACCCTAGTCCGGACCGCGGCGGGCTTCGGCGCACATGTGGCCAGCCGCACGCAGGTCACCGGATTCCTGCGGGAGGGTGAACGGGTCACCGGCGTGCGCGCCACGGACCTGGAGAGCGGCAACGAGCTTGAAATCCGCGCACAGCAAGTGGTCAATGCGACGGGAGTCTGGACAGACGAAATTCAGGCAATGGTCGGCGGCCGTGGCGTTATCAACGTGCGCGCCTCCAAGGGCGTGCACCTCGTGGTCCCGCGGGACCGCATCCACTCCACGACCGGAATCATCTTGCGTACCGCAAGCAGCGTCCTGTTCGTCATTCCGTGGGGCCGGCACTGGATCATCGGCACGACCGACACCGACTGGTCGCTCGACAAGGCACATCCAGCTGCCAGCCGGTCCGATATCGACTACGTGCTCGACCAGGTGAACAAGGTGCTGGCCGTACCGCTCACCAGAGACGACGTGGAAGGCGTCTACGCCGGATTGCGGCCGCTGCTGGCAGGCGAGTCTGAAACGACGTCCAAGCTGTCGAGGGAGCACACGGTGGCCCACCCCGTTCCCGGTCTGGTCATGATCGCGGGCGGGAAGTACACCACCTACCGGCTCATGGCGCGCGACGCGGTCGACGCGGTCGCGCACGGCCTGGACGGCAAGGTGGCGCCGTCCTGCACGGACGTCATACCGCTGGCCGGAGCCGACGGATTCATTGCTCTCTGGAACTCGCGGTACGCGCTCGCCCGATCCTCTGGCTTGCACGTAGCGCGGATTGAACATCTGCTGCAGCGCTACGGCTCGCTGATCGGCGAGGTGCTCGAGCTGATCGCAGCAGACCCGTCCCTGGGCAAGCCGCTGACCGGGGCAGAGGACTACTTGCGCGCCGAGGTCGTGTACGCCGCGTCGCATGAGGGCGCCAGGCACCTGGACGACGTGCTGGCCCGCCGGATGCATGTATCGATCGAGACGTGGGACCGGGGCATATCAGCTGCTGAGGAAGCGGCGAACCTGATGGCCGGGCCGATGAAGTGGAAGTCCCGGCAGATCGCCCGCGAGCTGGAGAACTACCGGCTCCGGATCGCTGCCGAGCGCGCATCGCAAGAGGCTGCCAGCGACCAGGCAGCGGACGCGATCAGGCTCGGCGCCCCCGACATCGTTCCGGTCATGCATGGTGACGTGGCCAGCGCATGAGGGCAGTCGCCGCGTGCTTGCCGAATGCTCCGGGCGTTTACCGGTTCCGGGACGCCTCAGGCCGGTCGCTCTATCTCGGTCGCGCCGTGAATCTGCGCAGGCGCGTGCGTTCGTACTGGTCCGATCTCGGTGGGCGTCAGCACCTGGCCCCGATGGTCGCCCGGATCGCTGCCGTCGAGGCGGTCGCCTGCGCCAGCGAACACGAGGCCGCATGGCTGGAACGCAGTCTGCTCGAGCGGCAGCTTCCGCCATGGAACCGCACTCCAGGCGGGCAAGAGGTGCCCGTCGGCATCCGGCTTGATACTTCTGCGCGGTCGCCTGGACTTGCTGTCCTGCATTTAGACGGGAACGGGGTTGGCCTGCTCTCGGCCCGCCCTGGCGCGCAGATGTTCGGGCCGTACCTGGGCGGCTCACGGGTGCGGCTCGCGGTAGCGGGCCTGCACCGCGTCTTCCCAGTCAGCTACGCCAGTGATCGGCAAGCCGGTGCGCTTGGGGATCTGGCTCGCCGGCGCGGCATCAGCCCAGCCGACCGCACGGCTTTCGTTGGGTCGCTGACCGCGGTACTGGAGCGCGACCCGGAGGCGGTCGCAGATTTGCGGGCTCGGCTGACCGAGCGGCGAGACGCTGCAGCCGCCGCGGAGGCTTACGAGCTGGCAGGCAGGATTCAGGCAGAGCTGATAGCTGTCGACTGGATCACGTGCGAGCAACGAGCAGCGGCCCTGGGAAATGAAGACGCCGACTTGGCCGGCTGGGCGGACGGTGTCCTAGTCAGGTTTGACATCCGGGGCGGTCGGATCTGCGGCTGGCGGCAATTCAGCCGGACAGCCAGCCAGGCGCGCCGCTGGATCGCAGGGACGCCGCCTGCGTGGCGAGACTTCGCAGCGCAGAATGCCAGGCTGGCGGCCAGCCTGAGGGAAGCAGCCGGCCAGCCGGTGAGCTTGTGAAACCGTGCGCAACTACACTTCGTTGGCATGTCCAGACCCCGCGTGTTCTCCGGCATCCAGCCCACCGCCGATTCCTTCCACATCGGCAACTACCTGGGCGCCCTTCGCCAGTGGGTAGCTCTGCAGGAGACCCACGACACCGTGTATTGCGTGGTTGACCTGCATGCCATCACGCTGCCGCAGAAACCCGCTGAGCTGAGGCGCCGGACCCGGGTCGCCGCAGCGCAGTTGTTCGCCGCCGGGCTGGATCCAGATCGCTCGATCGTGTTCGTGCAAAGCCATGTGCCTGAGCACGCCGAGTTGTCCTGGGTGCTCTCCTGCATCACCGGGTTTGGCGAGGCCAGCCGCATGGTGCAGTTCAAGGACAAGTCGGCAAAGAGCGGCGCGGACGCTGCCAGCGTGGGTCTGTTCACCTACCCGATCCTGCAGGCAGCCGACATCTTGCTGTATGACGCGGACCAAGTCCCGGTGGGCGAGGACCAGCGGCAGCACCTCGAGCTAACCCGCGATCTCGCGCAGCGCTTCAATCATCGGTTCGGGAAGACGTTTGTGGTTCCCGGCCCCTACATCCTGCCCGCTGTCGCCAAGATCAGTGATCTTCAGGACCCCTCGATCAAGATGAGCAAGTCGGCGTCGACGCCGCAAGGCATCATCGATGTGCTTGAGGATCCGGCATCGATCCGGCGCAAGATCATGCGCGCGGTGACCGACACCGAGCCCGATATACGCGAGGACGAGGACGCCAAGCCAGGTGTGACGAACCTGCTGCGTATCTACTCGGCGCTGGCAGGGGAGTCGGTCAAGGACCTGGAGCAGCGTTACGCCGGAGCGGGTTACGGGACATTCAAGAAAGAGCTCGCCGAAGTAGTTGTGGACGCCTTCGCGCCGATCAGGGAGCGAACGGAGAAGCTGCTCGCTAACGAGGCCGAGCTAGACAAGCTACTGGCCACTGGTGCCGCACGAGCCCGAGAGATCGCCGTCGTCACCATGGCGCGAGTGCGGGACAGGGTCGGATTCCTGCCCGCGCATTAGCGCGCCGGGCCGCCGCGAACGTCATGGTTTCCGCTCTACTGAGGCCGTTTCGGCAGTAGGTTTCGAACCATGACGTTGCCACCGCGGTTCAGCGTTGTTGGCCGTGCCGCGAGCGAACGGGCTGCGGCGAGCAGGACCGCCCCGTTCCCTTCATGGTGTGTATTGATCAGTAATTCGGGTAGCTGCGCACCGCAGGCACTGACCCCCCAACGCCTGCGTAGGAGTGATCAATGATGGCTGGGACGCTTCGCGTCCGGCGCAGTCAGGGCGCGCTCAGTGGAGTGCTCCTTGCACTGCTAGGTATCTGGGGCGCGCTGATCCCGTTCGTGGGTCCGTATTTCCACTTCGCATACACCCCCGATCGCGCATGGGCGGTTACTGCCGGCCGGATGTGGCTGGAGGTACTGCCGGGAGCGATCACGCTCGCCTGCGGAATCATTGTTTTCCTTAGCGGGTTCAGGCCGCTGGTCCTGCTCGGCGCCTGGCTTGCGGCTGTAGGCGGAGCCTGGTTCGCAGTCGGCAATCTCATCGCGGCGCACTGGTCGACTCTGCCGTCGGTTGGGCAGCCGGTTGGCACTCCTGTCCGGATGCTGGCCGAGCAAGTTGGCTTCTTTACTGGCCTCGGCGTGGTGATCGTGTTCGTCTCGGCGATGGCGCTGGGCCGGTTTACCGTCATAACGGCCAGGGTCCCTGACATACCTAGCCAGAGGCTGCCTGAGCCGCAGACCGAGCCGGTGCCAGCGGGCCGGCTCTCAGCTCAGTCGATTCTGCCGAAGCGAGTATGGCCGCGAAAGGCAACTGACTCCGCTGGCGCGCAGCGGTAGATCAAATCCAGAGACGCTAGAACCGTCGGCGGAGGCGTCGGCGGCGTTGTCTCGCAGCGCCGCTGACGCCCAGCCCGGCGATGACGAGCACGCCGGCGGTAACGGCCAGGCCGGCAGCCGGACTGTGGCTTGGCGACGGCGGCGTCGTAACCGCCGCCGTCTTATTCGCTCGTGCCGCTGCCTGCTTGTGCGCGGCGAGTACCGACAGCGGCGGGACAAGGACGCCCACTGGCCGCACCTTGCCGTTCATGGCGAAGCCCCAGTCGAGCAACTTCTCGCCTGCGATGATCTCCTGCAGCGGAGTGCAGTGCAGGACGGTCACGATGAGCGTGACGCCATTGCGCCGAGCCATGCCCACGTAGGTGGCCTTCGAGCTCATCGTCCAGCCGATCTTGCCGCCGAGAGCACCTTTGTACCCCCGCAGCAGGTCGTTCTGGTTAACCAGCGTTACCCACTTCTTCGGCTTGACTTCGAACCTGGCGGCCAATGTGGAGTCGTACTGCATGAACGAAGGCATCCTGAGGGCCTGCCGGGCGATCAGGGCCTCGTCGTAGGCGGAAGTGACCTGGCCGGCGGCAGGCAGGCCGTTCGGCACCTTCGCGACGACGTCGTAGGCCTGAAGTTCGTGCGCCTCGGCATTGATCAGGGCCATGCCCTTGGCAAAGGATCCCGTGGCCTCAGTGAGCGAGACAGCCGCGTCGTTCGCCGAGATCAAGAGCAGCGCACGGAACAAGTCGGCAACCTTATATGCGCGTCCTGCGATCAAACCGACCACGCTAGGCACGACTTCGGTCGCGTTCTTGCTGGTCATGATCATGGCGTTCGGGCTGAGCAGCGGAATGAGGGTGACGGCCGTGAGCACTTTCAGCGTGCTTGCCGGGCCGTACTCGCCGTGCGGATCCCTGGCCGCGAGCACCTGGCCGGTGTCCGCGTTAGCGATGACCCAGGCTGATGCAGGAATCTTCGGCAGCGTCTTGGCGCCGGTCGCCGGATAGTTCACCACTGTGCCAGTGCTTGCCATTTGCGGCCCGCCAACCGCGCGCGCGGCCGACGAGCCAGGGGTCGGCGTTGTGGAGCCGGAGTTGGGACTCGCGGAGCCGGAGTTCGGAGTCCCCGATCCGGTGTCGGGAGTCGCCGACCCGGAGTTGGGCGTCGCGGACGGGCTGGGGCTTGTGCTGGCCGCATGGCCAGGCGTGGCATGTGTCGCCGACGTTGCGGATGCGGCGTGGGCTGCGGACGCCGCTCGGGCAGCTTGGGCGATGGGCGCAGCTTGGGCGGCAGGCGCGCCGTGCGCGCCGACAACGGCCATTACGGTTGGGCATGACAAGGCAGCCGCGGCAGCGATGGCTGCCTGCAGGCGAGCGCCGAGCCTCATCCCTACCTCAAATCTCCGCTACGACGTTTCCCGATATTACGGGGGTTTCATGCCGATTTCGCTGGCAGACCAAAGCGCGGCCTGTGCGGTTTCTGCTGGCGCCTCGTAACGGAGGGTGACTTTTCCCAGGTAGAGGGCATGTTGCACCTCACGCAATTCGGCCGTACCAGGCTCAGCTATGACGTGCCAGGCAAGACTTTGCGAAAGCTTTTTGCTATTGGATGCAGACCACGACGAAGCTTGGTGGTCTGATCCGGCGAATGCCGCCGCCAGGCGCGGAAACAGTGAGATTCGGGTGGCACATTTCACAAGAACGGCCTCCCGGCTCGGGCCGTAGTCTGGTTGACATGAGCCGCAGTTCCGAGTCCGGGATGCCGATCAAAGGTGTCTACGGGCCTAAGGATGTCCAGGGCCTTGATCCGGAGTCCGACTTGGGCGAGCCGGGAGCGTTCCCGTTCACCCGTGGCGTCTACCCATCGATGTACGTGACCCGGCCGTGGACGATGCGGCAGTATGCGGGCTTCTCCACGGCTGCCGACTCCAACCGCCGTTACCACCAGTTGATTCAGGCCGGCACGACAGGCTTGTCGGTGGCATTTGACCTGCCCACGCAGATGGGGTTCGACTCCGACGCTGAGCAAGCTCGCGGTGAGGTCGGGAAGGTCGGAGTTGCAATCGACTCGATCGAGGACATGCGCCTGCTGTTCGATGGCATCCGGCTCGATCAGGTCTCAACGTCGATGACGATTAACGCGCCCGCTGCCTTGCTGCTGCTCCTGTATCAACTGGTCGCCGAAGAGCAGGGCGTGAGCCCGTCCGCAATCTCGGGCACGATCCAGAACGACATCCTGAAGGAGTACATCGCCCGCGGCACTTATATCTATCCGCCGCAGCCATCGCTTCGACTGGTGGCCGACACATTTGCTTACTGCCGCGCGGAGATTCCACGCTGGAATACCATCTCGATCTCCGGATATCACATGGCTGAGGCGGGCGCGACGCCCGTTCAGGAGATAGCGTTCACGCTTGCAAATGCAAAGGAGTATGTGCGTACCGCAATTGCGTCAGGCCTTGCCGTGGACGAGTTCGCACCACGGCTGTCGTTTTTCTTTGTAGCTCGCACGACGTTGCTGGAAGAAGTAGCAAAGTTCCGGGCCGCCCGCCGACTGTGGGCACACATCATGCGGGACGAGTTCGGCGCGCAAGATCCCAAGTCGCAGATGTTGCGATTCCACACCCAGACCGCGGGCGTCCAGCTCACTGCCCAGCAGCCCGAAGTCAACTTGACCAGAGTTACGTTGCAGGCCCTCGCCGCGATTCTCGGCGGAACTCAGTCTCTGCATACCAACTCCTACGACGAGGCCATCGCGCTGCCCACCCAGAAGGCAGCAACGCTGGCCGTGCGCACCCAGCAGGTGCTGGCAAACGAAACCGACCTGACGGCGACAGCCGATCCACTGGCGGGTTCGTATGCCATCGAGGCGCTGACAGACGAGATAGAAGCCCAGGCTCGCGAGCTCATCGCCCGAGTTGCCGACTTCGGTGGTGCGGTAGCCGCCATCGAACAGGGCTTTCAGAAGGCTGAAATCGAGCGCTCCGCGTATCACGTCGCACGTCAGGTCGATACAGGTGAGCGGATCGTGGTTGGCGTCAACGCTTATGTGAGCGAGTCTGAGGAGCCGTACGAGCCGCTGCGGGTCGATCCCGCGATCGAGCAGGAGCAAGCGGGCCGGCTAGCCGAGTTGCGCGACCGGCGCGATTGCGCCGCCGTTAAACGGAGCCTTGACGAGGTCAAGCGTGTCGCAGCTGGCGAGGGTAATTTGCTCTATCCGCTGCGCGAGGCGCTGCGCGAGGCGGCCACGATCGGCGAAGTCTCGGACGCGCTGCGCGAGGTCTGGGGCGTGTACAAACCACCCGACGTTTATTGATCGAGCTCTGGCAACCCCATCGCTTCGCTGCTGGGCTTGCCAGAGGTGCTTGCTAAAACGAGGCAACCCCATCACTAGCTAAAACCCGGGACGACAGCGGCTGCTGTCGTTGTCCGAGCCGAATAGCGCTCATCGGCGCCCTGACCAGCCCTTTGCGATACTGATACGACAATTTCGCAAGTTCAGCGGACGGGCCGGCTCAGCCGGTACGATGGCGGCCAGTGCTCAGAATCACGCCGGCGAATGGCCGGAAGCGGCGCGTAGCTCCAAAAGGAGTCGTGCCGGGCTCGCCGGGTAGTTGCAGTTTTGCCGGCGAGCTGAAGCCCGAGGTATTAGCGATTCACACGCGCACACATAGTTTGAGCAGTGCAAAGGCAGGTACTTAGCCCGGTGAATTCATATCCCGGCTAACGCGATTCCCGGCGCCGTGTGCGCCGGGGGCAGTTCCTGGAGCGGGCATGAAATCCGGCAGGTTCCGGAAGCCGATGCGGAACCGCGCATCGTTCTGGTTCAAGCCACGCTTGCAGGCGGACTGGAGTGAGTTCGAGGTCATATGAAGACGCAGGTTAGTCTCGTTGCCAACGGGGAGGCAGCGCATGGCTGAGCACGATCTCGAGGGCGAGCTCGATGCGTTTCTCGGCGGCCATGAGCCCGAGCTGATCGACTTCCGTCGAGACTTGCACGCTCACCCGGAGACTGGCTATCACGAGTACCGGACAACGCGGCGGATCGCGCTTCGGCTCGAGGCTGCTGGCTTGCGGCCTGCGATCTTGCCCAAAGGCACTGGCCTGACGGTAGACATCGGCGCTGGAAGTGCCGATGAGCCAGTTGTTGCCCTGCGTGCCGACATTGACGCGCTGCCAATCAACGACGAAAAGAACGTGCCGTATCGATCGGTCAACCGCGGTGCGTGCCATGCGTGCGGCCACGACGTGCACACGACGATCCTGCTTGGGGCTGGGCTCTTCCTGGCCCGGGTCGCGGCGGCGGGCGCGCTGCCGGGCAAGGTCAGGCTGATCTTCCAGCCCGCCGAGGAGGTGCCGGGCGGAGCGATTGACGTGATGGCCGCAGGCGGAATCGCCTCGGTCGATCGCATCTTCGCTTTGCACTGCGACCCGCGGCTCGATGTCGGCAAGATCGGCACCAGGACCGGGCCCATCACCGCAGCGTGCGACAAGCTGACCGTCAAGGTCACCGGCCCGGGCGGGCACACCGCCAGGCCGCATCTCACGGCCGACCTGGTCTACGCGCTAGGCAAGATCGTTACCGAACTTCCGGCCGCCTTGTCCAGGCGGGTTGATCCGCGGTCCAGCCTGAGCTTGGTCTGGGGCCGAGTTAGCGCTGGCAGCGCAGCGAACGCCATCCCGGATGACGGCCTGGTGGAAGGTACCGTGCGCTGCCTCGATGACGGTGCCTGGCACGAAGCGCCTGAGCTCGTCAAGGCACTGGTGGAGTCGGTGGCGAGCGCTTACGGCGTCGTGCCTGAGATCAGTTACCAGCGCAATGTGCCGCCGACTGTCAACGAGGCGATCAGTACAGCGATGCTCGAGGCGGCGGCAGACCGGGTGCTAGGCCCGCACGCGATCACCGAAGCGCCGCAAAGTCTCGGCGGTGAGGACTTCGCCTGGTATCTGGACTCGATTCCCGGCGCGCTGGCCAGGCTAGGCACAAGGACGCCAGGATCGGTTGCGGACTTCGACATTCACCAGGCGATCTTCGACGTAGACGAGCGGGCGATCGGGTACGGCGTCCGGCTGATGGCTGCCACTGCCCTGACCGCCATGTGCGAGGGAAGTGAACTAGAGCCCGAGGCAGTGCCAGGGGCCACCGACAGCCCTGAGCATGTGACAGACGCCGCACTGGCCTGAGACGCCTCCTGCGGCGTGGCTCGAGGGTGAGGCCGCCCGCTGGCTGAGTCGCCCAATATCAAGGACCGGCATACAGTGGATAACCGGGCATGAATTGCCCCGCTGGTCCGCTGGATCTGACCTACTGGAGTGCCGCCCGTGTCGTCCCAAGATTCGCAGCACGATAGCGGTCCCCCGCCCGGGACCGTGCCGTACGGCTCAAGCCATCCGAGCGGCGTGGCTACGCCATGGAAGGCCGGCAAGGAAGGCAAGACCGTCTTCCGTCGCGGGACCCCGTTCGTCCTCTGGTGGGCGTGGGTTGCCTTCGCCGTGTTCAACATCGTCGATGTGGTCATCCGTGATCACGACTACTTCGCAGCTGAGCTACTCGCAGGGCTGCTCACCTTTACTGGGGTGGCTTACGCGTGCGCGTTTCGTCCGCGCGTCGTGGCGGACGCCGACGGGGTCATGGTCTACAACCCATACCAAGATCACCGCGTGGGGTGGGGCGGATTGAGCGGGGTGTTCCTTGGAGATTCAGTCGAGCTGACTTGCGAGCGGACGGCGCCCAAGAAGGACAAGACGGTTTACTGCTGGGCCTTGTATTCCGGCCGCCGGTCTCGCAAGCGATCCCAGATGCGTCAGCAGATGCGCGGGTCAATATTCAGCCCGAGAACCTCTTACAATCCAGGCCGAAACGTCAGCAGCCGGGCGCCGACTGAGGTCAGGGACTTGTCGCGGATCGACTCAGTGCAGCTCATGGCAGCCGAGCTTGGCAAAAGGTCCACGGAAGCCAAAGGGCGCGGCGCACCAGATTCGGTGCTAGAAAGCCGCTGGGCATGGCTACCGCTGGTTGTCACAATCCTTCCGGCCATCGCGTTGATCTCGCTTTGGATAGCACGCTGAGCCGCGACCTGAGCTGATCAGGTACCAACCGACGCGCACGGCCGGCTACGCAGCCCTGCCACATAATCAGCTGGGGCCCCGGCCGCTTCCGCGGCGTCGGCCATGATGCCGAGGTATCTCGCCGACGGGAGCCCGCCCTCGTAGTCATTCAGGACGTAGAGCCAGGCGACCACTTCGCCGTCGAGTGTGCTCACCCGCACCTTCGACTTGCGGTAGTACCCGAGTGTTGCTCCATCCCAGCTGTCCAAGGCTTCCTCGTCGGCCTCCGACACCTCATACAGAACCACGAAGACCCGATCCGCAGCGTCCTCAACAACAGTAGCGAGGGCGCCTTCCCACCCCAGGTCTTCGCCGCCGAACGTCAGCCGCCAGGCCTCGAGCCACCCTGTGCCTTGCTGCGGTGAATGCGGGCAGCGACGCGCCATCTGGGCGGGATCCATATTGCTGCCGTAGGCCGCGTAAATCGCCACGAAGCACAGCCTACGAGTACGCCGACCCGAATGTTTGCTAACGGGTGCCCACCACGATGCCGCCGTGTCTGAGGTGCTGCCGATACGACAGAATGAGGGAACGTGAGCCAGCCGCACGCCAGGATCGCCATCATCGGCGGCGGGCCAGGCGGATATGAGGCCGCCCTGGTCGCCGCCCAGCTTGGCGCGGACGTAACTGTCATTGAGCGCGATGGCCTTGGCGGTGCCTGCGTACTGACCGACTGCGTGCCGTCCAAAACGCTGATCGCCACATCCGGCCTGATGGCGGCCATCGATACCTCATCGAGCCTTGGCATCCGCATGAACTCTGATGGGAACGGGCTCGGCCTGCTCGATCCCTCTCGCGTCTACGCACGGGTTCGGTCATTGGCCAGAGCGCAATCGGCTGATGTCGCGTCACGGCTCTCGGCCGAGGGGGTGAAAGTGATTGCCGGTACCGGCAGGCTCGCTGGACCGCGCACCGTCGTGGCCGACGACACCACCGTTGAGGCTGACGTCGTTCTCATCTCGACCGGAGCCGAACCGCGGATCTTGCCAAGGGCTCAGCCGGACGGCGAGCGGATCTTGACCTGGCGACAGATCTACGACTTGCATGAGCTGCCAGCAGAACTGATAGTCGTCGGCTCGGGAGTGACGGGGGCAGAGTTCGCCAGCGCTTACCAAGCACTCGGTTCGCAAGTCACGCTGGTTTCGTCCCGCGACCGGGTGCTACCGCACGAGGACGCGGATGCGGCTGTCGTCGTCGAAGACGTCTTCCGCCGCCGCGGCATGACGGTGCTCAGCAAGTCACGAGCTGAAGCGGTGAGCCGTACAGCCGACGGAGTCTCGGTCCTGCTGCAAGACGGCCGGACCGTACGCGGCACGCATTGCCTGATGACAGTGGGCATGGTGCCCTGCACTAGCGACCTTGGACTTGCCGAGGCTGGGATCGAGACTGACGAAAACGGCTTCGTTCCCGTCGACAAAGTGTCGCGAACCTCGGCTCCAGGCATCTACGCGGCCGGGGACTGCACGGGCGTTCTCATGCTGGCCTCGGTTGCGGCCATGCAAGGAAGGATCGCGATGTGGCATGCGCTCGGCGAGGCGGTCAGCCCGCTCAAGCTGAGTCATGTGGCAGCGACAATTTTCACCGAACCGGAGATCGCGACCGTCGGTGTGCCTGAGCGCGCGGTCGATTCCGGCGAAGTGCCAGATGCCATCGTGGTGAAGCTGCCTCTGGCGACCAACGCCAGAGCCAAGATGCAGGGCTTCCGTGATGGCTTCGTGAAGCTCATCGCCAGGCGGAGCAGTGGCATGGTGCTCGGCGGCGTGGTGGTGGCGCCGCGGGCCAGCGAGCTGATCCTCGCGATATCGCTTGCCGTTGAGCAGTCGTTGACGGTCGACCAGATCGCGCACACGTTCGCGGTCTACCCGTCGCTGTCAGGCAGCCTTACCGAGGCCGCCCGCAAGCTGATGCAACCCGCGGAAACCGACGACCTCTGACGGGTTGCTGCGCAACGTCCCCAGAGTTTCGTTTCCGCAAACCATGACAAGGCGGGCGCGATCAACACTGAAACCCTGGGGAAGTCCGCCAACCGTTGGTCTGGGACCGGGCCTGCAGTCGGGCGAGCCATTAGTGCGTCGGGTGGCCTAGATCCGGGTCGTCTGGAACGTCGAGGCCGTGCTGGCGAAGGCGCGACGCCCGGAGGTCGTCGGCGTAAGCGGCAACCGTGAAAATGCTCCCGCTCAGGATCAGCACGATCATCATGATCGCGAACCATGCGGGTGCGGGAGACAGTACGAGCAGCAACACGGCGACTAGCGCGCAGACAGGGACGATGACCGCTAGGTGACGAAGTACCGCCCGGCCGCGCCAGCCCGCATCGGTCAGCTCGTGCCGGACCCAATCGAGGTTTTCAGCTGGTAGCCGGAAGCCCGCGGCAAAGCGCAGCCATCGGGCGACGCTTGGATCGCCAGCAAGGCGGGCCATCAGCGTAGCTGGCAGATCACTGCGCCAGCTGGCACAGTCTGGCCAACCTGAATGCTCAGACCGCTGACTGTGCCCGCCTTGTGCGCGGTCAGCGGCTGCTCCATCTTCATGGCTTCCAGCACGACGATCGTGTCGCCGGCAGCGACCTGCTCGCCGTCCGCGGCCACGATCTTCACGATGGTGCCCTGCATGGGGCTGATCAGTTCATCGCCGCTAGGCGCGCCGCCGCCTCCGCGACGTCCGCCGGGTTTGGCCCGGCCGCCACCCGCGGAGCGCCCAGTTGCAGCCCTTCCTGAGGCTGGACCGGCAGTCCCGCCGAGGCCGGCCGGAACCGTTACCTCGATTCGCTTGCCGCCAACCTCGACCGTGATCCGCTCGCGTTCTGCAACTTCGCCGGCAGCCTCGGCGCCGCCCTGGTACGGCTGGATCTCATTGTGGAACTCGGTCTCGATCCACCTGGTGTGCACACGGAACGGCTCGGTAGTAAATGCCGGGTCGGTAACGACCGCGCGATGGAACGGCAGGACCGTGGGCATGCCGTCAATCTCGAACTCCGCCAGCGCACGGCGCGCACGTTCCAGTGCCTGCTCTCGGCTCGTACCAGTGACGATCAGCTTTGCGATCAACGAGTCGAATGCCTGCGGGACGGTCATGCCAGCGGTGTAGCCGGCGTCCAGCCGTATGCCCGGCCCAGATGGCTGCCGCCAGCCGGTGATCGTGCCAGGCGCAGGCAGGAAACCGCGGCCGGCATCTTCGGCGTTGATGCGGAACTCAATCGAGTGGCCGCGCAGCTCCGGATCGCTGAAACTGAGCGGCTCGCCGTCGGCGATCCGGAACATCTCCCGGACTAGGTCAACGCCGCTGACTTCTTCAGTCACGGGGTGCTCGACTTGCAGTCGGGTGTTGACCTCGAGGAACGACACTGTGCCGTCCTGGCCGATCAGGAACTCACAAGTACCCGCGCCGACGTAGCCGGCGGCGCGCAAGATGTCCGCCGAAGCAGTCCGCAGCTGCTTATCTTGCGCGGCAGTCAGGAACGGCGCGGGTGCTTCCTCAACAAGCTTTTGGTGCCGCCGCTGCAGCGAGCAGTCTCTGGTAGAGACGATCACCACGTTGCCGTGCATGTCCGCGAGGCACTGCGTCTCGACGTGACGTGGCCTGTCCAGGTAGCGCTCGACGAAGCATTCGCCCCTGCCGAAAGCCGCCACGGCTTCCCGCACAGCGGACTCAAATTGCTCCGGGATCTCTTCCGCCGTCCTTGCCACCTTGAGACCTCGGCCGCCGCCCCCGTACGCGGCCTTGATCGCAATCGGCAAACCGTGTTCGTTTGCGAATGCGATTGCCTCATCGGCCCCGCTAACCGGGCCGTCGGTGCCAGCGGCCAGGGGAGCGCCAACGCTTTTGGCGATGTGCCGAGCCTGCACCTTGTCGCCGAGCGCTTCGATGGCAGCGGGCGGCGGACCTATCCAGATCAGTCCCGCCTCGATGACGGCGCCGGCAAAGTCCGCGTTCTCGGCGAGGAAGCCGTAGCCAGGGTGCACGGCATCGGCGCCACTGTCTGCGGCGGCCTTGAGGATCTTGGCGATGTCGAGGTAGGTCTCGGCTGCGGTCTGGCCACCCAGTGCGTAGGCCTCGTCGGCCATCGTCGCGTGCAGTGCGTCAAGGTCAGCATCGCCATAAATCGCGACGCTAGTCAGCCCGGCGTCACGGCACGCCCGCACGATCCGGACAGCGATCTCGCCCCGGTTGGCGATCAGGACCTTGCGCACTAAGAACTCTCCTCTCGACTGTGAGGAGTCTAGGTGAGAACGGCTCTGCCTGCCGGGGCGGCCGGCTGCCAGGGATAATCGATAAAACGTCCGGTCCCGCACTGGAGAGCCCGTCGTGCCCCAATTGCTGTTGCTTTCGAACTCCGTTAGCCCTGGTCAGGACTTTCTCGAGCATGCCCTCGACCAGATCAGTCAACTAGTGCCGGCCGTTAGCCGCGTACTGTTCGTGCCGTACGCGAGCGCTGATCCTGATCGGTACACAGCGGTCATGAGTACTGCCCTCGCCCCCATCTCGGTGCAGGTCGACGCGGCGCATACAGTCACTAATCCAACTGCTGCCTTGGCCGCGGCCGACGCAATCTTCATCGGCGGTGGCAACACGTTCCGTTTGCTCAGTGCCTTGCATGCAACGGGTTTGCTGGCTGCTGTTCGCGAACAGGTCGGCGCCGGGATGCCGTATCTGGGAGCCAGCGCAGGCAGCAATGTTGCATGCCCAACGATCAGGACGACCAACGACATGCCGATCGTGCAACCTGTCTCATTCGACGCTCTCGGACTTGTTCCGTTCCAGATCAATCCGCACTACGTCGACGCTGATCCAGCAAGTACCCATCAAGGAGAGACAAGACCGCGACGCATCGCAGAGTTCCTTGAGCTCAACGACGTGCCTGTCCTAGGCCTGCGGGAGGGATCGTGGCTGCGGGTCAGCGGCTCGCTAGCCAGCGTGGGCGGTACTGCTGGCGGCGTGCTGTTTGCTCGCGACGTGGACCAACGGGAGATCCCGCCAGGCACTGACGTCAGCGAGTTGCTCGCAGTCCGGCCACGGTTCGACTGCCCAGCCTGAAACTCGAGTGTGGCCTAACTAGCAGTGCGATTACCGCAGTGGTGCGCTTACCGCGGCAGTGCGCTGGCCCGCCAGGCGTCAGGACCGTGTGTCAGCGGCGCCCGTATCAAGTCGCGTTTAGCAGACCACCGAGATCGCGGCACGACCACGTCATCGGGGCTACGATCTGCTTGTCCGGCGACGCTGCCCAGCACCACGACCACCGCTGCGATGTCCTCGGCGGTCGGATTCCCGGCCACGACGGTGAACGCAGGCGCTCGCGAACCTCCTGGTGCGGGAACCTCAGGCACGGAAATCCCTTCGAGCGCCGTTAGCTCTTCGACTTGCCAACGCCGATACCAAACTGGCGATGCACTCTAGCCCAGAAGGCATCCCGCAGCCACTCCCTGGCTTCTTGGTAGGCGCGCAGTGACAGGCCGAGTTCTTTCTCGGCATCCACCAGCAACTCCTTGTCGATTACTGGCGGCAGGATTGGGCCCGGCAAGAGGTCACGGATGTTGTCCTCGCCTCGGGTGAGAATCCATTTCTGGGCTACGTGCTCGCCAGCCTCCTCGACTCGCTCCCGGTCTGGCCCGAGCCTGGCCGTCGGCAGATGCGTGACGGGCAGTGGCCGGGAGAACGGCCGGCTGGTGTGCCTCTCCCCGAAAACCTGTGACGGGGATGGTGCCGCCTGCAGGCCGTGAGCCGGAATAGCCTGGCCTGCCTTAGCCGCGCCGCCGTCGGCTGCTCCCGCCGCGGCTGTCTCGGGCAGGACCTGGCGGGTGAAGTACGGCTCCATGAACGAACGCTCGAGTACGTCTACGGTGTCGGACTCCCAGACCAAGCGCTCGGCCTGGTTGGTGCCATAGGGCGGTTCTATGCCCCACAGGTGGATGCGCACCCCGAAGGCCTGCGCCGCCTCAACAGCCGGGACCATGTCCTCGTCGCCTGCGACCAAGATCGCATCGGTGATTGCACGGTGCCTGGCGAGCGCTTCCATGTCGGCCCGGATCTGGGCATCGACGCCTTTCTGCTGTCCTCGAGCGTTCAGGTTGCCGAGCCGCAGTTTGACCCACGGCATCTGCGCGATGACCCGTTGGTCGATGGTCGGCACCCGATCCCGGGCTGCGTCGTACCAGTAGACGCGCAGCAACTCGCCGCGCATCTGGTCTTCGGCATGCCTCGTCAGGGCCTGGATCAGCTTGTCTGCGTCGACCCGGTACTCCCGCCGCGAAGCGGCGCTAAAGAGCAGCTCACCGGCCGATGCGTAGATATACCCGACATCAACCATGATGGCGTAACGGGACAGCGGCGGTAGCGGGCCGGGCTCGGTCATAGTACTGACGACTCTAATAGGAGCCCGCAACGAGTGACGTTGCGAAGCTTGCACCGTAGCCCGATCAGCTAGTCACAATGCGACGTTCCACGAGTCCAGTGTCCTGCTACAAGGGGATATTGCCGTGTTTCTTGGGCGGCAGTGTCTGCCGCTTGGTCCGCAGTGCGCGCAACGCGCGGGTTACTTGCGACCGCGTCTCGGCTGGCCTGATGACGGCATCGACGTAGCCACGTTCCGCAGCGATATACGGATTAAAGAGCGTGTCCTCGTATTCGGCCGACTTCTCCTTGCGCACTGCAGCGCGCTCGTCCGGGTCGGCGACCGCTGCCAGATCACGGCGGTACAGGATGTCGACCGCGCCTTCTGCGCCCATAACTGCAATCTGAGCAGTGGGCCAGGCCAAGTTGATGTCGCCACCAAGGTGCTTGGAGCCCATGACGTCGTAGGCGCCGCCGTATGCCTTGCGGGTAATCACCGTGATCTTGGGCACCGTTGCCTCGGCGTAGGCATAGATGAGCTTCGCGCCGCGCCTGATGATCCCGCCCCACTCCTGACCGGTGCCTGGCAGGAAGCCGGGGACATCGACGAAGGTGATCACCGGAATGCCGAACGCGTCGCACGTCCGAACGAAGCGGGAGGCTTTCTCGGACGCATCGATATCTAGCGTCCCGGCCGAGTACATCGGCTGGTTCGCGACCACGCCCACAGACATGCCGTCGACCCGTCCGAAGCCAACCAGGATGTTCTGCGCGAAGCCAGCGTGAATTTCCAGGAACTCGCCCTCGTCGAGCACATGCTGGATGACTGTGTGCATGTCATACGGCTGGCGGGGGGAGTCTGGGATCAGCGTGTCCAGCTCGGCATCAATATCGGTGAGCTCAAGTGCCGCAGCCGGGTCCGCCGCGGCCGGACCCAGCGGCGGGTCGTCCATGTTGTTCGACGGCAGATAAGACAGCAGCTCCCGGGCGAACTCGAGGCAATCCTTCTCATCGGCTGCCTGGTAATGAGCGACCCCGGACTTGACGTTGTGCGCATGCGCGCCGCCAAGCTCTTCCTGGCTGACCTCCTCGCCGGTCACCGTCTTAATCACTTCCGGTCCGGTGATGAACATGTAGGACGTCTGGTCCACCATCAAAGTGAAGTCGGTGATGGCCGGGGAGTACACCGCACCGCCAGCGCAGGGCCCCATGATCAGCGAGATCTGCGGAATGACTCCGGAGGAGATGACATTGCGGTAGAAGATCTCGCCGTACAAGCCGAGCGCGACCACGCCCTCCTGGATCCTGGCTCCGCCGCTGTCGTTGATGCCGATCATCGGGCAGCCGGTTTTTAGCGCATAGTCCATGACCTTGACGATCTTCTCGCCGAACACCTCGCCGAGCGATCCGCCGTTCACGGTGAAGTCCTGGCTGAACACGGCGACCGGCCTGCCGTCGATCGTGCCGTAGCCGGTGACAACACCATCCCCATATGGCCGGTTCCTGGCCATGCCAAAGTCGGTGGCCCGATGCCTTGCAAGCTCGTCGAACTCGGTAAACGAGCCAGGATCGAGCAGCGCGTCGACCCGCTCGCGAGCGGTCATTTTGCCCTTGGCGTGCTGGCGCTCGACTTGCCGGGCGGCGCCGGCGTGGATGGCCTCGTACCTGCGCTTCTCTAGGTCGGCGAGCTTTCCAGCCGTGGTGTGCAGGTCGCCGGGTTCTGCGGGAGCGACGTCGGCGGCGGGCGATTGCGATGGCGCGGATGCGTCGTTACCCATGCCGGACAGGGTAAACCACGCCCCGGATAGTGTTCGGGCTACGGCTGCTAGCGGCCAGAGAGTGCACAGCACCGTCGCTCGGGAGGCGAGCCAGTGACCTCGGCGGCAGGAGACCAGCAACGTGCGATGCTGCCTGAGAAAGAACTGCAGGCGGCTGTCCTGCCCGGTTCGGCGCTCTGGACCCAGCTGACGGTCGTACCCAGCACCGGATCGACGAACGCGGACTTGCTGGTCGCAGCCAAAAATGGCGCCGAGGCCGGCACGGTGCTCGTGGCCGAGGAACAGACTCAAGGTCGCGGTCGACTCGACCGAAGCTGGCAGAGCCTGCCCGGGGCTGCGCTTACCTTCTCCATGCTGCTGCGTCCCACAGCCGTCCCGCCCGCCAGCCGGGGATGGCTCCCGCTCCTCACCGGCGTCGCGGTCGCTGCGGCCATACGCGCTGAATGTTCGGTCGACGTCAGCTTGAAATGGCCAAACGACGTGATGTCCGGCTCCGGGGCTCCGAGTCACACATGCAAGCTGGCCGGAATCCTGGCCGAACAGGCCGGTGCGGCCGTGGTCGTCGGGATCGGCCTCAACGTGAGCCAGTCGCGGGACGAGTTGCCGTCCGACCTGGCAACTTCGCTGCGCCTGCAGGGCGCTGGGCGTATCGACAGGCCGACGCTGCTTGCGGCGGTTCTGCGGGCGTTTGAGCATTGGTATCTGCGGTGGACGTCAGGCGCGGCACCCGGCGACGCGGATCGGTCCGGTCTGCGTCCGGAGTACCTGCGGCTATGCGCGACGGTGGGCCGGGATGTTCGAGTGGAGCTGCCCGGCGGCAGCGTCATGGCTGGCCGCGCCAGCGACGTCGACTCCATCGGTCGGCTCCTCGTCGACGGGGAGGACGGCATCCATGCAGTCAGTGCTGGAGACGTTATCCACGTCAGGTAGTTCCAACTAGCGAACGTGCCACACGTAATGCCGTATTACGTGCCACGATGGGGCCTATGGTCACTGCGTCCGGGCTCACTGAGGGAGAACACGTCGTTCTGCGAATGCACCAGCATTGGAAGACGGTATTGCAGCCGATCCTGATCCTGGCCGTGACCGTAGTCGTGATGCTGGTCTTGCTGATCTTCCTGCCGACTGCCGGACATGCTGTCGTGTACCGGCTGGCGATCGGTGCTGTCGCCGCCATAATCGCGATCATCTGGGTCTTCGTGCCGCTGCTGCGCTGGCGAACGACCAGCTATGAGCTGACCAACAGGCGTCTCAGGCTGCGCACAGGAATCATGAGCAGATCCGGCCGCGACTTCCCGCTCTCGAAGATCAGCGACGTATCGTTCGCCCAAGGCGTGCTGGACCGCATGCTCGGTTGCGGACGGCTGGTCGTTGAGTCACCAGGCGAGCGTGGCCAGCTCGTGCTGACAGAGATTCCGCAGGTAAAACACGTGCAATCGACGCTGTTCCAGCTCGTGGAAGACGAGCAGGATCGGCTGGCCCGCGAGCAGCAGTAGCGTAAAACCCTAACTATCTAGGGAACGAGGCTGTTCGTGTCAGACTTGCCCCGGCAAATCTCGGTTCGTGAGGTGGGCCCAAGAGACGGGCTGCAGAACGAGCTGCCGGTGCCGACAGAGGCCAAGATCGAGCTAATCGACCGGCTGTCAGCCACTGGCGTGCGGCGGATCGAGGCTGTTTCATTCGTGCGTCCCGAGGCGATACCGCAGATGGCCGACGCCGACGAGGTGTGGCGCGGGATCGACAGGGCCGATTCGGTCCGGTACTCGGCGCTGGTGCCAAATCTGCGCGGAGCTGCCCGGGCCTTGGACAGTCAGGTGCCCGAGATCGAGGCCGTCGTGTCTGCCTCAGATACGCACAACCGCAAGAACGTCAATCGCGGCACCGAGGAGTCGCTCGACGACATCGCTGAGATCATCAAGCTGGCTCATGACCGGGGCGCGACCTGCCAGGTCATCATCTCGACTGCATGGGGCTGCCCGTACGAGGGCGACGTGCCGGTCGAGCGAGTCGTAGCGGTTGCGGGCCGGGCTGTCGCCGATGGCGCCGACTCCATCTCGTTCGGAGACACCACTGGAATGGCTACTCCTGGTCGAGTGGTCAGGCTTATCGGCGAGTTCCGGTCGGCGCATCCAGACGCTGCCCTGAACCTGCATTTCCACAACACCAGGGGAACCGGGCTGGCCAATGTACTGGCTGCGTTGCAACTTGGCGTCGCTGATTTCGATGCGTCAGTCGGAGGTCTCGGCGGCTGCCCGTATGCGCCCGGCGCCACAGGCAACATCGCGACGGAAGAACTCGTCCACATGGTCGAGGACATGGGAGTCACAACCGGCATTGACCTGGCGGCGCTGATCGATGCTGCGGCT
>Ga0126373_10000304_pt1 | contig 32571 bp, 38 predicted proteins | sample PanSoiMetPlot_11_FD_92545 | JGI IMG/M metagenome (GOLD analysis project Ga0126373, IMG submission 92545) | Tropical forest soil microbial communities from Panama - MetaG Plot_11 | ecosystem: Environmental > Terrestrial > Soil > Tropical forest > Bulk soil | place: Panama | collected 2016-02-17 | reverse complement strand
TTCGTAAACGCGTCAGTTCGTCCTCGCGCTCTTTCAGTTCCGCCTCGCGCTGTCTCCACGCTTTCTCCAGAACCTCTTGACGCTCCTGGTTCTTTTTCTCCACTAGGCGTATCTCTTCCTCATACTTGTCCTGAGCTTTCTTGCGCTCGAGCGCCTTCTTATACTCATAATCTTCGACCTCGCGCTGACGCTGCTTCTTAAGATTCTCTTCCTGCTCCTTGCGCTCACGTTCCGTTCTCGCCGACTCTTCCTCCCACGCCTGGCGCAGCGCAGCTATCTCTGCCTCCGCACGCTGCTTTTCCCGCGCATAATCCTGTACGATCTGATCGAGCGCCGTGGCCGCCACGTCCATCTTATGGAGCTGCTCCAGTTCCTTGCGCTCGAGCGCTACTGCCTCCCGCACCGTGGCCAGTAACTTCACCTCCTGCGTGAGCTGCTCGGAAACATCGGCTAACGCCTTGCCGACCTCGAGCCCGAGCCCTGAAATCTTCTGCACTACGGCCTCGACCGTTATACCCTCAGCGGCTTGCCGGATCTCGGCCGCCCGCAATCGCGCAGCCCCTTCGGCCTTGGCGTCTGCGGCTTCGCGCGCAGATTCCACCTGCTCTTGGATCTCCGCGAACTCCTGCTGCATTTCCGCTCTGCTGCGCTTTGCTCGCAGGGGTGCTTTCATTGCCTTCACGGGCATAGTCGTGCTCCTTTCGCAGGAAGATTATCAGATTTCAGCCCTTCACATTCACTCGACGTATGACCAAGTCCAGTGCGCGAGGGCTCTGCTGGACATGCTCGAAGAACCGGTCCAGTTCCAGACCGTGAGAAGTAAACTTCTAACTCTGTTAAGCCTAACTTCCGGCGCTAGATTCGCGAAACACGGTGAGTTTTTTCTCTCACGAATCCGAGCGTACCTCTGGAATGTTAGGTGGGGGCCGCAAGAGCTTGATGCAGGCCGTCAAGGAGATCTTCGCGAATCAACAGGGCAGGCCCAAGCCCGTTATCCAGGCGCTGCTCCACAACCGATCTCGGTGAGAACCGGGAGCCCATCGGTCCCCTCCGGCAGCACAGGCGGATTGAGAGCCTAAAGCGGGAGGGCACCGTACCAGAACCCAACCGACGCTGGCACTCCTGCCACGACCACACCGGATGGTATTGCGAAAGCCGCCCTCCCCATACTCGAAGCCGGGCTGACATTCCTGGAGTTGCTTGGCCGCTGGTCGGTATGGCGACGGCGTCGATGACGCCACAACTCAGTTCCTTTGCTTTCTCGGCTTTGTTCCATCGAGAGGCCGCGCTGACCTGCACGGTTCAGGCGGCCCGCCTCAAGCCCCGCTACCGAAAAATAGATCGAGTTCTTTCTCGATCAACCTAGGCAATTCTGTGGATACTTACTTTGCTATGTGCGGTCAGCGGGACCCAGAACGAAAACATCTTCGTACAATAAACGTACAATGGATTCGGCAATGTGACCTTTTTCGCCCTTGTGGCGCTTCCTGGAATCGATAAGTTACATGCGGTCAGGACGCTAGATAGTTCGACTCCCGCCGCCTCCACCACTGAAACGCAGCGCCGAGGCGTACTGCGACACGGTAGCTGGCGTGAGCTTTTTCACTTGAAACCGATGAGCCGGGTACTGACGAATCTGTTTCGGGCCAAGCTGGTTGGGTGCGCAATGAAAATGCTGCGCGAAATCATGGACGATCCGAACGTAGGTTTTTGCGGTACGATGAGAGTAATGACGACGCTGGAGTTCGTCCAGCATCATCTTGCGAAGATGGGTCACAGGGCCTGCTTGTGTCCCATAATTTATTTCAACGTAAACAGCTCTCCTTCTCTGGAAGTACACCACGCCGTAGCGTCCTCCGCGCCAGCGGCTTCGTCCAAATCCCCATTGCGCTCATCTGCTGCTGGTTTTTAGCGTGAAACACCGTCGTTCGCGGCAATAGCCTGGACAGTGACGACAGACAAGCACGCTAGGGACAGTTGCCTTCTAGTTCTGACCGGCGCAAAACAACTCAACCTGTGATGCCTTTGCGTGATCTAATTTCCCTATCTTTCGAAGAAGCTGGGTTCGACAATGACCTCATCTCTGTTGGATCGTTCTCAATACCCATGTCTCCGCGACAGTGTGTATCTGAATCAAGCATCGTTGGGATTGATTGGCCAGCCAGCAGTAGCTGCGATGCACGATTTCCTTGAGAATGTGGCCAGGCACGGCAATCTCTTCATGTCGGATGATGATGAGATCAAATACGGGCTGGCCCTTAGGGAAGTTGCCAGCAGATTGTTTCATGACGCTCCATCACGGATCGCCATTCTTGCGGGTGCAAGCGAATTACTGGGACAACTTCCTTTGCTCTTTCGTCTCAAACCCAATGCCACAGTTCTCGCAGTTGCCTCCGACTTTCCCGCAATCACTCGCCCGTGGGTTCGCCAGTCTTATTTTGAGAAAACCCGTGTTCGTTTTGTCGATGATCTTCCTGATCGTGATCTGACGGACGCGATCATTAACGCTATGGACGAAACTACCGGTGTTATAGCCGTCAGCAGTGTGCAGTACGCCACGGGCACCCTGGTGGACGTTCGTCGGCTGGCTAGCAGTGCCGAGAAGGTGGGTGCATTCCTGATCGTTGACGCGACCCAGGCCGCTGGTGCAATGCACGTGGATACCTCGCTGCTCGATGCTGATGCGGTGGTTACCAGTGGTTATAAGTGGCTGGGCGGACACGGAGGCGTCGCGTTGGCAGCCGTATCGAAATCTTTGCTGAAACAGCTTCCGATTTTGCCAGGTTGGATGGGCGCCCAGGATCCTTTTGACTTCGACGCTAAGTCAGTTTCCTTCGCGTCCGACGCTCGGCGCTTCACTCAATCCACCATGTCTTATGCTTCAATTGCGGGTCTTATTGCTTCGATCGAACAGCTGTTGTCCCTAGGGGAGAACCGAATTGAAGAGCATGCATATCAATTGGCCTTAATGCTGGTTGATGGCGCTCGCGAATATGGCTGGCAACCGTTTCACGACATTGATGGCTTGGCTGCATCTCCGCACATCATTTCGCTCGGACACAGCCGAAAATGCGCACGGGAAGCCGTGGAGAACCTCCGCGACCAGAGAATTATCTGTTCGGCGCGGGGCGAGCGGATTCGAGTGTCCCTTGCCCCTTACAACGATTCAAATGACGTGATGAACCTTCTTCAGGCGCTTGCTAGTCGGAAATCCTGACAAGCCTTCACATGAGGACGGCGGACGATCTCTTCGCTACTCCGCAAGGCAGTCCTCGAACGGATAAGCTGAACTCTCGGAGTGTCCAGTGGGTGGAGCGGATAATGGAGAAGATTCACGTTATGCTCGGCTGTTCTCTCGCCTGGGCAAGAGGCCTGGACGGCCACGAAAAAAGTTGGCTCTTCGACGCGAACTGAACGCAGGATCCGTCTTTTGCTGGACGAAAACATTTTGCCAGCACTCGTGCGACTGCCAGCTGAGATCGATGTGTATTCCCAATCGGTAGCGCACATTTCGTACAATTCAGTGCCCTTTTTCTCCTCGGACAATGTCTCTCCGGGAGGAGGATTTTTGTTCTTGTCTCTTCTTTACTCTCGATCACCCTTCCGAAAAATCCTTACAAACTCGTGGGCCCCTCGGTGAGTTGTTGGGGTTCTGCGATCATGATCGCAGGAGCGTAACTTTCCTGCGCACCGCGCATCAACTTATGAAAAGCACGCATGACGATTAAAGCTGCACTTGTTTCATTATTCAGCGTCCTATCGGTCACAGCCTGGATGCTCGCCCGGGCACCGGATTCTGCTTCTGAAGTGAGTGGCCGGACTCCCGTGTTTGTTGAATTGTTCACGTCAGAAGGATGTTCCAGCTGCCCGCCAGCGGATCGGTTTCTGGAAACGCTCGATCGTCAACCCGTGGCCGGAGCGGAAATGATTGTGCTCAGTGAGCACGTGGACTACTGGAATCATATCGGCTGGAAGGACCCGTATTCGAACCATCTCTATAGCGAAAGGCAAAGCACATACGGCAAACGTTTTGGCCTGGACAGCGTCTACACGCCACAAATGGTGGTCGATGGCTCAAGCGAGTTTGTCGGCAGCAATCCTAGCTTGGCGGATAAAGCATTTGCCAAAGCACTCGGCGTTCCGAAGATTTCTGTCCATGCCTTTCTGATATCAGCAGATCCGTCTGGCGTGCTCGTGCATCTCGATACCGGAGCGTTGGAACCTTCGTTTGGGGCGCGAGAAGCTGAAGTGCAGATTGCCGTCGCCTTAAGCCGCGCGGAATCACAAGTCTCTTCCGGTGAAAATGCGGGACACAGGCTGACGCACGTCTCGGTTGTCAGGAGTCTAACGAAAGTTGGCATATTGAAACGAGGTCAGAGTCTGTCGCAAGACGTTCATGTGAATCTTGGATCTGCTTCGGAGTCACATAATTTGAGGCTGATCGCGTTCCTGCAAGAGCCCCAGCAAGGGCGAGTGCTTGGAGCAGCTTTGCTGCCGGTCAGAGTCAACTAGGTTCTTCCAGAGTTCAGATCCCTTTGATCTCCCCGCTATCCATCCGCACTGAGGTTCCGGTCATCCACCTGGCGGCTCGAGAAACCATGAACACAAGAAGCTCGGCGATCTCTTCCGGTTGTCCGTAGCGGCTGATGCCAGCCTCCTCGGGAAACTTCTTTGTGGCTTCGTCGATACTCATACGCCCGGCGAAAAAGCGTAGATGGATGAATCGTGGGGTCGCCGCTGGCTGCTGGTTCTGAATTCGAGGTTTGGTCAAAAGGGCCGGACTTTTTCGTACTCTCGACATCGACTTCAGGCACCATCGAAGCCGGGTGCGAGCGCGTCCCGCATTTGCAGACGAGCACGCAAGAGCCTGGTCTTCACGTTTGATTCTGAAATGCCGAGAACCCTTGCCGTCTCGTTGATGCTGAGGTGCTGGACATCCCGCAGGATCAACACAGCGCGATACTTTTCTGGAAGACGGTCCATTGCTCTGAGGAGAGCATCTCGAAGTTCTTTCTGCTCCAGAGCCTCGGATGGGATCTCGCGCCAATCCGCAAAATCCTTCGGAATGTAATCACCCTCGTCGTTCTGTTGCCCCTCCTCGATGGACTCGTACAGATGACGGCGTTCCTTGCGGAGCTTCATCTTGGCTTCGTTAAGACAGATCTGGATCAGCCATGTGCTGAACTTTGCCTCCTGGCGGAAGCCAGCAATATGCTTGAACGCCTTCAGGACGGCCTCCTGAGCCACCTCTTCCGCATCGGCATCATTCTTCAAGAGTGCAAGGGCCGTCACAAATAGGGCACGCTCGTAAGGACGAACTAGTTCGTAAAAGGCGTCCACCTCACCGCCTTGAATCCGGCGAATGAGAAGTCCTTCCTCGGAATCGATCGAGGGTTCTGCCACCGTCAAAGGAAAACCCGCTTCATCGTGTTCGTGCTGCTTCGAGGCTGGCATCGGGCTCAATGAGACCGTCGTCATAAAGGCTCGACCTCCTTCATTTGCTGGATCACGAACTGCGAGCAGTTAACTTGAGAGATACGGCGCTGGGAAAACTCCCGAAGTAAGGCAACCCCTTGCGTGTCGACAAACCGGACCCCGTGGAGATCGAGGCTGACTGCTTTTTTTTGTGTCAGGGCCTCATCCGTGAGCTTTCGCAATTCTTCGACCCACGGACCCGCAAGATTGCCTTCCAGCTGGAACTGGATTGCCTGACCTGAATCGCTGGATACCGAAATCCTGAGCACTTGTGTTTTCCTTCCGCCGTCGCCGTTGAGTGAAGCAACAGCGGTGCCAAGGTGACGGCCGAGGGCAAGAAATGCATGTCGTTGATATCGAACGACTTCCAGCGTGGGAGTTGCTGCTCTGCGAGAGGCGTGCTACGAACCTTCGTAGGTTCTTGGATTGTCGGCTTGGCGGCCGCCATATTTCGTGGCCGAATTGCTAAATCGCAGCTTCACGGGGATTGGGTGTGGCAAGTGAGGTGTCTACCTTGGCGCTTGAACGATCGATTCCAAGCTTCTTCATTCGGCTGCGCAAAGTGTTCGGATGGAGATCGAGGATCTTTGCGGCACCGCGATCGCCCTCGATTACCCAGGACGTCTGTTCAAGGATATTGAGGATGTAACGCTTTTCGACTTGTTCGAGAGTGCTGTGCGCGTTCCCGGCGGGTTGCTGATTGCTCAATGACACGACTTGTTCTGCTGCAACGTTGCGCGCCGGCAGTAGGTCACTGCCCAATCTCAAGACTGGCCCCTTTGACAACACCACCGCCCGTTCGATCACATTCTGTAATTCGCGGATGTTTCCCGGCCAATCGTAGCGGGCAAGAAGCCCCATGGTGTCTTGCGCCACTCCATCAATTTGTTTGCCAAACTGGCGGGCGAAGCGTTCCAGGAAGAACGCCGTAAGGAGCGGAATATCGGAGCGCCGCTCTCGCAGTGGGGGAACAGTGATTGGAAGAACATTCAGGCGATAGTACAAATCTGCGCGAAATCGGCCTTCCTGCACCGCTTTCTCCAAATCACGATTGCTGGCCGCGATGATGCGCACATTCACTCGAAGTGTGCGGCTGCTGCCCAGCGGCTCAAACTCATGCTCCTGCAACACCCTCAGCAGTTTCACCTGCGTTTCCAGCGGAAGCTCGCTGACTTCGTCAAGGAAAAGTGTTCCGCCATCAGCAAGTTCAAATCTGCCGGTTCTTCGTTCGAGCGCCCCGGTGAACGCGCCTTTCATGTGCCCGAAGAGTTCACTCTCAACGAGCCCCGTTGGGATGGCTCCACAGTTCACTTTTACCAGCGGACGATGCTTGCGTGAGCCATGGCTGTGGATCGCGCGTGCAATCAGCTCTTTCCCACACCCGGTTTCCCCGAGAATCAGTACGGTGGAATCTGTTGGAGCCACGGTTGCAACTCGATCGAGGGCCTCGACGATCGCCCTGCTGTTTCCCACAATCTCTTCGAAGTTGTGTTCCTTGGTAATCTCTTCCTGCAGGTAAACGTTCTCAGCTTCGAGCTTCTTCTGCAGAGCCCGAACTTGCTCAAGAGCTGCATGCAAGTCGGATTCGGCGTGCTGGCGGATCAACTCGGCAGCCGCGCGGGCTGCGAAGATCTTGACGAGATCGATGGATTTCTGGCTCAACGCCATGGACTGGTTATGCAGTATGGCGATGTGACCCACCACCCTTCGGTTGACGTCCACCATGGGAACGCCCAAATAGCTGTGAGCATCGATTTGCTTCAGGAATTCTTCATGAGGAAACAGCTCCTGAAGCCCATGGCTGTAGTGACATACCTCCCCTCGAACCACCTTCATGCAGGGCGTTCCGGTGACGTCGAACTCCCACGAGGGGCCGAATTTTTCGCCGTCCCAAAAAGCCAACCCTTTTGCATGGACGCCATCCTCGCAAGCGGTAGCATACGCATAGCGCGCGCGCAAAGCGGATGCCAGGCTGCGAACCAGTACCGGAAAGAAATCGGCGCCCGTGGCCGATGCCGTGCCTTCAACGATCGTACGGAAAGTCTCTTCGGCAAGGTGCCGCTCTGTCACGTCGTGGACCAGGCCAATTACGCCTACAATTTGTCCTAGCGCATCGCGATGAGGAGCAAAAGTGCAGACCTCCCAGACATCGTGACCGCCCGCCGAATGCTTAGGAACGAGAACATCCGCCACACGAACGACTTGTCCTTCAAGGGCACGCTTCAAGGCAGCCTCGATACCACTCGGCCCAAGCCTGGGAAACACCTCTATAGCAACGCGGCCGAGGACCTGTTCTGACTTCATTCCGGTCAGCCGTTCCATGAAAGGGTTAAAAAGTTGGTAACGGAGTTCGGAGTCGTAGCGGATGATGCCCTCACCTGCGCCTTCGATGATTTCCTGATTCACTTGAAGAGCTTCGCGCAGCGCGTCTTCGTCTTTCTTGTGATGGGTAACGTCCCGAGAGACGGCCAGCAATCGCTCCGGGGTGCCGCTGGCACCACGGATTGGGCTGACTACGACATCCCACCATCTTGGCTGACGTGAAATTCGGGGTTCGAAATACCCGACAAAGCGGCCAGTGCCGCCCTCCCTCGCGGTCTGCACGGCGGTGCGAGCCGCGTCCCGATCTCCACCTTCCCAGAAGTCGATCCAGGAATTGTGCAGGAAGGAGGCGATGTCGCAGATCTCAAGGACCTGCATTCCACCTTCGTTCATGAACAAGAGGCGGCCTTCCAAATCGAGGACTTTGATGCAGTCCCGGCTGCAGGCGACCAGCCGGCTCTTGAACTCCTCGGCCGCCCGAAGGGACTCAGCAGCTTCTCCCTGTTGGCTTGCCAAACGAGCGAGTTCGTCCTTAGCCTGGCGCAGCTCGGACTCAAGCGCCTGCAGACGTGCTCTTTCGTTGTTGGATATGGGAGCAGTCACCCCAGCACTCCCCTCTTGTTCTATCGTGCAACTAGCGGATATAGCACGTACCCAGAATGCCCTTACCATACCATAGCGAACCCTTGGTCAGGACCGCGTAAACTGGCGAGAGGCCTTGCTTCTCGCGGAGTCTTGACACGCTTGTCTAGGGACGAATCCCCGGAATGTTCAGTCGAATACGGTACAAGCCAGTCTGGGCACACACGTAGAGGGTTCTCCCGTCGTCGTCGCCCCAAGCGAAGTTGTGTGGATGCTCCGGCCCGACAATCGTTCCCAGATGCTTGCCCTCTGGCGAGATGATCCACAACCCACCGGGACCCGACACGTAGAGGTTGCCCTTCTGGTCGATCTTCATTCCATCGAGGGCGTCCCCGCCTTCGGCCGATGTCATGTCGAAAAACACGTTGCTCTTCGATAACGTTCCGTCTGGGTTTACTTCGTACCGCAGGATGATCTTCCTCTTCTCCTCCCAGTTGTCCACATAGAAGTACTTCTCGTCGGGCGAGAAGGCGAGCCCGCTGGGCCCGCCAAGCTCCTTGGTCACCAACTGCATGGTTTTCCCATCCGGGGACACGCGGAAGACGCCACTATAGGGCAGTTCTTTCCGTGGATCGTCGAAGAACCTGGGGAGGCCAAATGGAGGGTCGGTGAAATATAGCGATCCGTCCGATTTGTAGACCAGATCGTTCGGACTGTTGAGACGCTTGCCCTCATAGCGGTCAGCCAGCACCGTAAACTGTCCATTTTTTTCCATTCGCACGACGCGGCGATTGCCATGCTGATTGATAGTGAGGCGGCCCTGCTTGTCGAGCGTAAGACCGTTGGAGCCGGGCTGACCATACTCGCCAATGTCCATGCCGCGGTAGCCGCTTTTGGGCATGAAAATCGAGAGTTGCCCGTCTTGCGTCCAGCGATAGGTCACATTGTTGTTGGGGTCGCCAAATAGCAGGTACCCATCTGTGTCTTCGGTGCGTGGCACCCAAATGGGGCCTTCAGTAAACAAGAATCCGCCAGCGAGCTTCTCGATCTTCGTATCAACCGGAACAATCTCGTCGAGCACCGGGTCATTCTTAGTAGTCTGAGCAAGAGTCTCACTGATTGCCACTCTGGGCGCCTTGTAGAAATCGAGCGTCGCCGATTTGACCCAGATGAAGTTTTGAGGGCTATAGGAAATCGGACCGTTGATGCCGAAGACCGCCAGCTGAATGCGCTGCCCTGGCTGGGCATTCCTGGTAAGAATGACGCGGTTCGGCGCATTGAAGCCCTTGATCACAGGACCGCCTGGCTGACCGAGAACCCGCGGCATCTTGCCGTCAACCCAGACCTCGGCATACTCGTCGATCACGATTTCAAAAGCGACAGTTGAACCGGTGGTGCTGAAGGTCGCGATCTTCTCAGGGATCGTGATGTTGATGCGGTACCAGTTGAAGCACACCTTGGCCGTGGAACGCCGGTGGTCAAGAGTCGTGGCATCGATGGCTTCCCAGTCGGAGTCATCGAAGTCTGCGTTCCCGGCGTGCGGAGCGTAGTCGTAGGTTTTGATCGGCGCACCCGCTCGGTTTTAGGTCCGGACCCAAGGCTCTTGAGTCCCCATCCACGATCTTCACGTCGTGGTAGCGCCACTGACCATTCACCAACTGCACTCCTTCGCGGGAGGCCAGGTCGATTACGGCGTCCGAGCGACCGACGGGTGGGTCTTGAATGGTCTGTGCACTCGCCGTCAGCGATGCCAGCAAAACCAGGCTCGACAATAGTGAAGGTCTGCTCATTGCGCGTCCCGCTTACCGAACCTTCACCACGTAATACAGGAACGGATTCGTGACTTCCAGAAACTGATGCGGCACACCATGAGGCACGATGATGACGTCTCCCTTTGCGATTTTCCGACTCTCACCCCCCTTGATACCGCTGCCGCGCAGTTCGTCAGGGGCAATGTTGTTTGCTTCGACGGCTTCGCCGCCGGTGATGAAAGTCGCCGACCCCTGAAATACGTAGATCACATCAGCGTCTTTCGTATGGATTTCCGCCTGGCCGGGCTTTTCTCTGCGGCTGGCGTGGACCATGTAGTTGCGGCCCTCACTCCCGTCGAACAGCACAGCCCCCTTTGAGAACGCCTCGTCCACTTGGCTCTTTTCCCAATACGACACTGCCGGTGACGGGTCAGTGTTCACGGCCCCTGTTTCAAAGGCTTTCGAGCCAGCGATAGCAAGCTGTTCGTCCTGATCTGCCGTAGCTGCGCCGCTCACGCCAACTCCGCCCACGATCTGGCCGTCTACAGTGACAGGAATGCCGCCGATCAAGGGAGTGAAATTTTCCAGCGCCGTCATCACCGTGCGCCCTTTGCCGCTGGAGTTGATCAGCTCCTCAAAGAAGCGGGTGGGCTTGTTGAACATGACCGCGGTCTTAGCTTTGCCGATGGAGATGTTTGCCCCGGCGGAGAATGTTCCATCGAGACGTTCCAGGGTCATCAGGTTGCCGCCATCATCCACCACTGTAACAACACCTCCTGGAGCCTGTAGTCTCTGCGCCTCTGCCTTGGCTGCGGCGATGACACGCTCCGCGCCTTGCAATGTGAGTGTTTTCTTTTCGCTGACCTGTGCGCCTGCGAAACGCGGCAGGAATGCGGCTATTACAACTACAAGTCGAATTGTTTGCCTCCGCAATTTCATCGCTGTTGCCTCGTAAGAAGTTCGAGGGGGCGCGACGGTCGAGATCTGCACAATCTGTTCGAATCGGTCACGCCCCACAGTTGGTACTGGTTACATGACAGGCGAGCTAAAGCTTGCCTCGCCCAAGTTGGCTTCCGCCCAGGCGCACCAAATGATCACCTTCGATACGTTTTTCACGTAGCTGGGCAGGACGATTTCCTTCTGGTACTTGTCGCCGAGCACGGACTTCTTTTTCAGTTTGTCGAGGTCGTAGACGTTCCCGTCCGAGTCGACCACGCGCCAGTGTGGATCAGGAGTGTCGGGAACAACGAAGTCGTCCGACAGCGTAAGCACGCTCTGACCGTCTCGAGTGCTGTGAGTCACGTGCCCCTTGTTGGCCTTGGGACCTTGGAACTGGCCGGTCATGTGTGCGTCTTGGGCCACAGCCGAAACGGCGAACAGCATCGTCGTCATCAGCAGACCCCGGAGGAGAAACTGCATTGCCTTGTTCATGTTCATTCTTTACCTCGTTGAAGGGTGATTCGTGGCCTGCTCATGCTCAGGGCGATGAATCGTTAACGATTCGCGAACCCATTTTGATGAGGGCGCATGTGCCTGCCGAGCTGGTCACGTGGCAGTGGGATTCATAATCGTCACGAAGGTTTCAAAGGCCCGGCTCCTAGAAAAATCGCCTGTGCGCGTCACCTTGTTAGCGTTGGCGCGTCGAATGGGTCGGTAGTCTTCGTGTTGTGAACGAAAATCGGGGCGGGCCGTGCCTCGGCAGAGGTGTTGGCCGCAAAAAAGCATGGCCGACTCTGGACAAAAAAGCGGAATGAGTTCCCGCGAGGCTAAATCGGCCTCCGACCGAAATCGTGCCGCTCGCGCGACGCTGATCCAGGAAATTAGGCTGCGGATTACCGATGTCCTGACAACCATTTCCGGGCGAATCGAGATCCTCAGTGCCAACACGACCAGCCCTTGTCGCGAGGAATTGCTGGCTCTTCGGCAAGTTGTTATGAGAGGGGCGGAACTCAACCAGCGCGTGTTTCGAGCCGCGCAGGAATGCCGGGAAGAACTTGGCAGTTGAGAACGGGGATTGATCCAAACGCTCCTGATAGCACGAGGCACGACGATGTATGTCACCTTTCTAGCGCAGCGGAATCCCATCGACCGGTGGTGTTCGTGTCTCAGAAACCGAGCGTTGTAGAAATCGATTGTCAGCAGGTCCGCAGGGAGTTGTCGAATTACCTGGAAGGCGATCTTGCGCCCGAGCTGCGACTCCAGATTGAAAACCACCTCGCGGGCTGCAGCCACTGCGCAGCCGTCCACGACGGTATGCGGAACGTTGTTCGGCTGCTCGGCGACGGCAAGCTCCTCGATGTGCCAGAAGGCTTCGGAAAGCGCTTGTATCAGCGGCTTCTCTCTGAGGCTGGGTGACCCGGTTTGTCACTTATTACTGGGGTCGGAATCACATCCCCCAGATTATGAATGACAGCGGGCAAAACCTAATGGTTGAAACGCCGAACCTGGCGATCAAGGAAATGCCCTTCCCCATGCCGACGTGCGAGGCGCCTGAACTGGGCGCCTTGTCGTCTCTGCGTCATCACTGGCCTGAATACCTGATGGAAGCAGCGCTGCTGGGCACCTTCATGGTATCGGCGTGCCTTTTCGGTGCGTTATATGAGTCCTCCCACTCGCCAGTCAGGCAGGCCATAGCTCCACAGCTCCTGCGCAGAATGCTGATGGGATTCTCAATGGGACTCAGCGCGATCGCAATCATTTATTCACCTTGGGGAAAGCAATCTGGAGCGCACATCAATCCCTCGGTGACCTTGACCTTCTTCCGTCTTGGCAAGGTGAAGCTCTGGGATGCCATCTTCTATATTGCCTCACAGTTCGCTGGAGCCGCCCTCGGTGTGGTGATGGTGGCTCGATGCGTGGGCAAGGAACTTGCTGATCCCGCGGTCCGATATGTCGTCACGGTTCCCGGCGAGCATGGAGCATGGGTCGCACTACTGGCGGAATTCATCATCGCGTTCGGAATGATGTCAGCCGTCCTTTATTTTTCAAATCATCATCGGCTCGATCGGTACACAGGTCTTTTCGCCGGCCTGTTAGTTGCCACCTACATAACGTTTGAAGCGCCATTTTCTGGAATGAGCATGAATCCCGCCAGGACGTTCGGTTCCGGGCTTTCGGCCGAGATCTGGAGCGGACTTTGGGTCTACCTTACGGCGCCACCCCTTGCCATGCTGACGGCTGCCGAGCTCTACCTGTGGCGCAAAGGGCGTAGGGCGGTGAAGTGCTGCAAGCTCCACCACAACAGCGATCGGCGCTGCATTTTTTGCGGAGCGAATGGAGGGTTCGCATCATGAGTAAGAATCGATACGACGTAATCATCATCGGAACCGGCGCTGGTGGCGGGACGCTCGCCTACCACCTGGCCCCATCCGGAAAGCGAATCCTGATATTGGAGCGTGGGGACTTTGTTCCCCGCGAGAAGGCGAACTGGGACCCCCAGGTTGTGAACGTAGACGCCCATTACAACACCAAAGAATCCTGGCTCGATAAGGATGGCAAGGAACTTCATCCGCACACAAACTACAACGTAGGCGGCAACACCAAGTTCTATGGCGCAGCGCTCTTCCGCCTGCGTAAAGAAGACTTTGGCGAGTTGCGGCACCACGGCGGAATCTCACCTGCCTGGCCAATCAGCTATGACGACCTGGAGCCGTACTACACGCAAGCAGAAAACCTCTATCAAGTACACGGCAATCGCGGCGAGGATCCCACCGAACCGCCCGCCAACTCTCCCTATCCCTGGCCTGCGATCAGCCATGAGCCACGCATTCAGCAGCTGGCAGACGATTTCGCGCGTGCGGGTCTGAAGCCCTTTCACGTGCCGGTCGGAGTGATGCTGGATGAAAAGAACCCCCATAAAAGTCGCTGTATACGATGCAACACCTGCGACGGTTTCTCTTGTCTCGTGGGCGCGAAGTCCGATGCGCAAGTTATCTGCATCGATGAAGCGATCAAACACCCGAATGTGATTCTGCTGAGAAATTCACTCGTGAAACGCCTGGAGACAAACGCATCGGGTCGTGAGGTGAATGGCGTGGTCGTGGAGCGCAACGGCAGCGTGGAGACTTACTCAGCGGATTTGGTAGTGGTGTCCTGTGGAGCGATCAACTCCGCCGCACTGCTGTTGCGTTCCGCAAATGACAGCCATCCGCGGGGGCTGGCAAACCGCTCCGACGTCGTGGGCCGCCACTACATGGGACATACCAATTCGGTGATGATGGCCATCTCCAAGTGTCTCAACCCAACCATTTTTCAAAAAACCCTGGGAGTGAACGACTTCTACTTCGGATCGAAAGACTTCGAGTATCCGATGGGACACATCTCGTTCGTCGGCAAACTCGACGCCGTTACTCTCAAAGCCGGCGCACCGGCCGTTGCTCCGAATTTCACGCTTGAGCTGATGGCGAAGCACTCGCTCGATTTCTGGCTCACCTCCGAAGACCTGCCCGACCCCAATAATCGAGTAACGATCGAGCGTGACGGAAAAATCGTTCTGACCTACACGCCGAACAATCTGGAAGCGCACGAAAGACTCCAAGGCAAGCTGAAGCGAGCCCTGAAGGAGACAAACTGCACCATGCACGGCCACGAGTGTCATCAAGGGCTGTTTGGGCGACACTTGTATGTCGGACAGCAAATTCCACTGGCGGGCGTCGCCCATCAGAACGGAACAATTCGCTTTGGACACGATCCCAAAACCTCGGCACTGGATGTCAACTGTAAGGCTCACGACGTTGACAACCTCTATGTCGTGGACGGAAGTTTCTTCCCATCGAGCGCAGCCGTCAATCCGGCACTCACGATCATGGCCAATGCACTGCGGGTCGGTGATCATCTGCTCAAGCGCCTCGGGGTTTCCGAAATGGAATACGCGCACAATCGTCAGCAAGACCGCGAACTCACGATGACCCGGTAGAAGACCATGACGCGACTTTTGCGCTCTCTACGATCACACCAGCAGCTTGCGGCCATCTGCGCGTTATTGCTCGCACTGGCCGTACCTCCGGCGTTCGCTCAACCCGCGGCTCTGGTGGATGGCGTCGCTGCCGTCGGAATCACAGTCTCCGACATGGACCGCGCGGTTGACTTCTATACAAAGGTGCTCACATTCGAGAAAGTGTCGGACGTTGAAGTCAGCGGAGAGAATTACGAACATCTCGAAGGCGTATTCGGGCTGCGAATGCGGGTGGTTCGCATGAAGCTGGGCGATGAATACATCGAGCTTACTGAATATCTTGCGCCCAAAGGTCGACCGATCCCGTTTGATTCCCGGAGCAACGACCGCTGGTTCCAGCACATCGCCATCATCGTGAGCGACATGGACAAGGCATATGTCTGGTTACGGCAAAACAAGGTTGAACATGCGTCATCAGGACCGCAGCAGCTTCCTGACTGGAACAAGAATGCGGCAGGCATCTCGGCCTTTTATTTCAAGGATCCGGATGAGCACCCGGTAGAAGTCTTGCAGTTTCCTTCCGACAAGGGCCTGGAAAAGTGGCATCGCTCGACAAATAAGCTCTTCCTCGGCATTGACCATACCGCGATCGTCGTGTGGAACACCGACGCCAGCCTCAGGTTCTACCGCGATCTACTCGGAATGCACATGGCGGGCGAGAGTGAAAACTACGGAACCGAGCAGGAACATCTCAACAATGTGTTTGGCGCCCATTTGCGCATCACGGCCTTGCGGGGAACAAGCGGACCAGGGATTGAATTGCTGGAGTATTTGGCTCCCCGTGACGGACGCCCCTTTCCGTCCGACGAACATGCGAATGACGTTGTCCACCGACAGACCGTTCTGGTAACCAGGGGCGCTGATAGCGCTGCTCACAACCTAAGCATCGCGCAAGTCAACTTTGTTTCTTCTAGCGTCGTGGCGAATCAGATCGATCAGTTGGGGTTCAGCAAGGCGTTTGTGGTGAGGGACCCCGACGGCCATGCCATTGAGATCGAGGAAAAATAAGGAGAAGCACGTGAGCCGAGGCATCATCCAAAGCGCTATCGAAAAAAAGAGCGCGATCATGGGAGTCGAGCTTCGCGACTTCTCTGATGGTCAGAGCGCGTTTGAGTCTGAGCTTCCGACCATAGCCGACCTCATAGCTCCGGGCACGGGCTGTTCTATCTCTGCTGAATTTGAGTGTCTGCTCCGCTTGATCGCGAATGAGGAACGTTGATGACGCAAGAGGAGATTCGCCTAACCGAATCCGCGACGCGGAAGAAGCACTGGAAGCGTTGGGGGCCTTACCTCAGCGAGCGGGCCTGGGGGACCGTGCGGGAAGACTACAGTCCGTATGGGAATGCTTGGGAGTATCTCTCCCACGACCACGCTCGTTCCCGCGCTTACCGTTGGAACGAAGATGGCTTGGCCGGCATCAGCGACCGCAGGCAGATGATCTGTTTCGCTCTGGCACTCTGGAACGAGCGCGATCCGATTCTGAAGGAGCGAATCTTCGGCTTGACCGGAAACGAAGGCAACCACGGCGAGGATGTGAAGGAGTACTACTTTTATCTCGATTCGACGCCGACGCACTCCTACATGAAGTATCTCTACAAGTACCCCCAAGCCGAATTCCCCTACGATCAACTCGTAGAACAGAATCGGCGGCGCGGCAAGGATCAGCCGGAATTCGAACTGCTCGACACCGGCGTATTCAATGAGAATCGCTATTTCGACGTATTCGTCGAGTACGCGAAGGCCGAAGTTGAAGACATCCTCATTAAGATCACGGTTACGAACCGTGGACCGGAAGCTGCCAACTTGCGCCTCCTCCCAACCATCTGGTTTCGCAACAGCTGGTCGTGGGGAAAGTCAGACCGCCGGCCAGAGCTGCATGAGATGCGTCCTGCTCCCAACCCAGTCATTGAGGTCAATCACGACCAGACCGGCAATCGCTGGCTTCATTGCGAGGGTTCCCCGGAGCTTCTTTTCACTGAGAATGAGACCAATGTACGCCGCCTTTTTGGTGCTGAGAACCGAACTCCTTATGTGAAAGATGGGATCCACGAATACGTCGTCCACGGCATTCGACAGGCTGTGAATCACGGCCATACAGGCACAAAAGCAGCAAGTCACTACAAGCTCGAGGTTCCAGCAGGCGAGACGGCACTTGTGCGTCTCCGCCTGACAGACACGGATTTCAAAAGCAGGAACGCCTTTGTAGGCTTCGACAAGACTTTTGCCCTGCGCCAGCGTGAAGCCGACGAGTTCTACGCAACGGTTATTCCTGAAGACTTATCGACCGACGCACAGAACGTCATGCGGCAAGGCTTCGCCGGCATGCTGTGGTCCAAGCAGTTCTATCACTACATAATTAAGGATTGGCTCGAGGGCGATCCGGGCAATCCTCCTCCGCCGCAGGAACGTAAACAGGGCCGAAACCACGAGTGGACTCATCTCTACAACGCCGATGTCATTTCCATGCCGGACAAGTGGGAATACCCCTGGTACGCAGCCTGGGATCTTGCGTTTCACTGCATTCCGGTAGCGCTGGTCGATCCTGATTTCGCGAAAGAGCAGCTCACCCTGATGCTGCGTGAATGGTACATGCACCCCAACGGGCAGATACCGGCATATGAGTGGGCGTTCGGAGACGTGAATCCTCCCGTGCACGCGTGGGCTGCATGGCGCGTCTACAAGATCGACAAAAAGCGCAAGGGCAAGAGCGATCACGCTTTCCTGCAGCGTGTCTTCCACAAGTTGATGTTGAACTTCACTTGGTGGGTAAACCGCAAGGACGCTGAAGGCATGAACATCTTTCAGGGTGGCTTCCTAGGCCTGGATAACATCGGTGTGTTTGACCGCAGTGCGCCACTGCCTACAGGAGGCTACATCGAGCAATCGGATGGTACGAGTTGGATGGCAATGTACACATTGAATCTCCTGGCCATTGCACTGGAACTGGCGAAGGAGGAACCCTGCTACGAGGACGTGGCCAGCAAGTTCTGGGAGCACTTCGTGTACATCGCCCACGCCATGGGCCATCGCGGCCATGACGGAATGGGCCTGTGGAACGAGGAAGACGGCTTCTTCTATGACGTTCTCAAGCTGCCCGACGGCAACCATTTCCCAATGAAAATCCGTTCCATGGTGGGCCTGATCCCGCTCTTTGCCGTCGAGACGCTGGAGCCTGAGGGGCTGAGCCATTTACCGGACTTCAAAAGGCGTCTGGAATGGTTCATCGATAACCGGCCTGACCTGACCGGAAATCTCGCCTGTATGCGCACCGAGGGCAGGGGAGAGCGAAGACTCCTGTCGATTGCGAATCAAGACCAGCTCCGCCGGATTCTGAAGTACATGTTAGATGAGCGTGAATTCCTTTCTCCCTATGGGATTCGCGGTCTTTCACAATTCCACCGCGATCATCCTTACATGTTGCACGTCAATGGAAACGTGCACCGAGTAGACTACGATCCAGGCGAATCTTCCACGGGGTTGTTCGGCGGCAATTCCAACTGGCGCGGGCCTATCTGGTTTCCCCTCAATTTCCTTCTGGTCGAGTCGCTTCAAAAGTTCCATCACTACCTCGGGGATGACTTCAAGGTCGAGTTCCCGACTGGCTCAGGGAAGTTGCTCACGCTGTGGGAAGTTGCCGGCGAACTCTCGCGACGTATGACAAGCATATTCCTGCAAGACGAGAACGGACGGAGACCGGTCTTCGGAAGTCTGGAGAAGTTTCAGACCGACCCGCACTGGCGCGACTTGGTGTTGTTTCACGAGTACTTCCATGGAGATTCGGGAGCCGGCGTCGGCGCCAGCCATCAGACAGGATGGACTGGGCTTGTCACCAAGTTGATGCAGCAGAGCGGCGAAGTACGGGAAACAAGGAAGATTGAGACGCCCGCAGCAGCAGACTGAATTCATAAGGAGAAGCAAGGAATGAAGGCCATCAGTGTATTTCCGGGAAAGCCCAATAGTGTTCACGTGGCGGACCTGCCCAAACCGTCGTTGGACCACGTGCCGAACGGACGCGGTGTGTTGGTTAGAGTCTTACGCGTCGGTGTAGATGGTACCGACAAAGAGATCAATGCTGCCGAGTACGGTGCCGCGCCTCCAGGATATGACTTTCTTGTGATTGGCCACGAAGGTTTTGGTCAGGTCGAAGCTGTCGGCCCGAATGTCACTGAACTGAAGGCGGGCGACTATGTCGTCGCTACCGTGCGCCGGCCCGGCAAGAGCATCTATGACCTGATCGGCACGAATGACATGACGACCGACAGCACCTATTACGAGCGCGGCATCAATTTGCGCCACGGCTATTTGACGGAATACTACGTGGACGATGCGGAATTCATTGTCAAAGTTCCAAAAGGTCTCAAGCATGTGGGAGTGTTGCTGGAACCCCTAACCGTGGTCGAAAAAGGAATTCACCAGGCTTACGAGATTCAGCGCCGTCTCAAGGTGTGGCGCCCGCGCAGGGCTGCAGTTATGGGCGCGGGCACGATCGGTCTGCTGGCCACGCTCGTCCTACGTTTGAAGGGGCTCGCTGTGACCACGTTTGGCCGCACGCCAAAACCCTACCTCAACTCAAACCTGATCGAAGAACTCGGGGCACGATATGTGTCGACCACCGACACACCGATCGTCGATACGGCCAGAGAATTCGGTCCCTTCGATCTCATTTTCGAGGGCACAGGCAATTCCAGCGTGGCCTTCGACAGCATTCAGGCGCTGGGCAAGAACGGGGTGCTGGTGCTGGCAAGCGTCACGGGCGGCGACAAGATGATCGAAATTCCGGCTGACCGGATCAACCTCGAATTTGTCCTCGGCAACAAGGTGATGGTCGGAACTGTGAACGCCAATCGCGAATACTTCGAAATGGGCGTGGTTGATATGGCTCAAGCGGAGGCAGAGTATCCGGGATGGCTCAGCAAGCTTCTGACGGATCCAGTGAATGGGCTCGACAATTACCGAGAGCTGTTCAACAAGCTGACATCTCCAAACGGAGCTATCAAGGTCTTCTGCGAAGTTGCATAAAAGGAACTCATGATTCAGTTCAAGAAAGCAACGTGCGGTGACCTCGATGCTGCTCTCCATCGGGAGTGGCTGGAGACCAATGGGATCGGAGGCTTTGCCTCCTCCACCATCATCGGTTGGAACACGCGCCGCTACCACGGCCTTTTGACCGCAGCGACCAAGCCGCCAGTCGGGCGCTTTGTCCTGCTCTCGAAGTTGGAGGAGACTCTTTTCATCGACGGGCAGACGTTCGATCTTTCTGCCAATCGATATCCGGGGGTGGTTCATCCGCAGGGCTTTCGCTATCTGAAGCAATTCCGCCTCGATCCATTCCCGGTCTTCACGTACGAAATTGAAGGCATCGAGATCGAAAAGTCGGTATTCATGATTGATGGCGAAAACAGCACGGTGGTTCACTATGAACTGAAAAAGAACAATCATCCCGAGTCGCCGAAGAACTTGCAGCTGGAGGTACGCGCCCTGATCGCATTCCGCGACTATCACAGGACAACGCACGAAAACGGGGCCATCAATGGAGCTGTGGAAGAACGCCCCGGATTGGCGAGTGTCACGCCCTATCAAGGATTGCCCTCCTTACACCTGGCTCACAACGCGACTGAACTGAGGCGAACCGGGGACTGGTATCGCAACTTTCAGTACGACGCCGAACGGGAACGTGGGCTTGATTTTTCAGAAGACCTCTTCAATCCCTTGGCCCTGCGCTTCGATTTCCGGATTCGCCGGCAGGCGTCGATCATTGCGTCGACCGAAGAACGCGATGTCGCGAAAGTAGTCGAGTATCGGCAATGCGAGATCACCCGCCGCCGGAATGCCGAAGTTGCCCGCTCGATGGAAGACGATTTTGCGCAAATGCTTGCTGCGGCTGCAGATCAATACATCGTTTCCCGCGGCGACCAAAAGACCGTCATCGCCGGATATCACTGGTTCAGCGACTGGGGTCGCGATACGATGATTGCCCTGCCCGGCCTCACTCTGCCCACGGGAAAGCACGACGTAGCGCGAAGCATCCTGCGCACTTTTGCCCGCCACGTCGATCAGGGGATGCTGCCCAACCGGTTTCCGGATGCGGGCGAGAAGCCCGAGTACAACACCGTGGATGCGACTCTTTGGTTCTTCGAGGCAGCCCGCGCCTACCTCGCCTACACCGGCGATCTGGAGTTCGTCCGCAACGAACTCTATCCGGTATTCGCGGAAATCATCGCCTGGCACGCCCGCGGCACGCGCTACGGGATCAAAGTGGACTCCAGCGGCCTGCTTTCGTCAGGCGAGCAAGGAGTGCAGCTTACCTGGATGGATGCCAAGGTTGGCGACTGGGTCGTGACTCCGCGCAGAGGCAAGCCGGTTGAGATTCAGGCGCTTTGGTACAACGCACTGTGCATCATGGAAGATCTGGCGAAACAATTTGGCGATGAGCCAGGTCAAAAGCGATATCGCAACATGGCGACGCTGGCCAGTTGGAGCTTCAACCGTCTGTTCTGGAACGAAAAGGCGGGCTGCCTTTATGACGTAACCAACGGTGCGCCGCCGGATTCATCCATTCGCCCCAATCAGATATTCGCTGTCAGCTTGCCTTACACTATGTTGTCACCGGAACGGGCAAAAGCTGTGGTCGAGAAGGTTCAGGAACACTTGCTCACGCCATACGGTTTGCGTAGCCTTGCGCCCGGCGATCCCCAATATCGCGGCCGCTACCCGGGTGGTCCTGTCGAACGTGATGGCGCCTACCATCAGGGAACGGTCTGGCCATGGCTGATGGGACCGTTCATCACCGCCTACATCAAGGTCAACGGGGGCAGTGAGGCCGCCCGCCGGCAGGCTGCCGAGTGCCTGGCGTCGCTGAAGGATCATCTGGCGGATGGCGGTTTAGGGCACATCTCCGAAATCTTTGATGGTGACGCGCCACATCGCCCGGTCGGCTGCATCGCGCAGGCCTGGAGCGTGGCAGAAGTGCTTCGGGTCTACATCGAGGATGTGAAGGGTATTCGCCCGCAGAGACGAGCGGAAGTTAGCGCGGCGTCGACAAAGAATCAACGCCCGGAGCATGTGATCTCGGGGGAAAGGACCCTAACGACGATTTGAAATCCAAAATCTCGATAAGTGAAATTAGGAATGACGACCAATCGAGGAGCTGGGAGACTCTTTGATTGCAGGACCATCTCATTCCGGCTTTGAAACAATGAGCCCGTACAGAAATAAATAATAGGAGTGCCAATGAACCGAGCACGCTCCGCACAGTTGAAGGAGACTGGCCAAAATTGCTGGTCACAGTGCTTGATTCTGCTAGCCTCCAAGGTCGTACTGGACACTCTTTGGATCGGATGGTCCGGAGTAGGGTTCCGCGGCTCATCGAAGCGGCCCAGGCTTCGGTCGAAACGTGCTGCCTCTTGAGTTATTCCTCATCCTTCACTGTGACATCTTTCATTTCCTTGATTTCCGTGATCACGATTGCACGAGTCCCGGTTCGCTCAAAGACGATCCCGCTCGCCCGCACATATTTGCCGACAAACGGCATCAGTACCTGCCTTTGATCCGTATCGGGCATCTTGGCAGAGATGGGGAAATACAGCCGATCATCTTTGGTCAGAATCACAAGCGGCGACCCACCCTTCACGCAATCCTGTACGCACTTGCTGCTCATGCTCGTCGCATGGTTATCGAGATTCTGAATTGGGCAGGCAACATCCCGAACCAGACCTTCTATGGTTTCGTTGGAGACATTCGCCCGGGCGCCGGCCATGTCCGTAATCTGTGGAGACTGAGACGCCGCCAAAAGAATTCCGCAGCATGCAAGCAAGCAAATACTCCCGGGTCGGATCATCGCAACTCCTTTTCATTGGGCATATTTTCCGCAATGCTACCGATGCGTCTAATCATTGCACAACACGGACGTGCAGGGATCAATTTCTGTAACCAGATGGCGTTTACACTCATTTCGGCGTCGGAAGGTTGCTGCCAAGAAAAATGTACCAGTCGAAGACTCTCCTATTGCGGATATTCTCCGGCCAATTGGCGATAGTCGCGGATCGTTCTCATCAGCTCCATCAGGGAACTCGGTCGAACGCCCTGTTCCCGGTTTCGGTGCCCGATCTCGAAAGCCATTCGCCACTGTTCGAATAGTACGCGGTAAGCGTCGATGAGGCTGAGCTTGGGATCGTAGATGTGGGTCGCTTCCGAGGTCACACCGTTTAACTCGATGACCTTGAGATTCTGGCCTGACATGAAATCTTCGACGGTTGGAACTCTGATGTCGAACCGCCCAAAGAAGAACCCACCAAATTTACCCGCAATTCGATCGATGGTTTCTTCTAGGGCGGGCGTTTTCCCGTAGCTGCCATCGAGAAAGATCGCACCGCGGCAGTGAGTCCCGATCTCGACCAGTTGAACCCTCTCCCCCGGTACAGGCACGTCCTGAGTCCGCTCTGAGTTGTTGCGCAGGTAATAGTCCGCCATGCAGACTGCCCGATCATCCGCCAGGATCAGTTCTTCGACTGTTCGGCTGCCGTCTCCAACCACCACGGGCATGCGCTTTTCGGTCACCGAAAATATGCGGCCGTGTTTTTCCTCCGGGTAGCGAACGTAGAAAACGCCGAACTCCCTGCCGGGAACGTATTCCTGGACGATGGTGGTGGATGATACACGAGATAGATATTCGCGCAGTTGCTGTGACGAACGAACGACGGCGACTCCCGATCCGCGCTGGCCCGCATCAGGCTTCAAGAAAATCGGAAAGCCAAGCTGGTGCTTTCGCATGAACGCTTGTGCTTGCTCCAATCGATCGTCTGGCGTTCCCTTGGGCAGGAGCATCGACAACGGCAGGAATGAGCCGGCATTTTTCGGATGGCCGTTGCTCAGATGCTTCAGGATTTCGTGCTTCGATTCGCCCACGAACCCGCCGGCCGGCATAGCCGGATTGGCCGCGGTGAACAATGTGAAGCTTCGAAAGCGGAGTCCGAGATAGACGATATACGCAATCACGGGTGGATAGAAAACGTAGGGAGGCCAGAACTCCCAGCGCACGAGGCGCTTTAGTTGGCCTATGAGTCGCCGGTAAAGACGGTATAGCGCGCGGCCCGATGTCGACCGAGCAACGGGCTGCTGAAACGTGAGTTCTAAACCGACCGGCATGAAGACTCCAAATTCATCGCCGATGCCGACGACCTACTGATATCGCGCACCAAGTCGATTTCCACTTCGGTGTGCGGCGGCATCGTGCACAGACTGCCTACGAAGTGTTTCATCCGGATCGCAGCGGACGTGCAATCAATTTCGCTGTAGCTCAGCGTCCGCACTTCCGGCCGATGAACGCACAAGCTGAACGCCCCGGAGGCGTCGGCATGTGAGGCATGAAGTCTGCGAAGCCATGGCGCCGAACCTGCGTCCGATTCACTCCATGCATTCCGGCATGCAGCGCCGCGCAGATGTTCGGCCAGGGTGTTCCAAAGACTCGAGGAAAACCAGTTGCGGGCTTCCCAAGGGTGAAGCAGGAACTCTCTCTGCACCGAATTCCAACGCCATTCACCGATGTTTCTTTCAGCAGGAAACACCCCCACCAACCGGAACGGCAGTATTCCTTCAATGCTCATATTGGCAAGGGCCGCTTGTATTGCCGACAGTGTGCTGGAACCGATGAGAGCCGGAATCAGCACACCTCTGCTGCGGCGCTTCTTGGTGTGCAGAGCCGGTGAGCTGAGGTCGGTCCAGTTCAGCAATGCAAGTGCGACCGCATGCTCATTTACTCCGAGCCAGGTGCCACCCTCGCCGTCGGTCGGATAGATCGCCCTGGCGCCCGCGACTTCGCGGACTTGGGGGGGCAAACCTGCGCCACGCGCGATCCGTTCGTCACGATTCATTCCCAGTAGATAGCCGTTGTCACCCGGGATGACGCTCAGAGTGCACATACATTTAGGTCGCCTTGATTGCCAGTTCTTTGACTGCGGGCGTTTCCCGTCGCAAATACGCGAACATCTTGCCCAGCAGCCACGGTACGACCAGAATGATCATCCTCAGAACCCAACGAAGCCACGTTCCTGGCCCGTAAGGCTCTGCCGAAGTAAGCCGCCAGACAGCGAAGATCATAGATACCCAGAGCGCCGCGCACATTCCCGTGATCTGAGCGAATCGTCGCAGTGGCAATTGCAATGCACCGGCGGCCAGATAAATCGGCAGCCGGCTTCCAGGAATCGTGCGGCTCATGACGAGGGCCCATGACCCGTGCCGGGCAAACCAGGCTTGCGCTTTCTCGCGGGACTCCGGCTTTAGAAGCTGCTGGAGTCGGTGCCACCTAAGGCTGTGTTTCCCGAGAGTCGAGCCCATCGCATACAAACCGATATCGCCGACCCAGATTCCGACGAAGGCGGCCACAATGCCCAGGACTGGATCCAGACGGCCGGAGGCCGAAAGCGTTGCGGCAAGCAAAGTAGCTCCATCTTCATATACAAACGTCCCTGCAAAGATCGAAACGGCGAGCCCCAACTGCATGTGCGGAAGCGCTTGAAGGAAAGACATCTCTATGCCTTTCCCGCGGTTTCGAGATGCCTCAAGGTGGAGGGTGCAATTCCGAACTCGTAGGGCAGATCGACCCCCGCCCCGGCGCACAGCAGCTTGAGAATGGCGTAGTGGTGAATCGCATGCCCGACGCAGAACATGATTTCTCGCGCCACGTTGGAAGGTACTGCTTCCTCTCCACTCTCGCCGTAGCCGACTCGGTAGCTCACAAGACACTCCTGCTGAAGGGTGTCCGGCGAAAGATCGCGAAACTCATCCCTCAACGCTTCGGTCACGAGACGCGCTTGCATGAAGGAGCTTTCCAGCAGCGGGTCTCGGCGCCGCTGATCGTAGTTAACTTCGCCTGTGCGAATTCCTTCAATGAGACACATGAAATGCTCGAGGATGTGCCTGTATTGAGCCCCGAGGGACCCCGTGAAGACTCCTGCCAACGGCCGTGCGTAGACTTCTTCGCTCAGGCGACCGAGGAAGACAAGCCCCTGTTCAAGGACATCTCGCACGGAACTGGTTAACGAAGACGTGGTCATGTTCAAAGCCTGTTTCCGATCACTGGAATTTGCGTCCGATGCAAGAACAGCGCGATAGCGCTGGTCACAAACACCGAGATGGCGAGGAAGAACAGAAGACCCTTGTCTCCCAGCACTTCAATGCCGAGTAGAGTCAGGTGGCTGAGAATCGCACCAGCCATTACTCCGAGTGCCAGGAAGGCGCCTGCCCAGACAAACCGCGGCGTCAGCAACAGGATCGCGGCAATCAGCTCGAGGATGCCCGACCCGATTCGTCCCCAAGGTTCTGCACCTACCTGGGTGAAGATATAGACCGATTCCGGCGCTGCCGTGAATTTGAAGAACAAGGTTTGCAACAAGATGATGGCCGCCGCAATTCTGCAAATCCAACCAATAACCAGAAGTGGAGTGGACATCGGCTTACTCACCGCGGATATGATCTGCGTGCTCATAATGTTGTCCCTCACTTACCGTATTTTTCGACCAGGCCCGGCCAGTTCTGATCTGCTTTTCGCAGGTTTCCCTGCGGGTCCTGGTTGAACTTGTCTTTGACGTCGAGGTCGTACTGCATGAGCAATCGCCCATCGACGATCTGCCAGGCCTCGATCTTGATCGCAGCCTTGCGCCCTCGGCTCGCCCCATACGCGCAGTAACCACCGAACTGCGGCTCGTACTTCGCCGGTTCTCTATCGAACGTGGCTTTGTGTTCTGCGGAGACGAAGTAGTACTTGGCACCGCGATATTCAGACTGGAACTGCGGATTGCCTTTCACCGGCCGATTGTCGGTAAAGAATGCGACCGGGTCATATCCTTGAATTGCCACTCCGTTGCCGTCCAAATTGAGCAAGTCTTTGGCGCTTGCGATCGGCGACAAGACGGAAAACAACATCAGCGCAACAATCAATTTCTTCATTACAGGTGGCCTCGCAATGACCCGAAAATTTGCGATACAAACGTGAGACGCGCCGGAGGCGTGGAAGTGACACGCACGGTTGGAATTGCTCAACTGCGAGCGCGGCCGTCACTTTTTGGCAATTAGCGCATCGCATTCGGTTGGCACCAACCGGAATGGACGAGATCCAACCGGATCGCGCTTGTGATTTCCTCGGGGAACGCGGATCATCCGGGAGGTTGCGCAGCTGCTTGTTTCGATCGTGCTGCTGATGAATCTGCAGTCGGATCGCCGGCGGGATGCGGTGCTGTGAACTGGACTGAAGTTCTCGCGAGCACGATGACACAACCTATCCGCCGGTGATTTGTGTACCCTGTGCGGAAACCAGTCGCCATTGAGCCTGAGCCTTCACGTAAAAGTGGGTGTACCGACTGCTGGCTGTGAAGGGCATTCGTTCAAATCGCCCGCTCATTTGAGTGCGTCCGTTGACCACCGCCGTCTCCCCATACATGCGTAGCCGTGGCTCGAACTGATCAATCGTGTCGAACTTGAGCTGACCTGATTCCAAGGCTGTGAGTAGCGCAGACTTGCTGATCTCGGACCCAGTCATCACGTCAACCAGCAGGAAATCTTCGGTCAGAATTCGGTCTAACGCTCTAACATCAGCCCGGATGAGAGAGGCGAAGAACTGTTGCTCTGCTTGCAGCGGGCTCGATTCGTTACTCATAGTTGTTCCTCTAGATCTTGAATTTGGGTGAGCGCGGTGTGGGTTCCACCTTGGCCGACGTGTGATGGAGCTTGCCCACATCCACCCGCAGCATTCGAGTCTCGCCTCTTCGTGACGCTTCTCCTGTGACGGTGATCGGCTCCGCGACATACTCGCGAAGCGCATCCGGGGCAATGGCATTTCCGTCGGGTCCGACCAGCAGGAATTGCTCTTCTCCATCCAAAGTGACAAAGATCGGTGGGATTCCTCCGCTTATGCAGCGAGCGGCACAGTCGCGGTGAACTTTCCCGTTCCCCGGATTCATCACGCCCAGGTAGCACTTACTGTCTACGATTTCCCCCGTCACCGTGACCGCTCCACTGTCGACCGTAGGGGCATGTGGCGCCGGCGGACTATTCAGCGGTGAGATAGAACCGGGTTCGATCTCGATCATCGTTCCGCTCTCTCGGTAGATGAGGTGACCCTTCAAACGAACTTCTCTCCCATCGAAACCCGCGACAATGTTGTCGGCGCCGTGCTTCCCCGGAGCGACCAACAGATATCGTGAGTGTTTGTCTCCTGATCCAACCTCGCCAGGACGCGCAACCAACAGCGTGGGATAAGGCCGCGCTTCAATGATCCCCTCGAATCCACGCATCTTCCCGTATTCAAAGGCAGAATTTGCGAATGGCATTTGTCCAGTGACCAGCGCCAACGCTATGGCAACCCCCAGGAAACAAAGCAACAGAATGACTCTTTGGACAAAGCGAGCCAGGGCTGGGGGAGCTTTTGGCAAGTAGCCAACGTAAAAATCATTCATCCCATCTGCTCCTTCCCGGACTCAATCGCGGCCGGTTCGACGTAAAATCCGGGTGCATTTGGGAACGGGTGTACAAGAACAGCCTGTCCAACGATTTTGACCCGAAAAGTTGGGACCTTCTCCTTGAAGGGTGGTGGTGCGGCTCCGGATTCTGGCCGATACTGATAGCCGTGCCACGGACAGGTCACGCAGCCATCGATCACGCGGCCTTCTCCTAGCGGCCCGTTCTGGTGCTGGCAAACGTTAGAAATAGCAGAGAGCTTGCCGTCGTAGCGAAACACAGCTACGCGTTCGCCGGAGAGCGAAACGATTGCCGCGCACTTTTCTGGGATGCGATCAACTGCGCACACCTCAACGAAGCCATCATCGAGAGCTTTCTGCCTTGCCCAGTCGATCTTCTTCTCACGAAGTGCCGCAACGAGATGAAGAGAGACCACCGTGGCTACGGCAAGAACCAGCGATCCCGCTAATACCGGACTCGGTTCCGACTGCAGGGCTCCCAATGCAATGTGCGCAACCAGCAGCGCGTAGGCCACATAAACCATCATGTGCAGGCGTTTCCAAACGGGTGCAGACAGGTTGCGCAGCCAAAAGTCATGGCTGGTGGCCGCCATGACAAAGAGAATGATCAAGGCAATGAAACCGAGCACCTGAAACGGAAAGTCCGCGACGCTGCCATATCTCTGGTTGCTGATGAAGAGACTCACCAACGGGTTAAGGTTTCCCAGCGCATGAAACTGGAAAAGCGCAAAGCCTCCATGTGCCAGGCCCAGCAGAAAAGTGGTTACACCGAGATGGCGGCGGTTATAGAGCAGAGGAAGAAACCGGCGATCCAGACGTACCAGTGGTCCGATACAAAGCACCACGTTCAGGAGCAAGAAGGCCGCCGTTCCTAACGCACGAATCAGCAAGGTCTCCGCCGTTGCATTCGGGTTTTGCCAAGCCCCCACCCCGATGAAAGTGCCCAAGTACAGCACGAGCAGAGAAAGAAAAATGACGTCGTACGCCTTTTTCTGCCGGTTCCAACTGATGGCAGCATACTGGACGCTCATCGCAACTTCTCCACCTTGGCCGTGTCAAAGACTGTCTGGTGGGGCAAGCTGAACAGCACGAGATATCCAGACCCGCTCACGCTTAGCGGCGGAACCAAGAATTTCCGCGCAACCAAAGGACCCACGAGTCGCGCACCGGCAGGCAACGAGTCTCCCGATGGTGGGTCCACCGACCAATACAACAACAAATCAGGTTCGCTCAATTCCTCGGCTGCGGTCAGCACAACGTCAATCTCTCCGGGACGATCTGAATCGCTATAAAACTCGGTTCGTATTGCATGTCTTGGCCACAGAATTTCTGACTTTCTTATCAGTTGCGCTGACGTGGGTAACTGCCCGGGCGGCGACCCGGACGCTAGTCGCGGGCGCCGCGCTGCGAGCCCTGCCACAATCACCGCAGGCAGAACGCACGCGAGTGCGACGAACGCAAAGCGATGGGCGGTTCTGAGCGGCTGGATCATTGTTGGCTCAATTGGCGGTGCGGGTTTTCTTCTACGGGTGGTTCGGTGACGTGCTGTGTCCACCGGTAAAGCAGCATGGGCCAGAAGGCAGCGACGCCGGGCAGAATGAAGAGCCGGAACCCAACACCCGAGCCCTCAGCCTCTGAATCCAGACTCTGTACTCCAGCCCACACGAACACCACGGCAAATACCAATCCAAGGCCTGCGTAGACCGCAAGGCCATAGACAATCGCCTTTGCAACAATCTCAAACATCTTTGCCATAGACAGGAATCACTGCCCCGTTGATGTCGTTCCCGGCATCGCTAGCCAGCCATGTAATCAAGCTGGCAACGGCGCCGGGACTCACCCACTTCGAAAAATCTGCGTTGGGAATCGCCTGGCGGTTGGCGGGCGTGTCCATTGTGCCGGGCAGGATCACGTTCGCCCGAAGTCCCGCATCCTTATTTTCGAGCGCCACGGTTCTGATGAGAGAAACCATGGCAGCTTTTGACGCACTATAGGCACCGACGCCAGCGCCGGGCTCCAGCGCCGCGCGACTCCCGATCGCGATGATGCGACCCTTGCCGATCTGCCGCATAACCGGAATCGTCGCCTGCAGCACGTGAAAAAGGGAATTCAGATTGAGATCAAACATTCGTTGGAACGTCGCATCGTCGGTATCCGCGATCGATTGACCACCTGCAAAGCCGCCAACAGTGTGGGCGAAAACATCAAGGCTACTGAAACGGGCGACAACTTGATCCACCAAACTCTGCGCCTCCTCGCGCCGCGAAATCTCCCCAGGCAACGCAGTAAAACTCGAGCTACTGAAATCGGACTGCTGTATTCTCCGCGATGTACCGATCACGGTTGCGCCGGCATCGAGAAACGACTGGGTAACATGTTTTCCCAATCCTCCGTCGGCGCCGGTTACCAATACGACTTTGCCTTCCATCGATTGCTCCATTCTCATCGGGATGAGATTCCGCTCCATGTAAAAAGTGGCACGCGCAAGAAATCACCACCACTGCGGCACGAGACTTGTAACTTTGCCTGCCGCCAAGCGTCTGACGGAAGGAAAATGATTCCCGAGGCATTCGGGAGAGAAAAGGAAATAAACAAGTGAATTTTTCAAAGCTCTCCAAGAGCATACTGTCTGCGCTGGCCCTACTGTTGGCCACCAGCGCAGTCGCTGCAAACAAACAAAACAAGGGCTCGATCGAACTGGATCAGCCCGCAACCATCGGTGGACATCAACTGGCTCCGGGAGAATACAAATTCACCTGGGACGGAACCGGCCCGAACGTCGACCTGATGATCAAGTCCTACGGAAAACTCGTGGCGACTGTGCCGGCTCACTTGATTGAACTGAGTCGACCCGAGCCAAGCAATGGGTACGAAGTGCACACGAACAATGATGGCAGCCAGATTCTGACAAGCATCGAATTCGGCGGCAAGAAATATGAGCTCTCTTTTGTCGATGAGGCGACGACGGGAGCGGCGTCGCAGAGCGGCAGCCAGTAAGAGCCATCGAATACTGAACCCTTCTGCAGTTTGGATTCTAGGCCAGCGCAAACAATGGTAGCTGCCGTTGTTTGCGCACCGGCAGAGGGATCACGAGCCACACACGCGCACTTGATTCGCCTCAATTTAGGCTCAGCAGAGCTTCCATGCACGATGCATCAGAAAAACCCCACGCTTTGGTTTGTACTGAAGTTTGGGGCGGCAATCGAAAGGTCAGTCGCACGGTAGAGCTGCCCAGCCTGACGGCGTGGGTGGCTTCGCATCCCATCGATGACGAAGAGGGAGGCGGGGACCTGCACTATATGTCCGTCTGTGATTACGACCTGATCTCCCGCGTAGCTCTGGCCGATGTGAGCGGGCATGGTCGAGATGTGAGTGCCGTAACCCAGACACTGCGCCGGCTCATGCACGAGAACATCAATGTTTGGGACCAGTCGGATTTCATGCGCGGCCTCAATGACGCTTTCAACAAAAGCAAAAAATATGCCACGGCAATCATCTTGAGTTTTCACCGCGTCACAGGCAGGCTGGCGTTCAGCAACGCCGGGCACTCGCCTCCACTCTGGTATCACGCCGGCCAACGAAGTTGGGGATGGCTGGAGGAAGAGAATAACCCGCAACTCAAGAAAGTCGCCGGCTTACCTGTCGGGTTAATTCCTGGAACGGACTACAGTCAGACGGTGGTCACTCTCAAACCGTCCGATATTCTTGTGCTATACACAGATGGCATTACCGAAGCCGAAAACGGGACGAGCCAGGAACTGGGGCGAGAGCAGCTTCTAGACTGGGCGCGTTGGGCTCCAATGGACTCTGCGAAGGCGCTCGGAGAAGACTTGCTGCGACGACTGGAGTCGTTTCGGGGCGGACTGCGCAACGACGATGAGACACTGCTGGTGTTGCGACGTGAAGAAGAATCGCGGCTTGTCGTGTTGGGCGAGGTTGCGAGCAGCTATACGTTTGGGCGACTGCGGAAGAGTTTCCAGAAACAATAATCAGCATTGCTCTTTGCTTTGGAGATGGA